>MDTG01098214.1_pt1 | contig 18406 bp, 19 predicted proteins | sample 811421 | NCBI WGS metagenome assembly MDTG01 (sample SAMN05326645, study PRJNA326480) | marine metagenome | isolation source: seawater | place: Pacific Ocean: South East | collected 2011 | reverse complement strand
GGTGGCGGTGGTAACCAGCAGACTATTACACGAATTGACGATAATAATACGGATTGGGGAAATCTAGGAATGAGTTTTCGTTGGAATCACAGATGGACAGATCGTTTCTCAACGCAAGCTCTTTATAGTTCTTCAAATTTTAATAGTGATTACAATCGTCACTTATATACAATTGGCGGAGGAGGAAGAACATTTAAAATTGGTGAAAGTAATGGCGCTAGAGATAAATCTTTTCGCTTAGATAACGTTCTTCATGCAAATGCTAACCATATTTTAGAGTTTGGTTTGGAGACAACTAGTCTTGGTACACATTATGATGTAGCTGTTTATGACTCGATTGAGATTTTAGACTTAGAATCAAACACAATGTTGCTAAGTCTTTATATTGAAGATCGCTGGAAAGTACTTCCATCTTTAACAATAGGCATGGGCCTCCGAGCAACATCCCAGACAGGGTTAGATAGTTTATATATTTTAGATGTGGCTACAGATTCAGTGTTCATTTCACCGCGACTTTCATTTAATTGGAATATTGGGGATAATTTTTCGATTAAAGGTGCGTGGGGAAATTATTATCAATTCATTAATAATATTGTTCTTGAAGATGTACTTCAGGGGAATTCTAACTTTTGGTTAGTATCTGATGATGAGATTCCACCAGGTTCTGCAGAACATCAAATATTAGGTGTTAAATATGAAACTAGAAATTATCTATTTGAAATAGAAGGTTATCGAAAATACATGGATGGTATGATTGAATATACAAGACGATTTCAAGAATTAGCTGATTATGGGAATTATTTTTTCTTTGGTGATGCATATGCAGAAGGTTTAGAGTTTTTGGCTCAGAAAAAAACCGGAGCATTTAATGGTTGGATTGGATATACCTTTGGGAATGTTAAGTATGATTTTGGCGCATTGGCACCTGAGCCTTATCCTGCGAGTCATGACAAAACTCATGAAGCAAAAATCGTAGGTATATACAAATGGGGCCCTTGGAATTTTGCATCAACATTAATTCATGCAACTGGAACACCTTATACTACGCCTGAAAGTCGATATTATCTTCCCTTATTAAATGGTGATGAGTTCAATTATATTCACGTTAGCAATAAAAATGCTCATCGTTTGCCCGATTATCAGCGCGTAGATATTAGCGTATTTCGTCAATTAGATACTCCAGCATTTAAATGGGATGTTGGTTTTTCTGTTTTTAATCTATTAAATAATAAAAATGTTAATTATCGAGAATATGACCTTGATGTTGTTCCTGTTGTAGTTTCAGATATGATGTTACTCCCTATGACAATAACTTTATTCTTTAAGGTTTCATTAAAATAGGAATGACCTATGAAAAATAAATTATTTTTATTGAGTTTAATTATTAGTCTATTCGTTGGAGTAAGTTGTGAAGATGCTCTTAAAGCAGTTCCAGATGAAAATTTAATTGTAGTACGTGCCTATATCTATGCTGGGCAGCCTGTTAAAGATATAATTCTCATGTCTACTTTAGCATTAGATGATGAGAGTACTGATCCAACCCCAGTTGATTCGGCTGAAGTAATCCTTTCAAGGGGAAATGAAAAATTTATGCTTGAACCAGTATATGCTCATGATACAACTGAGACTGATACAACATTCTCTCTTACATATCACTATCCCGATAGTGATCTTATTGTTGGGGTTGGAGATACATTCCGATTAGAAATTAATTATATGGACCAAAAGTTAACATCGGAAACAATTGTTCCAACGAAGCCAGATAGTTTTTCAGCCTCAATTGATACATTGTGGGTTCCAGAATTTAAAAGAAACAGAGATTATATTAACTGGATCATAACAGACTCCAATCGAATCAGACTGGATTGGGATAACCCAAATGAGTTATATCATTATCTTTTAATGGATAATATTGAAGAAGATCCTACTCCTTTAGAAAAACAAGCGCCTGCAAGATGGAAACGTTTTGTGTCACAACCTTTTGCTGATACATCATATACTGTTTTGCCAACAGTTGTAACTCATTTTGGACGTCATGATATTGTATTATTTCATGTTCAAACTGATTATGTACTTTTATATCAATCAAGTGGACAGGATTCAAGAGATTTAAATGAACCTTACTCAAATATTAAAGGTGGATTGGGAATGTTTACCGCTTTTAATAGCGACACAGCTTCAGTTTATTTAGTTAAAAAAGAAAATTCTAATTAAGATATTAGATAAGCTAATCCACTAGCTTCATTTTGTTTTTTAGCGAGAATTCTCTCCCCATTATTTGCCAATTTGTTATCCCACTCTTTTAGTTTAGGTGCCATTATTCGATGGTAAATCCAAGGAGTAAATAACACTAAATAAACACATGACAAATATCCCAGGGGCATTTTTGGGGCATCTGGGTATGCTTTTAGTTCCCAATATTCCAATGAAGCATTCTCATGGTGAGAGGAGTGACGAGTTAAGTTGTAAAGAAGAACACTGCTAATTCTTTTATTTGTATTCCATGAATGTTTAGGTTGTATTGGGGCTCCTTCTTCACGAACTAATCCATAATGCTCCATATAATTAACACCCTCAAGCATGACCTTGCCTCCTGTTGCAATTAGTAAAAACATCATTACGCCTGCCCATCCACTCAAAAAAAATGCACCTGCTGTAAGAAATGCTGATCTAAAATATCCTATTATCATCCTATTTCGTAAACTAAAAGGGTTGTGTCCTGATCTTTTTAGCCGACTATTTTCAATGATCCAAGCATTTCGGTGTGATAAATAAGTTGATCGCAAAATAAATGCGTACGGATTTTGGCCTCGTTTTGCTGTCGCAGGATCTCGTTCAGTAGCGACATATTTATGATGTCCATAAACATGTTCAATTGCAAAAGCGCAATCCCATGTTAATGCTAAGAACCAGTTACCTAGAAACATATCAAATTTATTTTTTTTACGATGAGTAAGTTCATGACCTACATTTGTTCCTGCAGATGAAACTACCAAACCCATTACGATTACATATCCTATCAAATGATATATGCTTGTATTATCTCTTGCAATCATAAAAGAGGAACCCCAATCTGGGAGAGGAAAATCACCTACCATCAATATACTTGCAAAGACAGCAATAAAAAGAAATGGGAAATTAATATATAGCAGAAAATTCAAAATTTTAGTTGAGAAATATTTTGGGTTTTTACTGTTCTCACCAAAAGCGGAATCACCAATAATGACAATTAATGCAAAAATTGCAAAATAGACCCACATCCAATATTCACCTTTTAAGGCAAAGAATGCTCCAAATGCTGTTAGAGTAGGTCCGGCTGCGAAACGAATATATTTTATCATGATTTTCCTTGATGAGTTTAATATCCACTATCCAAATATTCAAGTTAGAGGTAATTACTTGAAAACTGTAAATTAACAGCTGAAAATAGTAATTAACTCAAAGGAAATTGATTTAATGGAATCTTTTTATTTTATTGTAGGTTGGGCTATATCATTAGCCGGATTGTATGCTGTTCATAAAATTATAGTTGTTGCACAGAAGCACGAAAAATAATATATAAGTATTGAAATCAGTTATTATATATACCACAGATTGGTGTAGTTACTGCGATCTTGCCAAGCGATTTTTTAATGAAAAAGGATGGGATTTTGAGGAAATCAATATTGAACAATTAGGCTGGGATCGCTCTAAATTATTAGAAGTAGGTAAAGCAACTACAGTTCCACAAATTGTAATTAATGGTGAGCCTATTGGTGGGTATGAGGATTTAATCAAAAATTATTCTTAAAACTTTTTAGCTAGATGACTCAATTTTTATCACATGTTCCTCCAATGGGTATTTATGAAACCCTTTACGCTTTTCAAGCTACTTTTGGTAGTTTTATGGGTACCGAAGGTACACATCCATGGTCTCAAGGATTTCCCTTGACTACACCATTAGAAAAATTTGGTGGCCCAGAATTGCCAGGGAGTGTTGACGTTACTTTTGAGGATCGATTTTATCCTAAGGCATGGGGGCATCCTAAATTGCGTAATTCTATTGTTGATTACTATAACTCACGTTATAATTCAAACATCGCACCAGAAAATGTTATGATATTTGCTGGAGGTAGGCCTGGTATTTTCACCGTGATGGCATTCTTAAAAAAGCATATAAAGGTGCGAATTGGGAATATAGAATGGCCTGCTTACCTTGATATCATGACACAAACTAATTCTGACTATGAGACTGTACCTTTCACAAAAGAAAATAACTTCCATCCAGATAATGTAGAATATTTTAGTAGAAATAATTTAGATGATGAAACAGCGATTTTGTCCATTATATCAAATCCGCAGAATCCTTCAGGGCAAACTCGTTCTGGAGAAGAGTTACGTGAATTAATTAAAATTGCAGAACAGCCTGGTAATGGTATCTTACTTGATGAGGCATATGAAATGTTTCATTCACCATCAGTTAGTGGCATTGAATTTGTTAAAGATCTTGATAGCAGTAATATTTTCCTTTCTGGTGCTTGCACAAAAGGACTCCAGTCTCCAGGGATTAGGATTGGTTGGATTATTGCTAGCAAGACAAACATAGAAATCATGTCAAATTATTCAAGCTTTGGAATGGGAGGTGTGAGTCATCCTTCTCAGCATTATGCAGTCAAACTTCTTGAATCCGCTCGAGTAAAAAAAGCTCGGAAAGCTATTGAAGAACATTACAGTTGGCAACGGGAACGTTATGGTAATGCATTTAAGGAGATGGGTTTAGGTGTTTACACCGGCAATGGAGGTTTTTATCACTGGCTTGAACTGCCTGAAGGGATGACTAGTGATGAATTGAATAAACGACTGTTCAAACGGGGTGCAGCTATTCTTTGTGCTTTTGACTGTGATATGGCTCGTCCTCATTCAAAAGATCCTAATTATAAAACACCATATGAGCGATTTTTTAGATTTTCTTTTGGACCTCTTCTTCCAGAAAGCTTTGAATCAGATATAGAACTTTTTCATGAAGTGTATGAAGCTTACAAGAATGAGATGGGAATAAAGAGTTAAAAATGATTTTTTCTAAATTATTTAAGAATTGACTCTCTCTTTTTGATTAAATACCTTCTATTTTTTCTTTTGTAATCAAGATGGGCTTTCATTACAATTAGACCCCATTGAGGAGGGAAAATTGAATCATATGAAATTGAAAAAATGGATTTTATTTCTTTGGATTATTTTATTGTTTGTATCTTGTGTCAAGCAAGATGTTAAAAAGGAACTATACCAAATTTTTTCTGATGCACGTCAATATCAATTGATTAATAATCCAATTAGTGCCACTTATTCTGGTAATCATACATTAAATGATCGGATGCCATCTGTTTCCAATGAACAGATCGAACAAAATCTTAAGTTCTGGAAATCTATTTTATCACGTTTAGAAGAGATTCAATTAAATAGTCTTTCAAAAAAAGATAGGGTAAATCATAAGATTTTTTTTCGCATTATAAATAGTCGAATCAAAAGTATTGAATACAAAGATTATTATATGCCATTTAATGCAGATTCTGGTTTTCATACAGGTTTGGCTCGTCTATATAAAGCCATGCCATTCGAAACAGTTGAGGATTATGAGATCTATATCTCTAGACTTTTGGATTTCCCAAGGTATTTTGATGAACAGATTGAAAATATGAACATGGGGCTCAATACTGGGATTTCCATCCCAAAAGTTGTTTTGAAAGGATATGAGGTCACTATCAAAACCCATGTAGTAGACTTGGCTGAGGAAAGTGCCTTCTTTGAACCATTTCGATCTTTTCCAAATTCATTTAGTACTAAACAAAAATCCGAAATAAAAGACAAAGGGCGTTTAGCTGTTATGAATGGCGCTGTTAAAGCCTATGCCAGTTTTTTGGATTTTTTCTTGAATCAATATTACCCTAATGCACGTACAACGCTGGGTGCCTCGGAACTACCTGGAGGCATGGATTACTACAATTTTAAAATTGATTATTTTACAACATTAAATTTAAATGCTAAGGAGATTCATGAAATTGGATTGAATGAAGTGAGAAGAATAAGAAGTGAGATGGAAGAAATAATTGAATCAGTTGGGTTTAAGGGTAGCTTTTCTGATTTTTTAAATTTTTTAAGAACGGATCCTCAGTTTTATGCCACTTCACCTGAAAATTTATTGAAGGAAGCTTCATATATCGCAAAACGTATGGATGCTAAACTGCCATCATTATTTAACAAGCTACCTCGATTGCCTTACGGTGTAGCGCCAGTCCCTGATGATTTAGCACCAAAATATACTGGTGGCAGATATGTTGGCCCAGCAGAAGGCAGTAAAGAGCCGGGATATTACTGGGTTAATACCTATAAACTAGATGTACGGCCATTGTATAATCTGGAAGCTCTGACACTCCACGAAGGTGTCCCTGGGCACCATCTCCAGAATTCCATTGCATCTGAATTAACTGATCTTCCAGATTTTCGAAAAGATCTTTATTTATCGGCATTTGGAGAGGGTTGGGGACTGTATAGTGAATATTTGGGAGTTGAAGCAGGATTCTACACTGACCCTTATAGCAACTTTGGTCGTCTCACTTATGAAATGTGGAGAGCATGTCGACTTGTTGTTGATACAGGTATCCACGCAATGGGGTGGTCACGCCAAAAAGTTATAGATTATTTATCTGATAATACGGCTTTGCCAATACATGAATGTACTACAGAGACAGATCGATACATTGCATGGCCAGGGCAAGCTCTTTCATATAAAATTGGTGAACTTAAAATCAAAGAATTAAGAAAATATTCTGAACAAGAGCTAGGAAGAAAATTCGATGTAAGAAATTTTCATGATACAGTATTAGGTAGTGGCTCTGTACCCCTTGATATATTAGAGGATCAAATAAAGGATTGGGTTGCATCCCAAAAGAATTGAAAGGAAATAAAATGTCTGATTCATCACCACGTTTTTCATCACGGTTTGCCTTTTTAGTCAGTGCATTGGGCATTGCAGTAGGTACAGGAAATATATGGCGATTCCCACGTATAGCCGCTTCAAATGGTGGAGATGATGGTGCAGGAGCATTCCTAGTCGCTTGGGTAATATTTTTATTTATGTGGAGTATACCTCTTATTATTGTTGAATATGTCATGGGGCGAACATCAAGGAAAGGTACCATTGGTGCATTTGCACACTTTATGGGAAAAAAGTTTGCATTTTTAGGTGGCTTTATAGGTTTCGTGGCTGCCGCTATTTCCTTTTATTATTCGGTGGTTGTTGGATGGAACATCTTCTATTTTGGGAATATGGCACTGAGCGATTTACCAAATACAACTGAATCGTCTAATGCTCTATGGAATCAGTTTCAAAATAGCAATTTTCCAATCCTATTTCATGCTATAGCGATGAGTGTAGGAGGATTTGCAATTGTCAAAGGTGTTAAATCTATTGAAAAAGTAAATAAAATTTTGATACCAACATTGTTGGTTATTGTATTGGTATCTGTAATCAGAGCCATCACTTTGCCTGGTGCAATGTCAGGTATTTCTTATTTATTTACACCTAATTGGTCACAACTTAGTGATCCACGACTATGGCTAGAAGCGCTAACTCAAAATGCTTGGGATACTGGTGCCGGTTGGGGGTTGTTTCTCACTTATGCTATTTACATTCGAAAGCGCTATGGATTAATTAAAAATGCATTTACAACAGCCATTGGAAATAACTTGGTATCTTTACTGGCTGCCATTATGGTATTTAGTACCGTATTCTCTATATTAGGAAATGAGATGGGGATGGCTAAAAGTGAGATCTTAGAAGTGATGAAAGCATCGGGGCCAGGCGCTACGGGCCTGACCTTTATTTGGATGCCACAGTTATTTGCAAAAATGGCTTTTGGAAAACCATTGGCTATTTTATTCTTCCTAGGCCTTACTTTTGCAGGCTTTTCATCATTGATTTCTATGCTTGAATTGGCTGTAAAGAATCTTCGAGATATGGGAATTGAACGCAAAACAGCTGTTGGTTGGATCGTTGGTGTTTGTTTTGTTATGGGAATCCCTTCTGCAAAAAACTTAGATATCCTAAGTAATCAGGATTTTGTTTGGGGTGTGGCTTTAATGTTAGCTGGCGTATTCGTAGCGCTGGCGGCAATCAAATATGGATTGTCTAGAATTGTCAAAGAAATTAGTTTAGATAACGAAGATGATTGGTCATTTCCATCTTGGTGGCAGCCAGTTATTAATTATGTGGTACCTGTAATCGGTGTGGTGATTTTTTCATGGTGGATGTGGCTTTCAGCTACAGTATATGCACCAGCAGACTGGTATGACCCAACTTCATTGTATAGTGTTGCAACTTGCGTTGTTCAATGGTCCTTACCTATGACCGCATTTTTTATGCTAAACAAATGGATGAATAATCGACTTGAAAATTCTATAAAATCTTAATCAAAGGGGATGAAATGAAAAAAGTATTTACAGGACTAATTCTATTAATTTTATCAAATAGTATTTTTGCACAAGTGGATAAAAAAGGTGTTCAAAATTCTATAAATAAAAGAGCTAAAGAATATGAAAAAATTGCAAAATCTATTTGGGATTGGGCAGAGATGGGTTATCAAGAAGAAAAAAGTTCAGCTCTTTTACAAAAAACATTGTCTAATGCTGGCTTTAGTGTTGAGTCGGGTGTCGCTGAAATACCTACAGCTTTTCTAGCTGAATATGGGTCTGGAAGTCCAATAATCGGAATTCTAGCTGAATTTGATGCATTACCTGGAATATCTCAAGAAGTTTCAACAGAACGAAAACCTATTTTAGGCCAAGAAGCAGGACATGCATGTGGCCATCATTTGTTTGGAACTGCATCAACGGCTGCTGCAATAGCTATCAAAGATCATTTGAAAAAAACAGGTCAAAAAGGTACTATTCGCTTATATGGAACACCAGCTGAAGAAGGTGGTTCAGGTAAAGTTTATATGGTTCGTGCAGGTTTATTTGATGATGTAGATGTAGTTCTACATTGGCATGCTGGAGATCGAAATTCAGCTAGCCCAAGTACATCTATGGCAAATCGATCTGCAAAATTTAGATTCCATGGATATTCAGCTCACGCTGCTGGTGCCCCAGAAAAAGGTCGTTCATCCCTAGATGCTGTTGAAGCCATGAACCACATGGTAAATCTATTACGCGAACATATTCCAGATGGTTCTAGAATTCATTATGTTATAACCAGAGGTGGATATGCACCTAATGTTGTGCCAGATTTTGCAGAAGTATTTTATTATGTGAGAGATTTCAATGTAGATATTTTAGAAGATATTTGGGCCCGAGTCGTAAAGACTGCTGAGGGAGCTGCTCTTGGAACAGGAACTCGTTTAGAATATGAGATCATACATGGGAATAGGCCCGTCTTAGCTAATAATGCTATTCAAAAAATAATGTATGATAACTTAGTTTCTATTGGTGGCGTACCTTATACTCGAAAAGAAAAATCATTTGCAGAAAAAATCTATAAAACTCTTCGTAATCCAAGCTTAAGTATAAGCTCAGCTCAAGAAGTTCAGACCTATCAATTTACAAAAGGTAAGGGCTCAACGGATGTTGGCGATGTTAGTTGGATGGTTCCTACTGCTGGTTTGCGAACTGCGACATGGGTGCCTGGCACTTCAGCTCATACATGGCAAGCTGTTTCAGCTGGTGGTATGAGTATTGGTATGAAGGGCATGATGAATGCAGCTAAGACTATAGCAGGTACTGCAGTTGATATTTATTCGAATCCAGAAGCAGTGGAAAGTGCAAAGAAAGAGTTATTAGAAAGAAGAGGACCAAAGTTTAATTATTATTCACTTCTTGGCGAACGTAATCCACCTTTAGATTACAGAAAATAACTTTATATATTTCCTTTTTTAAATACTGATACATAAAACATTAATTACGATTAATAATCAGGTAATTTTTATATGTCAAAAAATGTAGTTGTAGTCGGATCTGGACTAGCAGGGATGGCATGTGCTTCCTATCTAGCAAAAGAAAAGCATAATGTAACTATTATTGAAAAAAACAGTACTTATGGCGGTCGGTTACAAACTATAAACAAAAAAGGGTACACTTTTGATTCTGGACCTAGTTGGTATTGGATGCCAGATATATTTGACTCTTTTTTTGCAGATTTTGGTAAAACAACTAGTGATTTTTATAGCCTAAATAGAATAACTCCTGGCTATAGAGTTTATTTTGGAGAGGAAGATACTTTTGACCTAGTTGATGACCTTGATCTATTAAAAAGTAGGTTAGATGTTATTGAAAAAGGAGCTGGAAATTCTTTGCAGAAATACTTGGATGATGCTGAAGAAAAGTACAACGTAGCTGTTCAGAAATTTATGTATAAGCCAAGTTTATCTCCTCTAGAATATATTAAGTCAGATTTAATTAAACGGATTGGTCGATTAAATTTATTTCGTCCAATAAGTAAACATATCCGCAATCACTTTAATGATCCAAAAATCATACAAATGCTTGAATTTCCTAGTTTACTGCTTGGTGCAAAACCATCAGATACGCCTGCGCTTTATAGTATTATGAATTATGCTGATATCGTATTGGGAACATGGTATCCTAGTGGAGGTATACGTTCTGTTGCCACAGCTGTTTATGATGTTGCAAAATCAGTGGGTGTAAATTTTTTATTTAATAATCCAATTGATGAAATAATAGTAAAGAGTAAACAAGTAGTTGGTGTAAAGTCAAATGGAATCTCTTATGATGCTGATATAGTCATTGCAAATGCTGACTACCATCATGTTGAACAAGAAATGTTGCCAAAAAAGTATAGAAATTATTCTAAAGCTTATTGGTCAAATAGAACAATGTCCCCAAGTGCATTATTATTTTATATAGGCTTAAATAAAAAAATTGATATACCTCATCATGCTTTATTTTTTGATTCTGATTTTAATCAGCATGCTAAAGATATTTACGATGATCCAAAATGGCCGGAAGCACCACTTTTTTATACTTCTTGTACATCAAAATCTGATTCTAATGTTGCCCCTGATGATGGAGAAGCACTTTTTATACTAATTCCAGTCGCAACTGATTTAACCGATACTGAAGAAATTCGAAAAAAATATTTTGAACAAATAATTGCTAGAATGGAATTATTAACGAAACAAAAAATTAATGACCATATTGTTTTCTGCAAATCGTATGCACATAAAGATTTCATATATGATTTTAATTCATTCCAGGGTAATGCTTATGGTTTGGCAAATACTTTGTTCCAGACTGCATTTTTGAAACCAAAAATAATAAATAAAAAAATCAAAAATTTATACTATACTGGACAGTTAACAGTACCTGGTCCAGGAATGCCTCCAGCTCTTGTTTCTGGCAAGGTCGTAGCAGATCAAGTAATGATTGATATAAAATGAATAATTCAGAAATATATTTAAATTCAAGCTTTCAGGCCTGTAAAAAGTTGACAAATAATTTCAGCACTTCATTTTCTATGGGTATATATTTTCTTGGTAAAAAAATTAGGAATCCAATATATAGTATTTATGGATTTGTTAGAGTAGCAGATGAAATTGTTGATACATTTTTTGATATTGATCAGACTAATGAACTAAATGAATTTCATCAATTAACAAAAGATGCAATCACTAACTCTTATAGTTCGAATCTAATTTTGCATGCATTTCAGCATGTAGTAAACAAGTATAATATTGATAGGGATTTAATTGCTGCTTTTTTTGATAGCATGAAATCTGATTTAACTGAAAAAAATTATGATAGAGAATCATATAAAAAATATATTTATGGTTCTGCTGAAGTTGTTGGGTTAATGTGTTTATATGTTTTTCTCTCAGGAAATAATAATAAATATAATGAATTAAAATATTTTGCTCGAAAGTTAGGATCTGCGTTTCAAAAAGTAAATTTTTTAAGAGATTTTCAGGAAGATTATCAATTTAAAGGGCGCGCATATTTTCCTGAATTAAAAATTGATGGAGAATTAAATCAATCTTTAAAAGTTCAAATTGAATCCGACATTCAAAAAGATTTTGATAGCGCAAAAGAAGGAATATCAAAATTACCTAGATCAAGTCGTTTGGGTGTTTATCTTGCATATCGATACTATACAAAATTATTAAAAAAATTAAAGTCCACTCCTGTAGATAAATTAATGACAACTAGAATTAGGGTAAATAATTTTGAAAAATTTTTACTATTCCCACCAGCATTATTATTCACAATCTTTATGAGGAAAAGTTAATGAATTTTTTTTTATTTCTGTTTCTTTTCCAAGATAACAATTCAATTGACAAAATAGATGTGCGTGAAATGTATCAGGAAGCGACAAGTAATGAAAAGGCATGTGTAGTCCTTTATGAATTATTAAAAAATGATTCCAACATAGATTTATTTTCAAGCAAATCAGCTTTTTATGGTGGAGCGTTATCATTAATGGCAAATTATTCTAAAAACCCGTTAAAAAAGTTGATGTATACTAAACAAGCGGATCAAGTGTTAGATCAATCTGTTAATATGGATCCAAAAAATTTTGACGCAAGAGCCTTAAGAATATTGTTCAATTCAAAAGTTCCCTCTGTTTTTTCAAATAAGAGTGAATTAAAAGAAGATTTATATGTTTTTAATCAGTTGAATAAAAATTTAAGTAAAACGAGTACATATAATGAATGGATTATTTCAATTATAAATGAAGTCCAAACTAATCCTGCTCCGTAAATTCCCCCTTCATAAACCAGTTATCAATACCATTAAATATTCAAAACAAACTTTATTATTGTTGCTCGGCTTTTCAATGCTTTTTTCGCAGAATGATTCTGACAATGGAAAGCGTGCTATAATTACAAAACAAATATCAAAAGGCAAAATTCAATTGGATGGTTTATTGAATGAACCAGAATGGAAAATGGTTTCACCTGCGACAGATTTCATTCAGCGAGATCCAGATGAAGGTTCACCTAGTTCTGAGAAAACAGAAGTATATGTTATTTACGATGAAGAAAATCTTTATGTTGGTGGAATGCTTTTTGATAGTAACCCGGACGGTATTCTTGCATATCAGAAACGTAGAGATCAAAGCTTAAGAACTGATGATCGCTTTATGTGGATTCTAGATACTTTTCTAGATGGTAGGACAGGTTACTTTTTTGAAGTTAATCCAGCTGGACTTATGGGTGATGGCCTGATCATTGGCGGTGATTCATATTGGGGAACAAATAAAGATTGGAATGGAATATGGGATGCAAGAGTTGTTGTTGTTCCAGAAGGATGGTCCGTAGAAGTCGTCATCCCATTTCGAACATTGAACTTTGATCCAAATCTTGATACCTGGGGAATTAATTTTCAACGTACTATTAGACGTAAAAATGAGGATGCAAAATGGGAGGGGTTTGAGCGAAATAAAAAATTAACACAACCAATACATGCAGGATATATAAAAGGTCTAAAAAATTTAACGCAGGGAAATGGAATAGAATTCAAACCTTATTTAAGTACCAAACTACAAGAGATGGATCTAGAAAAAGATAATCTAAATGATTTAGGTTTTGATATTTCTATGAACATCACTTCAGGACTGAAAGCTTCAATAACCTATAATACAGATTTTGCAGAAGCCGAAGTTGATCAAAGGCGAGTAAACTTAACGCGCTTCCCAATGAGATATGCTGAAAAGCGAGGTTTTTTCCTAGAAGGAGCAGGTGTTTATTCGTTTTCACCTAGAAATGGTGTTAGTCCTTTTTTTAGCAGAAGAATTGGTTTATCTGAAGGAGAGCAAATACCAATAAATTATGGAGGTAGATTATCTGGCCAAGTTGGAAATTATGAGATAGGCGTTATCCAAGCTCAAACTAGTTCTAAAGGAGATATGTCAGGTGAAAATTTTACTGTTGCAAGAGTTAAAAGAGCATTTTTAAAACAGTCCTATTTAGGACTAGTTTATACTGACCGTTCATCAAGGACAATGAAACCAGATTCAAATGAGCTAGATCAATCTCTATACGGTGCTGATCTAGAACTTAAAACTTCTGAATTTATGGGTGATAAAAACCTCCAGTTTCAGACATTCTTTGTATATCATACTGCTCCAAACGGTACACCCAATCTAAATATTTCTGACCTTTCTGTGAGGGGCTTAAGGTTAACCTATCCAAATGATATAATTCGTACTCATGTATCTTACCGTGAATTTGGTGACAACTTTGATCCTGCAGTTGGTTTTAATAGACGTAATGGTTTTAAACGCATACAGCCAAGCTTTAGTTATCATCCCAGGCCTGATAAATTTGAATTAATTAGGCAATTAGAATTTGGTATTCAATATGAGTACATGACAGACTTAGATAATAATATGCTTAAGAAGGAAACAACGATAACACCATTTAATATAAGATTTGAGAGTCAAGATGAAGTAGGACTAAAAATTGTAAGTTTGATTGAATATCTTGATAAACCTTTTTTGATTTATGAAGATATAACAGTTCCAGTGAATGAATATACAAGCGAAGAAATTCAGTTTAAATTTGAAACTTCTGAAAAACGAATGTTGTCAACTGAGTTAGAATATCAAACAGGTGACTTTTGGACTGGTGAAAAACAAACCATTAAAACTCAACTGTCAGTAAAACCATTTTCTGGTTTTAATATTCAAACAGAATATGAAAAAAATCAAGTCACCTTGAATGGAAAAAATTTCAATACTGAATTATATAATTTTGAATTAGGAATCTATCCTACTCCTCGAACAGCTATTTTTAGCAATGTCCAATATGATAATGTATCAAATGCTGTTGGTCTATTTGCAAAACTTCAGCATACAATTCGTCCAGGAAGTGATTTTTACTTAGTGTATACTCACAATTGGATTAGTAATAGCAATCAAATTTTCGATTTTGATTTAATGACTATATCCAAGGTGACCTCTTTAAAAATTAATTATACCCTACGTTTTTAGTTTATCAATCAATTAAATCATAGAGTATATAAAAATATAATCATGTTTATTGAAAATAATGTTAAAGCTGGAAACATTTTATGAAGTTTATTTTTTACGCGAAAATGTGTAAAAATTGCTCCAATCATCAATAGTGAAATACCTCCAGAGCCAATTAGAACTATTGTGCTTATATCTGAATGTAACATTACCGCAAAAGAAATTTTTAATATTCCGACAATATCTCTAAGCCAGTTAGGTAAATTAAACTGTTCAAATTCTTTTTGAATATTGTTGTATCTAACTACCCAAACAAAAAGTATAGACACTAGAACAATTATTTTAAGTATTTCGATTAATACTTCCAGATATAGGTTCATTATGAACTCCTTAAAATTATTTTTGTTAAAAACCCTCTTTAATTATTTAAAAAATAAAAAAGATTTGATATTGATACGCTGACTTTATGCAATAAGTTTCAATAATAGCCACCAATTATCTACTAAATTTTAAAAAAAATATATTTTTCTTGCAATAAAAAATTATTGTATATAATATCGCTCATAACGCTCAATTAATATTTATAATATTTGTTAATGGAAAGGTATTTTTATGATAGACAAAATTGAAAAGTCGCTTATCGATCGTATTGGATCTAGTATTTTTATAACACTATTTCTTAGTTTTTTATTTACAGTGATTTTTCAACCATATGTTTCAAAATACAGCCAAGCTTTTTTAGGATTTTTTCTGGGGGCTCTTTTAGTAGGAGTATTTCTGGTAACTACCTGGAGACTTAAGGAAATTTTAGAGAAGCATGAAGAATAAAAACTTTTCAGAAATGTTAGTGACTTTTGTATTAGACACAAAATTTTTTCTTGTTGTCCTAATTATTGCTCTCTTTTTGAAGTTGATGCAATGGTAAAGTTATTGAATAGATTCTCTTCTTCAATTATTGGTTTGCTAGATAAAACAATTGGAGTCTTTATAACATTATTTTTTACAGTATTAGTATTAATAATGATCGTTTATCAATTACAAAATGGATAAAAGGAAGGAAACAAAATGAGTTCAAATAGTTGGTACCTACTAATGATATTTTCAATTTTATTTGCCGTAGCTGCGTTTGTTTTTGGAACAGCAATTTTTGGCTATGAAAGTGATCAGCAAGCTCGGGAGGTAGGTATCTTTATCGGACTATGGGCACCAACATTTGGTTCTCTAGGAATAAGAGTTCAGTTTAATGAACTCAATAATATGAAAGGAGTAGAAAGCTAATGAATTATATATTTCTTGCCGCTGATCTAAAGGTTGGCGATACCATTGGTTTTACATTTTTCTTAACAAGCATAGCTATGCTTGCAGCTACAGTATTCTTTTTTATTGAAAGAGGGGCAGTTAGTGAAAAGTGGAAATTATCATTAACGGTATCAGGTTTAATAACCGGAATTGCTGCTGTTCACTATTACTATATGAGGGATGTTTGGATAGAAACTGGGATGAGTCCAACAGAATTTCGATACATAGATTGGATATTAACAGTTCCGTTGATGTGTGTTGAATTCTACTTACTTACAAAAGTAGGTTTAAAAAAGATGGTTACAGCTTCAATAATTATGTTAATAACAGGCTACTTTGGAGAGGCAGGGCTTTTTCCAGTTGGCAATATTGGTCCCGCTTTCTGGGGTTTATTAAGCGGACTGGCTTATTTCTATATTGTTAATGAAATATATCGCGGGGATATAGCACAAGCAGCTGCCAAAGCAGGAAAGAAAATAGTAAATGCAAACTCATTATTATTAAAGTTTGTTGTAATCGGATGGGGTATATATCCATTAGGATACCTTATTGGTACAGCAGACGGTCAATGGTATGGTGCCTTGAGTGGATTTGTATCAGCAGACTTCAGAGAAATAATTTATAATATTGGTGATGCTGTAAACAAAATTGGTTTTGGAATGGTAATCTGGTCTGTCGCCAAAAAATAGTCATATGGATCATAAAAAACCTTTATCGTTTATTGATCATCTAGCCATTGTTGTAGATAATATTTCTAAAGCAGTGGGGTACTATTGTCTACATTTTAATTGCAAAGTAAAATATCAGGACAGTAGTTGGGCGTTACTTTCGTTCTCAAATATAAACTTAGCTTTAGTAACCAAAGATGAACATCCGAATCACTTTGCTATCGTTGATAAAAAAATAAACAAAAATAAAGATATCCAATTTCACAGAGATGGAATTGGATATCTTTATATCCAAGATCCAGATTCAAATTATATTGAATTAATAGATAGAAAATCATAGGTACAAAATGTCTTCAGTGAATATTAATAAAACGAAAACATACTGTTTAATATCAGCTTTTTCAGCTGATGCTGAAATATTAACCACTACAATACATTCGCTTATTAAGGATGGTTGGATTTTAGCAGGTGGAATATCTGCTTCTAACAGTATGCTTTTTCAGGCTCTTTACAAAAATGAAAAATAATAATTTTATAATTGTTGGTTCTAGCGGGGGAATAGGCACTCAACTGGTTGCAGATTTAGCGAAAAATAACAGGCTCCTTCTTGGTTATCATAATGAAAAGCCAAATGATCGCTTGCCAAATACTATTTCTGCACCAGTTGATGCTAGATCTTTTGACTCTGTAGCGTCATTAATTGAATTAGGAAAGTCTGAGTTTGAAAAAATAGATGGCATTGTTAGTCTTCCAGGATCTGTTATTCTAAAACCTGCCCATTTAGTTACAGAAGATGAATTTAATTCAACAATAGAAATCAATTTAAAATCCGCATTTGCAATTGTACGTGCTTCTGGAAAGTTTTTAACAGATAGTTCAATAGTGCTAATGTCAACAGCGGTAACAAATTTAGGTCTTTCAAATCACGAATTAATTGTTAGTGCAAAAGCAGGAATTGAGGCTATGGTGCGATCAGCATCTGTTAGCTACTCAAGGAAATCATTACGTTTTAATGCAATAGCGCCTGGTTTAGTTGATACTCCTTTGACAAAAAAAATTACAGGAAATCCTGCAGCTTTAGAAATAAGCAAAAAAATGCATATCTTAAATAGAATTGGTAAGCCAAAAGATATTACAAATATGATTGAATTTTTAATCAATCCAAATAATAACTGGATAACAGGTCAAACATTTCGAGTTGATGGTGGTCTTTCTTCTACAAAACAAACTTAGAATAATTGAAATAAGAAAAATGCAAATATTTTTACCTTACAAATCATTCAAAAAATCTGCCGAAACTTTAGATTTTCAAAGATTAGGTAAACAGCGTGTTGAAGCATTGCAGATTATTAATATAATTGAAGGTAATCCTAGAAAAGATGGATTACCATATAAAGGATGGATCAATCATCCATGTATTATAATGTGGAGAAAATATGTTTCAGCTTTAAAATTATATCATAATATTATTGTTAATGAATGG
>MDTG01069386.1_pt1 | contig 18406 bp, 19 predicted proteins | sample 811421 | NCBI WGS metagenome assembly MDTG01 (sample SAMN05326645, study PRJNA326480) | marine metagenome | isolation source: seawater | place: Pacific Ocean: South East | collected 2011 | reverse complement strand
TGACGTCGTGCCGCACGAACTCGAAGTTCGGCCGACCGATGAGATGCTGGATGTTCGATTTCTGACTCGTGAAGAGATTGTCGAGGCAGATCACCTGGTGCCCCTGCTCGACGAGGCGATCGCAGAGGTGTGAACCGAGAAAGCCGGCGCCGCCGGTGACAAGGATCCGCTTGAGCATCGAGTCTGCTTCCTGAAGGGGCGTGTGGGTGTCGGTTCCGGGATGCATCCGGCCGGCGTTAGAGTATCGGCGTTCCCTGCGTTCGATCCCCTCTCCCTCCCGGAATTTCGCCGAATGACCGAACCTCGACACGCCGTCGGCTTCATGACGGGGACCAGTCTCGACGGCATCGATGCCGCGGTGGTCGAGACCCGCGGTTACGGGACGTCCCTGTCCGCGGAGATCGTCGATCACGTGCAGGAACCGCTCGGTGATCTGCAACCGGAGCTGTTCGACCTCGCCCGGGGTGAAGCGCTGACGGCGGCGGGCATCACCTCGCTGTCACGGCGCTTCGGCGAGCTGCACGCCCGAGTCCTCGCCCGGTGCGCGGTGGACCACCCCCTCGCCCTCGTCGCCGCACACGGCCAGACCGTGACCCACGCGCCCCCCGACTCACTCCAGCTGCTCGACCCCTGGCCGCTCGTCCGGGCCGCGGCCTGCCCCGTCGTCCACGACCTTCGCGGCGCGGACCTCGCCGGAGGCGGTGCCGGCGCTCCGATCACCCCACGGGCGGATGCGGTGCTCTTCCGCGATCATCGAATGACGGCAGGCACGCTCGCCATCGTCAACCTCGGGGGCTTCGTGAACGTCACCCTGCTACCCCAACCGCCCGACGCCGATGACGGCATCTTCGTCGGCGTCGAAGGCTTCGACTGCTGCCCTTGCAATCACCTCCTCGACGCCGCGGCCGAAGCGCTGCTCGGGACCCCCTTCGACGTCGATGGCGGGGTGGCGATGACCGGAACGCCCGACGAGCCGGCGGCCGATCGACTGCAGGGCTCGATCTCGAAGTTGTTTCACGCCGGTCGAAGCGGCGGCGACGGCGACGAGACCCGGAGCCTCGCGATCGAGGTCGCCCGATCCGCGGGGTCCCCGGCCGACGGACTCGCCACCCTCCACCGTGCCGTGGCCTCGGCCGTGATCGACTGCGTCCAGACCCGGTGCGACGAACGCGGAATCCAACGCCCCGTCGAGTTCGTTCTGGCGGGCGGCGGCGTCCTGAATCGCCGTCTGGTCGAGGAGATCGGGAGCCGTGCCACCGGCCGCGTCCGGTCGTCCGACGCGCTCGGCGTCCCCGCCCAGGCCCGGGAGGCTGCCGCGATGGCGATCCTCGGCCTGCTCGCGTTCGATGGTTTGCCGATCACCGATCCAGCCTCGACCGGACGTCGGACGCCGGCGATCCCCGCCGGACGATGGTGCGGGCTCGATCTTCCTAACGAATTCTGAACGCTTTTCACGCCAGCCTTTTACCCACGGATCCCGGGCCGTCGTCGACCATGGCACCCTGTCACCTCAGGAGGCCGCTCCATGCCCGCCGGCGTGCTGATCGTCGAAGATGAACCTGAGATCGCCGATCTCTGCAAGGGCATGTCCAAGCGGGTGATCCGCGTGAGTTCGATGCCCGCGGTCCGGGTCCCCGAGACGCTGGCGGAGATGTGCATGGCGGTACGGGACGTCTTCGCGAAGGCGCTGCGATCGGTGGCGGACAACGACGCCGCACTGGCCCGGGAGGTGAACGCCGACGACGACGAACTCGATCGCCTCCACAAGGCGATGCTGGTCTGGGCGCGGGAGGAGATCCCGCGGGACCCCACCGCCACCAACGCGACGATCGAACTGCTCGCCATCGCGCAGCGGCTCGAACGGACCGGCGACATCTCGGTGTCGATCGCCGGGAATCTCATCTATCTCGTCGAGGGCCGGGTGGTGCGGCACGGCAACGCGTGAGCGGCGCCGGCCGCGCGACGTGATCGGACCCACCCGCAGAATCCGCGCGATCGTCACAGGCCGATTGCATGACGGCGATCCCGAATCCCCCTGTGGACGAGACGACGATCCGACTTGGATCCCGGCGGTCGCGATCTAGACTCCGGACGGTCGAGTGAACAACCCGCCCCCGCCGAGCGTAGTTCGGGGGCGGCGATTCCCGATCGACCGCGCCGGGATCGATTCATGTCGACGATGCACGCCAACCTGCGATTGGAACCCACCGACGGCGCCAGGGCCGAAGCGGGGCTGCGTGCGCGTCGGGAACTCGAGTCGGCACGTCGTCGCATCGCCCTGGAGAACCGGCTGGCGTCCACCGCGCCGGGCCTCGACACGAACGCGCCCCACCTCGCCTTCGCGAGCCGGGTCGCGAACGCGTTGGAGGGTGCCATCCTTTCGCCCGATCGGCGTGCGGAGCTGCTCCGGTTCGCCAGAACCGCGGGCCTCCGCGATTTCGACGCGAACCTGGTCATCGCCGTGATGCAGGACCGTGCCCGCCGGGGCGAGTCCATCGAGGACATCACCGGGCCCCTCGACGTCCTCGGCGCGAGCCGGACGCCCGCACTCCGACAGGGATTCCAGGCCGTCCGTTTCGGCCTCGCCGCGGGCCTCGCCATCGGGCTCGCCACGCTCGCGGTCCGCTGGCTCGTCGGCACGGTCTGATCCTGCGATCCGGCTCGACTTCCCGACGCCGTCGACGACCCCGCACATCCCGTCCGACGTCGATCGCGACCCACAAACGGCCGCCGGGCGACGACATCCCGCCGTCGCCAGCCCCGCTGCCGCCCGTTCGCGAATCGTCAGGAAATCCACCTCGATTCCGAGCCGAGATCGAGCCCCCGGATCGACTGGCGTTCCGACGCCGGGATCGGTACGCTTCCGGCCCCGAGACGACCTCGGCCATCCAAGCGAGTTCAGCACCCCCCCGCGCCGGACCCATGACGCCCACCCCCACCCTGTCGCCACCGCGTCGTTCCTTCCCGATCTTCAACGCCCTGTTCGCACTGGTCGCGCTCTATCTGTTTCTCTGCGCGATCAACGTCATGGGTTCGGGGCTGAAGGGCGTCGGAAACCAGTCCGACTGGCTCGAGACGATCATCGCCCAGGGCCAGAACCCGCTCTTCGCCCTCTTCGGCGCGGTGCTCGTCACCTCGATCGTCCAGAGCTCGTCGTTCACGACCTCGCTGATCATCACGATGGTCGCCGCGGGCCAGATGCCCATCGAGACCGCGGTCTTCGCGGTGATGGGCGCGAACATCGGCACCAGCGTGACCGGTCTGATCGTGTCCCTGGGAACCATGCGGATCCGACGCCAGTTCAGGCGGGCCTATTCGGCGGCCCTGCTGCACGCGGTCCCGAACATCCTCACGGTCGTGGCGCTCTTCCCGATCGAGTGGATCACCAGCACGATGTTCAAGAACGGCCAGGGGATCCTGGCCAACACCGCCGGGGTGATCGCCGGATCACTCGGGTTCGACGAGGTGACCAAGCCGACCAATCCGATCAAGTTGATCACGAAGCCGGTGGTCGGCTCGCTGCAGTCCCTGACCGAGTGGATCGGCGGCGGCTCGATCGCGAGTTCCGTCCTCCTCTCGATCCTCGGCCTGCTCCTGCTGTTCCTCGCGCTCGTGTTCCTCGTCCGGAACCTGAAGGGAGCGGTGCTCAGCCGGCTCGAGGGACTCTTCTCGACCGTCTTCTTCCGGAACGACTTCGTCGCCTGGATCTCGGGGATCTTCTCGACGATCTCCGTGCAGTCGAGTTCGGTCACCACCAGTCTGATGGTGCCGATCGTGGGTGCGGGCGCGGTGAAGCTGAAGCGGGCCTTCCCGTTCATGCTCGGGGCCAACATCGGCACCACCGTGACCGGACTGATCGCGGCGCTGGCCAACCCGACCAGCGCCGCCGTGACCGTGGCGATCGCCCACGTGCTCTTCAACTGCTCGGACAACCTGATCTGGTATCCGCTCCGGAAGATCCCGATCAAGATTTCGAAGTCGTACAGTGCACTCGCCAGCCGCTCGAAGAAATGGGCGTTCATCTTCCTCGCGCTGGTGTTCGTGGTCGTGCCGGCGATCGGCCTGGTCATCACCGAAGTCTTCATCTACAACTGATTCGAATCTGGAGTCGTCATCATGCTCGGATCCCTCTTGGCAGCACTTCGCGGCGGCGACGCCCTCGACCAGGCCTTTCGTGAATTCGACGAGATGCTCACCGCGGGCCAGTGGATGTTCCGCGAGGTGCACGGCGTCCTCGCCGGCGGTGATCCCGCCGACGTCCGCGAAGCCGTGTTCACCAGGGACCAGGACATCAACCGTCTGCTCCGGTCGCTCCGTGGCAACATCGTGACGCACCTCTCGGTGAACCGGAACGCGGACATCGCCGCGTGCCTCGCCCTGATGTCCATCGCGAAGGACGCCGAGCGGATCGGCGACTACTGCAAGAACCTCTACGAGGTGACCGAGCACGGCGGTCCGAGCCAGACCCCCTCGGTCTACGAGGAGCGGATCCGGACGATCCCGAAGGACATCGAGCGGATCTTCGACCTGGTCCGGACCGCGTTCCAGAACTCGGACACCAAGGAGGCGAAGGTCGCGATCAAGGCGGCGGATGCGGTGCGGGCGGCCTGCGAGGAGATCGCCCAGGAACTGCTCGAGGACCGTTCGAAGATCAGCACCCAGGAAGCGGTCTCCTGCTCCATGGAGACCCGGTACTTCAAGCGGATCGCATCCCACCTGGCGAACATCGCCACCGCGGTCTTCGGGCGGATCGAGGACCTGGACTTCCGGAAGCCGCCGAAGCCGACGCCCACGGACCAGCCCGACTCCTGATTCCGCCGCGAGACGGTGGGGTCGTTCCACGGCTCGGTTCAGTGGTCCGGACCGGGCTCCTCCGCCATCGTCGGGGAGGGCCCGGCCGTCTCCGACGCCTCGGACGCCTCCGTTTCGACCGGATCGTCGTTCCAGCAGGCGTCGACGAGACGGATGTCCCCGTCCCCGTCGGTCACCGCGAGTTCGAGATGCAGCAGCGCCGCGAGCGCCGCCTGCTGCTCGGCCTGTTTCTTGTTGGGCCCCCAGCAGCCCTCGAAACGCCGTTCGCCGGCGGCGACGCAGACCTCGAAGCACTTGGCGTGATCCGGACCTCGTTCGTCGAGCACCTGATACGAGGGCGCGCCGAGTCCCTTCCGCTGGAAGACCTGCTGGAGCACCGACTTGAAATTGTGCTGGTGCCCCAGTTCGGCGGCATGGGCGATCCGCGGATCGAGCAGTTCGAGCACGAACGCCTTCGCCCGCTCGAAGCCGGCGTCGAGATGGATGGCCCCGATCACCGATTCGAGCACGGCGGCATGGAGGGACGACGGCATCTCGCCGCGACCGTTCATGCCCTTGCCGAGATCGAGGAGCTCGCCCAGCCCCCGTTCCTCCGCGATCTCCGCACAGACCCGCCGACTCACCACGTTCGACTTGATCTTCGTCAGTTCGCCCTCGAGGAGCTGGGGGAAACGCTCGAACAGCTCCGTGCAGACGACCACCCCGAGAATCGCGTCCCCGAGAAACTCGAGGCGTTCGTTGGAGTCGAGTCGGTCGTCCGCGGCCGATGCGTGGCGAAGCGAACGGGCGAGCAGTTCACGATCTCGAAAGCGGTAGCCGATCCTGCGTTCCGCTTCGGCCAGCCTGTCCATCAGTTCCATGGGGATGATTCCGTCGACTCACCCGCCCGGATCTGTTCCGGGACGGGCTCGGCATTTCCTGCGGTGCGAGTCGAGCGGTTGCTCCGGGAGCCGAATCCCGTTCGGGGCGGCTGCGGGAGAAAACGCGCGAAACGAAATACTCCGTCCGAGTCTATCGCGGCCCTCCGAATTCGAGGCGGAATGAGACCCGGACTTCCTGCAGATCGGTCCTCCCGGCGTTGAAATGGAGGGCAACGGGGTTTTTGCCCCCGAAAGGGTCGACCCGTCCCCCGGATCCTGCTACCTTCCGCGATCCTCCGCGGCGGGCCCTCCCGGCGTGTTCGATGATCAAACGGGTCGGCGGTGCCACCGCCAGGCCCCCCACGGTTCCGGAGTCCGCCATGGCGATGCACTACCCCCGCAAGACGAGCCGCATCAAGAAGGTCCGCAAGCTCGGTTTCAGAGCGCGCATGTCGACGAAGGCCGGACGGAAGATCATCAACCGTCGCCGATCCCTCGGCCGCAAGCGCCTGACCACCATCTGAGCGTCCCCCGTTCCATGCATCTGATCCTGATCGGCCTCCGCGGCTCCGGCAAGACGTCCGCGGGACGCCGGGCGGCCGGTCTGTCCTCGCGCCCCTTCATCGATCTCGACGACGTCACCGAGTCCGTCTGCGGCATGACGGCGAAAGCCTGTTTCGAGACCGCGGGCGAGGCGACGTGGCGCACGGCCGAGGCGATCGCGCTCGAGCGGACGATCGCATCCACCACGCCTTCGGTGATCGCCCTCGGTGGAGGCACGCCGACCGCACCGGGGGTCGCCGCCCTCCTCGAAGCGGCGCGGGACGAGGGTCGAGCACGCATCGTCCGACTCCATGCATCCACGCAGCGGCTCGTCGCACGCATCGCGGGCGACCCGGGTCGCCCCGCCCTGACCGGTCTGGATCCCGGCGAGGAGATGAAGTCGATCGAGGCGATTCGGGGACCGCTGTTCGCTCGACTCGCGTCCTCCACGATCGACACGGAGGACCGATCGGTCGAGCGGGTGGCCGCGGCGATCGTCGACCTGATGGCCTGAGATTCCCGTCCGACTCAGGCGGATCGGAGCAGGCATCCCTGCTCGAGGTACCGGGTGAGCGTCGCGCCGTCGATCCTCGTCTCGAAACGGTCGAACGCCGCGGCGAGGATCACCGACCCGGTGCGAACGTCCTCGTCCGCGAGCCGGATGATGCTCGCCCGCCCGCGAAGCGTCGCGGCACCGCCGGGAAGTTCGATCTCGAAACGGACCCTGGCGCCCTCGGGCAGGAGTTCGTCGCACTCGAAGCGGACTCCACCGACCGCGAGGTCGTGGATGTGACCGTCGATGATCCGCCCGTTCCCGTCCCAGAGGCGGATGGAGGAATACATGGGGCGGACCGCGTAGCGACGGTGTCGCCGGCGATCACGATCGGTGCGAGCGGAACGGTCCTTGACGAGTTCGGCGACCTGCATGGGCTTGACCTCCGGGGGAGCGGGACCATCCGAAGGGTGATCCGGACTCCGACCGGGGGATCGGCCGGAAACCGGCGTCGCTGAAGGGTTGTCGGACCTTTCCAGCCCGATCGCCCCGCACGATCCATGCGATCCTCCCAGATCCCCGCCGGACCCGGGGAACCAGCCCGGGCGGGGCTTCGGTTGCCCCCGTCCCGGGCAACAGTCGCAAGCGGCGGGTGCCGACGGACCGATGTAGAGCCGCGGCCCCTTGTTCTCCCCCGCCGAATCGAACGGACGCCATGACCCCCCTCGACGCGATCATCCTCGGCCTGGTCGAAGGCATCACCGAATATCTCCCGGTCTCGTCGACCGGTCATCTGATCATCACGTCGAGTCTCCTCGGACTCGACCGGGACGCGGCCACGAAGTCGGCGGTCGACGCCTTCAACATCGTGATCCAGGGTGGCGCGATCCTCGCGGTGATCGGACTCTACCGGTCCCGCGTCCGTTCCATGATCATGGGTCTCCTCGGCCGGGACGTGATCGGTCGAAGGCTGTTCCTGAATCTCGTGGTCGCCTTCCTGCCCGCCGCGGTGTTCGGTGTCCTGCTGGACGATCTCATCGAGGCGTTCCTCTTCAAGCCCTGGCCGGTCATCATCGCGCTCGCCCTCGGCGGGATCCTGCTGATCGGCATGAAAGGCTGGCAGGATCGGGTTTTCGCGAGCGCGGAGAACGAGACCGAGGTGAAGGGCGGACGGCGCTTCACGGAGATCGAGGACCTGACCTGGAGACAGGCGCTGGTGGTCGGACTGCTGCAGTGCGTGGCGATGATCCCCGGGACCAGTCGATCGATGATGACCATCGTCGGAGGCATGTTCGTCGGCCTGCGACCGAAGCAGGCCGCCGAGTTCTCGTTCCTGCTCGGACTTCCCACCCTCGGCGGGGCCTGCGTCTACAAGTCGCTGAAGAGCGGCGAGGAGATCGCGTCGCTCGGGACCCTGCCGATCGTCCTGGGCATCGCGGTCGCGACGGTCTCCGCGGCGTTCGCGGTCAAGTGGCTGGTGGGCTACCTCGCGAAGCACGGACTCGCGATGTTCGGTTGGTATCGAATCGCCCTCGCCGCGGTACTCGCCGGACTCTGGCTCGGCGGCATCGTGCAGTTCGGCCCCGATCAGCCCGCCGACGAGGTCTCGCCGGTGGCGTTCGCCTCGGGCCCCGCCGACTGATCGGTCCCGCCTCGTGCGAATGAATCGAGGATCCGAGCGGCCTCGAGACGGCCGCCGACCTCGCGAGTGACCGGGGATTCCGGTTGCAGCGGATGACCGCTCCCGCTCCCGGCCTTGAATTCGACCACGGACCACCGGTCACCGACCCGATAGGCCGCCGCGCCCCGGTTCCCCTCGGGATCCACCACCGGCGACATCGCGTCGTTCCAGGTCCGATCGGCCTCGCCGCGCCTCGGAGGCCAGAACGTCGTCACCAGGCCGGCTTCGTCGAGCAGGGCCAGGGCGAAGCTGGATCGGGAGCCGTCGGATCTCAGGCGATCGACGAGCGCGATCGAGTGCCCACCGACCCGGACGGAGGCCCCGACGATCCCGACGGCGGTCCGGGGCCACAGCGTGCCACCGATCGCCCAGGCGAGCAGGGCGGCCATCACCACGAAGACCGCGAACTTCAGGAGAAGGCTGCGGAACCCGAGATAGACCTGCCCCATTGGATTGGCGCTCGGCGACATGACGTGCAGTGTATCTGCTCGGACGAGGTGACCGAGCGGAAGCCGACCTCCACCGCGAGGAGGCGGGTCCCGCGTCGACCCGATCGGCTCGGGCCCGGTCGCGCGTCGGCTTCCGGCGGGACGATCCGCCGGATCCCGGACCGACGTTCAGCCGGCTTCCGAGAGCGTCGCGAGGAGCCTCGGCTCGTCCCAGGTCTCGATGCCGAGCTCGGCGGCCTTCTTCAACTTGCCACCCGCCTTCTCCCCCGCGACCAGGAGGTCGGTCTTCTTCGAGACGCTCCCGGTCACGGTGGCACCGAGCGATTCCAGGCGTTCGGCGAGTTCCTTGCGGCCGAACGCCTCGAACGTCCCGGTGATCACGACCGTCTTTCCGGCGAACGGCGAGCCCGAGACCGCCGGGGGCTCGAGCGGATCCCGGTGAAGGTCGCTCTGGAGCGAGACGCCCGCTTCCCGGAGCCGTCGAAAGGCGTCCCGGGTCGATTCCGAGGCGAGGTGCTCGTGAAGGCTTCGAGCCGTGATCTCCCCGAAATCCGGGAGCTCCTCGAGCGTCTCGACCGACGCCTCCATCAACGCCTCCGCGTCGGGGAATCCCCGGGCGAGGACCTTCGCGGCGCTCGCCCCGATGTGCCGGATCCCCATGCCCGCGAGGACCCGGGAGAGGCCTCGGGACCTGGCGACCTCGAGTCCCGCGAGGAGATTGTCCGCCGACTTCTCGCCCATGCGCTCGAGTTCGAGCAGCTGGTCGCGCTCGAGTCGGAAGAGATCCGCGAAGTGGTGCACGAGGCCCGCGTCGACCAGCTGGTCGACGAGCTTCTCGCCGAGGCCGTCGACGTCCATCTGGTCCCGGCCCACGAACCACTTCAATCGCTCCCGGAACTGCGCGGGGCATTCGGCACTGGTGCAGAAGAGCTTCGGCCCCTCCTGCTCGACCCCGCCTTCGCAGGCGGGACAGGTGAGCGGCGCCTCGATCGCCCGCTCGTCGCCGCTCCGGGCCTCGGTGATCGCCGAGACGACCTGCGGAATGATCTCCCCCGCCTTCTCGACGACCACTCGATCACCGATTCTCAGATCCTTCCGGCGGATCTCCTCGATGTTGTGGAGCGTCGCGTGCCGGACGGTGGTCCCGGCCACGTGCACCGGCTCCATCGTCGCCCGCGGCGTGAGCGTCCCACCCTTGCCCACCTGCCATTCGACCTCGAGCAGCGAGGTGGTCGCCTGCTCCGCCGGATACTTGAACGCGATCGCCCATCGCGGCGCCTTCGCGGTGGCGCCGAGCGATGACTGCAGATCGAACCGATCCACGCGGACCACCATGCCGTCGACCCCGTATTCCAGATCCGATCGCTCGTCCCGGAACGAGTCGACCCGATCGACGACCTGCTCGATCGAGGTGAACGCCTTCGAGTGGACGTTCGCCGGGACGCCCCAGGAACGCACTTGCGCGAGGAACCCCGAGTAGGTCTCGACGTCGAACCCGACGGTCTCGCCCCGTCCGTGCGCGATGAACCGCAGTCCGCGGCTGGCGGTCACCTTCGGGTCGAGGCTCTTGAGCGTGCCCGCCGTGGAGTTCCGGGCGTTCGCGAAGAGCGGCTCGCCGACCGCCTCGCGTTCCTTGTTGACCCGCTCGAACGACGCGTTGGGCATCACGATCTCACCTCGGATCTCGACCACCGCCGGCGGCGTCTCCGTGGCGAGTCGGACCGGGATCGACCGGATCGCCCGGACGTTGCCCGTGATCACGTCCCCCGACGTCCCGTCGCCGCGGGTGGTCGCGGAGACCAGTCGTCCGGCCTCGTAGCGGAGCGAGATCGCGACGCCGTCGATCTTGGGATCGCAGACGAGGCCCACGCCCGGATCGGCGAGATCGCCGAGACCCTTCAGGATCCGCTCGTGCCAGGCCTGGAGATCCTCGACGGAGTAGGTGTTGTCGATCGAGGTCATCGGGACCGCGTGCGTCGCGGATTCGAAACCGGACACCGGCTCGCCGCCGACCCGGCGGGTCGGACTGTCCGGGTCGGCGAGTTCGGGGTGGTCGGCCTCGAGCGACTCCAGTTCCCGGAGGCGGGTGTCGAAGTCGAGGTCCGACATGATCGGCTCGGCATCGACGTAGTACGCGCGATTCGCGCGTTCGAGCAGATCGCGAAGGGACGCGATCCGATCGGCGTCGCCTCCCGCATCAGTCACGACTGATCGAACCGGGGCCCTTGCCCGCGGTCTTGTCCCAGGTGTTGTCGCCGGACCGCTTGTACTTGGTGAATCCGAGTCGATCGAGGTTCGCGTCGCTCAGTTTCGACTTGTCCGAGGCGTCGGAGTGGTTGAGGGCGAGTCCCGGGGCCGAAACCATCCGCTTCACCGGCTCACCGGTCTCCGGGTGCTTCTCGAGGTGGGGCTCGGACATCGACTGGAAGACCTCGAACACCTCGCCGAGGCTTCCGTCCGGCTTGACGATGGCGTACTCGTAGGTGGGCATCGCGTCAGGCTCCCGTCAATCGCCGGCGTGCGGCCAGGATGTCGGATTCACGGGCTTCCCCGGCTTCCCGTTCGATCACCACGTCGAGGGCGGGGTCGAGCGTCGCGACGATCGCGAGGAAGGCGTCCCAGTCGACGGCGCCGGTGCCCAGCGGGACCTCGTCCCCCCAGCTGCCGGGCGTCTGGCTGGGCGTCGCATCCTTCGCGTGCACCTGCACGACGTGGTCGGCCAGCAGTCGAAGCGACTCGACCGGATCACCCATCCCGTAGAGGATCATGTTGGCCGGATCGAAGTTGACGCCGACGTTCCCATGGTCGAGTTCGGCCAGTGCGTCGAGCAGCGTCGCCGCGGTCTCCTGGCCGGTCTCGAGCCCGACGCGGACGCCGTGCTCCGCGAAGAGGTCGGCGAGGGTGCGGAGTCGCTCGAGCACGACCGCGCGAGCCGGATCGCCCGGATCGTGCGGAATGAACCCCGCATGGAGCGTGACCAGGGTGATCCCCTCCTCGCCCGCGAGCGTCGCGACCGCCCGGGCTCGTGCCAGGGTCGCGGGCCAGTGCTCGTCGGGACGAACGCCACCGGTGGCCTTGATCGTCTCGAGCGTGGAATAGTCCTCGCCGACCGCTTCGAGCATGCCGCTCGCGATCCGCACGCCCGAGTCGCGAAGCCGGGGCATGACGTCCCCGAAGGCTTCCGGATCCTCGAGGACCGGGCCGAGCGCGAGCTGGATCTTCGGAAGGCCGAGTCGCAGCGACGATTCCACCAGTTCCTCGGCGGCCGTCGGTCGGAGACTCCAGCTGCAGACCCCGAGTCGTTCGGTCGGGATGGTGACACGCGGCTCGTTCATGGTCGATGATTCTACCGTCACCGGAGGAGCCTCCGCTGGCTTCCGATCTCGCGCCCGGCGGGACCGGCGAGCGACGAATGGTCGGAGGTCGTCCCGCGACCTCGCGAGGCGGTCGCGCATCCGCGGTTCGCGGAACCAGATGGAATCCGGTCGGCGGAAGCTCGATCGGCCCGGCGGTGGATGGCCTTCCGCCCGTTCGAACGCGACCCCGGTCGAGCGTCCGAAGGGATGGAGACGGGACCGCCCGGATCCCCGCCTTCGGACCCCGGAGGAGCGTCCCCTGACGCCCGACGGAAGCCATATGGGACCCGGGGCCCGATCGATCGACGCACCGGAACCGCGTTGCGTGGCGAGCCGTGGCGAAGGGACCTACCATCATGGGCGGAGCACCCGACCGAGGTGCCGCCAGACGCCACCGCCCCGAACGCCCGCCGTGACCACCGCACCCGTGAATCATTCGTCCCACGACGACCCCGAGGCCACGACGCCCGCGGGCATGCTGCCGGCGAAGAAGTCGCTCGGCAAGCGGCTCGACGCGTATCTGAGCAGGCTGTCCACCAAGAACAACTTCTGGCACCGGGTCTGTTCGCTCATCTGGCTCCCCTTCGCGTTCCGGAGCGGGATCTCGCTGCGTCGGCTCGACGCGAAGAGCTTCACGGCGGTGCTTCCCTACCGCCGGTTCAATCGCAACTGGTACAACGCGATGGCCGGTGCGGCGCTGCTCGGGAACTCCGAGGTCGCCGCCGGGATGTACCTGTTCGCCGAGTGCGGCAGCGACTACGAGGTGATCTGCAAGCGGATGGAGTACAAGTTCCTCCGCCCCTGCTACGGCCCGGCGGTCTATCGCGTGGCCAACGCCGAGGACGTCAAGAAGAAGATCGAGGACGGCGGCGAGTTCAACATCGCGCTGGAACTCGAGATCAGCCAGCAGGTGAATCGACGGGCGAAGGCCCGCGACCTCAAGGTCGGTCGCTGCGCCATCACGTTCCACTGCACGCCGAAGGACCTCGCGGAGCAGCTCCGGCAGAAGCGTCGCGCGCGGCTCGAACGGAGCACCCCCGCCGAATGAACGTCGCGGCGTCGCCTCGATCGCCCGCGCCGCCGGCCAGCGGTGGACTGGTCGCCACGATCGGATGGGGCGCCTTCTGCGCCTGCAGCTGGACCTGGTGCATCGGGATGTTCCTGCCGGTGATCCTCCTCGGACGATTCGGCTGGGCGGGCTTCCTCGCGTTCGCGATCCCCAACATCCTCGGCTGCGTCGGCTTCGGCTACGTCTTCGACGCGCGACGCAGTCGACGCTTCGCGACCCTGCATCCGATCGCCATCCGATGGTTCAGCCTCGCGACGATCGCCTTCCAGGTGTTCTTCCTCGGCTGGATGTCCGGGACCTTCCTCTTCACCCCCGAGGCCGCCACCGCGCTCGACCCCGGTACGGCGGGCGTCGCCGGAAGCGTGTTCGCGTGGCCCGTGCTCGGCGTCATCCTGACCTGGACCGCGGGGGCCGCCGCCCTCTCCGCCCGCGGCGATCGCTTCTGGCGCTGGTTCGCGGTCCTCGCGGCCGTCGCGTCGACCGTGCTCTTCGCGCTCGCGTTCGACCGGGCCGGTGGTCTCCCGACCGCGCCGGCACCCGAAGGCGGTGCCGCGGTGTCGGGGATCATCCCGCTCATGATCCTCGGATTCCTCGCGTGCCCGGCCCTCGACGCGACCTTCCATCGCGCTCGACAACAGGCACCGAGCCGCCATGCCTTCGCCGTCTTCGGCGTGGTCTTCGCGATGATGCTGGTCTTCGCGGCGACCACCTACGACGGACTTCGACCCGATCGGATCCTCCCGGTCCTGCTTCCGCTCGCCATCGCCCAGTGGACGCTCCAGCTCGTCTTCACGATCGGCGCCCACATCCGGGAACTCGCCGTGCTGCCCTCGGGCCGACTCGGTCGTGGCGCGTCGCTGCTCGCGGCGATCGGCGCGGGTTCGTTGCTCGGACTGCCTGGAATCGCGGACGAGCGGATGTACCTGCTGTTCCTGGGGCTCTACGCGGTCCCCTTCCCGATGTACGTGCTCGCCGCCCTGATCAACGGTCCCGAACGCGGTCTCTCCGGTCGCTGGATCGCGTCGATCCTGCTCGTCTCGCTGGTGGCGGGCCCGCTCGGATGGCTCGGGTTCATCGAGAATCGAACGCTCTTCCTGCTCCCACTCGCCGCCCTCACCGCCGCCGCGGGCTGGGCGATCGGGCGACTGGCCCGACGACCCGTCGCGGTGACGTCCTGAACGGGTGGTCCCGACCCGCGGGCGGGTGCTAGGGTTCGTCGGTGGTCCGATCCCGCCGCATGGAGTCCCCTCGACATGAGTCGCATGAACCCCACGAGCCGATCCATCGCCGACCCCGATCCCGGCCGCATCCGGCCGCGAGACATCCGACCGGCGTCGATCGTGGCGTTTCTCGTGCTGCTGGCCTGCACGCTCCCGGGCTGCGACGGCGCGGGTGGGGACCCGACCGCGGCGTCGACCGCGACCATCGCCACCTTCCGCGTCGGCATCGACGGGATGCACTGCGACTCCTGCGTGCAGGCGATCACCGCGAAGGTCGCGAAGGTGACCGGCGTGCGGACCTGCGTGGTCGATCTCGAAGGTGGATCCGCAACCGTCGACGCGGCCCCCGAGGCGATGCCGTCGGTCCGGGACGCGATCGGTCGTCTGGGATTCACGGTGCGGGAAATCGGGCCGGCCGGATCGGCCGAGTCGTTGCCCGATCCCCCTTCCGACCCCGGGCCGGCTGCCGAGGCGGACGCGCCCGACGCCTGAACGGCGACGGCGTCAATCGACGAAGTCGTCGACCACCGCCTCGATCGCGGACTCCGCCTCGTCGAGATCCGACTGGATCCGCGCCCCCGCCGCATGGACGTGTCCACCGCCCCCGAACCGCGCCGCGAGCTGGTTCACGTCGACGTGGGCGAGCCCGTCACGGCCGGGCTTCGACCGGAAGCTCACCTTCGTCAGGCCCTTGGCGGCCTCGGTGAGCAGGATCGACGCCCGGACCGCTCCGATCTCGAGCGGCGTGTTCACGATGCCGGCCAGGCCCTCCAGCGAAGCGCCGGTCTCGGCGAAGTCCTCCATGGTGAGTCGCATGACCGCGACCGCCCCGTTGGAGACGTAGCGAAGCGATCCCAGCGCCCTCGCGATCATCGCGAGCCGGGCCGGGGAGGCGTTCTGCTCGATCATCGCGAAGAGCTCGTCCTTGTCGACACCCGCATCCATCAATCGCGCGGCGAGCCGGTAGACCTCCGGGCCGGCGCTCGAGAATCGGAACCAGCCGGTGTCGGTGGCGAGCCCGAGGAAGAGCGGGGTCGCGACGTCGCCCTTCGCCAGGTCGACGTCGAGCGCATCGAGCACCGGCACCAGGGCCTGCGTGGCGGAGGCGCATTCGACCTCGACGAGCCGCCGCGCCGCCACCGCGCCTCCGCGTGCATGGTGGTCGATGCCGATCACCCGGTCGGCGCGGTCCCGCAGCCAGTTCCGGGTCGATTCCAGCTGGGTCCAGGCCCCCGTGTCGACCACCGCGATCAGGTCGGGTTCCGCCTCGTCGGACGGCAGGCCGTCATGCTCGAAGCGGCGAACGTCGTCGGCTGGCGTCTGGATCGCGAGCAGGTTGGGATCGAGGGGGCCCGCCAGCAGGACATGGCTCTCGATGCCCAGCTGGCGAAGACCGCGATGGAGCGCCAGGCTCGTGCCCAGCGCGTCCCCGTCGGGTTTCTCGTGGGTGGTGATGAGCACCCGGGTCGCTGCGCGGAGCACCGTCGCCAGTTCCACGGCGGTCGCGTTCGAGCGGTATTCGAAACCCGGCTCGTCCCAGGGATGGTCGGGGCCGGTGGCGGAATCTGGGGTCATCGCGAGTGCTCTTTGAAGATGGTGCGGAAGAGAGACCGGGTCGCGAATCGCGACCGGAGGGAAGTGGATCCTTCAGGCCCGCCCGGCGTCCGGGTGGAGCGCGCGGACCTCGGAGAGATCCCGATCGATCTGAGCCAGCAGGGACGGGAGATCGTCGTAGCGATACTGGCCTCGGAGCCGACGAACCAGGCTCGCCTCGAGCCGCCAGCCGTAGTCGTCGAGCGTACCCGCCCAGTCCAGGACGTGGATCTCGGCGACCCGCGGCGTCTCCTCGAAGGTCGGCTTGGTCCCGATGCTGATCGCGGCGGGACGGATCGAACCGTCCGGCAGGGTCGCGGCCCCCGCGTAGACCCCGTCGGCGGGAAGGATCATGCCGCCGAGATCGAGATTCGCGGTGGGGATTCCGATCGTGCGTCCCCGTTGATCCCCGCGCACGACGACGCCATCGAGGACGTGCGGTTCGCCGAGCAGGACGGTCGCGTCCTCGACCCGTCCGAGCCGAAGCAGTTCTCGAACGGCCGAGCTTCGCACCGGCATCTCGAGGCCGCAGGAGAGCCGGACCCGGTGTTCCCGTTCGACCCGGACCTCGAAGCCCCGATCCGCGCCGAATCCCCGGAGTTCCTCGATCCCGCCGGCCCGCTGGTGGCCGAAGCGGAAGTCCGGCCCCTCGACGACCACGGCGGGGACGCCATCGAGCGCGATCGCCAACCGATCGAGAAAGCCCTCCGGTGAGGCCGCGAGGAGTTCGTCGGTCGTCTCGAGCACGAGGACCTCGTCGGCACCATGCCGGCGAAGCATCCGCTCACGCCGGGCCACCGACATCAGGTGGGGCGACGGCGACTTGCCGAGGACCGTGGCCGGGTCGGGATCGAAGGTCACCGCGACCACCCGGCCCGCCGGGCCGACCACCGCCCTCGCACCCTCCAGCAGGCGTCGATGCCCCAGGTGGACACCGTCGAAATTGCCGATCGTGACCCCGAACATGCATTCCTCCAGCGGACGGGCCGGAACCCGTCGTCAAAATCTCGCGAATCCGAAAATCATAGAGAAGGTGGTGGGGAATGATCTCCGATCCCTTGAGATGGACCGGAGGGACAGGGTAGCCTCTCCGGCCTTGTCCCTGCGTTCCGCGCGGGGCACCCGGGAACGACTTTCGAGGACCCTCGACCGATGGCCACAACCACCCTCTCAGACCAGTTCCCGACCCCCGAAGGCCATGCCGAGCCGGAGCAGCTGATCGCCGAGCTGGTCTCGAGCTTCCAGACGACCGCTGAATCGGTGATCCCCCGCTTCCTCGGTCAGATGCCCCGGATGTACTTCCAGGACACCGATCACGAGACGCAGCTCAGCCACCTCAAGGCGATCGTCGCGGCGCAGTCCGCGGATCGCCCGCTCGACATGACGCTCACCAGCGAGGACGGATCGATCTGGACCACGATCCGGACCGACGACCGTCCGGGCGTCCTCGCGGAGATCGTCAAGAACCTTCCGATGGACTTCTCCCTTCGCGCGGCAAAGGTCCACACCAGTCTCGACGGGAACCTGGTCCTCGACACCTTCGAATTCGGCGACCCGCAGCCCTTCGATCCCGAGGAACCCCGACAGCGCGACAAGCTCGAGGCCACGATCGAATACGCGAAGTCCGAGTGCCCGGAGTGGACCCCCGAGCAGATCCACGCCCACTTCGAGAACTGCGCCGTCGACTACGTGAACACCCTCACGCCGCTGCGGATCGCACACCACTACACGCTCTACCGGAAGGTCGCCGGCACCGACGGGACCCTCGTCGAGATCGAGCCCGAGTCGAACCCCGACGAGAGCCGGATCACCGTGGTCTTCGGGAACGCGCGGACGAGGACCTCCGTCGAGCGGTGCGCCACGCTGCTCGCGCGGCACGGCGTGAGCATCAATCGCGCGTACCTGGACCTCATCAAGGATCCCAGCCACGGCGTGGTCACCTACGTCGGCTTCGTGGTGCAGGGGCCGGACAAGAAGGCGATCGACCCGGACAGCACGCTCTGGAAGACGGTCCGCAAGGACCTGACCCGGGTCAAGTGGGTCCACTACGACGTGCTCGAGCAGATCACCGAGAACCCCGAACTCCACATCGGACTGACCGAGATCACGCTCGGCCTCTCGCATCTCGTCCACAAGGTCCTGAATCCGAGGGCGCCCTTCGAATTCACGCTCGAACGCATCAAGAACTGCACCTGGGCGAACCTCCAGCTCTCGATGGCGGTCGCCCTGCTCTTCAAGAAGCGGTTCGACCCCCGGGGACCGATGGACGACCCGACCTTCGAGGCCGAGTGCGAGCGAATCACCACCGAGGTCGAACGCACCGCTTCGAG
>MDTG01208077.1_pt1 | contig 18409 bp, 17 predicted proteins | sample 811421 | NCBI WGS metagenome assembly MDTG01 (sample SAMN05326645, study PRJNA326480) | marine metagenome | isolation source: seawater | place: Pacific Ocean: South East | collected 2011 | reverse complement strand
GCAGGTTATAATGTAATAGTGAAAGGAGATTTTGGTAAGGTTAAAAAACAATACCCGAAAGCCCTAAGTCCCATTCATAAAAATTTAGCAATTACTTTATTTATTTAATATGAAATTATTAAGAGAAATAATATATGGAATAGATTGCGAAAGCATATTGGGTAATACAGATTTTTCAATATCAAGTATACATTTTAATTCTTCTGAGGTAGCTTTAAACAGTTTGTTTATCGCAGTTCAAGGCACCAATTCAGATGGTCATGATTATATTTTAGAAGCAATAAAATCAGGGTCAATTGCAATTATTTGTGAACAGATTCCAGAAAAAATCACAAATGGTATTACTTATATAGTTGTGAAAAATAGCTCAATTGTTTTAGGCTTATTAGCATCTAATTTTTACAACAATCCGTCCCAAAAATTAAAACTCGTGGGTATTACTGGTACTAATGGAAAAACATCTATTGCTTATTTTCTGTTTTCTTTGTTTAGAAAATTAAATATAAAGGTCGGATTATTATCAACTATAGAATATAAAATTAATAAAACTTCTTTCCCTTCTTCCCATACAACTCCAGATCCAATTGAGCTTAATAGATTGTTGTCACTAATGGTTCAAGAAGGATGTGAATTTTGTTTCATGGAAGTGAGTTCACATGGAATTTATCAAAATAGAATTGCAGGTTTAAAATTTTGTATTGCTGTTTTTTCTAATCTTACGAGGGATCACCTAGACTATCATAATTCGTTTAATGATTATTTAAATGTTAAAAAATCTTTTTTCGATGCATTATCGATAAAGACAAAGTCTATTATTAATGGAGATGATCAATATGGGCAGACTATGGTGTTAAATACAGATTCAAAAAAAATCTTTTATAGCATAAATAATCCGGGTCACTATAATTGTAAGATAATAGAAAATAGTATTGCTGGGCTTACGATAGATATAAACAATGTACAGATGAGTACTATGTTAATAGGTGAATTTAATGCATATAATTTACTTGCAGTTTATGCTACTGCGATTGAATTAGGTCAAAATACAGAAAAAGTATTAAAGTTTTTGAGTAATATCTCTCCACCACCTGGACGGTTTAATGTTATTAAGTCAGTCAACAATATTATAGGGATCGTTGATTATGCTCATACTCCAGATGCTCTCAATAAAGTTATCTTATCTATATCTAGTTTTTGTATTCTTAATAAAGACTTGATAATAGTGGTTGGTTGTGGTGGCGATCGAGATGCAGGGAAAAGATCTATAATCGGAAAAATTGCTGCTGAAAACAGTGTATTAGCAATTTTTACTTCTGATAATCCAAGATTAGAAGAGCCAGAATCTATTATTAACAATATGTGTTCAGATTTAACAGATGAATTAATAAAAAAAATAAAAAAAATACCTAATAGGGAGCAAGCAATTTCATTTGCAGTAAGTAAAGCAAAAAAAGATTCTGTGATTCTTGTAGCTGGTAAAGGGCATGAAAAATTCCAAGAAATAAATGGTAAAAAAATACCATTTAATGATTACTTAATACTTGATAAAATTCTAAAAAAATAAAATTATGTTACACTATCTTTTTGATTCATTTTATAGTAATAGCATTGATGCTACAATATATAATTTTTTTAATTATATATCTGTTAGGTCAGTATTAGCTGTTATCATATCCTTATTTATAACTATATATTTTGGTGGAATTATAATCACTTTTTTAAGAAAAAAAACAATACAGGATCAAATAAGAGATTTAGGTTTATCTGGTCAAATTCAAAAACAAGGAACACCTACTATGGGTGGTCTTGTAATTTTAATAGGTATTTTAATTCCTACAATTATTTTATGTCGATTAAATAATATTTACATCATTATAATGATTATTGCTACTTTATGGATGGGCTTAATTGGTTTTGTTGATGATTATATTAAAGTTTTTAAAAAAGACAAGAAAGGATTGGCTGGAAAATTTAAAATTATTGGACAAGTATTTTTAGGGCTTATGGTAAGTTTTATTATGTTTTTTCATCCAGGTATTTTAATTCAAGAGAAAGGAGAAATAATAAATAAAAATTACTCAGTAAACATTGAATCTAGTGATGTGAATAATTTAGTGCACTCTTTTCAAGAGGCAAAGAAATCGCTAATAACTACAATTCCTTTTTTCAAAAATAATAAGTTAGATTACTCAGAGTTTTTTTTCGGTAATTACTCTAATGATATTTTAATTTTTTTAGTATTTAGTTTTATAGTAATATTTATTATCTCAGGTGTTTCTAATTCAGCAAATTTAACTGATGGAATAGATGGCTTAGCAACAGGATGTTCTGCTATTATTGGTGCTACTTTAGCAGTGTTTTGTTATGTTTCAGGAAATATGATTTTTGCTGATTATTTGGATATTATGTATATCCCTAATGTTGGAGAATTAGTAGTTTTCATGTCTGCATTTGTGGGTTCATGTGTTGGTTTTCTGTGGTATAATTCTTATCCGGCTGAGGTTTTTATGGGAGATACAGGCAGTTTATCTTTAGGAGGAATTATAGGTGTTGTAGCAATTTTAGTTCGAAAAGAATTGTTATTACCAATATTTTGTGGAATTTTTTTTATTCAAAGTTTATCAGTTATTCTCCAAGTTACATATTTTAAATATACTAGAAAAAAATATGGTTTGGGTCAAAGAATATTTCTTATGTCACCCCTGCATCATCATTATCAAAAAAAAGGAATTCATGAGAGTAAAATCGTGACCCGATTTTGGATAATTTGTGTTTTTTTATGTCTTCTTGCATTTGTCACTTTAAAATTAAGGTAAATGAAAAGTGATAATATTCTCATAATAGGATCTGGTGTAAGTGGTTTAGGTGCTGCACAACTTGCTCGTAAATTAAATTACAATGTCCGTGTAACAAGTAAAGATGCTATTGGTGAATGTGAAAAAAATATATTTTCAGATTTATCTATTGAATTTGAGGAGTATATGCATTCAAAATCCAATATACATTGGGCAGATCTTATTGTAAAAAGTCCAGGAATTGCTTCAGATACAACTTTTTTAAAACAAGTAAAAAAAGAGGGTGTGCTTATTATCTCAGAAATAGAATTTGCATATAGGAATACTGATGCTAATATTATAGCCATAACAGGGACAAATGGAAAAACTACAACATCTACACTTTTATGGCATATTTTAAATAATGCTGGTCTCAATGTTGGTTTAGTAGGAAATATTGGATATAGTTTTTCGGAAAGTGTTATGAATGATAAATATGATTACTATGTTCTTGAAGTAAGTAGTTTTCAATTAGAAGATATTTATGATTTTAAGCCAAATGTTTCAATTATTCTTAATATAGCAGAAGATCACCTAGATAGATATAATCAAAAAATCGATGATTATATTTCTGCAAAAATGAAAATAACAATGAATCAAGATTCAGTCGATTCATTTATCTATTTCTCAGATGACAATAATATAAATAACAAATTAAGCAGTATTAAATCAAAAAAGTATCCATTTAGTTGTGATAAAAAAAATCACAACCAGCTTGGTGCTTGGATAAACAATAATCAAATAATCATTAAAACAATTAAAAATCATTTTACTATGACAATACATAATTTAGCCTTACAAGGCACACATAATATTTATAATTCTATGGCCGCTAGTATTGCAGCAAGTGCAATTGGAATTAAAGATGAAATAATCAAAAAATCTTTGTATGATTTTAGAGGAATTGAGCATCGTTTGGAATTTGTTAGTAGAGTAGCGGGTGTAAGCTTTATTAATGATTCAAAGGCTACGAACTGCAATGCAGTCTATTATGCACTAGAGACAGCTACTTCACCTATAATATGGATTTGTGGAGGTGTAGATAAAGGTAATGATTACTCTATTTTAAAAGATTTAGTTCAGAGAAAGGTTAAAGCGATAATTATTATAGGTAAGAATGGTAAAAAAATATCTAATAGTTTTCAAAAAGATGTAGATACTATTGTCGAAGTAAATAATATGGAGAAAGCTGTCAAAACTAGCTTTGAGGTTGCTGATGCTGCAGATACTGTTTTGTTGTCACCAGCATGTTCTAGTTTTGATTTATTTAAAAATTATGAAGAAAGAGGGAGAGCATTTAAAAATGCTGTTTTGTCTATTTAGAAGTCTTTTTTTATGGTAAAATTTTTTGGTGATAAACTTATTTGGACAGTTTCTATTTTTCTTTTTTTAACATCTATTTTACTAGTATATAGTTCAGGTGGTTATCAATCTATATCTACTCATGTTACCCATTTGTTAATGGGTTTAGGTCTGATTTTTATTTTTTCTAGATTTAATTATAAGTATTTCACTAACCTATCTTCAATACTATTAGTAGTGTCAATAATAATGTTATTATGGTTAATTATTAACCCTACATATTATAGAGGCGATGTATTGGCAAGTCGTTGGATTAAATTAGGTTTTATTTCTTTCCAGCCATCGGAATTAGCAAAATATAGTTTAATATTATTTACATGTAGAAACTTATACATATATAAAGATTCATTAAAATCATTTAAGTTTTTTTCTTTTTATATTTTATTTCCTGTAATTATAACATGTAGTCTTATTATTCAGTCTAATTTATCTACCGTTTTATTAATAATTGCAATTTTATTTTTTATAGTATTTATCTCAGGTTATCCTATTGCTTTATTTTTCCGGTATCTTATGTTACCTGCATGTTTTTTGTTTAGTGTATTTTTCACAACACTATGTCTTCCACCTATTTCAATTGTAGATACAATTCTTCCTCGTTTAACTACTTGGAAAAACAGAATATGTGCTAAACAAATTCATCAAATTCCATTTAGATGGGTTGATGATTCCAATTATGACCCCAAAGAAGATCACGATAATAATTATCAGATTAATAATGCTTTAGGGGCAATTAATAGTGGAGGATTAATAGGTAAGGGGGCTGGAAAAAGTTATTATAAAAAATTATTACCAGATTCAAAATCCGACTTTATTTATGCAATTTTAATCGAAGAATATGGCTTGATAGGTGGCGGATTTATATTATTCTTATACTTATTATTCTATCAAAGAATTTTAGTTTTAAGTATAAAATCAAAAGATGAATTCCCAAGATTGTTGTTGTTGGGTCTTGGTAGTGTTGTAGTGTTTCAGGCATTATTACATATGGGTGTTTCCGTAGATCTGATTCCTGTTACTGGTCAAACTTTACCATTGATAAGTAAAGGTGGGTCTTCTGTTTGGGTTACTTCTTTAGCATTTGGTATCATTTTAAATATTAGTCATCAAATTAATAATCAGGAAAACAACTAAATTATGAATAAAAAAACCATTATCATTAGTTGTGGAGGCACAGGGGGGCATATATTTCCAGCAACTGAAATTGCACGATCTTTACTACAAAAAGATGCTAATCTAAATATTTTATTTATAGGTGCCATTGGAAAAATGGAGATGAAAAGAATTCCAAAAGAAGGTTTTGCGATAATTGGCCTTTGGATACAGGGATTACATAGAAAATCAATTATTAAAAATATTTTTTTCCCAATTAAACTAGTTATTAGTTTAATTCAATCATTTTTTATTTTAGTTTATAATAAACCAACTGTTGTTATAGGTACTGGTGGTTTTGCATCAGGTACAATTTTATATATAGCATCTTACTTGAAAATAAACACATATATTCAGGAGCAAAATTGCTTACCTGGTTTCACTAATAAGATATTAGGTAAATATGTTAATAGAGTTTTTGTTGCATATGATCAAATGGAAGAGTTTTTTCCGAAACATAAAATTTTAAATTTGGGTAATCCGGTTCGGAAATTTTTAAAAATAGAGAAAAATACCAAAAAAGAAAGTAGAGATTTTTTTGGATTAAAAGAAAATTTATTCACCATACTGGTGGTGGGTGGTAGTTTAGGTTCAAGTTCAATTAATTCTTTAATTTTTGATTCAATTACTAATTTAGATTTTAAAAAATATTTTAATGATTGTCAATTTATCTGGCAGACTGGTGAATTAGATTTTGCTAAATACAATTATTTAATACCACAATTAAAAAATTTATCTATGCATAAATTTATTAATCGTATGGATTTAGCTTATCATGCAGCTGACATTGTAGTATCAAGGGCGGGTGCCATTGCAATATGTGAAATATCGTATTTGTCTAAGCCAAGTATTTTAATCCCATCTCCTTATGTAGCAGATAATCATCAGGACATAAATGCAAAATATTTAGAAGAGCAAGAAGCATGTGTGAAAATTACAGAGAAATCTGATATAAATTTTCAAGGTATTAATAGGTCGTCTTTTTGCTTAGCAGTGACTGATTTAAAGAACGATAAAGATAAAAGAGATCGAATTGGAAAAAATGCTTATGAATTATTTAAATATAATGCATCACAAGAAATAGTGAATGTAATTTTTAATGATATAAAAAATGTATAAAAATTATCAAAATATTTATTTTATTGGTGTAGGAGGAGTAGGTATGAGTGGTCTAGCAGGTTGGTTTCATCAAAATAAATATAATATTAGTGGATATGATAGATCTAATAATAATTATACATCCAAGTTGAAAACAGAAGGTATATATATCTCACACGACTTGTCAATTAAACAAATTCCAGAAATTTTTTTAAATAATAAAACTACCCTAGTTGTGTATACACCTGCAATTAAGAAAGAGCATGTCATTTTTAGTTTTTTTAAAAGGAATAATTTTAAAATATGTAAAAGATCAGAATTGCTGAGTGATATAGCTAAAGAATATACTGTTCTTGCTATTTCTGGTACACATGGAAAAACTACCATTAGTGTAATGTTGTCACACATTCTGTTTCATGCAGGATATAGTCCTAGTGCTTTTTTTGGAGGAATTTCCAAAAATTATAATACTAATTTTTTAATTGGAAATAGTAAATTTATGATTATTGAAGCTGATGAATATGATGAATCTTTTTTAAGTTTAAGTCCTACAATTTCTGTTATCACTTCTCTCGACAAGGATCATATAGATACATATAATTCTCATCATGAAATGATAGAAGCTTATTATCAATTCTATCTTAAGACAGAAATATTAAATTTAAATTTTGAAAAAAAATTTTTCATTGATGATGATGCATGTGAATTATTTAATAATCATATTAATAGTAGGAAAAAATTAGGTTATAGTCGTGACCTGTCTTTAGGTCCCTCTATAAATAAAATTAAAACAGATTATGATTCAATTAATTCTGCTAGAAAATTATTTGCCTTAAATAATATGTGTAATCACAATATTAAAAATGCTATTATTGCATCTGAAATAGCTAAGTCGGTAGGTGTATCTCATATAGAAATATGTAATGCATTTAAAGAGTATTTAGGGATTAAGAGGCGATTTGAATATCATATTCATACAGATAAATGTATTTTGATTGATGATTATGCACACCATCCTCAGGAATTGAATTATCTTATTGAGAGTGTGAAGTCGTTATATCCAAATAGAGAATTATTTTTAATTTTTCAACCTCATTTGTTTTCTAGAACAAAAGATCTTGAGCAGGATTTTTGCAATGTATTAAAATTAGCAGATAAAATAGGATTATTAGATATCTATCCAGCTAGAGAGAAGCCAATTAAAGGTGTGAGCTCAAAAAAATTACTAGATAATATAAAATCAAAAAATAAATGGTATATAAACCATGATAATATTGATGATATTTTATCAAAAGAATCCACCGATTTAATTGTTACAGCTGGAGCTGGTGATATTTATCAATTAATACCGAAAATAAAAATGATTGTAACATGATAAATAATAAAATATTAAATTTTTTTGCATTGTTTTTTTTAATTATTACACTATTATATTTACTAACTATATTAGATTATGGTTATAGTGCAGACAATGGTCTTATTGTTAAATATGGTACTAATAATAGCGATTCAACAGTCATTTCACAAGAAATTAAGAGTAAGGTTAATAAGTATTTAAATAGTATAGATTTGTCTAATCAAGATATAAACACTCAACTGTTAGAAGATTTAATATTAGAGGATAAATATATCAAAAATGCTGATGTATATTTAGATGTAGCAGGAGTGATAAATATCTATATTTATTTACGTGAACCATATGTGAGATTTATAAATGATAATAATATTTACTACATGGATCCAGAATGGATTGTGTTACCATTAAATTTGAATGTGGAAGAAAATTTATTAGTGTTAAGTGGGGATTTAAATAAAAATAATGCAGATAATTTATTTAATGTAGTTAGTAAAATATATAAAGATGAATTTTTAAATAATCTTATTGGTGGAATTCATTATGAAGATAATAGTGGGTATATATTATCCACTAGATTATGTAATTTAGGTATTCAAGTTGGACATGAATTGAAGCTGGATTTTAAAAAAATTAATATGATTAAAAAGTTTTATAATTTTTTTTTAGATGAGTTAGATTGTTTTTCTTGTAATGAAATTAATATGCAATATGATAATCAAGTAATATGTGTTAAATAGGAAAGTATGGATAAAGAAAAAATTGTATTTGGTTTAGATATTGGAACTACTAAGATTGTTTGTTTAGCTGGGAAATTAAATGAACACGGAAAACTTGAAGTTCTAGGTTTCGGAAAAGCTAAATCATTAGGCGTGAGAAGGGGTATTGTAAATAATATTATGCAGACCGTTGAGTCTATTAATTATGCAGTGCAGAAGCTAGAGGACAAGTTTGGCTTGAAAGTAGATTCTGTTTCTACTGGGATAGCTGGTCAGCATATTAGAAGTGTGCAGCATTCAGATTATATTACTAGAAGCAATCCAGAAAAATATATTGATAAAACAGATATTGAGAAATTGCACCAACAAGTTAAACAGTTAATTTTATTGCCAGGTGAAGAAATTATACATGTTTTAGCACAAGAATACAAAATCGATGGGCAAACAGAAATAAGTCAACCTGAAGGAATGCATGGTAGAAGATTAGAGGCAGGTTTTCATATTGTTGCTGGTCAAACTGCTGCAATTAAAAATATTACAAAATGTGTAGTAGAAGCAAACTTAAAAGTTACTACTCTCAATTTAGAGCCACTAGCATCAGCTGATGCGGTTCTTAGTCCAGAAGAAAAAGAAGCTGGTGTTGTTTTAGTTGATATTGGAGGAGGTACAACAGATGTAGCAATATTTAAAGATGGTATTATTAAACATACTGCAGTTATTCCTTTTGGTGGTAATGTTATTACGGAAGATATAAAAGAAGGATGTTCAATTCTTCAGAAAGATGCAGAATTATTAAAAATCAGATTTGGTTCGGCATTGCCTAGTGAAAATAAAGAAACTGAAATTGTATCAATACCTGGCCTTAGAGGTCGTGAGCCAAAAGAAATTTCTTTAAAAAATTTATCAAAAATAATAAAAGCAAGAGTCGAAGAAATTATGGATCAAGTCTATAGACAAATTACTGCATATGGATTTCAAGAAGGTAAAAATAAGTTAATTGGTGGTATTGTTTTAACAGGGGGCGGTTCTCAATTAAAACACATAAAACAATTAACAGAATATATTACCGGTATGTCTACAAGAATTGGGTATTCAAATGAACATTTGTCTCAAGCTACATTAGAAGAGGATATTTCGAATCCATCTTATGCAACTTCTGTTGGATTAGTATTAAGGGGTTTAAAAGTAAATAATTTACAAGATATTAAAGATGGTGGTGATGAAGTGACTTTACATGAATCAACATTTTTTGAAAATTGGTCAAAGAAATTTCTTCAGTATTTATTAAATGAAAAATAATTATAAGCTATGATAGATAATAAACAAGATTTTGCAAATTCATCGAAAAACTTATTTTCAAGTTTAGAAAATGATGAGTCTAATGACTCTTCGATTATAAATCTCAATTCTGTAGAGAATTTAGATTTAGAAGATCAGATAATGGATTTCGATGATATAGAAACTCAGGAATCTGAAAATTCAGATTTAGCAGATGATACAATGGACTTAGGTACATCAGACACTTCATTATCAGAGAATTTAGATTTAGAAGATCAGATAATAGATTTCGATGATACAGAAACTGAGGGATCTAAAAATTCGGATATTGAAGAGGTGACAATGACATTTGATTTGCCCAAAAATCAATCTTCTGTTATTAAAGTTATTGGTGTTGGTGGTGGAGGTAGTAATGCTGTAAATTATATGATTAATCAAGGTATCAGAGGAGTAGATTTTGTTATATGTAATACAGATGCACAAGCCTTAGATCAGAGTTCAGCATCCACTAAGATACAATTAGGTATCTCATTAACCGAGGGTTTAGGAGCAGGTGAAGACCCAGTAGTGGGTGAAAAATCGGCATTAGAAAGTGAAATAGAGATTAGGGATATTCTGACTAAGAACACAAAGATGGTTTTTATTACTGCAGGAATGGGAGGGGGGACCGGTACTGGTGCAGCACCTGTTATAGCAAAAATATGTAAGGAATTAGATATACTTACAATAGGTATTGTAACAGTACCATTTAGTTTTGAAGGCCCTAAGAGATTTAAGCAAGCACAAGAAGGGATTTCAAATATTCGTGAATATGTAGATTCATTAATTGTAATTAATAATGACAATTTAGTTGATGTTTATGGAGATTTAGGTGTTACATCTGGTTTTGCAAAAGCTGATGAAATATTAATGGTTGCTGCAAGAAGTATTTCTGAAGTAATAACACAAAATTGCACATTAAATATTGATCTTAATGATGCAAAGACTGTGTTGAAAAATAGTGGTACAGCTATAATGGGTTCTGGTCAATCAAGTGGTGAAAATCGAGCACAAGATGTTGTTGAAAAAGCTCTCGATTCACCATTGCTAAATGACAATCATATTAGAGGTGCTAAAAAGATATTATTATTAATTTTGTCAGGCAAAAATGAGATAACTATTAAAGAAATTAATGAAATAAACTCTCTTGTTCAAAGAGAATCTGGAGGTGATACTGATATTATTTTAGGTGTTGGTCAAGATTTAACATTGGATCAAGATATTAGTATTACTATTATTGCTACTGGTGTGTTAGGACAGAGTATAGATCCTGCTACAGGTTCAGAACCTCGAAAGGTGCATGTTTTAGAATCAGATTCTTCTCTGAGTTCTATACAAGATCCAGTTAATGATTTTAATCAAGAGAGAATAGTTGATAATGAAGACGATGTGGTCCCTAATAATGATCAAGAGAGGGTTGTTGCTATTGAACAAGATTTATCTGATGATAAAAACTCTATTCCTGGTCATATTAATTCATCTAATTTAATAGAGGATAATGTAATTACTAAAGATAGTAATACAGTAGAATTTATTGATCATAAATTAGAAGATAATCAGCAAATTTTAAATAATAAAAAACCTTGTAAAATACTTAATCATAATATCATTGATGATACTAAAAATGATATTAGTGAAGCTAATATTAAAAGAGCAGAAGAAAGAAAACATAGATTACAAAAATTTCATAATTTAAATTTTAATAATCAAGTAGTTTTACAGGAATTAGAGGATGAGCCTGCTTACAAGAGGCAAGGCCTGGAACTAGATGATGTTGAGCATTCTTCATCGGAATCCGTATCTAGAGTAACTTTAAATTCAAATAATAATGATGTAGAAATAAAAAGTAATAATTCTTTTTTACATGATAATGTTGATTAATTATGAGTTTAGAAAAAAAAATTATGTTAGATATTAAAGATGCAATGAGAGCTAAGGATAGTGTGAAATTAGAAGTTTGTCGTGCAATTAAGTCTGCTTTATTATTAGCAAAAACTGAAAAAAAATCTATAGAATTAAGTGATCAAAAGGAGATTGAAATTTTGCAAAAACTGTTAAAACAAAGAAAAGAATCGGAGAAGATTTACATACAACAATCTAGAAACGATTTAGCACAAGTAGAGCAGAATCAAGGGGATATTATTTCTCAATATTTACCAAGTCCATATTCTGTGAAGGAGTTAGAAAGTATTGTTGATGAATTAATAATTAAATTAGGTGTTGAATCAAAAAAAGATATGGGAAAATTAATGTCTGAGGTAATAAAATATGCAAAAGGTAGAGCTGATGGTAAGACTATTTCAGTTGTGGTGAAAAATAAATTGAATTAAAAAAAACCCTAAATTAAGATATCTAGGGTTTTTTTAATTGTAATCTAGCTTTCACATTACATCATTCCAGGCATTCCGCCACCCATTCCTGGAGCTCCCATTGGAGGAGGAGGATTATCTTCTTTGATATCTGCTAAAACACATTCAGTTGTTAGTAGCATTCCGGCAACTGAAGCTGCATTTTCAAGTGCAATACGAGTCACTTTAGTTGGGTCTATAATACCCGCTTTAAGCATGTTTTCATATTTTTCACTTTTTGCATTATATCCAAAATCTCCTTTCTTTTCTAATATTTTTGAAATCACAACAGATCCTTCTCCACCTGCATTAGCTACTATTTGTCTGAGTGGTTCCTGAATTGCAGTAGAGATAATTTGAATTCCTGTATTTTCATCATCATTATCACCAATTAATTTATTTAATTTGTCACCTGCTCGAATTAATGCAACACCACCGCCAGGAATAATTCCTTCTTCAATTGCTGCTTTTGTTGCAGCAAGAGCATCATCTACTCTATCTTTTTTTTCTTTCATTTCCATTTCGCTTGGTGCACCAACATATAGTACTGCTACTCCACCAGCAAGTTTTGCTAATCGTTCTTGTAATTTTTCTTTATCATAGTCAGATGTTGTTGTTTCAATTTGAGATTTTATTTGATTAATTCTCAAATCTATATCTTTCTTCTTGCCAGATCCATTTACAATTGTAGTATTATCTTTATCTATCACTATCTTTTCACATTTACCTAACATTTCTATTGTAGTAGATTCAAGTTTGTGTCCTTTTTCTTCTGAAACAACTATACCGCCAGTTAAAATTGCTATATCTTCTAGCATTTCTTTTCTTCTATCACCAAATCCTGGTGCTTTAACTGCAGCAATTTTTAAACTGCCTCTTATTTTATTCACAACTAATGTGGCTAGTGCTTCCCCGTCTACATCTTCTGCTATAATCAATAATGGTTGACCAGTTTGTGATGTTTGTTCTAATACAGGTAAAAGATCTTTCATATTTGATATTTTTTTATCAAAAATTAATAAAAGTGCATTGTCAAGTTCAGCTTCCATTTTATCAGCATTAGTTACAAAGTAGGGTGATAAATAACCTCTATCAAATTGCATACCTTCTACGACCTCAACAGAGGTCTCTGTTCCCTTCGCTTCTTCAACTGTAATTACACCTTCTTGTCCAACTTTAGACATAGCTTTAGCAATTAATTTTCCAACTTCATTATCATTGTTAGAAGAAATTGTTGCTACCTGTTCTATCTTTTCATTGTCGTGGCCTACAGAAACGGATTGTTTCTGTAAATTATTAACAATAACCTTTACTGCTTTATCAATACCACGTTTTAAATCCATTGGGTTTGCACCAGCAGTTACATTTTTAAGTCCAGTGGATACAATAGCTTGTGCTAGAACAGTTGCTGTTGTTGTGCCATCACCTGCTTCATCGGCAGTTTTTGAAGCAACTTCTTTTACCATTTGAGCACCCATGTTTTGGATAGTATCTTCTAATTCAATTTCTTTTGCTACACTGACACCATCTTTTGTAATAGATGGTCCTCCAAATTTTTTGTCAATTACAACATTTCGACCTTTGGGACCAAGTGTCACCTTTACTGCATTAGATAGTGCATCTACACCTTTTTTTAAAGCATCTCTTGCTTCAGTATTAAATTTTATTTCTTTTGCCATTTGATTAAAATTTTAAATAAGTTATTAAGTATTTATATAGTAGCTAAAATATCAGACTCTCTCATTATAAGATAATCCGATCCTTCATGTTTTAATTCTGTCCCTGAGTACTTGCCGTAAAGAATATTGTCTCCAACTTTAAGTGACATAGGATTCTCTTTTGTTCCTGGTCCAACCGCAATAATTTTTCCTTTTTGTGGTTTTTCTTGTGCTGTATCTGGAATAATAATTCCACTTGCTGTTTTAGTTTCTGCAGCATGAGCCTCTACAAGTACTCTATCTGCTAACGGTTTAATTTTCATAATTATAATTATTTTAATATAGGTTATTTAGTTTGCATATAATCAATAACTATGCCAAACATATTTTATTCTTTTAAAGCAGTTATTTTGTCAGTAAATTATGTTTATTTAATTTGTTTCTTCGCTATTATTTAGTTTTTCTTTAATATTAATATCGAAGTTATTTTCCTCTTTTTCAGGATTTGAATCTCGAACATCGTCAATTAATAATTCATTTTTGTCAGTTTTTAATCCGGTATTAATAATACTTGATAAAAGTGCAAGTGAAACAAGTATAATTGCTAAAGTCCAAGTTGTTTTTTCAAGGAAATCGGATGTTTTTCTTGCACCCATAATTTGGTTTCCACCTCCAAATGCAGATGATAATCCACCTCCTTTTGGATTTTGAACCATAATTATTAAGACTAGAAGTATACAAGTAATGATTATTAGTATTGAAAAAAGGGTATACATAGTAATTATTTTATTTTATTTTTAATTTTCTTTATTTGGTTTGCAAAGAAACTACTTTTTTTTGGATATTTCAAACATAAAATCTCATATGCTTGTATAGCCCTTTTATAGTGTCCCTGATCGACATATATTTTTGCTAAAGTTTCTGTTGTTAAATAGTCATTATCCTGAGTGCTTTTTTTGATGTCTTGTGTAATCATATTCGAAGTTGTGCCTCCATGTTTAAGTTGAGAAGGTTTCTTGAGCCATTCTTCAAATCGTTGAGTCTGTTTATTTTGTGTAGTATGTCGGTTAATTTTTTTAAGAGGATTTATAAGCTGAAATAATTTTTTTCGATTCGATGAGTAAATAGATGTAATTGCTAAAATTTTACTGAATTTAATATCGTCTATTTCATTAGCTTTTAATAATGATAAATCATGTATAATTTCACAGTATGGAAATTGTAATTTCAAGTAATCTATCTGTTTTGTATCAATATTTTTGATGTTTTTTTTAGGTGATTTAATTAATAAGTTAAATTCTTTATTTGTCATAATTATAAAATACTTCTTTACCAGTTTACTAATCCAGCATTAAAAATATCATTTACTAAACTTTCAATTATGATATTATTTAAAATTTCTTCTTGTTCATAAAAATTCTCATTACTATTAAAATCCTCATAACTAATAAAGGTTTTTTTAAAATTTTGTGATTCATCAATACGATTGGTATATATTATTTCAACCTTAATAGTAAGTCTATTTTGTGCAGCTATTTCAGTATTTTGTATAGCAATTGGGTCAACTTTATAATCAATTATTTTTCCTGAGAAACTAAGATCTGCATTTTCATCTTTCCATTTTAAATGTGTTTCATTTAAGCATTTTGTCTTCAGTGTTTCTGTTAATCGATTACTCAAGTTTGGTTCAATTAATGATGCAGTATTTTCAATATAATAGATGCAGATTGTTTTAGCATCTTTAGGAATTGAAGTTCCTGAAAAAGAATACATATTACATTGCTCTAAAGTAATTGTTGAGATAATCAATATCATTATATGTGTGCATTTTAGAAATAAGTGTTTAAAGTTCATATTGTTTAATTTTTCTATAGAGTGTTCTTTCTGATATACCTAATTCTTTAGCTGCTATTTTTCTTTTCCCTTTATTTTTTTCTAATGCTTTTTGAATTATTTCACATTCATTATCTTGAAGAGAGAGGTTCTCTTCAATTAATTCTTGTTCAATAATCGTTGTCTTATTTTGGTTAATTTTTTCTATTTCTAATTCATCGTTATTATTATAAATTCTCTGAATTTGTTCTGCATTATTATTTCTAATTTGCTCATTAGTCCCGTTACCTTGAATTAAGTCAAGAGTTATTTTTTTTAAATCATTTAAGTCATTTTTTAAATCAAATAAAATTTTATACAAAATTTCTCTTTCAGAAAATTTTGTATTATCCATTCCTTCATTGCTTAATACTAATGGCGGTTTAGATACGGAGCTTTGTAATAAGTGATTGTTAATGTCAATAGGTTCTAAGATCCTTTTTTCTTCTATAATTGATAATTTCTCAGTGAAATTTTTCAGTTCACGAATATTACCTGGCCAATTATATTTTTCAATTAATTCTATCGACTTTTCTGTTAATTTTATTGTTGGAATTCTATGTTTTTCTGAAAAATCAGAAGCAAATTTTCTAAACATTAAATATATATCTTCTTTTCTGGATCTTAAGGCTGGCATATCGATTTGAATTGTATTAATACGATAAAATAAATCTTCTCTAAATTTATTTTTTTTCACAGCTTCAATTAGGTTAATATTGGTGGCTGCTATTAATCTAACATTTGTTTTCTCTACTTTAGAAGAGCCAACTTTAATAAATTCTCCATTTTCCAGGACCCTTAGTAATCTTACTTGAGTTTGCATTGGTAAGTCGCCAATTTCATCTAAAAAAATTGTTCCATTATTAGCAACTTCAAAATATCCCTTTCTAGAGTTGATGGCACCAGTAAAAGCACCTTTTTCATGCCCAAATAATTCACTGTCAATTGTGCCTTCTGGAATAGCTCCACAATTCACAGCTATAAATTGGCCATGCTTTCTAAGAGAGTTTTCATGAATTATTTTCGGAATTACATCTTTCCCTGTTCCACTTTCTCCAGTAACTAAAATAGAAATATCTGTATTGGATACTCTCAGTGCTTTAGTTAAAGCTCTTATGAATAGATTTGAGTTTCCTACTAATTCAAAGCGTTGTTTTAATTTAATAATGTCATTCTCCATATGATAAATGGTATTTAAATGGTTTCCCCAATAAGTGTAGCAGAAGTACAGTTGGTAATTTTAATATTTACAAAGTCTCCAATTTGGTGATTTAATTTCTTAAATACTACAACTGTGTTTTGTGATGTTCTACCATAAAAATCGGTATTTGATTTTTTAGAAACACCTTCAATTAATACTTCAAATATTTTACCAACACACATTTTATTTCTATATAATGAGTGTTTTTGTTGTGCATTAATGATTTCTTGTAGGCGACGTTTTTTTACCTTTTCAGGCACATTATCTTTTAACTTTCTTTGTGCATATGTATTTGGTCTTTCTGAATAATAAAACATATAGCTAAAATGATATTTTACATTTTCCATTAAACTTAATGTTAATTGATGGTCTTCTTCTGATTCATCACAGAAACCTGTAATAAAATCTGATGAAAGTCCACAATCAGGAATATATTTATGTATTGTATTAATTCGGTCAAGATACCATTCTCTACTGTGACCTCTGTTCATTAATCCTAATATTTTAGAACTCCCAGACTGCACAGGAAGATGAATGTAGTTGCAAATATTATGATGTTTAGCAATTATTTTCAACACATCATCTTTCATGTCTTGAGGGTTAGATGTAGAAAAACGAATTCTCATATTTTTATTGTCAATAGCAATCATATCAAGTAGAATGGAGAAGTCTATATGCTTTTTTCTTTTTTCTTTATTAGTTTTTAGAAAATCTTTTTTTGCTCCACCACCAAACCATAAATAAGAATCAACATTTTGTCCTAATAAAGTAACTTCTTTATATCCCATTTTATTTAATTGGAAAATTTCATTTAATATGCTTTTTGGGTCTCGACTTCTTTCCCTTCCTCTTGTAAATGGTACAACACAAAAACTACACATATTATCACATCCGCGAGTAATTGAGACGAAAGCTGTTACTCCATTACTATTAAGTCGAACAGGGTTAATTCCGGCATATGTTTCTTCTTTGGATAAAATGACATTTACAGCTTTACGTCCTTCGTTAGTTTCTTGAATTAATTTAGGAAGATCTCTATATGCATCTGGGCCAATAACTAAGTCTACTAATTTTTCTTCTTCAAGAAATTTAGATTTTAATCTTTCTGCCATACATCCAAGAATACCAATAGTTAAATTTCTATTAGTCCGCTTCTTTTTTTTAAAATCTTTTATTCTCCTTCTGACAGTCTGTTCAGCTTTTTCTCTAATTGAACATGTGTTAATTAAAATTAAATTAGCTTCATCAGAGTTGTTGGTCATTGTATATCCTTCTTCTTTTAAAATTGATGCAACAACCTCGCTGTCAGAAAAGTTCATTGCACAGCCATAGCTTTGTATATAGAGTTTTTTTTGATTGGTAATTGTTTCAACTCTGAATATTTTTTTGTCTTTTTCCTCTATCAACATTTGTCATATTTTTATTTGGATATTACAAATCTATAAAAAAAATAAAAATATGACAAAATGACATATGAAAAAAAAGTTTTTTTTT
>MDTG01283526.1_pt1 | contig 18412 bp, 21 predicted proteins | sample 811421 | NCBI WGS metagenome assembly MDTG01 (sample SAMN05326645, study PRJNA326480) | marine metagenome | isolation source: seawater | place: Pacific Ocean: South East | collected 2011 | reverse complement strand
GCAACCTTTGAATATCTTTATCGCCTTTACTTTCTTCGCAGCCACCATCAACGTCAGAGTCTACTTTTGTTTGAGATAGCAATAGTTCAACCAACCTCTGATTCTCCTCTTGCAACCTCTGAATCACCTCCTTCAATCTCTGATTCTCCTTTTGCGACCTCTGATTCTTCTCTTGCAACCTCTGAATCACCTCATCCGATTTCTGAATCTTAATCAATAATTGATCGACGAAGATATGTAAATCTCCCATGATGAATAACGTATATGAAATATTATTCACAAGAAATTATACTCTATAACTTGATTGATAATTCATTTCGTAGATTTTTATATATATTCACTATAATGTTCTTGAATAAAATTATATACGTAGTCTGTATTATATTTTCTTGATAGTAATATTTTTAATATAATATTAATTTCATTATCTAATTCAATCGAATAGCGTTTACCATGAAATAATAGATTATATATAATTTTACCAATTGAATAATTAGGCACGTACTTTATTTCTGTTTTACCACTAGGCCAATTATCATTATGTGTTTTATTATTAATATATATTTTATCTAGTTTTATTAACATACCCAAATCAATCAATACAATATCTTTTTTATCACTTAATATATTATTTAATTTTATATCAATATTAACTGATTTTAATTTTTTTTCAAAAAAGTAATTAATTTTCACTATTTTATATATAAATTGTATGATAAATTTTTTGTAATCCTCAAAAAATATTAATGGAACAAGTTTTAATTCGGGATATAAATCATAAAAATCTTCATATTGATTCATAAATAGAATATTACAATTAATATATTTATTTTTATCACAATCTAATATTTTACCAAATCCAATATATTTTATTAAATTAGAAGGATAGTCTTTCTTGTTTATATCTTTTAATTTATAAAATATAGATACTTCATTTATGAATGTCGTGTTTGAATTATTCTTAATGATTTTAATAACCAAATTATGATGATTTGTTAAATATATTACTCCATATGAACCCTCATTTATTTTTTTTATAGTCATAATAGATAATATGGCTTTACCTTTTAATGAGTGTATCATATCTAATATTTTAATGAGTAGATTCATTAAAATATTATATATAAAAATAATCATTTAGATATTTTAATTATTTACCTCATATTTTTTTATTTTTTGTTTTTTTTTCTTCTTTACTTTATCTTTTTTTTGCATATTATCTGATTCTTTAATTGCTATATCAATTATATCTTCATCAAAATTATTTAATTTTAATAATTCTAATGCAATAAATTGATTAGAAACACCCTTTTTAATTTTATATGGATATATAATATTATCATTTTTATCTCTTTTAATATAGAAATTATAATTTTTAATATTACCACTAGTTGTTTCTTCTAATTTAGATAATTTTGTATAATGTGTTGTTACCAATGATAAACTATTATTATATGAACTTATCTTATTCAATATAGCATACGCAGCAGAATATCCTTCAATATAATTAGTAGATGAAAACATTTCATCCATAACCACAAATGCAAATTCATCTTTTTTCATGTTTTTAATTATATTAATATACTTTTTACACCTATTCATCTCTGCCTCAAATAAAGAATCTCTTCCTTTACAGTCTGGTATATGCAAATATGTATCTATTAATTGAAAAGGTGTAATTTTCATTTCATCTGCAGCTGCAATTCCAATTGTCTGACTTAAATATATATTCATTATTAAAGTTTTTATAAATGTAGATTTTCCTGCAGCATTTGGACCTGTTATCAGAGCACATCTATTATTATCATTTCCAATTTCTACACTGTTAAGTATAGGATCTTTATTTAAGAAAGGATGCCATGTTCCTTCTAATTTTAAATATGGTTTATCAGATTGTACATAATCAACTAAACAATATTTATTATCATTTTCTTCATAAATTTCAAATAATTTTGCTATAGAAAAGAATGCATCTATTTTACCAATATATTTCAATAAAGGTATCAATTTATCTTTTTTTTCAAGAAAATTATGATAAGCAACTAATATTTTTCCTTTATTATCTTTTAGACAACTTTTTTCCCTACAAATCTTATTATTGAATAATGATAATAAATTATATAAATTTTGTCTAACTTCTTGTATATCAACCGTATTTTTTAATTCTATATATGTTTCTTTACAATCTTTTTTTATTACATTATCTATACTTTCTATATTATCTAATATAGTTGATAACATATTAACTTTGTCATGTAATACTGACATAAAATTATATGTACTTTTTGATGATTGTACTGAAGAATATGAAGATTGAAAGTAAAAGAGTAACCATATACCTGCACTCATCACTGCGGCGCCTTTGGCAATAATATTATTTCCAAACATAGCTTCAAACTTTTTAGTTGAAAATAAATTTTCACTTAAAATCTTAAAAAAAGTTTTTAAAGGTATCTTTGTTTTCATTATCTTCATCATTACTAATGGTACAATAACAGATGATAAAGGAGAGAATATTGTCATCAATGGTGTAACAATTATTTTATACCAATTAGAAAAAAACATAATATTATCATTTTTATTAAGGAAATCATTTAAAAATTGTAAATATGGAAAATTAAAATATACTAATTCATTCATTGATTCATCTTGTTCCTTCCAAAACCACATTATATTGGATTCAATATTACTAAAATTCATTAGTCTACTTTTCAATAATTTATTTAATTTTTTATTAGTAATTATAGTTGATACGATTGATTGTCTTTGTTCTAATATATCTATATCTCTAATAGGCTTTTTTAACATTTCAATTAAATAACTTCTTCCAAACAATGATTCTGTTTTATTTAATTTTTGAAATACAGTATTTTTTTGTTTATTTTCATTATCTATAAATATTTCTAAATCAAGTAATATATTTTCATTTATCAAATTTGTAATTTTTTGATCTATTTCTAATACATTATTAATATCATCACATATAATTTCATTATCTGTATTTAATGATAAATGTATTTCAATTCTTTCTTCCAATGAAAGTTCATCCGGATCTATATCTTCACCATTACATTGATTATCAAATAAACTTAATAAATTATCCATTATTATTATCAATATAGAATAAAACAATTAAAGCAACGCATTTTTATATATAGAATAAAAATTGAATAATATTTGTAATACAAAACATCTATTATTTTAATCAATTATGGAAGAATATTATAAAATACAAATAAATAAATCATTAGAAATATATAAACAATTACAAATTTCTATTCCTAAAAATATTAGTTTAGAAGATCATCTTGGAGGATGGGCATTTAGTATTATTTTTATTGGATCAAATCATATGGTAAAGGGAATTTCAATAGCCACTCCACCTGACCGCCACGGATATTGTGAACTAGCATTATGGGATGGTAATCAAATCACTTATGAAGATGATTTTGGATACTGGGATATAAATACTGTTGATTCATTTCAAGAATTAATTAATGAAATTCAACGTGTATATAATTTATGCACTACAAATACTACAGATGAATAAGGTATTTTATACTTTAAATTATATAAATTTAGATACATTTATAATGTTTTATCAATTATTATGTTAATAGTTTATTATTTTTTTAAAAAATAATATATAAATATAATATATATGGAATCTGAATCGATCGTTAAAGTTAGTATTAATAGTTCAGAAGAATATGTAGATTTAATTAAAACAATTTATATGTTTTTTATAGTCTCAATCGTTTGGCATGTTTTATTATCAATGAGCTATAAAAAATCACGTCCAATTAATATAGGTTTGACAGGAAGCTTATTTAATATAGATTTTATTAATTTTTTATTGACAGGAATGATTTCATTTCTTAGTTTTTTCTTAATTAGTAAAAAAATATTGGTATTTGATTAAAATAGAAATTTTTTCAATAAAAATAACTATAATTATTATATTTATATATAATATAAATATAATATGTCAGACAATTCAGTTGATTTCTCTCAAAATAAACAGCAATTAGATTACGCTAGTGTTAAAGAAGCATGTAATACTGAAAATAAGATTTGGTGGAATACCAGAGGAGGTTATATAATAAAAACTACTTATAATCCTTCTCAACGTAGCTATAATGAACAGCATATGCCATATAATTTAATACCTGAAGGTATTCCTCTTGTATTTCAATCTAACGTTATTAGTGAACAATCTTAAATATTATAACAGGGGTACTCTACTGTTGTCTACTCGACGGTTTTTTTTTTTGTAAGTTCCCGTAATATTCATCGTCACAGTGATGCTTGCGTTTTCCCCCTTTTGATTTCATTGATTTCATATTTACCATATCAAAAACAAATATTTACTAGTATCATTGTTAGTAAATATTATACATCGATTTTTAATATATATATTATCTATGTACATATTAATACATGAAATCAAAAAAATCACCATCTAAAGTATCAAATTTTCCAAATAAATCAAAAAGTAATAGTAAATCACCAAAAATATTATCAAAATCCCAAAGATATAATAAACGTGTTGTAAATTGTTTAAAGGGCTGTAGTTTAATAAACAATAATAATATAAAAAAAAATATAGGAAACGTACCATTTAAAACTGAAAAAGAATATAATGATAGTTTTGATGATATAAAAGTATTTTCAAAAAAAATAACAGCAGCTAAGAAAAAATCAATTAATTGTATAGTATTCAATAAAAATAATGCTGACGGTATTTTATCAGCAATGCTTGTTGCAAATTATTTGAGAGATAATAAAAAATCAAATATATCATTTGTAAATACAGCTCCTAATATACACAATGGTATAAATGGACGTATTAAATCAAAAGAACAATATATAAAAGGAAAATCAGTGATAATATTAGATTTAGCATATAGTAAAAAAATGATTGATTACTTTAAATCAATCGCGAAAGATGTAATAATTATAGATGATCATGGAGATAATTCTAATAAATCAGATGATAATATATTTGTAGGAAAAGTACATGGAACAGTTGCATATACATGGAAATTTTTATATCCTACAAAAAATATACCGATATATATACAGTCATTCGATAATGATGATAGAGCATTATATTTACCCTATTTAAAACATGGCAAATCATTTACTACATTTTTAAATTATAGGGCATTTCATAGTCCATATCATAATATGAATTTTACAAAAATGGATGATTTTAATAAGTTAGATGATATAATAAGTAATTCAAATATGGAATTTATGGATGTCGTTGGTCATTATTATGATGAAGTTGCAAACAATATAAAAGAGCAAATTGCACAACATGCTAAATTAAGATATTTTGACGGTTATTATCCTGTTTATGTATTAAATTATAAGGACCCTGTTTTATATAAAATGGTAGCAAAACAAATGATAACTAATGCAAAGAAAAAGGGGGATAATATTGCTTTTGCTGTATTATGGGGTTACGAATATACGTTAGACTGTTATAATATTCATATCAGTGAAGGAACAGGAAATAATCCAAAATATAATTTACCTATGATTGCAAAAAAATTAGGTGAAATTGGAGGAACAGGAAAAGGAGGGTTTGGATCCAAAAATGTAGGTAATTTTTATTGGCCACATGAACCAGGAAAAGATATATGGGATTTAATTTCTAAATTTAAAAAAGATCCAAAATTTTTAAAATTATAATTATCTAATTACTCTACTTTAACAGGAGGTAATGAAAAAATATCGCAACCCGGTGCTGCTATGTATTCATCTTTATCTACTATTTCATTGATTTCTTCTATAAATTCATTATGGGTAGATGATTGAATTTCTTCTTTATTGTTTTTCGAATCAAATGAATAATGAACATGAGTATTATCAATTAAATTAATTTTTAAAGTAAAAGAATCAATATTACTTGTATTATATTGATTATATTTAGGTGAAGTTTTGAATAACATAATATCATTTTCTTTATATTCTACACCATTGATATTTAATGATTCATCATTTATTTGAATGTTCATATTTAGTTATTATAGCTGTAGCTAGAGATAAAATATTTCAAATTTTTATAAAAATATAGTAATTAAACTGTTCTTTCAGGTAATTCTATATTTGTCGGTTGTGTATTTACGTCTATATTTGTAGGTTGTGTATTTACGTCTATATTAGAAGTATCACCTGAGCAATCCGCATTGCCGGATGCACAAATTAGCCAAAAGAAAAACATACAGCAACAATAATTACAACACGTTCTTTGCTTTGGTTTTGTACAACTAATAAAAACAATAAGTGATAAAATAATATAAGCAATAAATAATCCCAGTAGACATAGATGATTACATTCAATCATATTTTTATCTAACGTTGAATTGGTAATATTCATGTTGTTGATTTAAAATTAATATACAATTTTAAGTCAAAATAAATATTTCAAATTTTAAATGTATAATGAATCTGTTGTTACTTGATCTCTGATTAATATTTTTTCAATAGTTTCTAGTTTTTTTAATAATATATCATCTTTAGTGATATCACATATTGTTTTTAAATTTTCACAAATATTATTAATACGTAATATATTTCTAATAAAATTACCATCGTAAATTTTACATATTTTACTGTGGATTTCATAAATACTCCACCCTTTAGCCCAATAATACGTTGGTTCTATAAATGAAAGATGTAAATTCCAGTCAGTTTCAATTTCAATATTATGATTATACTCTTCATCTGCTAATTTAACAGCTTCTTTTCCAATATTATTTAGTGTTTCTTTTAATATAGATGATACTTTTAAATTATTTACTGTTTGAATATCAAACTGATTATCTTTTTCTTCAATAAATGCAGATAATACTGCAACAATTTCATATGGTTCTAAATTATTTAATAGTTTTTTATGTAAAATTTCTGTTAATAGAAGTTCATTACATTCATTAATCTCACTTGCGATATATCCTTTGATGTTCAAATCTTCTTTGTTCATATAATCATTTTGTTTCATAAATAAGACCATATTATCAATATCTTTTCTAAAAAAATTCCTAATGTATTCAATATTTTTTGATTTTTTACTAATAATTTCATTACAATCATATAATGATTTTGCAATCTCATATTTTGAATCAAAATTTTCTACATTATTTTTAATGTCATTTAAAACAGCGAGATATTTCTTTCTTTGTTTCGGTTTAACCTTGATAAAAGTATTATCTAGTTTAAAAACTATTTTCATATATTCATTCATTTGTTCATTTGTTTTATCATCGATAACTAATAAACTTCTTTCGCTTTCTTTCTCTTTTATTTCTTTCTCTAATTGCTTAATTTCATTTTTATGATCAATACTTAATAATGAATCCTCCATAAATTGATCAATATTCATATCTTCATTTTTAAAAATTTTTAATAAAAATTGGTAACTCAATGCAAATTTTGATTGAATACATGGACTTTTACCAAATGTAATTGATTTTAGTTGTTCGTACGATAATAAATCATCTGTTGGTAAAATAATTACTTTTCCAAATTTATCAATACCTCTTCTGCCTGCTCTTCCTGCCATTTGCAAATATTCATCTGTTCTTAGTGGTCTTACTTTTCCATCGGTAAATTTACTTAGTCTTGGAAAAACAACTACTTTTGTAGGCATATTTACACCAACAGCAAAAGTTTCAGTTGCATAAAGAATTTTAATCAGTCCTTTTGAAAATAGTATTTCGATTATTTCTTTTAAAATTGGAATTAGACCGGAATGATGATATGCAACTCCTCTATCTAAAATTTTAATGATCTCTTGATATTGAGGTAATTTTTCATATGTTAATCTGAAATTTTTCATATTAAAATTAAAAATCTTCCTAATCTCTGATCTCTCCTCTTCAGAAATTAGATTATATGTTGTTTTATTTGCTAATTTTTCACATTCTTTCCTTGAAAATACAAAGAATAATGTTGGTAAATAGTTTTTTATTTTTAGATATTGAATAAATCTTGGTAGAATTTGATACAAATTTTCTTTTTTATAGGATTCTTGAATATTATTATAATTTTTAAAATTTTTATTTTCGTCGATAAAACACGTTAATTCATTTGTTGGATGATACATATTATGTTCTAAAGGAACAACGCGTTTATTTGTTGGCATTAATGCGATTGTTTTTTTCTTTAAATTACCAATCCATGATGCAAATTTTTCAGCTTTATCTATCGTAGCAGATAACATAATAAGTTGAATTCTAGAAGGTAATAATACTAATGTTTCTTCCCAAACTTTTCCTCTATGAGGATCATTAATATAATGGATTTCATCAAAAATAATTTTATCTACATCATCTAGACTTAAGTTATCAGATTGTTGATTATTTTTTTTATATAGCATATTACGAAGAATTTCCGTAGTTAAAATAACACATTGAGCATCAGGATTAAATTTTATATCACCTGTTAAAATACCTACGCTATTAAATTTAGATGATAATTCTTGATATTTTTGATTAGATAATGATTTAATAGGAGATGTATATAGAATTTTTTTACCTTTTTTAAGTGAATCTGCTATTGCGTAAATGGCAGGAACTGTTTTACCTGAACCTGTATGAGCTGTAATAAGAACATTTTCATTATTATGTATACTATCAATTGCGTGCTTTTGAAAATGATCTAGTTCAAAATTGAATTCATAATGTAATTCTTGGGTTGATGTATGTTTATAATCTTTAATAATTACAAAATTGTTTGGCATTAATATAATTTAAACAATCAACGCAATTTTGTTTTAATCAATTTTTATATAATTATAAAAATAATAATTATATATATATAATAAATTTTCTTAGAAATTGAAAATAGAGTAATTATGATCTGGTGGCATTGTTTCTGCCATATAGTGGGTTCGTCTTTCCCACATTTCTGCCAGATCATTTGTCCCATCGGACATCGCAGCTTGCCTATTCGGGGCGTCAATTGCTATCACGAATACATAACATCTTTAGTAGTCCCCGTGATGCAGTAAAAAACTGTGCCTTGCCTTTCCCTGCCTTGCATTTAGAAGGAATATGATAGATATCAGCAAGTACTGTAAACGGACCACAAATCGATAAACCGAGTATTTTCACAAGTGGGCCCGGAGTAGAGCGTGAAGGATCATTCTCGAATCTTCTGGCGCGAGATTGAAACTCCAGTTTCACCATCAATTTCGCCCTTGCCTCCTTCCGTGCCTGAGCCTTATCCTGAGCCAAAGCCTGCGCTCGCTTCTCGCGCTGTGCAATCACCCAAGCATCGTACTCAGGGGTCAGGTCACCGCCACACTCCCACAATCCTCGGTATGGAGTCAGCATGGCGGCACGGGCAGCAAGAGCACCAGGAGCAGCAGCAGCCTGATCAGTAGCATCCTTCACAGCAGCCTGAGCAGGCGTTGTGGCGGTGGCACGCACGCTGAGTACGAGGCTTGGGTCCCGCCGCCACAACGCCTGAGCAGCCTTCACAGCAGCAACCTGATCAGTAGCAGCCTGAGCAGCAGTAGCAGTCTTCATCTCTGTAGCCATGTTCTCCGTGTTTTGATAATTACTAAATTTGGTTGAAACTTTTAACCGTCGATTTTTTTTTTATTTTTTAAAAAATAGATAACGTATATACTACTAAACACCATAGTTTACCTCCTTTATCAATATATCACTTTTTTGCAATTGTTTCCAAGATATATATAGTGGCCATATATATGGACAATCTTTATTACTGCAATTTATTTTATCTAATATATTATAATCAAATCATTTAATTTCACCATTATTAGTATTTTCCTAAAAATTTAATAATATAGGTATATATATTCCTTTTTAATACAATATTAAAAATAAAAATTTATACCATTTGAAGGAGTATAATATCCTTCACAACATCTATTTTTTGATTCATAATTACTAACTAATGTACGTAATCTCATCTTATCAAGATTATTTACTTTTTTAAAATCAGAACTAATAGAAGCAAAATCTTCTTTTTTTTGTATATTGTAATAAATTAATGAAATTAGAATGGCGAAAATTAAACACCATATAATAAATTCTAGTAAATATTTTTTATATTTCATATAAATTATTAAAGATAATAAAGTAAATGTAAAAAAAAATAATAATATTATTATATTTAATTAAAATATAATGATATTCGATTCATATTATGAAAATTTAGCTAATAATTTTATGGAAGAGATTTACAATAAAGAAAAAGATGAATATAATAAAGATTTAATTACTTTTATACTAATATCAATATTTATAATTTATTTTATATTCTCTCTTATATCTAGTTTTTTTAAACTACCTTTTATAATTTTATTAGGTGTTGTTATGGGAATGTATCTTAATAATATCTTTAAAGATCAAAAAAAATCTTAGGATAATGTATTCCATTCTTTTTTAATATCTTCTATAATTTTAATTAATTTATCAATATTTTCCTTAAAAAGTTTAATATTATTTTCCATAGTATTATCTTTTTTTAGTGAGGTACGAATGATTAATTTATTGTCCAATGGATGTGGTATATCATATCCACAAAAATCGATCTTATCATCTTCTAATATATAGGAACTTAGTAGATTACCAATTGTATCATCTTCATCAAGTATATTAAAATCATATGAATCGATATTAAAATCAGCTTTTGATATACTAATTTTAGAGTCTTTTTCACTATTTATAAAAAGTTTGATATCTTTTAATTTTTTAATAATTATATCAAATGTTTTATTAATTAAAGTGTTTGGTGTATATTGTCCAACCGATTCTAGATTAAATTCATATATAGAAGGCTCATCTTTTTCATTTTTTAAATATAGTCTATCAGCATCTAATAATTCATAATCTTTTTTATCTAAATCTTTTTCTATATCTTTTAATTTACTTTGAATCATTTTATTATCCCGTTTAAAACTATATACAATAGTTGATACAGGTGAAAATATTGAACTGTCTTCATAAACATTTGAATAAACTGCTTTAGCCATAAATTTAAGTGATTCGCCCTTTTTTAAACAATTCAATAAAATATTATCATATATTAAATATTTAGATTTATCTAATTCGATACCATCCTTTGTAAAAATCAAATCAGAAGAATAAATATTCATCTTTTCATTTTCATTATTACTTTTATTTAAACTAATTAAAATATTATCATAGTCAATATTACCATATAATGGGATTAAAGAAATTCTATTTTCAAAGATACCATTATTAAGATATGAACTATTTTCGATAATATTAATATCTGACTCCTTTATTGCAGGTGTATCAATATTAGAAAGACATGCTCTTCTAATTGCATTAGCTAATGAAACCTTAATATTGTTATTAATCATTTCAAATTGAATATCATTATTATTTTGTTTAATATAATTATTGAAATATTTCATTATAAATTATATATAGTATTATTTTATATATTTATATTTCAATTTTTATATAAATATTAAAATAATGCGTATCTAAATATACATTTTTATTATAATATAAATATATATCATGACATCTCGATTAATATTATATTATAGTAAAGAATGTAAACATTCAAGACAAATATTATCAACATTTTCTCAAAATCCTCAAGTATTAAATAAATTTGATCTTGTAGATATAGCACATAATGCTCCACCAAAATATATTACGGCTGTTCCATCATTATTAATTCCAAAAAGTAATGGTGAGGCTGATATGCTTGTAGGTAAATCTGTTTTTGAATGGGTAAATAATTTACTTCAAAACAATCAACAACAGCAACAACATCAGCAACAACAACATCAGCAACAACAACATCCACAAAATAATAATATGCAAGGTAACCATCCTCAAAATCAACAACAACAAGATAATGGTATATCAGATTTTGATCCATGTACAATGAATGGATTTTCAGATAATTTTTCATTTTTAGGTGACACTAATAATAAACCAATTGACCATAACTTTTCTTTTTTAAATAATAATAATGATAATCTAATTAATCCATCTCAGTTCCAATGTTCGAATGATTCTTCAGGAGATGGTAAAAAATCAGATATGGAAAGGGCATATGAAAATTTTAAAAATAGTCGAGATAATGATATTCCCCAGCCAATTAGGAGAGCATAAATTATATCGATAATTCTATATTTTCATCTTCTTCATCATCCAAATTAATTTCTTTGAAATTATCTTCGTCATTTAATCTATGTTCTAAATTTGAAAATAAATTGTCAAATTTAATATTTGCTCTATCTAAACATTCTTCTAAATATTTTTTTAAATCGGGAAATATATTATTTGTATTACAATAGGAAATATAATTTAAATAAAATATTTTAAAAACATCTTTTTTTGTCTTTTCAGAATCTATTTTAGTAGCATCATCTACTATTCCATATTTTTTAAAAAAATCTTCTAATAATGAAACAGATATACATAAACTTAACCATGTACTATTCATTATAATATTATTATCATTCATATATCTTAATGTTTCACTAATTGTATTACTTGCATCAGTAGGTTTATCAGCATGACATGATATATCTCTATATATACTATCTTCAATCTCGTCAAGTGTCATATTAGGAGGATGATAATGTATGCATCTGGTAAATAGTTTAGATAAATTTTCTCTATCAGATGTCTCCCAATAAAACCAAAAATCTTTTATTGTTTTCTCTTCAAAACCTATACAAATACCAACATCATATATTACAAGTGCATATTCATTATCATTACATCTTACTTTCCAATTGCCCTGATGTAAATCAGCATGCATAAAATTTTGTATTATAGATGAATCTCTAACAAATAGTATCATTAATTGAACAATTTTATATTTTTTATATTCACTTATATCTAAATCTTCAAAAAAAGTACCTTCCTCATATGATGTAATTAATATTTCTTTACTTTTAAAAATAGGCTTTGGAAATATGATTAAATTATTATCCTTATACATATTATTAAATTTTACTAAATTATCATATTCATATCTAAAATCAATCTGTTTTTGAATATCATCAAAGAAATTATCTATATCAAATGGTAAACTATAATTACGTAAAAAAGTAATATTCTTAAATATGTAATTGTATGCTTTTAAATAAAATATAGGAACACCTGACATAATTTCTATATTAGGATGCATTACTTTTACAGCAACAGTATTATTATCTTTAGTAATTGCTTTATAGACTTGTCCTATACTTCCTGATGCTATTGGATTCTTATTAAATTCTTTAAAATAATCCTCTATGGTAGAATCTAGTATATCTTCAAATAATTTTTCAGTATAATTAATATTATGTATATTACAATTTTCATATAGGTTATTAAATTTTATCAACCATTTTGGCTTATCTGTATTATAAATAATATTATATCTAGTTGTAATCCATTGTGCAAATTTAATAACAACTGCACCATTATTCATAATATCATTATATAATGTATTCATTAGATATTCTGAATCTCTTTTAAATATTTTATTATAACTTATTGAGCTAATGAGAGTAAATAATAATTTATTAAATAAAAAAACTTGCTTTACATATTTTAACCATTCCATTTTATATTTATATAGAATAAATTAAGTTTAAGTATTATATCAATAAGTATAAAATATTTAAAAATAAATATAGAAGAATTATATAATAGTAGGTATGTCTTTACAACAAAAAGTAAGAAATATAGTATTTTATTTTATAAAAAAAGAATATAAAGAATATTTGAATAAAAATTCACTTAAATATATAGAGAAAGATAATATCAGTGATGTTGTGGATGAATTTTATATAAAAAAAGAAAAAGTTTTAAAAAAGTTTATTAGAACCAATTTAAAAAGAATGATGAAAGAGAATTATCCAGGTGCATTAGTAGAAAATATAATATATGATATTTTTGAAGATGAAAATCTAGCTAAAAATAGAATAGTATTAGAAATAGAACAATTTCAAAATTCAAAAAAAAATACAATATTATCAAATAATATTTATGAAGTCAATATAGAACCGCATCATAATCATGGTTTGGGTATTAATCTAAGTATTAATAATAATAAAATAATTGTAGATAGCTTTAAAAAAAATCCTGAAAATAATAAAACTTTACCTGCTGAAGATTCAGGTTTGATAAATATAGGAGATGAATTAGTTGAAATTGATGGTAACAATCTACAAATATTAAAAATAACTAAAGTTGTTGAAATTCTAAAAGGCATGAATAAAAAAAAAAATGAAGTAAATATTAGATTTAATTCATTTAAAAATAATAAATTATTTGATGATAATTATAAAGTAGTTTGTTCTTAAAGTAAATATATTAATTAATTGCATAGGTGTCTACATCAAGTTTATCAATACTTAATATAATACCTAGATGTTCCATTACAAAAGGAATAATAGAAAAATCTTTAACTTCAGATGCTTTTGTTATTTTATTTTCTTTATAATCTATATTTTGTCTATTACTAAATTTTTTATTTAATAATAATCTAAAATAATCTTTTAATAAACACGTTTGCATTGATATGTAAATAGAACCACTGAATCTTGGATTTATTTCTAATAAATAAGGTTTATTATTATTAATTAACATATCTACATTCATAATACCTGTATATTTAGATACTTTACCTAATTTATTTACAATATTCATAATAGGATTAACATATTTTTTAGATATTGATTTATGTGTTTTTAAACTGTAAATTGTTGGATAGAAATATTCACTAGATATTGATCTCATATCAGAGTGCCATTTATGACTATGCATTGTTATTGATAATGCATTTCCCTTATAATATAAAATATCTATAGATGCATGACTTGGTTCTAAACTTTGTTGTAAAATCCATCTTCCTTTTATTTTTTTTACTTGTTCTTTTAATTGTGCATAATTATCAATTTTAAAAACATCTTGTGCCCCATTTGAATCAAATGCTTTTTTTAAAAAAAATGGATATTCATATTTTTCTATAAAGTTCTTAATTGTTTTATTCTTAATATTTATATTATTTACTAATATGGTATCAGGTACTCTTATACCATGCTTTTTACAAAACAAAAAACAGCTATACTTATCATCCAATTGTTTTATTATTTTATAATTATCTGGAACTAACATATTTACATATTTTTTTAATTTACTTGAATGTTTTGATAAATAAGTTGCATTATCAGATTCTGTTGGAATTATATATTTTATAGAATATCTTTTAATGTACTTAATTAATTTTTTAATATTAGTTTTTTTCTTTACAGATTTAAAATATAATTTGAATGATTTATTTTTATATTTTTTTTTGATAAATTCATATAATATATAATAAGCCCATAAGCACACGCCATTATGATATATATTCTTTAACATATATCCGTTATGATTTGATAAAACAAGTATATTAATTGTTTTTTGATCTTCTTCTTCTAAATTTAACATAAATGGCACTTTGCTTAATAATATTGATAACACTAATAATATGAATATAATGAATAAACTAATTAAAATAGACTTTATAATAATTTTCATAATTAAATTAAAAATATATACTAAAAATAAATATTATTATTATCATAATATTACCCATTGATCATTATCAGAATCTAATTTATTTCTTATAATACTTGAAAAAGTTAAATCCTTAGGTTTATTACATATTTCTTCAATAGACTGTGTTAGTTCTTCAGAATTTGATAATATAATAGAACAATCATTATTATAATTTTTATTTTTTTTAATATTCTTTTTTTTTAATGATTTGTCTCTAGTTTTTAATTTTCTTCTTGACTTAGATGTATAATTTTTATTCAAATATTTTTTAGATTCATATCCATCTTTAATACTTTTATATTCTTTTAATGATAAATTATTTAATGGATAAGAAATATTATTATTATTATTATTTAAGTTCATTTATTATATATATAATTTATATAATTATATTTATATTATTTTAAATGGGAAAAAATAATAGTTTAAAAATCATTTCATATAATATTTGTGCATTACCATATTATATAAATATATTAGGTAATCCACGTAAAAGAATTAAAGGAATTATTAATTTAATAAATAATTTAGATGCTGATATTTTATGTTTACAAGAAGTTTTTGATAATGATATCAGAAAATGCTTAATTAAGGAGTTTAATAGTAAATATAATATTTATTATAAAGGTAGAAGTTATTTATATAAAGTTAATAGTGGATTAATGACTTTTTCAAAATTTCCTATAATATATAAGAAAACCATTAAATTTTTAAATTTATCAGGAGAAGATTTTTTGTCAGATAAAGGGGTTGATTATATTACAATTAAACTTAAAAAAAAAGGATATCCTTCTAAAATAACCATATTGAATACTCATCTTAATGCAGATGCATTTTTTAGTTTAAGATATCTATGTTTGTCTGCTAGAATAAAACAAATAAATCAAATTATAGAATATGTAAAATCAATTAAAAATACAATAGTATTATGCGGTGATTTCAATACAGATTTTAATGTAGAATTATTAGATAAATATTTTGATATTATTAATTCAAATAAAAATTCAATACATTCAAAAAGACTTATAACTTTTCCTGAAGAAAAAAAACAGTTAGATTATATATTTTATTTATCAAACAAAAAAATAGTAATAAATAAAAAATATAAAACATATAATACAAAAACGACTGATCATAAAGTATTAGAATTATTATTATCATACGATGGTACTTAACTTAAATGATTTAAATGAACTTATTTCATAATCATGATAATAATTTTTATATCTATTCATTGCATCATTTATTGATATTGAATTTGGTATAATTTCTTTAAAATGTATATTTGAATGAAATACATCATATAAACTAGGATAATTGATAATACTGATTATTTTACATGGAAAATTATATTTTTGATAAGTGATCTGAATTATATCACCTTCTTTTAAAGTATTTACAAATTTAGAAGATTTTCTAATCTCATATTTTTTAAAACCAAAAAGTATATATATATACGTTAATACAGATCTTATATATAAATATTTCATACAATATTTTTAGTACATTAGATATTTATATATATTATTCAATTTTTAAAGATTTTTAATAATTTTATCTATTTTGTTAAATAAATTTAATCTAATTATTGGATGTTCATTGATAACATTATGTCCACAATTAGTTAATTTAAAACTTTTTATTTTTTTATGATAAATACTTTCTATTTTTTTACGTTGAGTTCTAAAGTCACCTACTACATTATCAGAATCACCATAAAATATATATATATCTTTTGCATATATTACTTCTGGTAATATATCAGCAAATCTCCATACTTCACGTAAGCTTTCTAAATATATAGATCGTTCATAGTAAATTTTATTTATATTCTTTGTATATTTCAAGTCTATTTCTTTATTTTTATCATAATTTGGTTTATCCACAACAGGTAATACAAAATTTAACATATGATAAATAAAACTATTTTGTAATAGATTTTTATATATTACGTGTTTATCATTCACTTGAAAATTTGGTGATATGAGAATCATATTGTTTATTTTACATTGTTTATCATATCTATTTATAGTTGACCAATTTAGACTAGATAAATATACTGCAATATTACATCCGGTGCTAAAACCAATAATTTCAACTTTTTTATATATCTTTGATAAGAATATTATTGCTTCAAAATAAGTTAATACCCAATCTGTCCATCTAACTTTTTTTTGAAAAAAAGTTCTACCATTTCCGTGTGTTCTTGGTGCATAGTAATCTATTTTGTTTGTATTTAAATATAATGTGTAATTGTACCACATATTAGGTATATCTCGATAGCCTCCAATTAGTAATAAAACTCTATCTTTTTTTTCATGATTAAAATTATAGATAGGTATAGAAGCATTATATATTTTTAAATCATTGCATATTTTATTACCAGAAAATATCTTATTAAGTCTATTAAATGTTTTTTTTGTATTTTTTTTTAAAAATATATAATGAATAATACATAATATAACATATGAAATAGAAAATATAGAAAAAATAATAATAAATTTATTTGATATTAACATATAAATATATATATTCAAAATTTTATTTTATTTTATACTCCATAGAATGACCAAGTTAAAACTTTCCATTTCAAATATGAATCTCTAGATAAAGTCATTAATGAAGTAAATCTATTATTATTTTCAGTTTGTAATAATTCATGTGTAATTACCATATTGTGATTAGTTAAAGTCATATTATATTTAGTTATTTTATAATTTGGTAAAATATCAATCCTCTTTATAATTTCTAATGCTTCTAACGCATTTTTACCATTACCTATATAGGTATTTATTTGTGCCTTAGGATGTGTCATTTGTAATAATCTTTCTTCATCCTTTACTAAT
>MDTG01043099.1_pt1 | contig 18413 bp, 18 predicted proteins | sample 811421 | NCBI WGS metagenome assembly MDTG01 (sample SAMN05326645, study PRJNA326480) | marine metagenome | isolation source: seawater | place: Pacific Ocean: South East | collected 2011 | reverse complement strand
TAATCCAAATCATTATCTACACCTATGGTCTGAGCGTGGTAATAGTAAGCAGAATCATCACTAATTAAACCATTTGTGATTTCATTTAATCTAAAATCTATTTTTACAAATGATAGAAAGAGAATGGTAAAAAGAAATATTATCGTTCCTCTTGAAAATGATCGCCTTCTCTTCATTTAAAAGTTACCAGTTATGTTTATATTGCTTATTGAAAAAGAAGAAGGCGATAAATATAAATTTATAAATTATCATTAGTCTAATGTTAAAACTTTCAAAATTTACTTTCAATAATTATGAATATTCAACTATAAATTTTTTTATATTTCCACTTCTAACTTATTTTATAATCATAGATTATAAATTTTATGGAATAGCATTTTCTATAATTATTTTAATATTTGGATTCCAATTCAACTCAAACAAAATTGAAAATAATATTTATAAAATTTTGACTTTAGTTTTTTATTTTAAAAAGTTTTACTTGGGTCTTTCTACATCATCCAAAATAGACTGGGCGAAAAGTTTTTTTGGTTTTTACGACGATAAATATCCAGATTTTAACAATGTACTATATCAGATTAAATGCAATTTTGAAGGTGACAATTTTTTTAACAGTTCAAAAGAAATTCAGTGCCCAGCAATTGATGGGTATGGACCTCTTATTTATTTAGTAAGATTTGATATAAATCTTGATTTATTCCTGAATATAAGCTTGTTAATTTTATTTTCTCTTTTGATAATTACTTACTTTAAATTAATTTCTAACTTTTCATCTTGGATACCAATTATTTCTATATTATTCATGAGTCCAGTTGTAAATTTGATAATTCATCAATTTAACATAGATATATTTATAATTTACGCTGCAATATTTGCATCATTTAATATAGATAAAAATATATTCTTAAAAGCGATTTTAATAAGTTCTTTTTCATTAATAAAAATACATTCTTTAGGGTTCATAATTGGAATAGTTATTTTTTCATATGCAAAAAAAAATCAAAAAGTATTTTACACTTACGTTTTTTCTACCATTTTTGTATTGGGTTGGACATTTTATGATGTATTTTTTCTAAAAAGTCTTACTAATTCACAAAGACCAAGTGGACTATACAACGCATCAGGGCTTCTAACATTGAGTCAAAATATCTGGATAAATTATTTAAGTTTCTTTGGTCAATATAGAGATGTTTTAATTATTTATCTTACTTTAATTATTTTGATTTTAGGATTGATATTTTTATTGAAAAGTAAATATTTTCAGATCTCATTTATTAGAGAAAAAGAGATTAATTTTTTGACAATTTCATCAATATTCTGGTTATTTTCAGTGTACTTGTATGCAAACTATGACTACAGAAATACAATATTGCTTTTAATAACGCCATTGCTTTTTGATAATAAAAATAAATTTAAATCAAAAGTGATTTTTATTTTTATTTTAATTTCACCTCTTCCAACCGATATAAATTTTTACATTCTAAATTTGTTTACATTTCTAAAGGCTGCATGTTTCATGTATATATTTTCTATAATCATTTATGATATTTTATATTTTATTAGTGAAACATTTAATTTAAAAAAATTAAGAAAAATACTAAATTAAATTTGTTATTTTAAATTACTAGAATCTGTATTAAGAATATGAATGAATTTTGGAATGAAGAACTACCACCAGGTTATTACGATAATATACTTGAAAAAGGATTGAAACTAAATCGTGGCATACAGGCAAACTGGCACAACCAAACATTCCTTAAGATAAAAAGTTTAATAAATTTTGATGACTTTCATTTAGATTATGCATGTGGACCGGGAACTTTTATAGGAAAATATGAATTAAATAACTCAACAGGTGTAGACATATCTTCAAAACAAATTAATTTTGCAAAAAAGAAATACGGACATATTGGAAATTTTGAAGTTATTGATAAAGATAAAATATTAGCTAAAGATAATCAATACCAAGTTATTACTGTACTTGGACTTTGTGAATTTATTACTGATGATGAAATTTTAAATCTTTTAAATTTTTTGTATAAGATCACAAAAAAAGGTGGCAATGTTTATATGACAACCCCAAATTATGGTGGTTTCATGTTAATACTTGAAAAACTTTTAAATCTTTTTGGCTCTGTTAATTATAAAAATCAACACGTAAATCGATTTACAAAGAAAAGACTCGAAAAACTATTAAAAGATTCACATTTTAAAAATGTAAAAGTGGAAAAATTTTTAAATATTTCTGTATTTTTTGGATTTATAAACTTTAATTTTTCAACAAAAATCGAAGCTTTTATAAATAGTTTGTTTAATAATTTTTTTGGGTTTCTTTTATTGGCTAAACTTCAAAAGTAAAGATTATTATATAACGAAACTTTAGTTTCAAGTATTAACATATTTATAATGGAAAATTTATCAGGAATAACTGTTGTTTTACCAACTTTAAATGAGGAAGAAAATATCAAAAGTCTTATCCCAGGCATCGTAAATGTAATGGACAAAAACAATATTATTAATTATGAAATACTTGTAGTAGACGATAATTCTCAAGATAACACTAATGAATTGATAAGGCTCATGAATATTTCCAACCCAAAAATAAACATATATCAAAGAGAGGGACTTAGATCTCTACCAATGTCAATTTGGGATGGAATAGATAATTCAAGATATGAATATGTTATGTGGCTAGATGCAGATGGATCAATGACTCCAAATGCTGTTGAAAAATTAATTGTGAAATTGAATGAAGATAATGAAAAAATAATTGTTGGTTCAAGATTTGTAGAATTTGGTGGATATAAAGGCGTTAAAGACATTGGAAAAGATTCAATCTTTGATGCAATAAAAAATGTATCAAAATCTAATGACTCAGTATTTGGAATGATTTTTTCTATTTTTTTTAATAAATTTTTAAAGTATATATTTGTCGGAAATGTGAGTGATATTACCAGTGGCTTCATAGTTGGAAATAAAAAAAACTTTAATAAGGAGTCATTTGAAAAAGCTGACTATGGTGAATATTTTATATACCTCTGTGTTGATATCTTAAAAAATAAAAAAGAAATAATTGAAGTAGGTTATGTATGTGAAACTAGAGTTCATGGAACCTCTAAAACTGCTAGTAATCTAATACAATTGATAAAAAGAGGAGTACCATATATTCAAGCTGCCTTAAATTCTAGAAAAGAGAATAATGAAAATTCATGATAAAAAAAATAATTTACTATCAATCGTAATCAAGAAAGATGATATTGTATCTGGAAAAAACTTTGAAACTAAAAATGATCAGGAGTTTCAGATTGCTTCTTTTGGTCTTGATGGTGGTACAAAAATTGAAAAACATTATCACCCAAATCAAAAAAGAGAAATTGTTTCTACTTCGGAAGTTCTTGTGTTGATTGAAGGAAGTATGCTCGTTGATATTTACGATACAGAGTTAAATTTTATAACTAATGTGGAGCTATTTTCTGGGGATACTATAGCACTTTTAAATGGTGGACATGGCATTACTTTTCTGGAAAACTCAAAATTCATTGAAGTTAAACAAGGCCCCTTTAATCCAGAAACAGATAAAAAAAGATTCTAAAATGATCAGTGTTTTTGAACCAACTGTTACTTATAGAGATATTTTTAGGGTAGCAGTAAATATGAGAAGTACCTATATATCAGGAACGAGCCCAGTGATTAAAGAGTTTGAAGAAAAGTTTTCAACTATGTGTTCAAGAAAATATGGAGTTGCCGTTTCAAATGGAAGTGTAGCCCTAGATTTAGCCTTAAAGTCGGTAAATTTAAAATCAGACGATGAAGTAATTGTTCCAGCTCATACAATTATTTCTTGCCTATCAGCAATTATACGTTCAGGTGCAAAACCAATTTTTTGTGATGTAGACTCACAGTCCTGGAATATGAATCTTGAGAATGTTAAAAAAGCCCTTACCGAAAAGACAAAGGCAGTTTTAATGGTTCACACCTTTGGACTCCCGTCAGACGCAAAAAACATAGAAAAATTTTGTGATGAAAATAAACTTGCTCTTATTGAGGATTCTGCAGAGGCCCACGGACAATATGTAGATAATCAGATATGTGGTTCTTTTGGGATTGTTTCGACATTTAGTTTTTATGCAAATAAACATGTCACAACTGGTGAAGGAGGAATCGTTTTAACTGATTCAAATGAGATATATGACCATCTGCTCCAAATGAGAAATCTTGACTTTAATAATTCTCAAAGGTTTAAAACTGAAAATCTATTTTGGAATTATAGAATGAGTGGTTTACAAGCATCATTAGGATTGTCACAAATAAAGAGTTTGAGTAAAGTTATTCAAAATAAAATTGAACAAGGAAACTACTATCAAAAGCTACTTAACGAATATAATGACATATTAATAACACCACCTAAAGAGTTAAACGGATCCAAGAATCATTATTGGGTGTTTGGAATAGTCCTTAAAAATAAAGGAATTAGGGATAGTGTTATGAATGAAATGCATATGAAAGGAATTGAGACGCGTCCATTCTTTTGGCCTTTACATCTTCAACCTTCATTACCTGAAGAACTTAAAAGAAAAAACTATGCCCTTACAGTTTCAGAAGACATTGGAGAAAATGGTTTCTACATACCTCTTGGAAATCATATAAATAAGAAAATACAACAAAAAATTGTCCAAGAAATGGTCAAAATAATAAAGGACCACTAACGATATTATTTATGGATTTAGTCGTGAATTTTCTTATTTTTCTTTTAAAGTATATTTCAATATTTATATTCTTTTTTTTTCTGGGAAGAACATTAGTAATTCTATTCAATATAAAAAATTTAAAAAATATAAATATTGATTATTTAAAAATATTTAATTTACCTATCAATCTTTTTTATCCAATTTTAGGTGTCATTTTATTTGGAAATATTTTGTTTATTGTAAATTTTATTTTTCCAATAGGTAACAATTTTTTGATTTTTTTGGTTTTTTCAATTCAACTTCTGAATTTCATGAAAAAATTTAACTTTAACAATGAGAATGATTTTAAATATTTTATTTTTACTTATATTTTTATAAATTTAATATTACTAATTACTTCTTTTAACATTTCTTTTCATTACGATGCTGGTTTTTATCATTTAAATCATCAAAATTGGTTAAGAAATAGCAATATAATTTTTGGGTTCGTAAACATTTACTGGCCTTACGGAATCGGATCAATATATGAATATATATCTGCTGCACTGTGGTTTGATAGAACATTTATTTTACTTCATTTTGTAAATCTAATTTTTATATGGTTTTTCTATTCATTTCTTACATATAATTTGATCAAATCAAAAATCTCATTTTATAAATATTCTTCGCTATTTATTTTAATATTCGCAATACTTGACAATTTTGGTGTTGATGGTGGAAGGAATGGATACATATATATTCAAGGAGTTGGTAAGCAAGATATTACACTAGGTATATTATTTTATGTCCTAAGTATTTTTCTAATAAATTTAATTTCAAAAACTAGATTTGATAAAAACGAACTCTATTTTTTACTTATTACATCTCTATTTTTATTTCAAATTAAAGTTAGTTCTGTAATAATATTTTTTCTTTTAATCATTTATATAGTTAAAGTAAAACAAAATAATTTACAAAGCTATTTTGAATTAATCAAGTTGTCATCACCATTTATTGTTATCGGCCTCCTCTGGATTCTTAAAACTTATATAACTACTGGCTGTTTTATTTTTCCATTAACTATCACTTGTATAAACAATTTTGAGTGGTACCTAATTGGCTCAACAGAAGCATTTGAGTACATTACTACTAGCTTTAGTAATTCCTATATAATTGGTCAATCATTTTTAATATGGGTAGAAACTTTATTAAGTTACCAAATAAAAAGGACAGTAATTTTAAATTTTATTTATTCAGTTTGTTTCCTTGTAGTTTTAAAAGTTGTCTTTTTCAAAAGATACAAATATTCCAGACAGACATTATTATTCTCAACTTTATTTGCGATACTTAACATAACTTATCTTATATTTTTTGGCCCAGAACCAAGGTATTTCATTGGTACTGGCTTATTTATAGTAAGCATTATATCTTTTAATATTTCAGATATTCGACTAAAGCTGAGCAATAACTTCTTGTATCTTATTATATTTTTGGCACTTTTTTCACTACCAAGGTTAGATTCTTATAAATCATTTAATTTATCTTCTATTCCAACTGTTCCATTGCAAACTACTGAATATCTGAATATTGATGAATTGTGGGTTTACCCAAAGGAAGGTGATAAATGTTGGATAAACTTATATTGTACTTTAAATAAGGATAAAATCTCCATAGATGAATCTAACTTTTATAAAAAAGTATATTTAAATCAATGAGCAAAATTTTAAGAAGGCTTATTTCAAGACTTTATCAAATTAGAAGGCTGAAAGAATCTAGGAAATACATAACTGTAAATGAATACTTTTCACAAGTTAAATCTATAATTTTTACTAATTCTAGACATTTAAAAGAAGAAAATAAAAAATTTGGAAAGCTGAATGGAGACATAACTTTTTACGTAATTAGGAGAACACCTCCAGGTGCTGGTTTGTTTTCAAATTATTTATTAGTCCTTATGCATTTAAAATATGCTGAATTAAACAATCTTACTCCAGTAATTGACTATAAAAATTATAGTAATTATTATTCTGGAAAATCTCACAGTACTTCAGAGAATTATTGGGATAATTATTGGGATCAACCTACTAAATACAATTTAGACGAAGTATATCAGAGTAGTAACGTAATTTTGTCATCAGCAAATATATCAAAATTATTAGAAAAGAATTACGGTTATTATGATTTAAATTCCAAGAAATTTTTGGAAAACCAAAGACAGATAAACGATTTTAACGGTATTTCTAACTCTATAAAATTAAGAAGCTCGGTTGAGGAAAAAGTCAACAATGACTTAAAAAGTATTTTTGCTTCAAAACAGAATATTTTAGGAATTTCATTAAGAGGCACTGATTATTTAAATACGAACCTTGCAAAAGGACATTACAAGCCTTTAAATATTGATGAAGCAATTCTGTTAACGGAAAAAAAACTAGTTGAATGGAAAATGGATTATATTTTTGTTTGTACGGAAGTGAAAGAATATATTGAACTATTTGTTCAAAGGTTTGGAGAAAAAGCCCTATTTCTTAGAAGACAAAGATTTTCTAATTCTCAATCTGAAAAATTTATAACCCAATACAGGTTTAAAAGAAATAATGACAGTTTTGAAACAGGTCTTGAATATTTAAGAGAAGTTTATTTATTCTCAAAATGTGATTCAATTATTGGCACTGTATCGGGTGGATTTAACTCTGCAACAATTTTAAATGATAAAAAGTTTCAAAATTTTAAAATTATGGACAAGGGTCTAATTTAAGTTTTTATTATCTTTTCAATCTTTTTGTTGAAATCGTTAAGAGTATACCTTGACTCTATTGTTCGTAATCCATTATTTGAAATTTTATTAAGTAAAGAATCATCATCTAATAACTCGTTTATCGCTCTTACCCAATTATCTACCGTGTTATTCTCTACAAAATAAATATTTTCTAGATGAGAATAGCTTACAGGGTCCCAAAAACCTTTTGTTTTAGTAATCATAACTGGGGTCCCACAGCTCATTGATTGTAAAGTTACACTTTGCCCAGATGGTTGGTTGGATTCTTTTAAAGGAATTAATACAAGTTTTGAATCTCGATACAGTTTTTTAAGTTCTTCATCAGAAATTTTCTGATTGCCCCAGCTACCATCAATTATTCTTACATTATCTAAATCAACTTTAATATTTTTAATTCTGAAGTGTTTTGATACAAAAGTAAATTTTTTATCTTTGAGGATTGAAGCAATTTGGACTATCTTTTCGAATTCTCTATTTGTGTCGTTTCCAACAAATAAGATATGCTCTTTTTTTATATTTTCATATTCTTTATCTATTTTCCAAAAATCATAATCTACAGCAAATGGTACAAAATGAAATTTTTGTTTATATCTTGAAAATTTTTTATTTGCAATCTCATATTCGATTTTTCCTAAAAAAACTACATTTTCGGTATATTTAAAAATAATTTTCAAAAGTTGTTTTGACAGAATTTTTTGAACTATGTTTCTTTTTCTCTCAGAAAATAATCCCATGGCAAAGAAAGTCACTTTTACTTTTTTTCTCATTATTTTCGACAGAAGAATCATTGGAAGTGAGGAAAATGCAAGTCTATCGTTTGAAATTATCAAGTGATCGGATCTAAAAATTATATTTAAATTTTCTTTTGAGGTTACATTATTCATATTAAAAGGCAAAACTGTTAATTTATTTATAACCCTGTCAATAAAAAAATAAAGTTTGTTGGAAAACTGTTTTCTGTCATGAAGCTCAATTATTTTTGTATCTTGATATTTTGAAGCAAAATAGTCATAACCATAAAACATTTCCTTTGCATATGTATCAATATTCTCAATTCTACTTTTGCGACCCGTTACGAATAGGTAAGTTATCTTCATTACATCAATTATATTTAGTAAAACATTAAATTTAAGATATTGTTTATTGATATACTTATACAAATACAAATATGATCAACATTTTTTACGATCCAAATTATTCCAAAACAAAAAAAACATTATTTACTAAAAAGCTAAAATATTCTTCAGTAGTTCAATGGATAAATCTAACATTTCTTAAATTAAGAATACCTATTAATGAAAACTTAATTTTTTCTGGACCTCAAAAAAGAATTAATAATCTAATTAAAACATTTAAGACTTCAGACTTCGTCTTTAATAAGATTCGTCATGAATTTTCATACATTGTTCAGTTTGATAAATTTGGTGAACATATTTTAAAAAAAATAATAAGTTTAGATAATTTTAAAAATCATATTGTATTTGTAGGACCGTTATTTAATATTGAATATCAATCAAAGCTTGTTGAGTATGTAAAAAAATATGAAAATATAAAAATTCTTGTTGCTTCAGAAGCCTCTAAAAATAATTTGATTAATGAATTACCTTTTATGCTTAAATTCAAAGATGTAATAGTTTGTCCCTCTGGTGTCATCTCTATGCGTAATTTAGAAAGTGAGGTTGGTGATTTAAGGAATGATAAATGTCTCATTTATTATAAAAACAGACCGAAAGAACAATTAGATGAGGTATTAAAGTTTTTAGAATTAAAAAATATAGAATTCGAAATATTTGAGTATGGAAAGTATAAAAACAGAGAATTAAAAAGAGCTGGAAAAAGATTTAAATTTGGAATTTATCTCTCTCGAATTGAATCTCAAGGCTTTGCCGTTCAAGAGATAATGAGCATGAATCTTCCATTGATTGTTTGGGATGATATTGATATTGCTTCTAAAGCAATATCTAAATATTACAATCAACCACAAATCACAGGAACCTCAATAACTTATTGGTCAGATGAATGCGGTATAAAAGTTCATGATTTTTCTGAATTAAAAAATGAATTTGATTTATTTATAAATAATTTAGAAAATTATAAACCACAAAACTTAATTATGGAAAAATTAACATACGAACATATAAGACAGTATCTTGTTGATGAATTTATAAAAATTAAAAAATGAAAACTTTAAAAAAAAGTAATTTAATTTTTTATATTCCTTTTATTTCGTTGATATCCATACCAATTGTTTCTGATACCTTTAAATTAAATCTTTTTACTTTGAAAATAATATCTTTTTTGCTGCAGTTGTTTATTTTTTTAATTTTTGTTTATAAAATAAAAAAAAACTTACTCTACTATTTTGTTATTCTCGTAATCTTTAATGGACTTACAAATATTTATTTTTTTCAAAAATTTTTATTAACTATTTTTATCATTAGTTTGAATTTTTATTTTTTATATTGTTATTTGAATTTTGAATACTTTGAAACCAAGATTTTAAATAACACTCTTACACATAGACTAATTACTATTTTTGAAAGACTGAATGTGTTAAAAAAAATTGATTTAATTTTCTATATATTAATTTTTTCATTTTTAATTATTTCTCAAAATAAATATTTAAATTTTGAAACAATAGATTGGGACATTCACACATATCTTGTTTCAGCACGTGATGTAAATAGTAATTTGCCTTTATCTAGACAGTGGGAATCAAAACCACCGTTATTTTTCTATATAGTAAATCTTTTAATGTCATTATCTAATGGAAATTTTATAATTTTTAAACTATTAAATGATTTAGTTTTGTTTATACCTACATTACTTATTTATTTTACCGTTCGAAAAAAAACTGAATCTAGCTCTTTATCTACAGCAAGCGCACTTTTATTTTTAATGCTCTTAAGTAATACCTGGTCAAATGTTGGGTATTCCGAAATTTATGTGCTCGTATTTTTATCAGTTTCTTTCTATTTAAATAATAATTTTAATTCGAATATTTCAAGTTTTAATATTGGCCTCACTCTTGCTTTAGCATCATTAGTCAATATTGGATCATTAATTTTTGTAATAGGAATGATTATTTCTACAATTTATAACAATTTCACTAATAAAACTTATCTTTACAAGCTTACTTATATGGCCTTAGGTCTATTTATTCCACATGCACTATTTTTTGTTATTTATTTTATGGATGATTTAACAGGTTTATACATTTCTACATTAATTACAATGCCACTTGCATATACAGAAACTGATTTTAATTTTATGAATGAATTTTTTGTATTTTTAAGATCACTCTTTGAATATAATTTAGGACTTTTTCTCTTATTGTGTATGTCGGGATATTTTTCTATAAGTGCTCTTTTTTCAAAAATTAGAAAATTAGATATATTCAAACTTGATTTCAATTTAAATATATTTATATTTTGTTCAATCGGATTCTATTATTTGGCAGCAAAAGGCTATTATCATCATCTTCTTTTTATGCTATTTTTTATCTCTATGTCTTTTTATCAAGTTAATAAAAAATGGGTTAGTTCATATTTTCAGCTCCTTACTTTTGCTATTTTTTTTGTAATTTTATTTACTTCATTCGGTAAATCACTTAATAATTTGATTGACTTAGATTCAACCTATGAAAATTATCCACTAAGACAGCTTTCAGAAGAAATTGATTTAATGTTTGATGATGATTATACAGTTTTAGCTTTCGACAATATTTTAATTCTATACTATCTTGATAAAGAAAATTATTCTTACATTGTTCATCCAACTAACCATTACGAGAAATTTATAACTAATGATTTAATTAGACTAGGTTTAATTTCTGAGAATCAAATTGAAAATATGATTAACGAAAATCCTGATATTTTAATATGTTCAGAAAGAGAGATATACTTGTGTGAGAATACCGAATATAAAAAAATTGATACTAAAAAATATGAAATTAATCCTAATTTACATTTTTATGAAAAGAATAAGCAAATTCAGATATTTAAAAGAAACTAAATGAGCCGTCATCTTGTTGTCTTAGCTGGATCTCCACGCGGAGGAATAAAGACATGGAAATCATTAGAGAAATATGTCTTAAACCCTTTAAATGCAGATTTAGCAATTTGTTATGGTGATAAATTTTCAAACAATAAAACTAAATTTCTTGAAGATAATGCAAAATATAAATGGATATTTGATGAACCTGATAATTGGAGAAAATACTATGAAGATAACTTTAAAGGCAATTGGGAAAATTTTTTCCTTAAAGGAATAGAGTTTGGTTTAGCAGGAGGTATTGACGACTACAGAGGTTCAGGAGCTATAGTTTTTGGGTTAAAGGATTTTATAAAAAGAAACTTTATTGATGATATAAAAAAATATAATTATATTATCTATTCAAGATTTGATCAGTATTATATTGATTCAATTCCAAAATTAAAAAACAATATGCTGAATATCCCTGAAGGAGAGGATTATGGGGGTGTATGTGATAGATTTATAGGCTTATCTGTAAAAGATATCGAAGAATATCTAAGTATTTGTAATTACATAGATGACAAAGAATATGAAGATAACCTTGGAATAATTCCAAATTGTGAAGGTGTACATTTAGCATATTTAAAAAAAACAGGTTTAGAAAATAAAATTAATAGAATTCCAAGAAACCAATTTACTGTCTCATTAAAAAATGACTTAACTAGATGGAGAATTGGGAAGTATCATTACCATTTCATGAATTTATATTTTAAATATCCTGATGAATTTATAATTTCATATAAAAATTTAAAAGAAAAATACAATTATTTATATTTAGTTAAAAATAAAAAAATTGATTCTATAAATTATATGTATCTATCTTTTAGAAGGATTTTAGGAAAATTAAAATCATCATTGTATAAAGGAAAAAAGTAAAGTATGGAAATAATAAATCCGAACAAATTTTCAGACCTTGCTGATGTAGTATTTTCTGAAATTATTGACTATAAAAAATTTAACGAAAAAAATATAAATAATAACTTAAGAATAATTAAAAAGAGCAAAGTTAAAGAAAGCGAATTTGTTTGGTATATAAATGATAAATTTAATTTAAGAAATAATGATATTATTTTTTGTCAGACAGAAATATTACCTCAGCTTTTTAAAATTTTAAAAAAACAAAAAAAACTTAAAAACTTAATCCTTATATCTCATCAGTCAGATAAAACAGTTAACAATTATTTATACTCAAAAAAACCAAAATCAATAATTGCTTGGTTCGGTACAAATGTAGTCACAAATAAGAAAGATGTTAAAGCAATACCAATCGGAGTAAACAATGACTACATGTATATGTATCCAATTGCTGAAGATTTTACAAATAAAAATTTTAAAAAATATTTAGAAAAGAAAAAACTTCTTTATCTTAATTTCAATACAAACACACGATTTCTACAAAGATATCATGCAAAACAGTTTTTTAGAGATACTCATTATGTAATTTTTGATGAAAATATTTTGTCAAAAGCAGAATACTTAGAAAAAATAAACAACGCAAGATTTGTATTGTGTCCATGGGGAAATGGGTTTGATACTCATCGCTTATGGGAATCAATCTATTCAAACTCTATTCCAATTGTTATATCACACAAAGCATATGAAAGTTTTAAGGTCTTACCAATAGTTTTTGTTAATAAATTTAAAAACCTTAATATCGAAAAAATAAATATAGAAAATCATGATCAAAATTTAAATGGAACAATTGCAGATTTTGGTTATTGGAGGAGTAAGATTACTTCTTTAAAAACTTTAGAAAACAGTGATAAAAATATTCACTTTGATTTAAAAAAAGAAAACAAACAATTTTTAAATTATTTTAATATTTTAAGAGTAATAAATAACAGATATAAAAGAGTTAGATATTTCTTCTTTAGAATTTATAAATACATTATTAAATTATTAAACTAAGAAAGTTCTATGAAATTTTTTGTAACAGGTGTAGCTGGATTTTTAGGTAGTCATGTAGCAGATGAGCTAATAAGTCAAGGTCATGAAGTACATGGATGTGATAATTTAATAGGCGGAAGCATGGACAACGTTCATGAAGATGTGACTTTCTATCAAGTTGATGCAATTTACTTGAATCAAATGAAAAAAATGACAAAAAACGTAGATGTAATCATACATACAGCTTGTACCGCATATGAAGGTCTTAGTGTTTTCTCTCCCTATTTAGTTGGTCAAAATACTTATCAAATATCATTGTCAGTTTTCACTGCAGCAGTTACAAATAATGTAAAAAGAGTGATTAATTGCTCAAGCATGGCAAGGTATGGAAGTCAAGAAATAATGCCCTACACAGAAGATATGATCCCAAAACCAGAAGATCCATATGGTATAGCTAAATTAGCTTCAGAACAAACATTAGAAGTGCTTAGCGAAGTACACGGAATAGAATTTGTTAACCTAGTTCCACATAACATTATCGGACCAAAACAAAAATATGATGATCCATATAGAAATGTAGTATCAATAATGATAAATAGAATCTTAAATGGAAATGCACCAATCATTTATGGAGATGGTGAACAAACAAGATGTTTCTCTGATATTGACGATGTAGTAAATCCGATGGTAAATTCAATTTTTTCTGATCAAGCAAAGGGTGAAACAATTAATGTAGGCCCAGATGAAGATGTAATAACTATAAATCAACTTGCTTCAAAAGTGTTAAAAGTATTGAATTCAGATTTAGAACCAATTTATGTAAAAGAAAGACCTAAAGAGGTAAAGTATGCACACTGTTCCAGTGAAAAATCACGAAATATACTTGGATACTCAACTAGCGTTTCATTAGATAAATCAATTGAAAAAATTGCAAATTGGATAATTGAAAAGGGTCCAAAAAAATTTAGATACCATCTTGATATTGAGATAGAAAATGAACACACGCCTGATACCTGGAAGAATAAACTAATTTGAAAACAAAAATTCCTGCAGACTTAGTAACTATAAATTGCAATAATGTTGAAGAAGGAATCAAAGCCTTAAATTTTTCAAGTAGAGATATTGAGTTTGAAAATATAATTTTGTTTACCGATAAAAATGTAAAAGGAGATTTTAATAAAATAGATATTGATGAAATAAAAGGTGTCAGTCAGTACAACGATTTTATTTTAAATTTAAATCAATTCATAAATTCCCAATATGTTCTTATTGTTCAAGATGATGGTCATGTATTAAGTCCAGAAAAATGGACCAATGATTTTTTAAATTATGATTATATTGGCGCTCCATGGCCAAATAACAAAAAATGGAATAAACGCTGGGATAAATATGAAAAAAAATATCGTGACAAAATAAAGCAACATTCAAAAGAAAATAGAATTGGGAATGGTGGATTTAGTTTACGCAGTAAAAAATTCTTAGAATATAGTTCAATATTTTCGAGCACAGAGATTTTGGCAGAAGACATTTTTTTAAATTTGTATAACTATGATCTTGCAATAGATTTTGATATCAAATATCCAGATCTTGATTTGGCAATTAATTTCTCATATGAAACGACACTAACTGGCAGAGACTTAAGAAAAGAAAGTAAACATAAAAACTACATATTAGGAAATCATTTTGGTTGGCATGGAAAAAAGTTTAAGAACACAAAAGAATTATTAGATTTAAAAAATGACTAGAGCTATTTTAAAGTATTTTATTATATTTACTCTTAATATTCTTGTTTTGCTTGAAAGCACGAGAGTTGATGTTGAACAATTAATGGATGATCTAAGCTTCATATCAGTAGTTAATGTTTATGACAAAAACTTAATGATCTTATCAATTTCTTTACTTGTAACTCTACTTACAAGTATGTTACTGCTTTTTTTCAAGCCCTTTATAGAAGTGTATTTAATGTATTATTACAAATTAAGTTTTTACTTTCTGATTAATTTATTATCCGTCTCTACAATCTATTTAATTACAAGAGTTTATGGCTATTCAAGACTCTATATAATTTTTTATTTAATTTTGGCATCACTATTTATGTATGTTTTGGATAGAAAAAATTGAAGAAAAATATTGAAATTGTAACGCCAGTACACAATGAAGGAGCTTCAATATATTCAACTCTTGATGAATATTACACATTTTTAAAAAATGCTGATATTGACATTAAATTTGTAATTTCAGAAGATGGATCAACCGATGATACACTTAATGAGATTGAAAAATTTAGTTTCAAGACAGACATAAAATTAATCACCTCTAAAAATCGAAAAGGCTACTCAAAAGCAGTAATAGATGGTTTAAAAGAAACCAGCTCCGATATAGTATGTTTTATAGATTCCGACGGACAATGTGATCCTAAAGATTTGTTGAAATTGTTAGAAAAATTTAATGGAAACAACTTGGTTATAGGTAATCGAAAGCCTCGAAGCGATAACAGTTTTAGATTATTTATTTCATTTATATTTAAAATATTTTATGTTTACTTAACAAAAATAAAGTTATCAGATCCTTCTTGTCCATACTTTATCTCATCAAGAAAAAATATTGAAAAAATATTAGATACTGAAAATATTGGAATTTTGAAACAGGGTTTTTGGTGGGAGTTTTATGCAAGAGCGACTTATCTTAATATTGATATTTTAGAAGTTACAGTAAATCACAGGAAAAGAAAAAGTGGCAGTACTGTAGTTTTTAAAACAACCAAGCTTCCACGAATAGCGATCGATCATATTTTTTCATTGTTTAAGTTAAGTAAAATTCTTAAAAATTTATAAATACTTTTGTAAAATATATCATCAATACGGACTATTGTAATTAAATGGACTTAACCTTATATGAGTCGGTTTGTGGAGAAGCACCGGTTGATTTTATTATTCCAAATATAACTGACAACTATATTTTTGAGGTTGATCCAAATTTTACTCCTTTAAATTTAAATTCATTTTTCGGTAATTTTGTTACCGTAAATTCTTTCACAGAATGTGTTCATTATATGAATGGCGGTTATGGTCTAGGTAAAATAACCATTTTTGATTTACTTTTTTTAACACTTGGCATTGGAGCGTTAATATACTCAACATATAAATTTTTGAAGTTAGGTATTCACGAAAAAATTAGTTTAAAAATAAAAATTACATTTTCTAAAATTGGTAATTTAAAGATAGAAGACATTAAAAAATCTAAATTCTATAAACCTGCATTGTTTCTAATGCTGTTCATTCAAAACTATTTTATTTTTGATTATGTTAGAACAAAATCATCAAGAATCCCTAGATTTATTGACGAGTATATTTCCTTAAATTCAAATCTTAATTTTTATAAATATCTAGATTTTAATGCTGGTGAAGTATTTGGTGGAAGTTATAGTACTCTTTTAACCTCTGGTCCAATTTCAGCTATTGGAGGGGTTATAGGCTGGACTTTTACATCAAAATTGACAATTGCAAGGATATCAAATTTCTATTGGTTAATTTTCTTGCAATTAATCTTGTCATATTTATTGATAAGAAAGAATAAACATAAACAAGTTTTCATTTTGTTTTCTACAAGCTTAATTTTTTTGTTAACCCCTTGGTGGCAAAGTTCACTTTATATGATTGGAGAGTTTGCATCAGTAATTTTGTTTACAAATGCTATGTTTCTTTTTCTATATCATAGGAAATTAGCCTTAGTGTTGTTTAGTTTTTCAATTTTCTATGGAAAATTGCTGTCACTTTTACCCTTCTCTATTTTTTATTTATTTCAATTAAGAAATAAAAGAAAAATTAAATTAATTTTAAATGATATACTTTATTTCTCTTTACCTTTAATACTTTGGGGTATTCTAATCAATTTTAATTATGATTATGGAAACTTGTTTGTATATTTAGGTGATCTTTTTAATTTAATACAAAGCCATCAAAGTTCGGGTGTTAACTTTCCCAGTGAGAGTAATTTATTTAACTTTCTATCTACTTTTTCCACCTCCGAAGCTAGCTCATGGAACAAATATGAGTTAGTAAGAGTTTTAATCGTACCTATAATTTTTATAATTTTATTGAGAAAAAACAAAGTACATATAGATAGTTTTTTTGGAAACATTGTAAATCCACTTATCGCATCAACATTATCAATTTATTTATGGTTTTGGGTCCTAAGCCCCACAAAATGGATAAGGTATTCCCAACATTTTACATTGGTAGTACTAATTTCATTACTTTATATTTTGAACTTTGAGGTGATAAAAACTAAATTTGATATATTTTTATCTTTGGGTTTAATCGCTATTTTTATCGATAATTCAAAATATTTAATTCTAGTATTTATTATTTTTGCTATTTTAATTTTCCAAAATATAAATATCTTACGTAAAGAATTTTATGCAAAATTTTTATTAGTTTTGATAATAACTTTAGATATAAGCATTCCATTTTTTGAAAAGAATTCGATTGCAAACGTAAATGATCAAATTCCAGAATGTGTAAATAATTTTTCATCTAATGAATGTAGAATCGCATATTTATCTAACAATTAGTTATTTTTAAAATAAACGAAGTAGGTTAAACGCATTCCAAGATACGCAAATATAGCAGTAAGAATTACTTGAGTTGGAGTGTAGTCAGAGCGAAGAGAGCGGAATACTTGCCAAGCTAAAGTTAAAAAAACAATTAAAGCACCTAATTCTTTTTTGTATTTCATAATTTTATAATAATAATAATATGTAAAGAATTCTGAAAAACCCTTGTGGCCGCTACAGGATTTGAATCTGTGACTTCTTCCTTGTAAGGAAAGAACCATTAAATACTAGAGAGTATCACAAAGTATCAATTTATAGTGTCAATGAACTTAGGCTCTTTCAAAAAGATATCATAAGTTATCAGAGAGTATCTACAGTTTTTGAACATTTTGGTGTCTTCTAGGTGTCTTTTGAGTTATTAGTTAACTAACTTTGCATTTTTTTTAATTGTTGTTTCATTAAAAATATTAAATAATCTATATCTGTATCTTTG
>MDTG01014209.1_pt1 | contig 18414 bp, 19 predicted proteins | sample 811421 | NCBI WGS metagenome assembly MDTG01 (sample SAMN05326645, study PRJNA326480) | marine metagenome | isolation source: seawater | place: Pacific Ocean: South East | collected 2011 | reverse complement strand
TGAAAGACCCGGAAATAAACGAGTGGACACTCTTTCAAATTTAATTGAAAACCCAAGCGTAGGACTACTCTTTCTCGTTCCGGGTTTTGATGATTGTCTCCGAGTAAATGGAAAAGCCAAGGTTATAAAAGACCAGAGACTACTAGAGCAATGTGCTGTAAACAAAAAGATTCCCCAACTGGGAATACTGATTGAGGTTGAAGGGGCCATGCTCCATTGCGCAAAGGCAATTAGACGTTCAAAGTTGTGGGAACCGGAAAGTCAGCACGATCGAAAACAGTTGCCCTCTATTGGAAAAATGATTCTTGAACAAACTTCAGATGGGAGGCAAATAGAACCAGAAACCATCGTAGAGGTAGACACTTGGGTAGAGGATGACTACAAAAACAAACTGTACTAACTCTGTTTATCTTGCACCTATAACATCCGGTACCGGGCAACCTGCCTTTTCGCACTCTTTTTGGTAAAGGGATAAAATGCTCGAAGCATCGACGATGCTTGCGACCTCCCCTTCTTTATCCAGGTTCAAGTTAGCGCCTCGGATCGCAAACCAAATATCGGTAGGACCAGTGGAGTCAGGCACGTCCGTCGTTAGAGTATGGATAGAACCAGCCGGCTCATACAAATAAGAAAAAGCACGATTGACCGTATTCGGATACTCTAAATATTTCCATGCACCACTAAAAGTAACAGCATATACCTCTCCAGTATGTTTATGCTGAGGAACCGTAACACCATGATCAAAAACGGTCCTAACTACCCAGAGTCCTCCTTCTATATCAATCTGAAGTAGCTGAAACTTAATGCCTTCGGCGAACTTGGCCCAAGGAAGTTCCTCGCCTCCTCTGTGATGGGCCTCAGGAATCGCTGGTATGGCTATATTTATCGGGTTAACCGCCATAATCTCCCTCCAACTTCAGTTTAAAACTATATTAAAACTAAACTTAACATAGAATCTAGAGAAAATTTAACCAAAAAAAACATTTTCTGCGATGTTTTCAAGAAAGGTTGATCTTAAAGATTGTATTACGGCAAAATAAAAAATATGCAGCAGATAGGGGGTAGTTAGATGGAAATGAGGGAGCAATCAGCACTAGCAGAAAAATTGCTGAAGCACATTGATAAAGGGACTACTGACCTCGCCTCTGCGCCTTACAAACAACCAGTTCTTGAATATACCTGCCCTAAAATTGCCCAACTAGAAAAAACATTATTTTTCCGATCGAAACCTTTATGTGTTGGAGCCAGTCCCATCATCAAGGAATCGAAGTCCTACGTTACTCACGACCTAACAGGGAAACCGATTATTTTGACTCGCAATGAGCAGGGGGAATTCCAAGCTTTTCTAAACGTTTGCCGTCACAGAGGGGCGAGAGTTGCGGAAGGCCATGGAAAGCGAAACAGTTTTATCTGTCCCTATCATGCCTGGACATATGGAATGAACGGAAACCTAATCTCTAGACCCGAGGAAGAGTGTTTTTCACAAAATGAAAAAAATGCTGCCTCCTTGAGAGCTTTGCCTTCTCTGGAAAGAGACGGTCTTTTGTGGATAATTCCAGATCCGATGGCCCCATTTATTGATTTAGAAAAACAGCTAGGCACCCTAGGAAACGAGCTATCTACCTATAACTTTGGAGATTTTCATCATTATAAAACGCGGATTTTACGCCCTAATATTAATTGGAAACTGTCTATCGACACCTTTTTAGAGTCCTACCATTTTAGCGTCTTACACAAAAACTCAATAAACCCTCTTTTCTATCGAAGCCAAACTTTTGATAAATATGGTCTCAATTTTCGACTAGTATCCCCACGCAAAACCATCAGCCAAGTAAAAAAATCAAATCTAGCTTCACTCGATCTTTTACCTCATATAGTCGGAATTTATTTTCTTTTCCCGAATAGCTTTGTAATCTGGCAGTTAGACCATCTTGAATTATGGGAAATCTACCCGTCTTGGAGCACGCCAGGTGAGTCAATAGCGCAAATGTCGTTTTTTACTCCTTTGCCCGTCAGCTCTAAACAGGAGGAAGAACATTGGGAGAAAAATCTTGATTTGGTCATGCATGTCGTGGAAAACGAAGACTTTCCGCTCGGTGAGGGCATCCAAAAGGGGTTCAGCAGTGAGGCACAAGACTATTTGTCTTTCGGGACCAGCGAGCCAGCGCTATCTTATTTTCACGATAGCATTACCGCTGCATTAGGGTTACCCAGAACCGCTGATTAAGCCTCCCCTTCAGACACTTTTTTAGCATATTCTTCCATAGTCAAAGTCTCACCTGAGGATTCAACTATTTTTCTGTCAGCTGGCGGCAATACCCCTTTCAAATCTTCAATTTTCTTCCAAGCAGCTAATGGAGCACTACCATCCACGCTGGGTATATATTTCGAAGTAGCAATCCTTTTATAAGTCGGTATATAACGAGGACAGTTGATCCAGGTTTTTTCAATCTCGACTCTCACAATCAAATTAGCGCCAGGGAACACGCCCAGAAGAGGGTCACTTTGATTTACGGAAGCTTTTCCTTGAATGCGCATTCTATGTGGGGTCTCAAAATCTATTAGTAGCAAGCCCACCTGACTAGTTGCAGAAATATTCCCCATCGATAGGAACATTCCGTTTCCATCATAACTAGGAAAAACAATGGTCTTTTCATCAATCGCTTTTAAAAAACCAGCTGCGCCTCCCTTGAAAGAAACCGTTGGTCGCCCTTCCTTGTCCACGGTGGAAAGAAAAAACATCTCTCTGGATTCTATAAACGCTCGCTCACGTTCATCCAGAGTAGACTTTACTATCATATTAACTAGCTTTTCAGCTAGTTGTTGAGTGCCAAAGTCACTTTGTAATTTTTTCTGTTCTTTGCTATACATGGTATATCTTCTCCCCTTTATAAACGCTGGCCTTCAATCTGACCTTCTAAATTAATTGCCCAAAAAATTCTCGAATATCTTTTATCAGTTGTTCCGGTTCTTCTAAAGCTGCAAAATGCCCACCGGACGGCATCTCATTCCAATGGCATATATTATAATGCTCTTCTGCCCATTCCTTTTTAGGCCTCGGAATATCGTTAAAAAGAGCAACGCCTGTTGGAGTTGTGATGTACCCTTTGGGCGGACCAAAGGTTCCAGCTAGTAGAGACTCTCGGTATAACCTTATGGCAGTCGGCATTGATTGGGTCACCCAATAAATCATAATGTTGGTAATAAGTTCATCTTTGGTAAAACGTGACTCTAAATCTTCCTCATGGTCGCTCCACATATAAAAACACTGAATAATCCAGGCTGCCAGTCCGAGCGGGGAATCATTCAATCCAAAAGCCAGCTGGTCAGGCTTTAAAGACTGAATTACCGCGTACCCTTTCTGCTCTCGATAATATTCTATAGAAACAGCGGACCGTCCAGGCACTACCCCTTGTAGTTTCGCCTCTTCGGGATCATCAGTCGACCTGGTAGTGCAGCTATTCAGATGCAACCCTACCGCCGAGTCATTTTTAAGTGCCATGTATGGGCTGACTAAACTTCCCCAATCCCCTCCCTGTAATCCAAAATGCTTGATCTCGAGTAACTCTAATAATTGAAGCTGGCGTTCCGCAATTGTTACTACATCACAAGGTTTATCGTAAACAGGTTTTGACCAACCGTACCCTGCCAGCGAGGGGCAAAGCACATCAAAGGCCTCAGAAATTTGACCTCCAAATTTCTCTGGGTGTACCAAAGGCTCGATGACTTTATGGAACTCAAAAAAAGAGCCCGGCCACCCATGGGTCATCACTAAAGTCATTGCTTTTGGATTGAGGCTTTTTTTGTGTACAAAATGTAAATCGACCTCCTCTACATTGGCAATATACTGTGGCATATGGTGATTCAAATAGTTTTCTTGTGCCCTCCAATCATATTCCTCTATCCAATAGGCTAAGAATTCCCGCATGTAGGAACTGCTCGTTCCATTACTCCAGCCCACATCATTCAATTGTGGAGAAAATCGAGAGCTCTGGAGGCGTAATGTTAAATCTTTTAATGTTTCATCTGAAACGTCTATACTAAATTCGCGCACTGACATATTTGGCAACCGTAATTATTCTGTCTGGACATTATATCTGGACTCTAAAAGCAAACAAATTAATCGGGGAGTAACTGCGATGACAGTCGAAGCAAAAGTTTTTGAAATATTACACACTATGAGGGCTATGCGTAAATTAAAAAAAGACCCAGTTCCAAGGGAAATGATTGATAAAATTTTAGAGGCAGGGACTAGGGCTCCAAGTGGACAAAATACCCAACCGTGGGCATTTCTTGTTATTGAAGATGAGGAAGGTAAAAAATTCTTCGGAGAGAGATATGATTATTGGCTTAAAGAAAGATTTGGAGATCGCTTAAAGAACACAGCTGACAACAAGGAAGGTAGAAGCATAGATGCTGCGGTGCATCTTGCAGAAAATATGCACACAGTGCCAGTTCTTCTAATGGTGATGGGGCTTAGAGATTGGCCATTCAAGATATCGAAGGAACAGCGAATAGGGCTTGCTCCACCGTCATATGGCTCAGTCTACCCTTGCGTACAAAATATTTTGATTGCGTGTAGAGCTCTTGGACTTGGGGCCAGCTTAACAACCATGCATCAAATGTTCGAAGAAGAGATTCATGACTACTATGAAATCCCAAAGGCTTATGGAATAGTATCGGTGATTCCGATTGGCTTCCCGGTAGGGAATTTTGGGCCAGTAACCAGAGAACCAACATCTAAAAAAACCCATTATGGAAAATGGGGCTTAACCAAATAGAGGGCCTTATCATGAGTAAAGAAAAACAAGAAAGTGGCATGGAACTAGTAGAAAAGCTTTGCGGCAACAAGGACGCATTAAACGGCATGCCAGAGCGTTTTAGAAAATACACCCTAGAGCATTTATTCGGAGATGTTTGGCAAAACAGTGACCTTCCCTTGGAAGAACGTTCCTTGGTGACATGTGCAATTTTGACAGCACTTGGAAGAGAAAAAGAACAAGCTTTTCATTTTGCTGCAGCCAAACGCCTGGGAATCCCACGCGAAAAATTACTTGAAATTGCAGTCCACTGTGCGCATTACTCTGGGTGGCCCACCGCTGTAGGTGCGATTAGAACTCTAAATCAGGTTTGGCCCGAGGAAGGCTAAGGTAACATGCCGGATTTTAGTGGAAGGGCTTCATCACGCACCCATTCGCTCATGGAGCCATCATAAACTGCCACAGAATTTTGTCCGCAAAGAGTCAAAGCAAGGCATAGTACGGTAGCAGAAATCCCACCGCCGCAATAGGTTATGACTCTCTCTGCCTTAAGTGCTCCGGAGGGATCAAACTTCTTAACCAACTCCTCTCTTGTTCTAAATATCCCTGATCGGACATCCAAGACATCAGCGTAATACACGTTCCAACTACCAGGGAGATGGCCTGCTCTACCATATTGATTCTTCTCCCCGGAATAGACGGCAGGCGACAGTGCATTCAGTGTCAAGGGCTCACCCTTTTGCACTGCTTCAACCATATCTTCCTTTCCGACCCACATGCCTTCTTCAAACTTGCAAATAATGCGTCCTTCGGGATAATTACATTGGTCAGAGCTCGTTGCTCGACCTTCCATTTTCCATTTGTCCCAACCCCCATCCAACACAGCCACATTAGTGAATCCTATTGAACGTAGCATCCACCAAACTCGTGTGGACCACATGGGTGCTCCCGAGTTATAGAGGACGACTGAAGATGAATCGTCGATTCCATTTCGCTCCAGAGCGTCCACCAACGTGTCAGTTGACGGCATCATAAAGCTTGTTTCGCATTTTTTTTCAGACAAGCTGTTCAGTAAATCTAAATAGCCAGCCCCAGGAATATGATTATTCTTCCATCTTTCAAAACCGCTGAAAGCTTGGTAGCCGTATTCGTTTGGATTCGACCTGAGGGTCACTGAGGTATCAAATACACGGAGATCGTCAGCCTCTAAATTTCTTTCCAACCATTCTGTCGACACTAGGGGCGTCTTTAGGAGAGTACTCATTCTATAAGGAATTGATTATTTATAAACCATCTACAAAAATTTCCAGTTCTTTGTTGAAGCGTTCAACATCCTCCACAAAAGGTGCATGTCCTACGTCATTAAACCAAGAAAGAGAAGCGTGTTTTGAGTTAGAGGCTATAACCTCTGCCATGGCAGGGAGAACAATAGTGTCTTCTCTTCCCTGCGAAATTAGAACCGGACAGCTCATTTGCCTTAAGACTGGGGAATTATCAATGTCTCGACTTACTAAAGCCAGCCTCACATCTGGTCTTACCTCACGATTATAACTAAGCGCACCTTGAAAGTCAGATTCTGAAATCGGCTTGTAAAAGCACCCTCTCAAAAAATTTTCCATTGCACTGGCGTGGATTGATTCGTCTTCTGAAGTTGCTGCCTCAAAATGATCCAGTATGCCTGGACCTAGGAATGTGCCCATCGCTGGCTCAGTCAAATTGGTTGCGGCACAAACGAAATTAACGCCTCCGAGCTTCTCATCCCCATATTTTTTAACGTAATCAGTAATGACGATGCCCCCATAGGACCACCCAACCAAAATTGGCTTTATTAAATCAAGTTCATGAATAACTGAATGTACATCATCAGCCCAAAGGGAATAGTCGTTATAAAAGGCATCACCTGTCGGCGCCTCAGAACCTCCATGACCCCGTAAATCAAAGGTCACCATCCTAAATCTTTGGAGCCTTTTATCTTGGTACTGCTTAAACCAACACAAGTGAGACTGTGACCAGCCGTGTATGAACAAGATGGGTTTACCTTCAAGGTTTCCCCACTCCTTTACTTTTAAGGCTAGACCATCGCCTCCACTAATTTTGTATTCGGTCACTGTTCCTCCCAGGTTCTATCATTAATATAGGCCTTAAATGCATACTTTATGTTAATACAAAACCTTCTAAATGCCCCACCTATTATTTAAAAGGCAGAGAACAGAACGAAACCATAAACTGAACGGGTAATAACCCGTTCAGTCTACTATTTTTAAAAGAGCAAAAGCCGATTTCCGACATTTTCAATCAACATCAATTTTTATAGTTCTCGCTAAACTTTCGGCTTTCTTAGGAACCTCAAGATACAAGACTCCAAACTTACTTACTGCGGTGATTTTTCCGTTATCGACTGACTTTAGCCGGAAACTTCTTTGAAATTTTCCGTAAGAATTTTCAGCTAAGCGGACACTTTCGCCTAACTGATGGTACTCTGTATTCTGCTTTTCTCCTGAGACCGTTAGCGTATCTCCTTTGACCTCAGCACTCACCGATTTAGGATCAACTCCGGGTAATTCCAACTTTATCTTGAACCTATCTTTCAGCTCTATTACATCAACACCTGGAATCCAACCGCTGGCCTGATGCGAGCCATTTTCTCTATAGCTGGATCCAAAAATACTGTCATTTAGTTTACTAAAACCTTGGAAGGGGTCTCTTATAGTTAAATACATCGTGATTCTCCATTAATTATCTTCTATCCCGTATATAGGTTCGGAAAAGAAAAAAACAAGTATACTTTTTGCATATTTAACTCCACTTAACGTAGCCAGGCCTTAAGTCCCTGCCATCTCCTTCCTTAGTGCTGCAGTCGCATCGACATCTAACTTCAGATCTCGATTCTCTCTGTTTCCCAGAAGTACTACGCCATACACCGTCTCCGCCCTCTCTTTCGTTTCCCATCTTTCATTCACATCTCTTAACACCCTCTCTGGATCACGGGTCAACGGGTTGCCATATCCCCCTCCACCAGCATCTAGACCTTGGACCCACTCTCCAGGCTGTAACTGACACTCTACCACCCCTGGTAATTTCTCCTTGCTACCATCTGCGGCCACTTTGTAAGTTTGCGCAGGAGGCCCCGCATGACCACCCTGCACTCCTTGAGGCGGATTCACATGTGCATCGCACATGGTGACCACAGTCATAGGATCAAACCGTGGCCCATACATTACGTCCCCGCCAGGAGCTCCACGAAACTCGCCCGCGCCTCCTCCTCCTTCGACGACCCTTAAGTGCTTAATCAATATTGGATGCTTTGATTCCTCCACTTCTACCGAGCCTCGATACATTAGTCCAGCAGCAACGGGCAGCCCGTAATTTAGCCATCCATCGCTCGTTGGTGTTCCTGGCCCACCGTTCACCAAAACCCACTCCTGATTAATGTAGGGGGAGCCACCGAATCTTTTATCATTTCCTGAAATTACTCCAGCACCTACACCCATTCCCATCGCCCCTTCTGCCAGTCCATATCCTTTTCCGAACTGAGCGAAGGCAGTTTGAGTCGCATTAACTATTCTATCCCCTATGTTAGTGGTGGCCATAGAACAGCTTAAAGGAAATTCTGGAATTCCGGTGACACACCCTTCTCTGAGTTTCACGTTAACCCTAGCGAAGCTACCTGCGTTATGAGGCACTTCAGAATCAATGCAATTAAAAACCCCGCACATCGCATTGCTTATAGCACAGGCAACCGACTCATTAAGACCAAAAGGCTTGTTATCTTCGTTTTCAGTTAGATCGACCTCGATTGTCGCCTCTTCTGGATCGACCTCTACACTTACTTTGATGGGCAAGCCATTGGGCAATGTTGGCTCCATCGGGTCATATGTCGTAGTATTCGCAACCTTACCCGCTGGCAACTCTTTTATAGCTTCTATCATTCTTCTCTCTGAATAAGCAAACCAATCTTCAATAAATTGTTTAATAGTATCTTTACCGTATCTCTCTACTAGCCCGACGAGACGCCTTTCTCCTATTCTGGCAGCCCCCACAGTCGCTAGATAATCACCATACCACTGTTCCGGAACCCTTATTCTTCTTCGGCACATCCGAATGATATCGTCCACGTCTTGATAATCTTTTTGTACTCGCACACAAGGAAAAACTAACGCGCCCTCCTCGTAAACATCCTTGGCATAAGCATGATAGGTACTAGGAATGGAATTACCACAATCTGCTTGGTGGGCTTTCGCACAAGCTGTAAAAAGATGTTCACCATCTATGAATACTGGAACGAGATACATATGGTCTGCGGAATGCGTGTTACCCATATAGGGATCGTTATGTAAAAACGCATCGCCTGGTGCTATATCTTTATGTGTGTCGCACATTGATTGGGTCTGCAAACTACTTCCAAAAATATGAACCGGCACACCTTCACCTGGAGCCAACAACCGGTTATCTGCCGTCACTATAGAACAGGAAAAATCTCGGACCACTGCTAGCACAGCAGATCTAGCAGTTCTCAGTAATGTGTTGGTCATTTCACCAACTATTGCATTTAGCCTATTTCCCAGAACAGCCATCAGGACAGGATCTGTTTCATAAAGATTTTTTTTGCTCTCTGTTGACGACATTTAGTTAGTCTCTCTTTTTTATTAGATATTCCTCAGGTTTAGACACTTTAACAAAATTTTAGAAAACCTTTAACAAGGGTGGTAAATTACCTAAATATTTGCAAAAAAGGAGATTCTTCTCGTGATTGAACTGTATACCGACTCTACACCAAATGGCTGGAAGGCCTCGGTGATGCTCGAAGAAATTGGACTAGATTACCAGTGCAAACATGTAGACATATTGAAGGGAGACCAAAAGGAAGAATGGTTTCTAAAGATATGCCCCAATGGGAGAATTCCAGCAATAATTGACAAGGAAAATAGCGATCTAGCTATTTTCGAATCAGGCGCAATACTTTTGTATTTAGGTGAAAAAACCGGAAAGCTTTTACCTCAAGAAAGCCGAGAAAAATCCCAAGTAGTTCAATGGTTAATGTTTCAAATGGGAGGAATTGGGCCAATGATGGGTCAATCTAATGTCTTCTTCAGATATTTTCCAGAGAAACTTCCTACCGTCATTCAACGATATCAGAATGAGTGCCGACGACTTTTTGAAGTTTTGGACAGACAATTAGAAAATCGAGAATATTTATGCGAAGAATACTCGATTGCGGACATAGCAAACTGGTGCTGGGTGAGAATCCACCAGTGGGGAGGAAGTGATGTTTCGTCCCTAGACAATCTGCTTGGCTGGATTAACCGAATGGAACAAAGACCTGCTTGTAAGAAAGGTGTTGGCGTTCCGCACCAGATAGACTTCTCGGAACTTGAGCGAGACCTCACAAACAGTGACAGCGCTGTAAGGGGTTTGGTTACCCAATAAAAAGAATTACAACTGTTGCCTTAGGCGTTGAATTCGTTTGTCTAGTGGCGGATGGCTAGACAACAACTGGCCAATACCTCCGGAAATCCCAAAACTATCGACACTATCAGGCAAAGACTCGTTGACAGGAGAAACTTTTAATTTCTCTAGGGCCGATACCATATTACCCACTCCAGCTAGTTCGCCACCTCCAGAATCTGCTCGAAATTCCCGGTAGCGGCTAAACCACATCACCACTATAGCAGCTAAAAAACCTAAAACGGATTGAGCAATATAGTAACCTATGAAGTAACCCATTCCACGTCTACCTTTATCTATTGCAGCGGCCAGTACATGAGCAAAAATCATAACGAATGTATTCATCACGCCTTGAAGAAGAGTAAGCGTTACCATATCTCCATTTGCTACGTGGCTTATTTCATGAGCCATGACAGCTTCAACCTCGTTAGTTTCCATGTGTTTTAGCAGACCAGTACTCACTGCCACTAAAGAGCTATTCTTATTGGCTCCGGTAGCGAAAGCATTTGGGCTAGCGGACTCAAAAATGGCCACATCCGGCATGCCTATTCCTGCTTGTCTAGCCTGCTTTTTAACCATTTCTATTAACCAGCGCTCGACTTCGGTTTTAGGTTCGGTGATTACCGAGGCTCTAACACTCCGCAAGGCCATCGATTTAGACATCATCAGAGAAATAAACGCGCCACCCATTCCAAAAAGCGAAGTCACCAGTACCAGACCCAACATATCGCCGCCTTGCCCAATGCCAAGGACATTGAGCACTACCGACAATACCACCACAACACCGGCATTAGTTAACAGAAAAAGTCCTACTCTCATCTACTCACGCTCCTAATAATAATCAACGGTCGATTTCTAGATACTTTATCTCATACTACTTTTCTCAGAAACTGACATCGTTACTTCTACTCTTGTGCCAGTCTCTGGCGAGCTATCAAATTCAATAAACCATCCAAATCGGTCAGTGATTCGCCTGACTAAATTCAATCCTATTCCGTTTCCTTGAGCATGTCTTGGGTTGAACTCTGGCCTTAAGACATCATCAAGACGCTGTTGAGTCATTCCTTTCCCACTATCTTGGATGACTACCCTTTTCTCATCAACCTCGATAGATACCAAACCCCGATCAGTGTAAGCGCAAGCATTGCGCATTAAATTGCCAATCACTATTGACACTATTTTATTCGAACTAAATACTGTCAGGGAAGCCTTCTCTCGGTATCGTAAATCTAGACCCTTGTTCTCAAAAATCAAGCGACAAGAGGCGATTTCGTCTTTCACAACTTGATTTACGTCAACCATCTCTTTGATGATAGCTCCCTCATATTCTCTGGCTAGATGCAACAGTACCTCTGTAAGCTCTTCCATGTCACTCGCAGCACGACTAATTCGTTCTACATAGACCTGGGTTTCAGAATCCAACCCCCTCTGTTTTTTCAAAGTAGAAGAAGCCATTTTTATTACTGTGAGAGGGCTCCTCAGTTCGTGACTAGCCTCCCTAGTAAAAGTGCGTTCTCTTTCTATTGACTGATCCACTCTCTCCAAAAGCTCGGTTAGAGCACCTGCAAGTGACTCTATCTCGGAATCTAATCTTTGCTGCTTAAATTTGGTAAGAAATTGCTCTACTCGGGGCCTCTCCAAATCGATATTTTGCACGCTACGAGCTAACTGAATAACTGGAGACACCGCCCGATGAATCAAAACGTAAGACACCCACGCAGAAAAATACAAAATTGCTAGCAATAAAGCCAAAGGAAGAATTCCAAAATAAGTAGCTAACTCACCTACATTATCAGCATCGAAGACTAAAAAGAGTTGATCATCCGCTTTTTGAGTAACCAAAACGACGCCTCTATTAGCCGGAGAAACAAAATCATGAATCCCTTCGCCTAGGTCCTTGAATTCAGACGGAATCTCCGGACTATTCCTCTTGAATCTATAGCCAATCAAAGTGTTTGTGTTTGGTGGTGGCGTCTCCCGGTCTATATTGTGTCTCGCCCAAAAATACTCAGCCTCACGTTTAAGGGCTGATACAATCAGGACCTCTCTAATAGCAAAGTCAGCCAAAAAAACCCCGGTTGCCGCGACAAAACTTATCAATAGGAACTGTAGAGCGAAAGCCTTGAAGAGGCTATTGTTTAACCGACCTCTGCTTCCTCTAGTGATCATCATTTACGCTCATGCGAAAGCCAGAGCTTTGAACGGTATGGATAAGTGCATAATCGAACGGTCTGTCAACTATCTTCCGTAACGTATACAAGTGGCTGCGTAAAGCATCACTATCGGGAGGCATGTCCCCCCAAATTTCTTTTTCCAATCGCTTTCTACTAACAACATTTGGCGCCTCCCTCATTAGCACCGCCAGTATTTTTTTTCCGATTGGCGTCAGGTTCAATTCAATCCCTTTTCGAGTCACCACTTCTGTTTGAGTGCACAAAATCAGATCAGCAACTTTTAAATCACCTTGAGACGCACTGCTGGTATTCCTTCTAAGTAACGCGCGAAGACGTGCCGAGAGTTCTTCCAATTCAAAAGGTTTAAGCAAGTAATCATCTGCCCCTGATTCAAACCCTTGTAGTTTATCCTCAAGTGTGTCTCTAGCTGTCAACATTAGTATAGGCGTATCTATTTTGTTTTCGGTTCTTAATTTTTCACAAACCTCGATTCCGTCTAATCCGGGAAGCGTTAAATCTAAGACGATCGCATCATAGTCATTTGAAAGGCCTAGCTTTAACCCCAACAATCCGTTGTCTGCGTAATCAATCACAAAGCCATCGGCTTCTAAATGCTTAGAGACCATTGCCGCTATGTCCTTGTGATCTTCAATCAGTAATATTTCTGATGTCAAAATTTTAACTCGAGAAAAGTTAGTAAAAAATATTTTTAGAGCGGTCCTGCAGACACTTTTTTAATCGTTTCTCGGAATGTATCTGGAGACTCATCTACCCAGTGAAACCACCATGTGGCACCTGCATTTTTATAGTCGACAAAAGAGCAACCCTTAGTGCTTTTTTCTCCAAGGTTTCCGCTGGCTATAAAGTCAAAACTCTTGTCCCCTGACAAGCTATTTTTTGCTTCTTCAACAGTCGATCGAAAATCTTGCAAAGAGGGAAACCAATTCGCCCAAACCAACGGATCGGTTTTTGGCATCATTACCGGAAAAAGCCCATCCCATTGAAGAGACCGTTTAACTCCTGATTTATACGGTAAGGTAGCTGCAATCCACACTGGAAACCGAGGCATCTGCACAGGTCGAGGCCTAAAGTGCACATTCTTTAAATGGTAATATTGTCCTGAGTAGTTCGTTAAAAGTCCTTTAGCAAGGCTATCAACCACCTCTAACCCCTCATCAAGCTTTTTTGCTCTGACCTTTCCAGATGACTCTTCACCAAAGGCCGCAAATTCTAAGTCCTCTGGTTCGCCCAAACCAGCCCCAAAAACCAATCTGCCATCGCTCAGCTGGTCAAGAGATATCAATTCTCTAGCCAACTTCCAAGGACGCCTCCTAGCAAGCGGAGTTATGATCGGTCCAAATTTTAGGTGGGAACTTTCACTTGCGATTAGTGTTAGGGCTACTGTTGGATCAATAGTATCTAAGCCGTCGGCTCCTGTGATATTTATGTGATCCCACAAAAATAAGCCATCAAAGCCTGCATCCTCAGCCTTTCTGGTAAGCTCAATTAGTTTATCTGCATTACCCCAGTCCCCAAAGTTGGGGACATATATGGCTTGCTTCATTGACTAATCTCCTCTCACTAAGGTGATATTAGTCAGCACACCCGCAACAACTCCTCACTTATTATCTATCCTGCTGAGGCACTACCCACTCGAGAAGTATTGGATGGTTTGATTTTATCAGTAAAATGAGGCCATACCTCCTCGGTAAGAAGTTCAAGACATCTCATCAGCGCGTCATGAGGCATATGGTTGTAAACGAAATGCCAAAAATATTCAACAGGATAATGCTTCAATTGTTCTTCAATCTTCCGGCAAACGGTAGATGGACTACCATGTATGCATAGTCCCGCGTCCGAAAGAGTCTCAAAAGTAGCCGGCTTGTCGAACGGACTTTGACCTGGATCCGCTACAGCTGCACCAAAACCGAAAGGTACAAAAAACTTATTCCAGATAAAAGAACCAGCATTACGAGCAAGTCGTTCAGCTTCTTCATCTGTATCTGCTACTATCAATTCTCTTGTGATCGCCATCCCTTCACCAAAGGCTAGATTCCTTCCAGCTTCAGCTGCGGCCTCTTGCCCAGCATGAAAGTGAGGGACACAAATATCTGGGTGAGTAATTATTGTAATCGGTACAACATTCCTCTCCATTGCCCAGCGTATCGACCGCTCGGACGTGGCGAAGGGCATGAACATATCCAACATCTTATCGTTGTACAGTCCAGGAGCAATACCGATTTGTTTGATAATACCGTCCTCATCACACCCTTTTCCAAATTCGTGGGCTACGTCTTTAGCTGGCCAGTTGATGTTTTCAGTCGGAATCTGCCAATGTTTTCCCTTATGCTCAAAAACATCGTTAGTCCACGCCTTCATTATTATTTCGAAATGTTCTTCAAAAAGCTCTCTTTTCAGCTCCTCGTACTCTTCTCCTTGACCAGGAGAACCTAGACCAGCTTTTTGTCCCAAAACGTTTACCCAGCGAGGCTGGTATCCACGGGCGAATCCAGCGAAAGCTCTCCCCTCGTTCATCTGGCTCATCATAGCTATATCTTCTGCCAAATTCACCGGGTTCCTAGAGGGTAGAACATTGCCTAATTGGCCGAACTTCATGTTTTTGGTCTTGCTACCAAAATAAGTATTGAGCATCACCGGATTGGTGGAAACTTCCTCACCCTCGATGTGAAAATGGTGCTCGGTCGTTCCGCAGCCGTAATATCCAAATTCATCAGCGTATTGGAGCTGTTCGGTAATCTCTTTCAGCATCATCTGATAGAGATCAGTTCTTTTTCCTGCCATCCCTTGCTCGATGTCTTCTTTTCTCCCAACAGAGGGGAGATAAAACAACCCAACTTCCATTTTTAATCCTCCTAGCTGCACGTTAGGCAGTGTCTTAGTTATCCCGCGAACAGACTAAACTGAAACCACAATTATTTTTCCCATAGACTACTACGACCGCATTCGTGATACTAGTCCCAAATAGCCTACAAATCATGCGCTCGTCCAACAAAGCCTCTATTTCGCTGCCACAGCCTCGATCTCTACCCTCCATTCCGGCAATACCAATGATTTGACTAAAATGGTGGTTGCTGCAGGCCTGGGTTCCCCCAAATACTTCGCCCTCACCTCGGCGAAGATCGGGTAATCATCCAGATTAACCAGATAGGCGGTAATTTTAACTATATCCTGAACATCCATTTCGGCGCCCTCGACACACGCCACCAAGTTTTGCCACGTCTGCTCTACTTGCTCTCTTAAATCATCTGATACTGTTCCATCCTTTCGTAAACCAACCTGACCAGAAATATGTGCCACCTTACTTCCGGGCGGTATCACAACTGCGTGACTATATGCGCCATTAAAGGGCTCTATTATAGTGTCAGGATTTATTCGTTCCAGAGTCATTTTATACCTCCATCTTTGGAATTTTTTTATCGGTTACCCAGAGCACTGAGGTTCCCACTATACATCAGTTCCTTTACAGGATAGATTATCCCATCTCTACAGCTAAAATACGAGACTAGGCGGAGAAGAGGAACTTGGCCGAATTAATCTAATGCTGATAGATTCTTTTCAACAACATGTATTTGGAACAGGAGCTTTTTTTTGTGAGAGGATAATTAAGTGGGAATACTAAAAGATAAAGTGATACTCATAACCGGGGGAAGCTCCGGTATCGGAAAAAGCACTGCGGAGTTGATTGCTTCTGAAGGTGCAGTTGTAGTCGTTGGCGATATTCAAGATGGAGCGGGGAAAGAAACAGCAAGTGAGATTGTTAAGAGCGGCTACCAAGCAAGCTATTCTAGAATGGACGTTACCGATTACGAATCGGTTAAAAAAGTAACCGAAGAAATATCCTCACGGCATGGCAGGCTAGACGGTGCTTTCAATAATGCTGGCATTGAGGGACCAACCGCAAAAATCCCAGACTATGAGAATTTGGATTGGAAAAAGGTTCTAGATGTAAATTTAACTGGCGTTTATAACTGCATTAAATGTCAAATCGATCAAATGCAAAAACAGGCAAACGGGGGGAGCATAGTAAGCACTAGCTCAGCAGCGGGGCTAATAGGAATCCCAGGGGCAAGCGGTTACAATAGTGCGAAACATGGGGTGATCGGACTAAGTAAGACAATAGCGCTTGAGTATGCCTCGAAAAACATCCGCGTCAACGCCGTTTGTCCGGGGTTTATTGAAACCCCTATGCTGGAAAGAGTAACTGATGCCAGCATTAAAATTAGAGAGCAACTTATAAAAATGGTTCCCATGAAAAGAGTTGCAAAACCTTCGGAAATTGCCGAAGCGGTAGCATGGCTCCTATCCGAGAGGTCTTCTTACGTCACTGGAGTCGCCCTACCAGTTGACGGGGGCTGGGTCGCGCAGTAGGCGTTAAAGCAGAAAATTACTAACTGTGATTAGAAATTTAGGAGATAAGTAATGCCGGTGGAAGAAACTATAAAAACAAGCCAGCACTTTGTTGAAAAAGAACCATATTATGAAGCTGTTGACGACGAAATAGATGTCTTTTCAGCAGCCTACAATAACCATCTGCCAATACTGCTGAAAGGCCCAACCGGGTGTGGTAAAACACGGTTCATTGAGTACATGGCGTGGAAACTGAAACGCCCCATGGTAACTGTAGCCTGCCATGATGACTTAACCGCCTCAGACTTGATTGGCAGATATTTGGTTAAAGGGGGACAGACAGTTTGGGTTGACGGGCCTCTGACAGATGCAGTCAGAAACGGAAGTATATGCTATCTAGACGAAGTAGTCGAAGCTAGAAAAGACACCTCTGTAGTAATACACCCCCTTTGCGACGACCGAAGAATTTTACCAATTGAAAAGCTGGGAGAATTAATGCAAGCGCCACCCGAGTTTTGCCTAGCTATTTCCTACAATCCAGGATATCAGAGCGTACTAAAAGACCTCAAGCAAAGCACACGACAACGATTTGTAGCGATTGAATTTAATTACCCCGACTCTGACACAGAGCTAAAAATAATTTTGCAGGAAAGTCGAGTAGATAAAAAGCTGGGAGAAAAAATCGTCAAATTCGGCAGAATGACCAGAAATTTAAAGGGTAGCGGGCTAGATGAAGGGGCCAGCACAAGGCTTCTAGTGAACGCCGGTAAACTGATCCAAGACGGGATAAAGCCTGTAGTAGCAACCGACACGGCCATTGCTCACGCTCTTACAGACGACCCGGATATGTTGCAAGCGGTGCACGAATTGAGTCGTTCAATTTTTTAAATATCAAGAACATTAACAGCCATTATTTCAAAAAAGTGATTGATAAGTCCAAACAGAATTTTTTAAACCGCGTACGAGTCCAAAAAGATCTCGAGGAGGCCTCTGGAGAGTCTGCTACCAAGCTAACTAATATAGATGCCTTAGTGTCAGGGATAGCGGAACTCACCACTGAAGACCAGCAATTTCTTTTCGAGCAATGTCGCTCGTTATCTGAGACGAACGATGAATTACTAAAAAGCTTTGTGAATCTAGCACCAAAAGCCTTCTCACTCATGGCAAGCAAAGGGGTACAGCAATGGGTAGATAACGCAATAACTGTGTATGACAACAAAGGTCTTGGTTCTGCTGTTGAAATTATCGAGCAAGTTGAACAATACGCTGAGGAATACTCTAACCGCGATATTCGATGCGACTTCGACGAAGCGAGCACCTTTATTCGGAACTTTGTCACTGGATTAGGAGGTAGAGAATTAAAACTAGCCGTGGACTCGGAAAGCTTCACTGACACAGAATCGCTCTTTCTACCAGACTCTCTCGACCTATTCCCTGTAGCAGACAAAAATTTCTCTCTATACAAGCTAACAGCCACTCATTTGTGGGCACAGACCTGGTACGGAACTTGGCGAAGCAAGGTCGTAGAAAAAATTTTAAAAACGCCAGACACGAACCAACGCTTGGCAAAGTTTAATCGCCTTGAGTGCATTCGATTGGAGGCTCAAATGGAGCGAGATCTACCAGGGCTCTATCGACAGTTTAGAGCAATGGATAATGAAGAGGCT
>MDTG01182700.1_pt1 | contig 18416 bp, 15 predicted proteins | sample 811421 | NCBI WGS metagenome assembly MDTG01 (sample SAMN05326645, study PRJNA326480) | marine metagenome | isolation source: seawater | place: Pacific Ocean: South East | collected 2011 | reverse complement strand
CTGTTGAATCAGCTGTTGCATGGAAACACTCTATTCAGCGTGAAGATGGCCCTAGCTCACTAATCTTTTCGCGTCAAAATCTTGCTCATCAAGAACGTTCTGCACAACAAGTCGCTGATATAGAAAAAGGTGGCTACATACTAAGTGATTCTGACGGCCAACCAGACTTGATCATTATTGCAACAGGCTCGGAAATTGGCTTAGCACAGGGTGCAGCCATTAAGCTTCGCGAAGCAGGGCGTAATATTCGTGTTGTTTCAATGCCATCTACTGATGTATTCGATCAGCAAAGTGCTGAATATAAACAAAACGTTCTTCCTCTGGAAGTTAGTGCACGTATCGCTATCGAAGCCTCAATGGCTGATTACTGGTATAAGTATGTTGGCATTGATGGTCGTGTTATTGGTATGACCACCTTTGGAGAGTCAGCACCCGCAAATCAGCTGTTTGAAGAGTTTGGTTTTACTGTTGATAATGTTTTATTGGTAGCTGACGAACTGCTTTAATTAATGATTTAAAGTCTTCGGCGTTAACGTTTGCACCGAAGACTTTCTCTATTTTTAAGCGTACTGGATACACTATATGGGTTTTGTTCAATGACCTACCGAGTTGCAATAAATGGCTATGGTCGAATAGGTCAATCAGTACTTCGTGCGTATTACGAAAGCCGTCTTCTTGGCGACATGACTTACCCTTTTAAAATTGTTGCTATCAATGAGCTATCAGATATTGAAACGATTGCTTATCTGACTCGGTATGATACAACGCACGGCCGTTTTCCATTAAATGTTGAGGTTCATGGTACAAACACACTATTGATAGATGATGATGAAATACTAGTGACACGTCATGACGAAATTTTATCACTACCTTGGTCTGATTTAAATATTGACCTAGTACTCGAGTGCACAGGTTTTTTTAGTTCAAGAGTGCTCGCTGAAAAACATATTACTTCTGGTGCACAACGAGTTTTATTATCTCAGCCAGGTGATGATAATGTCGATCAAACAATAGTATTTGGATTTAATCATCAACAAATACAGGGTTCTGAGACTGTTATTTCAAATGCCTCGTGCACAACAAATGCGATATTGCCACTAATTTCAATATTAAATGACGAGTTCGAGATTCAGCTTGGTTCACTGACCACTATTCATTCTGCGATGAATGATCAACCAACAATTGACGCGTATCATCATCACGACCTACGTAGAACAAGAAGCGCTATGCAAAATGTTGTACCTGTAGAAACTGAGCTTGCAAAAGGTATAGAGCGTTTCTTACCAAAGATGAAGGACAAGCTTACTGCAACAGCCTTAAGAGTGCCTATTATAAATGTTTCTGCGATTGAGCTTAATGTGGTGATATCGAAAGAAACCACGTCAGACAGTGTGAATGCGCTGTTAAAGCAGAAAGCCAAGCTAGATAATTTCAAGATGCTGTCATACACCGATCAGCCTTTAGCTTCTTCCGACTTTATCCATGAGTTGCACTCTAGTGTTGTCGATGGAAGCCAAACACGCGTAGTTGGTGGCAAATTGATCAAGCTTCTTACTTGGTTCGATAATGAATGGGCTTATGCAAATAGAATGTTAGATGTAGCTGCATATTGGTTGAACAAACGATAACACTAATTTTAAACTTTTAATTTAGATGTAGGAGATAGCATGAACGTTATCAAAATGGCGGACTTAGAGTTAAACGCTAAACGTGTTCTTATTCGCGAAGACTTAAATGTGCCAATCAAAGATGGCAAGGTGACGAGTGACGCAAGAATTCGTGCATCTCTTCCAACGATAAAATTAGCTATTAATGCAGGCGCTAAAGTATTACTAATGTCACACCTTGGTAGACCTACAGAAGGAACATATGAAGAGCAGTACTCATTAGCGCCCGTTGCTGAACATCTTTCGGTATTATTAGACCAAGAAGTACTTTTAATCAAAGACTGGAATGCAGATCTTGATTTAAGTGATGGACAAGTCGTTTTGTTTGAAAATGTCCGCTTCAATACGGGTGAGAAGAAAGATGACGAGTCATTAGCCAAGCAGTATGCACAGCTATGTGATATTTTTGTAATGGATGCTTTTGGCACTGCCCATCGTGCTCAAGCTTCTACTCATGGTGTTGCCAAATTCGCGCCCGTTGCTTGTGCAGGCCCTTTATTGGCTGCAGAGTTAGAAGCTTTAGGAAAGGCCTTAGATGAGCCCAAACGTCCACTTGTGGCAATTGTTGGCGGCTCTAAAGTATCAACAAAGTTAACGGTTCTCGAATCTTTATCTGACATTGCTGACCAATTAATTGTAGGGGGAGGTATTGCAAATACTTTCCTCGCTGCGGCAGGGAATTCGGTTGGAAAATCGCTTTATGAAGCTGATCTAATCGATAGCGCAAAATTATTGGCAAATAAAACAGAGATACCATTACCCACAGATGTTATCGTCGGTAAAGAATTTTCTGAAAACGCTCAAGCAACATTGAAAAACGCAACAGAAGTGTCCGATGATGACATGATTTTTGATATTGGCCCTGATACAGCCAAAACTTTTTCAGACATTATTAAGCATGCCGGCACAATCATTTGGAATGGCCCTGTCGGTGTATTTGAGTTTGATCAGTTTGGTGATGGTACTAAAGCACTTTCTCTTGCCATTGCTAATAGTTCAGCGTTTTCTATCGCGGGCGGTGGTGACACCTTAGCAGCTGTTGATAAATACAATATTGCAGATAAGATTTCATATATATCAACAGGTGGTGGTGCCTTCTTAGAATTTGTAGAAGGAAAAACATTACCTGCTGTCTCAATCTTGGAAGCACGCGCGAAAGCTTAACTTGTTAAATTTTTAAAGGAGAAAACAATGGCATTAATTAGTATGCGACAACTATTAGATCATGCTGCAGAATTTGGTTATGGTGTACCAGCATTCAATGTAAACAATCTAGAGCAAATGCGCGCGATCATGGAAGCTGCTGATCAAACAAATAGCCCTGTGATCGTTCAAGCGTCAGCAGGAGCAAGGAAGTATGCAGGCGCACCTTTTTTACGTCATTTAATACTTGCAGCAGTTGAAGAGTTCCCTCACATTCCTGTGTGTATGCATCAAGATCACGGTACATCTCCATCCGTTTGCCAGCGTTCTATTCAATTAGGTTTTTCTTCCGTTATGATGGACGGGTCTTTACGTGAAGATGGCAAAACACCCGCAAGTTATGAGTACAACGTGGATGTAACTAAGCGGACAGTCGATATGGCTCACGCTTGTGGTGTATCTGTCGAAGGTGAATTAGGTTGCTTGGGTTCTTTAGAAACTGGTCAAGCCGGTGAAGAGGATGGTGTGGGTGCTGAAGGTATATTAACTCATGATCAAATGCTTACGGACCCTGAAGAAGCTGCTGACTTTGTGTCCAAAACGGGTGTCGATGCACTAGCTATTGCATGTGGAACCAGTCACGGTGCATATAAGTTCACAAGACCACCTACGGGTGATATTTTGGCTATTGACCGTATTAAAGCCATTCATCAACGTATTCCGGGTACTCATCTTGTAATGCATGGTTCTTCATCTGTACCTCAGGATTGGTTAGCTATCATTAACGAATATGGTGGCGAAATACCAGAAACTTATGGTGTGCCTGTTGAGCAAATTTGCGAAGGTATTAAGTATGGTGTTCGTAAGATAAACATCGATACCGATTTACGTTTAGCTTCAACAGGAGCTGTCCGACGCTTCTTAGCTAATAATCCTGCAGAGTTTGACCCGCGCAAGTATCTGAAAGAAACAGTGAAAGCGATGAAAGATATCGTAATTGCGCGTTATGAGGCATTTGGGACTGCTGGTCATGCAAATAAGATTAATGCTTTAAGCCTTGATGAGATGTTCGAGCGTTATGAGTCTGGCTCTTTAACACCTAAAATTAGTAAGTAATCAAGTTCACTATTAAGGGCGTAATCTGCTTACGCTCTTTTTTCTTGTTTTAATAAACCCTTTCTAGCGTTTCATATCAAAAATTACTTACAAGCTGTTACATGTCGCACACTATTAAATTTATTGGATAGTGTGTACTTCAATTGCATGATATAAAAGTAAAAAATATTATTGTGACTAATCGTATGTTATGGGGTTTTGATGCGCTCTCTGGTAACTAATCTAAAGAAATGGACGCGACTATACTTGTTTGTGTTAGTAAGCTTTATTCTATCAGCTTGCGGTGGAAGTAGAGACTTTAATGAACCTGAGCCTATTGTTGACACAACTCCACCTAGCGTAGCCTCCTTTTTTCCTGATGAGACCCCGGAAGATTTTGAGATTGACTCTTTCGTTGAGATCACATTTTCAGAACTAATGAACATTGACTCTTTGATGCCACCACAAGATGGCATCAAGCTACTTTCTGGCTCCAATGAATTAGACGCAAACTCAGAAATAATAGCCGAAGAAAGAGATGTTCATCTAGAGTTTGAGAACGTTCTTTTGTTTACTGATGATGTTATCTCAGACAGGCAAAAACTAATTCCTAGTACTAAAGCATTTCTTACACATCGCAGTGGTCGCTTCGCCCTCAATACAGAATATTCAGTTGAAGTCGATTCGCCTGCAAGGGACTTAGTTGATGATGACCTGACGACTGAAGATGATGAAAGAAACTTTATGATTAAGCCTATTAGAATTGAATTTTCTACGGAACAGGGTGAATGGAAGAATAGTCAAAGTGTTCCAAATTTAATAACAGTTGATAAAAATTCTTCGAACCCATCTATAGAAGATCAGGATAAAAATCAATTCTCCCCACGCCTGATTTCAAATGCAAATGGAGATACTTTTTTAATTTGGCGTCAAGAACTTTATACGGGCATTAATCAATTATGGGCGACTAGATATAACCCCAATGAATCACCTATCAATAGATGGAGTTTACTTAATTCATCTAACAGTTTTTGCAAGTTAAATAGCTGTGAAAATGCCGAGCTAATAAGTGAGATCACCACTACAAGTGTTATTGATTTTGATGTGGCCGTAAATGATCAAGGGCATTTTGCGATAGTATGGTCTCAGGCACCTGGATTGAACGAGTATATTTCAATTTGGTCTAAAATATTTGACGGAAAAAATTGGAGTTCACTAGAAGAGATAAGTGATACAGGGATCATTGAAAGTGGACATGCAGAGTCTCCTATTATTGGCCTAGATAGTAAAGGCAACGCAATAAGCGTTTGGCGTGAGCATGACGGACAAAATTCAAGAATTAAAGCTAATTTATTTAAAGTAGGACAAGGTAACTCAATTGTTAGTGGACAGTGGGTTGAAGCGCCAATTTATATAGACTTGAACACGTCAACGGTAAACAAAAACCCCAAACTTTCTATAAATAATGATGGTTTGGGCATAGCTGTTTGGGAACAAGAAAACGAAGGCTTATACGAAATTTACAGTAACCATATTAGATTAAACCAAAGTGATAATTGGGTTGGTTCTGAACGAATAGATTTAATCTCCTCAGATAACCCTGAGTTCGGAATAGGAAGCTCATCTTCTCCTTCACTAGCCATTGACGAAAATGGCGATGCAATAGCTATATGGTTAAAGTATGACGGTCAAAGAAATAATGTCTGGTTCAATCGATTCACTGGAGATTGGCAAGGGTTAGCTAAAAGCTTAGAAGAAAGCAGAATAGGTGATGCTAGTTTTCCGAATATCACAATTAAAAACAGTAAAGCCTTAGCTTATTGGATTCAAGAAAGTAACGAAACAAACCAACGCTCACTACATACTAGTTTTTTTACACCTTTTACTGGTTGGCAAAACGAAGAAATACTAGCAACTAACATTGGAATCGCTAAACCAAACGCAAAGTTTGATTATGAAGGTAACGCGATGGTCCTTTGGCAAGCTGGTCTTGAATATGGATCAATTAAAGCTCGCTATTATTCAAAGTTAACAAACCTATGGGATACTGAAGAGTCTCTCAGATTTGGTTCATCACCTTCTTTGTCTACTCTTTTTGAGGACGGTCGTTTTCTGGCAGCATGGTTTAATGAGACAAACTCTCGCTATCGTATAGAGTCTGCGTTATTTAGCGACTAAAGAATTAAATGAAACAGGCTTTCCTTCGATGCTTGCGGATGAAAGCTCTATTTCATATTCTTCACCGTCTTTTTCCTTTTGCGTCATTTTTAAAAGTAGCAAAGGGTAATCTTTAGAAAACCATAAAAAAGTTTCTCTTTTTGCATCTTCATCACGTTGTTTTTTTGCAATGATGCTATCCAGCTTGCCATGCTTGGTTGATATTTTTTCTTCCCCTAATATCACAAACTGGCTTTCTCTTAATTTAGCTTTATGAGCAACATTATAAATCATGGTTTTCTTCTGACTATCCACATCTAACAACAGTTGAAGTTGATAAGAGAGCCGGTCATATGTATTCGTTGGTATATTAGTTAGTTGCCACTTTGTCTTTCGAAGTTTGCTTGTGGCAGTATTACTTTCCCAGTCAAACAGAACTTGTCTTTTTCTATCGGGCAGTAAAAAAGCTGATAACTTATAGTTGTAGTCTAGGGGTTGTATACCGTATTCATTCTCAATAATTAAGCTACGTTCACTTATATCGGCAACAAACGATTCAACTTCGAAAGAGTATAACCATTTATTGCTATCTATTTTTCTTAAAGAACGGGTTGCCTCTCCATCAATACTGACACCTTTTTTAATTTTAGCGATATAAGTGGCAGAATGTTCTTTTAACTCAACAGCTAAAGTCGGGACATTAGAATAAGTAATAAGCCCCGTTAAAAGTAAAGATTTTGAGATGAGGTTTTTATAGTTTGTTATCTTCATATTAATCTTATTTAGTCTGAGCATCTAAAGATTTACCTGTTATATCGAGGCTGTCGTCTCCCATCAAGTATAGATAAAGAGGCATAATTTCTTTGGCTGAAGGGTTGATCATTGGATTTTCAGCTGGATAAGCATCTGCTCGCATTGTCGTTCGAGTGGCGCCAGGGTTAATACAATTGACTCTAACTTTGTGATTACTCTCATCAAGTTCATCAGCAAGCACTTGAGCTAGGCCTTCCGTTGCAAATTTAGACGCTGAATATGCCCCCCAAAATGCACGACCTTTTCTACCCACGCTCGATGTTGTAAAGATGATCGAGGGTGAAGAAGCTGCCTTCACTAGATGCAAAAATCTTTTTGTGAGCATGAAAGCAGAATTAACATTTACACGCATGACTTTTTCCCAAACAGAGACTTCATATTGATCAATGCTTGTCAGTGACCCTAAAATAGAAGCGTTATGTAAAATTCCATCTAAGCGCCCAAATGCATTTTCAATTGAAATAGCCACTTCTTCATAGTCTTTTTCGACTGCACCATCTAAATTAAGCGGTATTATGGCGGGCTGCGGCCAATTGTTATTTTCAATTTCGTCATAAACCTTTTCTAATTTCGAAATTGTTCTGCCTAATAAAATAACTGTTGCACCATGCTCAGCATAAGATAATGCTGCGGCTTTACCTATACCATCACCAGCACCTGTGACTAGAATAATTTTATCTTGCAATAAGTTTTTTGACGCTTGATATTGGAACATTAATATTTATCTCTGGGTTTGTTTTGGCTCTGTCTGAAAAATAATAGCGTACTGGTTCTTCAGGTATTATGATGTTGAGCTTTAAGTGTCGCTATTTAAGTGAGTTTACTGGCGGCCAGTAATTTTTTACATAGCTTTCTATTTCTGAGAGCTTGTTAAGGCAAAAGAGATTAAATTATGTCAATTCAAACAGTAACAATCAATCAGGTATTCGATGCTCCGCTAAAACAAGTTTTTGCGACATTAAGTGACCATGAAAAATTTGGAGAGATTTGCGGTATCAATATGACTCGCATTAAGGATGGCTCGGAACACCTTAACGGTCTAGGCTCAGTCAGAGAGATTAAAATTGGTATTCTTCCGTCTTTTCAAGAGACTATTTCGAAGTTTGTAGACAACGAAAGAATCGAATATAAAATCACCCAGGGGAGCCCAATTAAAAATCATTTAGGTGTATTAATCTTTTCAGAAAAAAAAGGCAAAACCCATCTGAATTACACTATTCAGCTTGAATCAAAAATCCCTCTAACCACTGCACTGATTAAAGTAGTGTTGGGAACGGGCATTAAACGTGGTTTAAAACGCTATGCTCGAACTTTATAGAGTTAAACCAGTTTACGGGAGGTAAATACTAAATACGCCTCCTCCTAAATTACCTCCGTTTGAAAGTTTGATCGAGCCTTTTCTGTCGCCTTGGATATGCAGTCGTGTCACCATTTCGGCAAAGTATATCCCTAGGCTTGTACTGCCTGTTTGAAAATTAATATTGTTTAAAATTTCGCCGGGTGCCGACTCAAGCAAGAGTGCAGGGTAGCCATTTCCGTCATCATGAATTTCAATTACCAAATAACCATTCTCTTCTTTTGCAATAACTTCAATCGCTGACTTGGTATATCTCGATGCATTATTTAAGGCATTATTAAGCACACCCATGACTATTTCTCTGTCAAAGTACCAGGCGAAGCTATCATCAGCTGAAATGCTTAGCTTTATTTTTTTATCAGTAAGCATGGGGGCGTAATGTGCAACTTGCTCTTCTAATATATCACTCAAAAAATACTCGTCTATATGTAGAGTGAGCATTTTGTTTTGAAGTCTGTATAGACCCAAAAGCTGTATTAAATAACTATTGACGCGCTCAGCTTCGTATTTAACCGTTGTCGTGTTATTTTTTTGCTTCCAGTCGTCAGGCAGTTCGTCACACATTTGATCAACAGAATGCAGCAACATACTTAAGGAATTTTTCATGTCATGAACGGCTGACGCGATAATTAAAGAGAAGTCTGGTTGTTTATCGGCGTTTGAACTCATTATTGTTCTCCAATAGCTGATTTGGTTTTTTTAGATAACTTACTTAATGATTTATTTAAGAAAACCATACGTTTATATTGGTTGTGTTGTTCAGGTATATGCGAGATTCGCTCTAAACATTCTTTTGCTTTTAATAAGGCTGTTTCATCATGGTTGCTCTCATATGCCTTTATTAAAACTTGAACTAAATTTAGGTTTAGCGCTGCATGCTTTGGGGTAAAGCTTAATGCTGATTCTATCGAGCTAACTGCTTCTTGCAGCTCGCCTTTCTCAAAAGATTTAATACCTGATTTATTAAGCTCTTTAGCCTGTTTTCTTGCAATCAAGCTTTCAGGCTCATCCATTAAGCTTTCGATTTGCTGAAGAATTGAAGCATCATTTTCAAACTTTTTAGCCAGTGAGATAAGTAACTTTTCAGCTCGAGCAGGTTGGTTCATCGAATAAAGAGTTTTAGCGAGCTCTATGCCGACTTCAGAGGTTAAGTTTTCATTTTCTATGATGCATTCTGCTTGGTGTAATTTTTTTTCAGCTAACTCTGGTTGATTCTGCCCAGTGAAGACGCGAGCCTCTATTAAGGTTGCATTAATACAGGCATTTTCATCTAAAGAAAACTTATTAGAAACCGTTTCTAATACGGATATAGCTTCATCGGCTCTATTTTTGCCTTGAGGAGATAAGTCGCCCTCACTCCAGTCCGAAAGGCTACGGCCCAAGTTTAAATAATTTTGTACTTTATCGTGTATGGAATGCTCACCATATTTGATAGCTTGTCTAAATGCTTGAGATGCTGATTCAATATCTTGATTAGTACGGCTAACTTCTCCGAGTTTTTCTTGTCTTGGTACCATTCGTGGGGATAGTGAGACCGCTACTTGTAAAGACTCCTGTGCGGGTTTGGTTTGTCCAAGCTTTAAATAGCAATCAGATAAACCATCAAATGCCTCAACCATATTTGGGTTGAGTGCTATTGCGGCTTCAAAGCACTCGATAGACTCTCTATAACTTTGATTGATCATTAAAGCTTGGCCTTTTCCTAATAAGGCCCAAGGTAACTCTCGGTTTTTCAGCACAGTATCATAGATTTTAATGGCATTGGCAGCATCGCCCAGTTCTAAGTAAAGCTTACCCAAGGTTTGATAGCACCAAGATTGATAGCGTGTTTTATTATCAAGCTCTGAGTGACAAAGACTAATTGCTTTGGCATAGTTTTCTAGATCAATTTCTTTATTTATTGGCTTTAGAATTTTTTGTTGTTTTATTAGGTTTCCTAGGCGTTTTTCTAGTACTGTACGTGTTATGGGTTTGGCTATATAAGCATCTGGTTGGTATTCTCTCGCCCCAAGCACAACATCCTTAGCTGTTTCGGCAGTAATCATGATAAACAGGTGTGTGTGTTTTATTCGCTTACTGACCTTTAGTGCCTCTAAAATTTGTTGGCCATTTTTACCTTGGCCTAAATTAAAATCGCACAAAATAATGTCGTAGAAATTAAAGCGGCATTTATCCATTGCATCGTCAGATGAACTGGCCATATCAACGTGGTAGGCACCAAAAGACGACAACATAAGCCGAAGAGACGACCTAAAGCTCTCAAAGTCATCGATGATAAGAAATCTTAACTTAGGATATATTTTTTCAAGATTAACTGGTTTCAGCATGGCCCCCTAATTCCTTGAGGAATCTGCTTCAAGATAGGTCAAAATCTCATCGACAAGCTGGTTCATCGAGCTCAAGCGTTTTTGTGTTTCGATATAACTATCTTCTACGCGTTGAGTAGTGAACCAAGTGAATGTTGAACCAAATAATGCTAAAGCTAGAAATAAGGTGATGATAACTTGAGGCCATGAAACATGCTGCGTTTTGAGCTTGAGCTCTTCTTGAATTAGGGTTGTTTGTGCTAGTTCTATTTTCAGTGTACGGTTTTCTTCATGCAGCTCTTCATAAGCAGTTTCTAGTGTCGATAGTCTAGCCAGAATTTTACTATGGCTTGTTTCTCTGATGTTGCTTTCAAGATTGCGTTGGACCTCTTGATAAATAGTAGGAACATTTTTTTCATCAGTTTTATTCAAACAGATGCGACTGATCATTAAATAAAGTTTATCACGATCTATCTGCTTTGATATGACACCCGCGGCACCTAAAGCATGCGCTTCTTCATAATATTTGTGAGCATGTTGTGAGGTATACATAATCACTGGGATATGAGATGTATCTGTATTGCTTTTTATTAGTTTGAGAGTTTCAAAACCATCAATGCCCGGCATCAAGTGATCTAAGAAAATAAAATCAGGATGAAACCATGTTAATTGTGAAATAGCATCTTCACCTGACGATGCTTGCTCACAGTGAATATCCATTTTACGAAGAATTTTGGTAAGCAGCATTCTAGAAGTAGACGAATCATCTACAACGAGGGCATTAATTTCAGGCACTCTATCATCCCGTTTTTGTCAGTTTTTTATTTTTACATATTGATTTTAGACATTATGGCCTATAACGGAAGCTATATACGCAAATAATGTCTAATTTCTTACTACTTATTTAAATAAAAGTGACATTTTTATAAAAGTTTACGCTTTTAATAGCTATGAAGTTGCACCATAGTTGGGATATCTGGATAATGACCGCTCAAAATTTGACGCATTAATAAACAGAGGTGTTAAGCGTGAGCAATGAAATGATTGATAATTGTTTTTCAGACTGGACAGACCGTGAAGCAACAGCAGAAGCGATGATTCCATTAATTGGTCGCTTGTATCGTCAAAATAACGTAGTGACATCTATTTATGGTCGCGCCGTTATCAATCAATCTGTCATTGGGATTCTTAAATCTCACCGTTTTGTACGTCAGGTTGAAGATACAGAGTTATCAGTTCACGACACATTTGCTGTTTTACAAGTTCTCGATACGCTTAATCTTGGTCATGCAAGAATAGATATTGGTAAATTAGCCGTTAGTTATAAAGCTATTTCTAGTAACGTTTCCTTAGAAGATTTTCTAAGATCTGAGTTATCGGATATTGTCAATGCTTACAATAGCGAAGCAAGCACTGCTAAGGCGCAGGATACTAAGGATGTTGTACTTTATGGTTTTGGCCGTATTGGGCGTCTATTAGCAAGAATTCTTATTGAAAAAGCTGGTGGCGGTAACAATTTAAGGTTGCGTGCTATCGTTGTCAGAAATGGCGGCGCTGCAAACGACCTCGAAAAGCGTGCAAGCTTGCTACGAAGAGACTCTGTTCACGGGCCTTTCGAAGGCACTATTTCTGTAGAATCTGAAACGAATACTTTGATTGCCAACGGCAATAGAATTCAGATCATATACTCGGCAGGACCAGATCAAGTTGATTACACAGAATACGGTATTAATAATGCAATAGTGATTGATAATACCGGTATTTGGCGAGATGAAGCTGGCCTTGGTCTACATTTGAAGTCAAAAGGTGTAGCCAAAGTATTATTAACGGCGCCAGGCAAAGGCGATATTAAGAATATCGTTTACGGTATCAATAACAATCAAATTGACAGCGCTGATACAATTTTATCTGCTGCTTCTTGTACGACAAATGCCATCACGCCTGTCTTAAAAGCAATTGACGACAAGTTTGATATTATTGATGGGCACGTCGAAACTGTTCACTCGTATACGAACGATCAAAACTTAATTGATAATTACCATAAAGGAAGCAGGAGAGGTCGTAGTGCAGCCTTAAATATGGTTATTACTGAAACGGGTGCTGCTAAAGCAGTGGCTAAAGCTCTTCCTAAAATGGAAGGCCGCTTAACAGGTAATGCTATTCGCGTACCAACACCGAATGTTTCAATGGCAATTTTAAATCTTAATATTACACATGGAACTAGCGTTGAAGAGGTAAATGATTACCTAAGAAATATTTCACTGCATTCAGATCTTCAAAAGCAAATCGATTACCTTACGTCTGATGAAGTGGTTTCAACAGATTTTGTTGGCTCAAGAAGAGCAGGTATTGTTGACTCAAACGCAACAATTGTTAGCGGCAAAAGACTTGTTCTTTATGTTTGGTACGATAATGAGTTTGGTTATAGTGCTCAAGTAGTTAGAATCGCGAATCAAATGGCAGGTATTAATTATCCTTGCTTTCCAAAAGCGTAATTTAAACTAAATTATAATCGCAAAAAAACCTAGCACACTGGCTAGGTTTTTTTATTCATGAATACTTAATATTCCAGTAAACTTAAATCTAGGATCTCAATTCAATCTTTGCTAGATGTTATATGCAGGCCGCATTCTTTTTGAGTTGCTTCTTCCCACCACCATCGTCCTTCTCTTTCATGCTGATTAGGTAGTACAGGCCTTGTGCAAGGTTCGCAACCAATACTGATAAAACCTCTTTCATGTAATGAGTTGTGGGGACATTCAGACATTCGTATATAGTCCCAAACTTCTTTAGAACTCCAGTTAGCGAGTGGATTGAATTTAATTAGTTTACGTTTCTCATTTGAATTACCGTGGTCTATTTCGATCACCGCAACTGAAGAACGCGTGCTAGGGCTTTGGTCTTTTCGTTGTCCAGATATCCATGCATCTAATGTAGAGAGTTTACGCTTGAGTGGCTCTACCTTTCTTATCGAACAGCACTCTTTATGTCCGTCCTCATAAAAACTAAACAAGCCTTTTTCTTTGACAAACGACTCAAGCGCCTCCGTATTAGGCTGCATAATATTAATATCAATTTTAAAATGCTTTCTTACAGTATCAATAAACTGATACGTTTCAGGGTGAAGCCGTCCGGTATCAAGCGAAAACACCTGTAAAGGTTTAGCAAGTTTATGCGCCAACTCAATTAATGCGACATCTTCAGCACCACTGAACGACACAGCAATATTTTGAAAGTTTGCTAATGCAAACTTTATTATTTCCCTAGGGCTTTTTTCGCTTAACTCTGCGTTTAATTGAGCTATATTTTCATCGTTGACCTGTGATGGGTCTGAGAAATCTATAGGCATATTATTCTCTCATAGAAAGGCTAAATGTAATTTTTGATGGTTTGACTCAATTAGTTATATGAGTCATGTACTATTTAGCGAAGGTTGTAAAATGAAGCCAGTGATTTTATCGTACATTTTACATTATGCAAGGCACGTGTATTTCGTTAGAATGTCGCCTCAATGTGCTGCATGCGCAAATGTTTACATTATTACACTTATTATCGTTACGGAGTCTTATCGTGGAACTAGTTTGTCTTGATTTAGAAGGGGTTTTAATTCCAGAAATTTGGATCGCATTTGCTGAAAAAACCGGCATCGAAGCTCTTAAGGCGACTACGAGAGATATTCCTGACTATGACGTTCTGATGCAGCAGCGTTTAAGAATATTAGATGAACATGGTTTTGGCTTAAAAGAAATTCAAGCCGTTATTTCAGAGCTTGATCCTCTTCCTGGCGCCAAAGAGTTTTTAGAGTGGTTAGCGCCAAGGTTTCAGGTAATTATTCTTTCAGATACTTTTTATGAGTTTGGTATGCCTTTTATGGCAAAGCTAGGCGACCCTACTTTATTTTGTCATAAGTTAGAGGTTAACGATGAGGGTAAAATAACGAACTATTTATTACGCCAAAAAGACCCGAAGCGCCAATCAGTTCGAGCTTTTCAACTTTTAAACTATCGTGTAATAGCCGCTGGTGATTCTTACAATGACACCACAATGCTTAAGCAGGCAGAAGCAGGTATATTATTTAAATCCCCTCAAAACGTAATTGATGAATTTCCACAATTTCCAGCAGTTCATGAGTATGAAGAGCTAAAGAAAGAAATTCTTAAAGTTAGTCTTGAACACAACGACTAAAAGATATTTATACCTATTCCAGCAAGGACAAAGAATGACCGACCGCACCTCAGGAAAAACGCCAGACAATATGTCTACAGATGCATTACCCGCTGATCAAGTACTGACAGGTGAGCGTATTCAGAAAATTCTAGCACAAGCTGGCGTTGCTTCGAGAAGAGAAGCAGAAAAGTTGATAAGCGAAGGCCGGATCAGAATTAATGATACAAAAGCCACTCTTGGGGATAGAGCAACGCATAAAGATAAGCTTTTCCTAGATGGTAATTTAATTAAAATTGAAAAGCCGTCATATGACGATTATAGAGTTATTGTTTACAGCAAGCCTGAAGGCGTAATCTGCTCAAACTCTGACCCTGAAGGTCGTCCTACGGTATTTGATCACCTACCTAAACTTGCCAATCAACGTTGGATTTCAGTCGGACGCTTAGATATTAATACCTCTGGCTTATTGATTTTAACCACTGACGGAGAATTGGCGAATCGTTTAATGCATCCATCCTATGAAATTGATCGAGAGTATGCCGTTAGAATTCATGGTGAAGTAGACGATGATATGCTTAAGCGTTTAACCGATGGTGTCTTGCTTGAAGACGGTATGGCTAAATTTACTGATGTCAGAGAGTTCGGAGGTGAAGGCAGAAATAAATGGTTTCATGCTGTTGTAATGGAGGGCCGCAATCGTGAGGTTCGTCGCTTGTGGGAATCTCAGGATGTTCAAGTCAGCCGGCTAAAGCGTGTTCGGTATGGCTGTATATTTTTACCTAGCCGCTTAAAAGTAGGGGCGTGGGAAGAGCTTAATTCTAAAGATATAAACGATCTACGCGCGTTAGTGAAGTTGCCGGCTATTAGACCCAAGAAGAAAAAGAGCATTCAAGGAAAAATCGATGATAAACGAGCGCATAAAAAAGCTGTTAATAAGAGTATTAAGCAGGGTAAGAATATTCAGAGAAAGAAGTTTAGAAAAGTAGATTAAGAGTAAATTTACGACAAAAAAAGGAGAATCGAAGCACATCGATTCTCCTTTTTTATTATTTGCATTTTAATGCTAGCCAAGTTGTAAGCTTTCAAGTGAAGAAACGTTATGTCTGAGTTCGCTTGAGATTACGATATTTCGACCTTGGCTTTTTGCTTTATATAATGCTTTATCCGCTCTAGTTTGTAGATTTTCTAACGTTTCTTTTTGGTCAAAAGTCGCTGTTCCCAAACTAATTGTTACAGGTATGATTTTGCCGTTAAACAGGTAACTATATTCCGCTACTGTGCGTCTAATCCTTTCTGCCACAAGATATGCTTGCTGCTTGTCGGTATTGTCTAATATTAATAAAAACTCTTCTCCGCCGTAACGAAAACAAAGGTCACTTTGTCGTGCACATTTTTTTATCGTTGCCGCTAAGTCTTTTAAAATACTGTCGCCTGCTATATGGCCATAACAATCGTTAATGGCTTTGAAATGATCGACATCAAGCATCACAACAGAAAGTGGTGAATCATGCCTAATTGACAACTCAGCTTCTCTGTGAAGACTGGCCGCTAACGCTCTTTTATTTCCGAAATCTGTTAATTCATCCCTTAGTGCTGCTTTCAGTGCTTGTTGATAAAGCTTGGCGTTTCTTAACGGAAAAACAAGCGTGCTTGCCAGTTTTTCAATAATGCAAAGCTCTTCTTCGATAAATCGTTTTTTTCTAGAGAAAGTCAGTGATCCTAAATCAGTTTCATCCATGCTCAAATTATACTGACACGAATGAATGCCAGCCTTTTCGCCAATTTTAATTGTGTCTTGGTTACTGGCTGAATGAGACATCTGATCAAATTCAACTAATGATTTAACTTCACTTGCAAACATTTCGATGATATCTGCGCAATCCAGTGTAGTCTGAAGGCGACGTGTTAGTCGTGAAACAATGTCATTATTTTCAGAAATATTATTTGATAAATCGCGGTAAGTAGAAACGATCTTTGCTTTAGTAAAGTCTATCGTCTGATCACTTGTTTCTTTATGCTTCATGGTGTGCTCCAGGCGCATGGTTAAATATCGAAATACTCAAGATATTAGAAAATATCTTTCGATGCCTAGATCTATACAATTTCCAGACCATAAATTATATATTCAAGTAATTCATTGAGTTAGCTTGAGCTTGACCAGCTTTTGACACTATTTGAAGTATTGTCTTTGCCGCTTTGTCAAACAAATGACATGCAAGAATTTTTATTGCTTATTATTTTTTAATAGCATGGAAAATTGACACTGTAAGCGTGATAATGTCTGTATTTAAATAATTGTGACTTTCTCGGAGATTCAACGAATAAATGCGCTTAAAGTCTATAAAGCTTGCCGGGTTTAAATCCTTCGTGGATGCAACGACAGTGCCTTTTTCAACCAATATGACAGCGATTGTGGGTCCTAATGGTTGTGGTAAATCTAATATCATCGATGCTGTGCGTTGGGTGATGGGTGAAAGTTCCGCAAAAAATCTTCGCGGTGAATCCATGACCGATGTCATATTCAATGGCTCTACGGGTCGTCAACCGGTTGGTCAGGCAAGTATTGAATTGCTGTTTGATAATACAGAAGGGCGCTTAAATGGAGAGTATGCAGCATTTAGTGAAATATCTATTCGTCGAAAAGTAACTCGAGAGGGCGTATCTCAATATTATCTTAATGGCTCAAAATGTAGAAGAAGAGATGTTACGGATATTTTTCTAGGTACGGGGATGGGGCCAAGATCATACGCGATTATTGAGCAAGGCATGATCTCGAAGTTAATTGAATCTCGCCCTGAAGACTTAAGAGTTTATCTAGAAGAAGCGGCTGGAATTTCTAAGTATAAAGAACGGCGTCGTGAAACTGAAAATAGAATGAAGCGCACCCAAGATAACCTTGACCGCTTAGCCGATATTAGAGAAGAATTAGGAAAACAATTACAACATTTAAAAAGACAAGCAAATGCTGCAGAGCGTTACTCTGAATACAAAAAAGACCAGCGTTTAAGTACTGCAAAACTTAATGCATTACATTGGCTAAATTTATCTACCGATTTTGAAGAAAAACAAACACTAATTCGTGAGCATGAATTAATTATTGAAGATTCGGTGTTAGCTAAAAACACAAATGAAAACCTCATCGATACCCTAAAAACCAAAATTGAAGCAGACCAAGAAAATTTTAATGCCGTTCAAGCTAAGTATTATCAAAGCGGAGCTGAAATAGCGACTTTAGAGCAGCAAATACAATATCAAAAAAACCGATCTTTAGAGCAGCAAAATACTATTCAGCATCTTGAGAAAACGATTGAGACTCTTAATTCATCGATTTCCTTTGAGAATGAACGTTTGCTTAATACAAAGCAAGAAAGTGAGGACCTTGCATTTGAATTAGAGGAAGCAGAAGCTAAGGCTGATTCGCTTTCATTTAGCCTAGAAGAGCAGTCACAAAGTTTAGATAACTGGCAAGAAAGCTGGGATATTTTCAATCAACAAAATGCTTCATCACATCAGGCGGCTGAAGTTTCTCAGACCAAGATACAAGAATATGAAAACCGTATTCGTGAGTTGTCACTAAAACATGAAAAGCTACTTACTGAACAAGACAGCATTCGAAACCAAATGGATGATGTCGATTTAAGTGAATTGAATGAAGAGTTATTAATTTTAAACGAACAACTTGATGAAATTGTGGGGCAAATATCAAATCTT
>MDTG01037567.1_pt1 | contig 18418 bp, 17 predicted proteins | sample 811421 | NCBI WGS metagenome assembly MDTG01 (sample SAMN05326645, study PRJNA326480) | marine metagenome | isolation source: seawater | place: Pacific Ocean: South East | collected 2011 | reverse complement strand
TTGCCATACTACGAAAACCTTAACATTGTGATTTACTATATGAATAGCATGGCAGGTTCTTAACTGTATAGTTAGCATGAGGGTTATATAATTTCAAGAAATAAAAAAACATAAAAACAACAAAAAAACATCACCCAAATCCTAGCATGGGAATAGCACCTATTCATGGTGAAATAGCATTGGATGCCAAACATTTCCCATTTTTGTATGGGGTTCAGAATGCCCTACATGTACCTAAAATACCTAAACTTTGTCCCTATACATAGGGTTCCAGCACTATTATAACTTTTTTTAATTTTATTCTCCAGTTCTGGTACTAGTATAACTACTTGTCCAATTTTATAGTCCAGTTACCGGTAAAATTTCCCGGAATAGTCCGGTTACCGAACTATTTTAGGTATAGACTTAATTCATCAATGCTATGTCTATAGTAATATAAGTATATTTTAAGGTAAATAAAAGGATTTAAAAGTAGGGTTAAAAAAAATCACCCCCATTCCCTGTGGTCCCGACGGTATTTCTGATTTCATCAGCAGGGACATACCATTGATCACACATCGCAAAAATTATTAAATCCCAAATACTATATTTAATAATTTAGTTTTAGTAAACGTCGTCTCGTAACTCCATTTCTGTCTTGAATAAATAACCAAAAGTAAATAATAAGTACAGCTAATATCATACCACATAGTATAGACATAATTATAGTTGTACGTTTATCTCTTTCTTTTTTTTCCACATCCCGCTGAGCTTGGTACTGTGATTTAGGTAACAAGAAAGTTTTCATGTGCATTTGGCTGATCGGTTCTTACATTTTTTTAATCACTTGTTTCGTTTTGAATTTCAAACAACTTTCTCTTTTTACTTGTATAAAAAGTCAGATTCCATTGAGAATATAAAGCTCTTGTTTTTTGTTGATCAACAAAATTTACAGCTTCTATAATTACCTCAAATAATTCTTTTTTTCTATCTTCTGTCAACATAGTCTTGGTTGAAATATATTCCAATACCCATTGATTGACAGCTATTTTGTTACTTTCACCTATTTCTATATAATTTTGGGTTGATAAATCAAATTTTTTGTGTTTAAATATTCTTTCATAATATTCATCCTGTGTTTCATACTCCATTTTTGGATTGTATTTTCTGTACATATCTTGAAGATGAAACACGCCATGATTTGATTTCTTTAGCTTTTTATTGATTTCATTTTGTTTATGATCGTATTCTAAAGCTGATTCCATATACTCGTGTGCCATTAAAAACTTTAATTGTATGTTTCCATAACTTTTCAAGAAACTTCCAGCATTTGATTTGTATGTCTTTATACTACCTTCGCCTAATGTTTTCCCTGTTTTTTTAGAAACTGCTACTGTTTTTAAGTAATTAACAAATGTATCCAACACTTTTGGTTCATTACCATATGTATCTGGAGTTATATTTTGACTCATTTTTTGATTGCGGTTCGTTTACTGCTTGTTTCAGACAGAATGGTTACGCGTTTAATCTGTTTTATATTTATATGGTTTATCTTATTGTAAATTGTTTGTCGCATTTGTCTTATTAGATAGTCAAATAAAAGAAGATTGTTCTTTAAAGAAAGTTCTTTAAATATGAATTTTTCATGGTGGAAAGATGAAGATATCAAGGAAACTAGCGTCTTAATTATGAAAGACTTTAAGGATTTAAATGACCTTCGACTTGGTGCCACGACAACTGAAAACTGCCAAACCTGTTTTTTACCATGGAAGCAGTGCCCCGGTCATTTTTCTTGTTATGAATTCATGTTTCCTATAATACATCCTATGATGTTGTCTGTTGCAAAGAAGGACCTAAAAACATACAAGATAAAATGTAAAGTATTTCAAAATTGTTTGCAATTAATCAACCCCGATGCTGTAAACACTAAATCGACTTTGACAATATTTGATCTACCAAAGGAATTAATAAACCAGAAGCCAACATGGTTAAAAAAAATTATTCCAATTTCACCAACATGTATACGCCCATCTTGTATGACAGAAAGAGGGCTATCAATGAATGATCTTACACATAGAATTGCAAGCTTAATACGTATAGATGTGAATATACGAAAGGTTGTTGAAAAAAATAGATTTAGGATAGGCGACCATAAAAAACTTCTACAAAGGCTTCAATTGGCATATACACTCTTTTTCTTCCCTCCAAGTGGAGCGCGTGAAAGCCGTGAGTTGAGTAACATTAGCGACCGTTTTAAAGGTAAAGAAGGCCGGTTCAGGCAGAGTAATCTCGGTAAACGTCTTGAGTTTTCAGCAAGATCAGTTATTACTGGAGACCCATTTATTGATGTTGATGAGATTGGTATACCACATGAGGTTGCTGACAAATTGACACGACCAGTGCTGGTGAATCGTTATAACATAGATAAATTAAGTGAGGACATATACCACAATAGGATAAAATACATTTCAAATCAAACAAGTAATACTAATACGTTTAATAAGAAAAAAGAGTGGTTAGTAGAAAACTTAAATAATATTTCTTTGGAAGATAAGACATATAGAATGATTGATCCAAAGTTTAATCGCAAACCACTTAAAATTGGTGACATAGTACACAAAAAATTACAAGATGGTGATTATATTTTAGTCAATCGACAACCTTCACTCTGGAAGAGTTCCATTCAATCCATGCGAGTGAAAAAATTACCTTGTAAAACTTTTAGGCTAAACGTAGAGGTGACACCGTGTTTCAACGCTGACTTCGACGGCGACGAAATGAATTGTTATCTACCTCAAGATATTTCATGTGCTGGTGAAATGAAATATATTATGCACACATCAGAGCATATCTTATCCGGTGGGGCAGGAGTGGTGCAAGATTCTGCATTAGCTGCTTATTTTTTAAGTTTACCAAATACAATCGTTAGAAAGGGCGTCTACTTTGACTGTATTTATAGAATCGAAAATGCCCATATGTCCGATGATACTTTAAAAGAGCCATTAACGGGTAGAAAACTATTAAGTTGTTTTTTTGAGGATACTTTTAATGTAGATGGAGTTGTACAAAATGGTATTATCATTACAACGCTAAATAAAAAAATTATTAAAAAGAAACTTTTGTCAAAAATTTATAAGATAAGTCCAAGAAAAGCTTTACATTTTCTACGAGACTTACAAAGGGTCGGTGCCGAATATCTTAGAACAAGAGGATTTTCGATAGGCATTTCAGCTTTAGAACCGGACAAAGAATTAAAAGGAACAGACACAAATTTTCAATACACAAGAGGGGATGAATGGTACCTTTTACAAAAAGGAAGAAAAGAAAGAGAAAAACAAGCATTGCAAATACAGGAGTTATTTTCAAAAGACAACGATTTTATTTCACTTACCTCAGAAGGTAGTGGTGCAAAAGGATCATTAGTTAATATAGTTCAAATGCGTTGTGCTTTAGGACAACAATATTACAAAGGCGGCCTTTTGCCTAAATTTAGAGGCGATCGTTTTTTGTCATCTGATACCTTTAATGAAGATACAATTGTTAATAAAGGGTTTATTACTGGAAATTTTCTTGATGGTCTCACACCAAAAGAACTGTTTCAACATGCTGTTAGCAGTCGATTGTCACTTCTTGATACAGCTCTTAAAACAGCAGAAACTGGTTATAGTAGTAGACGTTTATCCTTTTGTTTGCAGGATATCATAGTACAATACAATGACACAATAACAAATGGTAAGAGAGTGCTACGGTTTGATAAAGAATGTCTATTTATAAGAGGTGAAAAATGTGAACCGGGGCTTGCATTAGGAATTCAAGCAAGTCAAATGATAGGACAAATGGTGATGCAGTTAACCCTTAATAGTTTCCATTCTGCTGGGGAAGCATCTGAAATTACATCTGGTGTACCGCGAATGGAAGCGTTAATAAACAACTGGAAAAAAAGACAAAATGTCCAACGTCTCCTTTATAGAAATAATGTAACGCCTTTAGAAGGTCATAAGGAAATCCGGAAATATGATTTTCAAGAGTTAGGAACATACATAGAAAAGTATACAAAAACAAACGATTCTATTGAACTTAAATTAAATAAAATACAATGCATAAGAAAACGCATTCATCAATGGGATATTCACATTGCTCTTTATAACGCATTTGATCAGTTCATTCCTGAAATTATAGATTATAATATAAAATTGTATAGGAAACAAATGAATAATAAATTTCCTTCAAAAAAAGATATTTATAACCTTACCATACGTGGCAGGGAAAAAAAGGAAAAGGTGTTTTGGACAAATAATGTTTTATCCCATAAAGGATTCTCTCTAATTGAATTTATGTATAAAGATATTTTTTTTAAAACACATTCCACCAGCATCACAGAAACATTAGCAGTATTTGGTATAGAAGCAGCCAGAACACAATTGTTAATAGAATTAAAAAAGGTTTTTAATGATGGTGTAGATACATTATATTTAGAAGTCTTAGTCGAATGGATGACATGGCTTGGTCAAATTAGTGCCGTAACAAGAAGTGGATTAAAACTTTCAAACGATTCCGTCTATAAAAATATGGCATTTGAACGATCCTTAAGAGTTGCCGCCACTGCTGCTTCCAATGAGAGCTATGCTACTTTAGATGGTACATCTGAACGCTTAATTTGTAACAAACGCATACTACAAGGAACAGGGATTGTAAACCTCGTTAGTGATAAGGATATATTAGATGATATCGACAAACACGAAAACAAGAACAAAAAACGTTCTAGGTTTATTGATACTAATGAACCTTGGATTCAAGATACACGTCCTTGGAATGATAACCCATTTGTAGGCGGTGGATCTGGTTTTAATGCAAATCCGTTTGGTATGATGGGCGGAATGATGCCTATACAACCACAATCACCGACTTATGATCCATTTAAACCACCTTCTCCAGTGTATCATGTACCACAATCGCCAACTTATGATCCATTTAAACCACCTTCGCCAGTGTATCATGTACCACAATCGCCAACTTATGATCCATTCAAACCAGATACACCTCCAGTATCACCACAATACGACCCGAATAATCCACATTAAAACATAGTTAAACACGCAAATATTTTTATACAACACTTACAACATCCACATTTGTTTCCTTCATCGGATTCTTCTTCATCGTCGTCCGCTTCATCACCAGTAGACTTAGACTGAAATATAATGTTACGATCAGGTTCAATACCATGTAAACCTTCAGGGGTCACTTGAACACTTACCCTGTTACCCATAGCCTATTAAAAAAAACGATGCTATTGCCTACCATATGGCAATATATACTATCTTTTACGCTTTTATATAGTGCCTTAGCTATCATTCTATTACAACATCTACCCAAAGATAACACTTCGATAACACTGCTTCAGAAAGTTAGTCACATAAAAGAAAAAGAAACTATGCCGAGACAGCTATTAAGTGTACCACTTGGTGTTGTCAGGTTAGGAAACCACTTATTTAAATACGCTGCTGGATATGGCATAGCAAAAGACCGTGGCGCAGAATTTTGTGTAGAACAACCAACTTTCCGTTTTACTATATTTAAAGGACCGTTTGTTAAACAATGTCGTACAACACCGGATTACACAATAGTTGAAAAGAAGTTTGGGTTTCGTGATAATCGATTTTATGAACCATTAGGCAAATATAAGCATATTGGTATACGAAGATATTTCCAATGTTTTGAATATTTTAACCAATACAAATCAGAGATACAAAATATGTTTGAAATAAAAGATAAAGTTAAAAAAAAAGCAAAACAATATCTACAGCAAATTAGTAAGAACAACGATGACAAACTTACTTGTTTTCATTTTAGACTTGGTGACATGTCATGGAATAATGAAGGGATGACGTTACCTGAAAAGCAATATTATATAAAAAGTATCAATATGATAAGGAAAGAAACAACACAAAACTTATTTTTAATCATAAGTGATGAACCTAGTAAAGCATCAGAGAATTTATCGTACTTAAAAGACTATGCAACTACAGTCGTATCTCATGGGAATCTACATACAGATTTTACAATTATGGCAACATTATGTGACAATATCGTTTTTTCAAGAGGAACATTTGCTTGGTGGGCAGCTTAATTAAACAAGAAAGCAACGGTATACTACAGAGATGAATTTATAAATAATTATATGACTTTAGATGTAAACAGAGACACCTATTATTTACCAGAGTGGATACATGTCAAGTAATATCAGCACGATTAACCAAGCGCAAAGGCAATGGCTTAGTTATCTCGATAAGTACCTCAACTGTTATCAAAGCCACTAACGAAACAATAAATGCAGCCCAATCATAGATGCGTGTATAACCTTCATCCAACCACAAAGGGGGGCTAAACAATAAAATAACACCAAGAAAAAGGTGCACACCAAGTAATATATATACAATCATTATTCTTGAATACTCTCTTAGTGGTTCAAAAATAGTACGAGTAACATAAAATGCTAATCCAGTAAGAAAAAAATTTTCCAAAGGCAACGTTAGTTCATATGTATTTACTAGGTTGTTCCACGTTAACTCAAAACATGATGTCCAACCAAATACATTGTTTGAGACAGAATCCTTACATGTTATTCTATCTTCACCATATAATATATGCCATAGATGTGACATTGGTTGGACGATTAATGCAACAGCATATAGTAGAGCAAATAGCCACGTTTTTTTTAACGTATGATATTTAGCTACTATTACATATGCAATAAATATTAAAGAAAAGGCAATTGTTTCTATAATCATAATGGTTTGATATATATTAGTATATTAGTGTTTAAATACTATATTAAAATTAAACACAATGTCAGGACAAAGAAGATTAGTTTTCGGTTTTTTATTTGCCTCTATCATAGCATCTGCTGTTTTGCAGTTTGTAGTATACAGCGACTTGGACTCATGTCCAAAAATTGAGTTTCCTCTATTAAGTTTTATTTTTATTTGTCTTTCATTTATACCACCAATGTTTTATAGAGTGAAAAGAATGCGTTCATTAATTGTAATGACTCATATTGCAACGTCGTTGTGTGGCACCTTGTTTAGTGGGGCAGTTTTAGCAGAATTGTATCACATAGAAGCAATTTGCGGAAAAAACGGTGACCATCAATTTAATATGCAACTTGCTGTCGTTATATTATTCAATTTAGCAACTATTGCTGGGCATTTTATGGGAAGCTCAGACCAAAAAAAATCTACACAATCCAATATCCAACAACAAGAGACAACGAATTTATTACGAAAGATACCACCTAGCGTTTAAAAATTTAATATAATATGATTTGGTTTTTGTATAATATCTTTTCCAAGATTAAATAATTTCAGTACATCCTCACTGCCTATACTATTATATCTTTCAAATGGAATTTTTTCGTCAATTATTTGCATTAACTCTGCTGGAAACAGATGATCATGAACAATAAGATTAAAACCTCGTAAAAGACAATTTTCTTTAAAAAGATCTAACCATAATTTATCATTGTGCATTGTGATGTTATGTAATGATTTAGTTAATCTTATTGTTTCACGAATTGGTTTTGCAAATCCACTGTCAGCTATCTTTGGCGGTGTAAATTTATAAGCACTTGCTGATATTAAATGTATTTCTGCATCAAAAATTTTCTTCTCCATACAATCGTACACATATTGACGAATTTGTTCTGTAGGTAACGTATGGAATAAACCACCGTCCGACAATTTTTTTCCATTATCTTCTACACCTTTAAATACAACTGGAATCGACATGCTTGCATGCACATATTTATGTAAATCGCCATGTACAAGCCCAGACATAAATTTTTTTGGTACATATTCCATGTCTGTCTCATTTGTATAACCGATATACAAATCTCTTAACACACTTTTATCTTTTAAATTACGAAACAAAATATCATCTATTTTATCATCGTTAAAAATACTATCTTGTGTAAACAACGACAATATATTATTCAACCAACTGTAATGTGGTGAAATTGCTTTACCACCAGAATTTTGTATCAGTATGTGAATCACATCATGTATTACCGAATCTATATCTTTACGCGTAGCCAAGAAAGAAGCTATCATGGCACCAGAACTAATACCTCCGACAGCATCAATTTTCTTCACAGTACCCTTAATATTTAAAGCTGCTAACATTCCTAACATTGCTGGTGTATATACACCACCGGTAGAAAAGAAAATAGCGGATGACATAATTATAATTCAACTTTTAGTTTATCCGTCTCATAGCTATATACGCTAATTATCTGTATCTGGACATCGTTGCTTGACACTTCCCATACAGTCACAGGCCCCATTTTTAATGGTCCTTTGCATACACCCAAGCGAAAAAGAGACATGACTAATGGATACCGTTCTTTTACCCATGGACCATTTTCACTTAATACAATGTCATGTGTATATGGCGAATTGATATATACATTTATTTTTATTCCACCCTCTATTTTTAGACTATTATAATTATATGTATACCCAACTAATATTTTTTCAACAATTTCAAAGGGAAAATGCACACCCAAGAGTTTCAAGTCACCAGTGTTTGCATATTCTCCTTGATACATGTCTTCATCAACAAAAGGTATTTTTGTATACGGAAGGACATCTTCTTCAGTTAAAAAGTCGCAATAAATCAAGATATTATAATTCATTTTATAGGCTATATATATCGTACATCTACTAGATTAAATAAAATGGCTTACGGGATAATAAAACTCCTTCTCTTTATTATCCTTATTGTAGTTTATGGATATAGCGCAAAAGCCAAAACGTTACGACAGTTTAACAAATGCAAAGCAAAAAAACAAATACATTCAATATGCATGAAAAATAAGGAAATATTTGGCCATTTAGAAATGCATCCTTTTTGTAGTAAGAGAAAGAACAAAAATTTATGTGCAACTCATGCTATGATTCGTAATTATTCAAATTATGTACAGTGTAAGAAGAAGGATGCCATCTTGTGCCCGAAACACGATCCTTTATGTTATAAAAAGGAATACCAACATTATACAGATGTAATAAGAAAGGACCACCATGACACCATGTTTATTATTGGTAAATTAGTCAAATGTACTATAGATACAAAAAAACAAAAAAAACAACCCAATTATCTAATACCAAATGAAAAGAATCCTTACTATTGTGACTTTTTTGCCAATGAACAATTTGGTAAATACGATTATGGTGATGGTGGAAACTATAACAACGAGGCATTAATTAAGTATTTAAATAAAAACGCAATGTTATCAGCAAAATTAAGCATTGATATATTAGAGTGCACATGCGGTGATTTTAGTGACAAAAATATAGATGATTGCGATGCTGTTTTCTTGTGTGAAATCAACTGCGAACAATTATTGGAAGATAATCCAAAATTATGTAATGAACAATGGTATTTAGATATGTGTTCCATGCAATGTGGTAAACAGCATATTAAACCTAGAAGTGATATATCAAAAGTATCTGGTTACGACCCAGAGGCATACCAATTCAGTGTAGAAACAAAAGTAAACACTAAATCAGACATAACTATCTACAGTATTGGGCATATCCTTGATAAAAACTATAAAGTTGCAACTGTTACCGATGTTATTAAATTTATAAAATCTCTGGGTAAAAACGTTGATAACAAAAAAAATGGAATTAAGAAGCACGTTCATGAGGATTGGTTTAATAGTAATAGATTACAATGCCATACTTTATCAGACAATACGATAGACGAATTGATTGCAATCAAGCATTTGGATGAAGTATCAAATATGATTAAGAGAAATGAAGATATACGTTGTAATTTTAAAAAAGGGTGGTCAAAAGCCATACTGGATGGCGATCCAAGAATGTTCATGCGATGTGAAAATAGTATAGCACAAAAATCGATAACCGAACCATATTTATCAAAACGGTTAAGCAGACGATTATATTTTGATAACTTTGACAGTGGATATGTCACTGGGCATCGTTTTATTAAAGAATATGCAAAACTCAAAGCAGATAAATCGCATGTTAAATTCATAATGTCATTAAGTCTAGAAGATCTAGAACATTGTAATTCTATCAATAGAAAAAGAAATAATCATATTTCATACATAACAAATACTGTTCCATTTTGTAAAACGATCATTCGGACAGTAAATAATACCTTCACCATGTATGAAGAAAATTGTGTCAATTTGGAACTACCCGATAAATGGAAAAGCACATCGAAATCCCCAATTAAAACATCAAATATTCAAAACAAACAAATAGAAATCATTGAAAAAGGAAATTATTGTACCACTTATACCGGTCATTTCGACGCAAAACAATGGCCATATCACGACGGTGGAGTTTGTTTACCGGAAAATATACCAGAAAGAATTAAAACAAAAAACAACGGTTATTACATCAGCAAAGCTGGGTTTGATTATGCCATACCGAAAGAATACGCATGTTTTGATTTTAATAATACAAGATATGATAGAATTAGACTTGTCTTAAAAACTAGTGAAGAAACCGTGATAGAAAATGCCGAAGATACCGGTACAGACGAGGCACAAAATTCTCTTAATACAGGTCCATTTTTTAACAATAGTTTAACTGTTATTACTAAATATAACAAGTTTTCAATAATTGAATTTTTTTCTAATTGTGTAGACAAAAAGAAAAAGCAATTACATTCTGGGATCGTGCATTTTCCAAACACCAACTTTAAAGATCAACCATATCTAGTTAATATTCCAGCTGATAAAAAATTTAAAACCCCGAATTTTGAAGCTTTTAAAACAAACCCAAAAACGAAAACAATTACCAAAGCATGGGTAACGGCAAACTATAATTCTGTTGGAGCACCGGCACAAAAAATGAATAAGAATATTCATCTAAATGAGTTTTCAAACTATCAAAGAGTTCTATTCTCAGTACATAGTGAAAACGATCATAGCGCATCTACACATATTGTTAGTGCTGCCTTATGCAGCCACAGAACGATAAAGTATTTATTGAAAAAAACCAAGAATAACATAAAAAAACACGTGTTATCTTGCATTGTTACCGGAAACGTAGAAGACTGTAAATTGATCTTTAATCATTGTCCCAGAAATCCATCCATGCATGTAGATATGAAAATGGATCAAGACAACATATTATGGTTGATCCCAAAACACGAAACGATACACGAAAAATATGGACCGATGAGAGTCTCAAATACTTGTAATGTTCATACGATTGAATATTTACTAAACATACTAGATGTACCACCACAGACAATTTCACCTTTTAGTTATGCTATTACAATCAACCACCAAGGAAATGCCGTAGCAGACAATATTTGCGTGAAACAAGCACATACTATAAACGCAAACAATTTTTTCGTTGTACAAAATCAATTGATACAGAACCAAAAACCAATGCACAAGTCAAATATTAATACATGTAAACATGACAGCATGTGTGTACTACCATCGGGAGAAAAAACAACCCAAGTAACATCAAAGCCTTGTCATTATAATGTAGATATAGGTATCGAGGAAAAAGAAAAAAACTCATGGGATGCTTTGTATATGGACCCATTGTTATATTTAAGGTCGTATGAACAACAAGAAATACCAATGAAATTTGATGCCATAGTATACAACGTTAAAAGTTGCAATCCAAAGCGACGAAACCTTTTATTTGAGAATGTTGCCGATGTCACATATGGTGGTGGGGTATCCGTTATCTTTAATATTCTTGCAACCATGAACACAACTACACCTCAAATGATATCGTTTGCTGATAGTTTAATAGATAATAACCATGAGCAATGGCTTCTTTCTACCGACACCAACGAAGCCAGAGAACAATTGTACGAACAAATCGTGAAAATGTATACAGAAGATGTTCTTTGTTTACATAAATCACACTTTCAATACATAGGACTAGCTTTTGGGGGTTACTACCTACTAATATTATTATTGGCTATTATTTTTTCATACCTACCTGATACTGTAACCGGCAAACCAATATCGATTTTTTATCAACCAAATGCAACATGATTACGATGCTATATATTATTGCAGCAAACATATATAACAATCACGTAATGTCAGAAGAGTCAGAAGAAAACTTGCAGCGTACACTCATATCTTTAAAAAATAAGATCGACGAGTTGTCTACAGAACTAAAGAAACAAGAAGACAAACAACAAGAATATGCAAGTAAACAAGATATAAGAAATATTTACTTAAATAAAAACCTACTCGATATATTTAATACAATTGAAGAGGAAAGGGAACAGGACGAGGCACGCAATGCAAAAAAAGACGAACAATATCAGAATAAAAATACTAAAGCCTTAAAGGACACAGTAGAACTGTTTAACAAGCATATACAAAATATGGCCAAAGATTTTATGAGTTATAAAACGTTGACAAAGGAACAAATACAAAAAATAAATACAAACATGTCCAAAAACGATATCGATGCTGAACAGGACCATTTAAAACAACAAAGTCAACTTGATGACGTACAAAATCTTAGTAACATGAACAAGTTAAGCCTAAATAAAATAAATGTGGAGGTAGAATTAGAAAAAAAAGCACAAGAAAATAGATTGAAACAAATGGAATTAGAAAAGGAAAGTACAAAAAAACTGCATAACGAAACAATAGAATCTTTAAGTAAGCAATTACGGACATTACAAAAACATATGAACACTTTAGAAAAGATAATTAGCGTAGAAAAACCCAAGTTAGACAGTAAAAAAAATAGATTTATGTAACCTAGTTAGTACATTTTATTGCATATTACAATCACCTACATTTTTCAATTCTTCTTCTATTCCAACAATTGCTACCGTCGCCGTCGTGGGTTTTTTCTCATTATTCGCCTTAAGTATATAATCAGGGAATGTGTCAAGCAAAGCATGATAAATACGATGACTGTTAACATACTTTGGTAACAGTTTAATCAAGTCTTCATATGAACCTATTGTATTTACAACATCACTTATTGTATGTATATTTTTAGATTTAAAATGGTTAAATGTCACTTCGCCAACACCCGGGATATCTATTACCGGTGAATCTAACGTGCTTTTGGTCTTAAATTTTGCTAATTGAAATGCCGATAAATGCGATTTATCTATTGAAAATGTTTTTTTTGTAGTCATATACGAACGGTTGTTGTGGTACGTCTTTGTCTTCTAACTCGCACCGTCGGTTGCCTATATAACCTTGGTGTTAAATCAAATATTTCTTGGTCGCAAACAACAGCATGTGCATTCATACTATACTTTGAACTAATATGAAATGATTGTTTTATTTTATGATCACCAGTAAGATATTTCCTACATATAGGACATTTATATATAAGTACCATATCCGAATCATTCTTAAAGTGTCTCAATAAACATTTTTTATGAAATACATGTTTACAAGGTGTTTTTGTAACTATATCTCCTTCTTCAAAGTCACATAAACAGATACTACATCTATCATCAATCTCTTTTATTTCCTCTTTTGTTATTTGATAGCCTTTTAACTTTGGCACGGTTCTACACCGACATTTTTTACTCTTCTTCGCTATCACTCCCCATAATTGATGAAAATTTACTGGATCTACTAATGGACCACCATCCGTTGTTATCTTAAATGTTACTTCAAAACTTTGTTTTTGGTGTCTTAGACATGGGTTATCATCAGAGCATGTCCTATTTTCATAACTACCACAAACTTTACTACCAGTTGTATTCCCCAACGCTTCAATTGGAATTTCCCTAATTGTATGGTGGTTACGACGAGCAGTAATTACTCGAGAATTTGGGGTACGTCTGGAAGGCATTTGTTTTTTATACTATAACAACAACAATCTATTATTATACCAAGGAAACTGAATTATTACTATGATTAATACGTCTTTATATACACTTGCTCACGGAAACACAGATGATATACGTGAAGATGTTGAAATGTTAGAAAAATACTTCCAAACAAGAAGAAACCAAGTTGCACAAATAACACTTGCCCCAAATTTTGGCAAAGACCATGATATGATATCAATGATACATATGATATTTAGTGATATTAAAGAACAACAAATACCCATATATAAAGGATTGCTTGTAGAAATTCGAATGAATTATCAACTACAGCTAACAGATGCCATGTGGCTTTATCCACAGCTATACAAAACCATTGGTTTGGTAAATCTACCAAATAATGTCAATTTAGATCAGGTAAAAGCACAAATAAGAGACTTAAAAGAATTTGATATAAACGGGTTTCATCAAAAAACTGAAAACATGACTGAATATGAAATAAGCCCTCTATACAATAACATTGGTGTATACGTTCATAACGATGCTAGCAACGAATGGGGAACTACAAACAACAGCTACGTCATTGGTTACAGTTTAAGTTGTGATAAATTGTTAATACAACCATGGAAATACTTACTAGATCAGAATTTAGAAGTACACGAGTTGTATAAACAATTAAATACCATGAAAATAGAAGGACAAACCATTAAATCTGTCATAAACGAATCATCAAAAGGGATTGTTGAATTTTTAACAGGAAAAAAAGAACACATGCTTAGCTATATCACAGAAATGGCTACCAATTGGTTCTTCCGCAACGACCAAAATTACTTCTTTTTTAATACCTGTTGCAATATTTTATCACTTTCACAAAGACCCATTGCCTTTGAAACATCACCCATTGCTGGCATTCAATTATACAAAAACGACTGCAAAGTAGAACACCCATACAATTTTTGTTTTCCTATAGACACAAAAACATACGATGGATTTCATATACACGACAACTTAACACAACAACAAAAAGAAAGAATCAATTTAAATTTTTATTGGGACAGAAATAAAATACCATTTAACACCAAACTCATGCGAAAATGTGCATCCGTCAACACAGGAAATTGGAAAAGAACAGAACAATTATTACAAGTTATACCAGATAAATTTTACAAAATATATTATAGCAGAATGAGTTCACACGACCTTTACTCATCTTTAGCTCCAGAGACATTAATACAATTGCAACCCGGTGGCATCAATGAATATATTTATTTTCCAATGGAAATACAAAATATTGTATTAAAAACACTAATAGAAAAATATGATGAAATACAATCAAAATACAAAATTATTAACGAACAATACTATTGCCCTAGAAGAAAAATGTTAAAAATACCAAGACAAGTCGCTAAAATTATTTTAAATAAAAGTAATACATAGAAATATTTTTTATGCATACACACCTTCCACTTCTTCTACTTGTTCTTCGCCAAGCCCTACCATTTTTCCAAGGTCCCTCATGATACTACTACCCTTTTTCTTCTTTTTTTGTCTTTTGCTTTTGCCACCATGACCTTTTTTATGTTTTTTCCTTGGTTTTGCTTCCGACTCCTCAAAGTCAGAGTCGGAGTCGCTTAGCATTTCTTTGGAAATAGCAGCGGATGGTTGAAAATCATTACGAATATCTTTGCGGAACCTATCTCGCATATGCAACTGGGCACTAGAAACGTAATCTTCTGCTACTTCTACCGCTAATTTTTTTCTCATTCGGTCAGCCAAGTCGTTACTATAGTGTTCGTCCTTGAAGTTTGGGTTTTCAATGACATCATCTGTATTTGTTATGACTTGATTTGTATATGCATCCCATTCCTTACGCCTAGTTTTATTATTCAAATAATTTAGTTCGGATACTGATTTTTTTGGTTTACCGTTATCATAATTAAACACATGACTTTTTTGTTGGTAAGCATCATGTACATCAGCGTAAGCTATTTTGCTAAGCTTTAATAATTCCTTGTATTCATTGGGGTAAACATTTCGATTAGATTTCGGTTGCCCAATTACTCCTATTTTAGAATAAAAGTTAAATAGATGATTCCCAATATGCTCCCAATTACCTGTGCGTTTGTGGGCCACATTGATTTTTAGTTCCATTTGTCTAATCTCATCGTTAGAGATGCTAAATCGAGTTTGAGGGTCTTCGCAATTGATGAACGTGAACGTAGAATTTGTGAATGACATATAGTTATAGGTTGGCACTGACTTAACATACTTTACATTTTTATAATATAGTAAATTTATTATAATAAATCCTGCCTAGCTTCAGTAGACACTTCCTCGTATCTTCTATGTGGAAAAATTATTGCAAGACTACCATCTAAACCTCTGGTATTTTTATCTGAACCATTGCGAAGACCAAGAGTATGAAACGTAGACCCTTTTCGCATCGTTAATGCAAAACTAAAACCTAAGGCACAAAATATATGCCATACAGCATGATTCGCCTCATTATTAGAAAACAAGTAAATGCTAACAGCTATTATAAATGAAATTCCTGTCAATATAACATCAAGAATATCATGTTTACGCTTGTACCTCAAAGAAAGAATAAAAGCTGCCAATAGATACACCCCTACAACCACCATTTTCACCGACCGGCACTCAAAATCTGAAGATTTACAATGTGCTTCATGTGTAAATATAACAATAGCAGCGTTCAATGGAGCTAACTCCCAAAAATACTTGTCTAATACCAACAAAGAACATAAACACAACAATGTAAACCAGCTATATGTTACGTCCATGTACATCCAACCTGCCGAGTTTAAGTATGCACAAACACCATAACATCTACATGTGTGATAAAGCGAGCTAATAAACAATACTAATGAAAGCAAAAGAATAATTTGACTAGAATTATTGTAATAGGATATAAATATTGGCAACAAAAACGCCGTGTTGGAGAACACTGCCATAAAATGAGACCACTCTTGGACAAAGTAACTTGGTATGACTGCAAGAAGCAGAACAATAATACCACCAGTACCCAAATACGGTCTTACACTCATGATATAATAACATAGTATAGTTTCTTTATATATTACTTTTTAAATATATACATCCCTTTTTAATATCAGCAATAAATTCTTTAAAACATGGATAACACCAAAACAATATGATTTCTTCTTCTGGCATCACCTTGCGGCAATTCACGCATATATCAATCATCATCACTGTTTGCTTGTATATTACTGTCGTTGCTGGTGTTTATAATCTTTTTTTTCTTGCCTTTCATACGTTGCCTAACTGATAACACCACCCCTTCATCCGCCATATGAAACAGATCGCTCCATTTTTGTATAGAATCAGTGACACGAGATTCAAATGAACCTCTTGATTCCAAGTAGTCCAATAACTTCTGTACTGTCCTATGCCCACTCTTTCTTTTTTTACTCTTTACAGCAAGAACCAAACCGGAATTATCATCCTCGTAGTTCGTCATGTTGCATTGTTGCATTGTTTGTAACAAAGTTTCCCTTGTAGCCTGTAAACTCGTAAGGTTCATTTGTCGTTCCTTGTTCAAAACTGATAATTTTTTTCGATCTGTTAGTAATTGATCTACTAGTAATTGTATTTGTTCCTGTTTCCCCATATTTCTTTTTTTTTTCACTTAAATTATTAAACAATCGATAACTTCCACAGATAAAACAATGCTTTGCAATAGTCGAAGCACATAGTGGATGATACATTCTACTTGAACATATACATTTAACTAACACACAATTGGTTCCAGAAACAACCTTATCACATGAATAACACGAAAAAGCATGCTTACTTGTCAAATAAATCACATTTCCGGGTACACTTGCTTTATTTTGAACTTTTTTAATCGACACAACAATTTCAAATGGAATAATACTAATTAAAGTTGGATCTTTACTCAATACATCTATAAAATTATTTATTGCTTTTTGTAATTTCAATGGTTTCTGGTCTTTTATATTTTGTTTTATTGTGTATAATAGCTTCGCAATTTCAAAGTGCACCTTGCCTTCTACTAACTTATTTAAAAAATTAATATAACTATTCTTTTCCTCAAATTTAAGATGTAAACATTTCTTTTTATATCGATCTAATCCTTCTTCATACTCAATTGTATGAAGATCTTTTCCAAACACCTTCTCAAAGTTTGGTATAGCATTTAAAAGAAGTTGATTGGCAGTGTGCTTTTTCCAGCTCTGTATATAATAAGAATTTTTCTTATTCATATCACTATCAGTTCATATGGTGGTGATTTTAGGTATTGACGTAGGTACAGTAAATCTTGGTTGGGCAGTAGTTAAACATGGGAAATTCTATGCTGCGGGAGTTGCAAAATTACAGAAAAAAGTTCCGCTTAAGACGGAAATCAGACGATTCGCAAGCGCTCTTAAGCTTAAATACGGTCCCTTCACAATCGTGGCCATCGAGAAACAGATGCGCGCCCGGATGCGCGTTGCAGAAACGCACCTTGCAAATGAATTTGGGACGGTGGCGAAGATCGTTACGCCGCAATCAGTCAAACGATATTTTGGGTATTCAGGGCTTACCAAGTACAAAGACAGAAAAATCATGGGAACCAGAA
>MDTG01230764.1_pt1 | contig 18421 bp, 34 predicted proteins | sample 811421 | NCBI WGS metagenome assembly MDTG01 (sample SAMN05326645, study PRJNA326480) | marine metagenome | isolation source: seawater | place: Pacific Ocean: South East | collected 2011 | reverse complement strand
ATTCAGTTTCTAACAATGCCAAGAAAGGGATCGCACTCAATGAGAAGCAAGGGAACAAATGTGCTACTCAAGTGGGTAAAGTCAGAGCGCAGCAGCTAATGCAAAAGCAACCTCTATCAGTTGAGACTATTAAGAGAATGCATTCTTACTTAAGCAGAGCGCAGGAATACTATGATGAGGGAGATACGACATCTTGCGGATATATCTCGTATATGTTATGGGGAGGATTATCTGCTAAGAGATGGGCAGAGAGTAAATTGAAGGAATTGGATCAGATATGAAAATGACCCAAAATTGTAATAAATCGTTGTTTAATTAGAAAAGTTCAGAAAAATGAATCTACAAGAAGTGTTCAAAAAGATTGAGATGGCTTTGACTCCTCAGGAAACTCCTGAAGTTCAGGAAGAAGTAAAAGTTGAAATGGCTACAATGAAACTCGCAGGAGGTGTTGTAGTAGAAGCAGAAGCGTTTGAAGCAGGTGAGAATGTATTCTTAGTTGGTGAAGATGATGAGAAGGTAGCTGCTCCTGTTGGAGAGCATGAGTTAGAAGATGGTCGTATTCTTTGTATTGAAGAAGAGGGTGTCATCTACGAGATCAAAGAGGCTGGTGCTGCTGAAGAAGTTGTTGAAGAAGAAGCAACAGAGGAAGTTATGGAAGAGGAAGAGATGTCATATGTAAGCAAAGAAGAGTTCACTGCTGCTATTGACGAGGTTAAGGAAATGATCGCAGCTATGATGCCTAAGGAAGAGCAATCTGCTGATGAAGTTTCTGAAGAGGTTCAAATGAATGAAGAAGCTACTGAAGAGGTAGTTGAGGAGAAGGTAGAGATGAGTGCTGATGAAGTACCTGCTGCTAAGAAGGTCGCTGCTGCTCCTGTAGAAAAGAAACCAGAGATGCACAAGTTTGCGAATAAAGGTCGCAAAGATTCTTTGGCTCGTGTTTTAAGTAAGTTATCATAATTAAATAAAGAAGAAAAATGGCTACAACCACTTCAATTACTACCACATATGCTGGTGAATTTGCAGGGAAATATGTTTCTGCTGCATTATTAAGTGCCGATACACTTGAGGGTGGCGGTATTACTATCAAACCTAATGTAAAGTACAAAGAGGTACTAAAGACTTTGTCTTTGGATGCAATCGTTAAGGATTCAACTTGCGATTTTACTGATACTTCTACATTGACTCTTGCTGAGAAGGTTCTTACTCCTGAGGAGTTCCAAGTGAACCTTGAGTTGTGTAAGAGCGACTTTGTAAGCGATTGGGAAGCAATCTCAATGGGTTACTCTGCTTTTGATGAATTACCTTCTAACTTCTCTGACTACTTGATCGGTCATGTTGCTGCTAAAGTTGCTCAGAAGATGGAACAAAACATCTGGAATGGTACTAACGCTACTGCAGGTGAGTTTGATGGTATCACTAAATTATTGGCTGCAGATGGAACTGTAGTAGATGTAACAGGTACTGCTGTAACTGCTGCAAATGTTATTACTGAGATGGGTAAAGTAGTTGATGCTATCCCAACCGCAGTATACGGAAAAGAAGATCTTTACATCTATGTAGCATCTAATGTTGCTCGTGCTTATGTTCGTGCGTTAGGTGGATTCGGTGCTTCAGGTCTTGGTGCTAATGGTGTGAATAACGAAGGTACTACTTGGTTCAACGGAAGCGATCTAGCTTTTGATGGTGTTAAGTTGTTCGTATGTCCAGGTATGGCTAACAACGATATGGTAGCTGCTCAGAAGAGCAACTTGTTCTTCGGTACAGGTTTGTTGGCTGACCATAACGAAGTGAAACTTATTGATATGGCTGACATTGATGGTTCGCAGAATGTTCGTGTAGTAATGCGTTTTACTGCAGGTGTTCAGATCGGTATTGGTGCTGACATTGTATACTACACTTAAAAAGTAGTTTAGTTAATAATTAAGGGGCAGGTAGGCTAGTGCTTGTCTGCCCTTTTTTAATAAAAAAAATATATGGCTTGTCTATTAACAAAAGGAAGAAACGAACCCTGTAAAGATGTTGTTGGTGGGATCACGGCAGTATACTTTGCGGACTTCGGTACATTAGGTGCTATCACATATGATGGTTCAGATACCGATGTAATTGATGCAATTGGCGGTGATGCTGATTGGTATAAGTTTCAAGTAAAAGGGAACTCAAGTTTTGAACAGGCGGTAACATCTTCTCGTGAGAATGGTACTACTTTCTTTGAGCAAACTTTGAATCTAAACTTCAAAAAACTATCTAAGCAAACTCACAACCAATTGAAACTACTTGCTTATGCTCGTCCTCATGTAGTTGTAGAGGATAACAACGGAAACAAGTTCATGATGGGCTTGGACTATGGTGCTGATATTTCAGGTGGTACAATCGTAACAGGTGCTGCAATGGGAGATATGAGTGGTTACACTTTGGTGTTTACGGCACAGGAGAAGATCCCTGCGAACTTCATAGATGCTACGATTACTGCTGAAGCTGCAGTTATTTCTGACATCTAAGATCTGATCTTAATACAATCAAAAAAGCCCTTCCATTACGGAGGGGCTTCTTTTTTGGTAGCAATGCTACCTAAGAGAGATGAACTATGCAAATGTAACCATTATATTCCTTTTGGGTTTTATAATTAGATGATAATTGTAGAAGAAAATACAACTCCACAGATAACTATGTATCTCAGGGACTTTACAACAGAGTCTTTTGAGATGGAGATTATATCTGAGGATCAAAGAATAGAGAAAGTAGATACTGCTATATCTGGATCATATGATGACTTCAGAAAGGTTCTAACCTTCTCTTATGATGTTTCTGCTTTAGTAGCAGAGAGTTTTTATGTAATCAAGATTTGGGAAGTGGGCAAAATCAAACTACTTTCACAAGACAAGATGTATATCCTTCCTTCAGGATCTTCAGTAGGTACTTATCAACCTAAGTTAGCTACAACAGAGAAAACGATGGATAACGAGTTTAAGATTTATGGAGAATAGTCAGTTCAAGTTCGTGCAACTATCTAGTTATACTAGCCCTGTTGTAAGTGAAAATGCAAGAAAGGGTTGGGTAGAATATGGAGATGATAATGATTATTTTCAGTACCTGATAGATAGATTCAATGGATCTCCTACAAACAATGCAGTAACCTCTGGGATCATTGATATGATCTTTGGACAAGGTATTGATGCTACAGATTCGGGTAAGAATCCAGAAGGATATCTTCAGCTAAGGAAGTTGATTAAGGATGATGAGTTGAAGAAAGTAATCAATGATTACTATATGCTAGGTAATGGTGCTTTTCAGCTAATCTATAATCAGAACAAAAGCAAGATCGTTGAGGTATACCATATGCCTGTTGAATGCTTAAGAGCAGAGAAGTGTAATGATGAAGGAGAGATTGAAGCATACTACTATGCTTATGATTGGGAAGAGGTACGATCTAAGAAAGGTGTTGATCGCATTCCTGCTTTTGGTTATGGCTCACAAGGAGATAAAGTTGAGATCTTATACTTCAGACCTTATCGCAGTGGCTCTTACTATTACTCCCCTGTTGATTATCAAGGTGCATTACCTTATGCAGAGTTAGAGGGTGAGGTAGCTAACTACCATATCAATAACATCAAGAACGGACTTGCTCCTTCTATGATCGTGAACTTCAATAACGGAGTACCACCAGAGGAGGAAAGAGATAATATTGAGTCTCAGATTAAGCAGAAGTGGGGAGGATCAAGCAATGCAGGGAAGTTCATTCTTTCCTTTAATGATTCAGCGGATACTGCTGCTTCTATTGAGCCTGTTCAGTTATCAGATGCTCATAATCAGTATGAGTTCCTTTCTAGAGAATCACAACAGAAGGTTTTAGTAGGTCATAGGATCACTAGCCCTATGTTGTTTGGTGTTAAGGATCAGACAGGATTAGGTAACAATGCTGATGAGATTAAGACCGCATTTACCTTGTTTGATAATAGTGTGATCAGACCTAAGCAGAATCAGGTCATAGATGCCTTAGATCAGATCCTAGCCTTCAATAATATTTCTTTGAGTTTATACTTCAAGACTCTTGCTCCATTAGAGTTTACAGAGGTTGAGGATGTAGATGATCAGGAAGTGGTAGAGGAAGAAACAGGAATCAAGATGGCTGCAGATCCTGAGTTCACTAAAGAGGATGAAAAGGAGTGGTTAGAATACCTTGCTGATAAGGGAGAAGATGTCAATGAAGAGGAGTGGGAATTAACTGCGGTGCAGGATATATCAGATCCAGATAATGAGGATCAGATCGTAGAGGCTATCACTTCTGTGAACATGGCTGCGGTTTCTTCATATGGTGATGCTGAGGAGAGATCTTCAGGAGATTCAGGTATGTTTAAGATTCGTTATAAGTATTCAGGACCATTAAGTGCTAATAGCAGAACATTCTGTGTTGAGATGGTTGGATTGTCTGATTCAGGGAAGGTCTATAGAAAAGAGGATATCAATCAAATGAGTTTCTCTGGAGTTAATGGAGAGTTCTCACCTAAGGGAAGAAGCACATATTCTATCTTCAAGTATAAGGGAGGAGCGTATTGTCATCATAAATGGCAGCGATTGATTTACACTAGAAAGAGATCAGGAGGTAAGTTCTTACCAAAGAGTCAGACAGAGGCATTAGAGAATGATAAGAGAGTAGCACCTTCACAGGCTTCGGCAGCAGGTGTTCCTCAGAGCAAGATCAATCCTAAGGATTATGATACTGCAAATACTCGCCCTATTGATATGCCGAACAGAGGAAAATTGAACTAATATGGCACAGATACTATTTGTCAGCCCTGCTGACGTTATAAAGAGAACAGGGATTAACGGAAATGTTGATCGTGATCAGATGATTCAATTCATTAAGATCGCTCAGGATATCCATATTCAGAGTGTTTTAGGAACTAAGCTATTCAATAAGATAGCAAGTGATATCAATGGTGATAGTTTATCAGGAGACTATTTAAGCCTTTTTACGAACTATATTCAGGATATGGTAATCCACTATGCCGCAATAGAGATATTGCCTTATATCCACTTTAAAGTAGCAAATGGAGGCATCTACACTAAGGGATCAGAGAATGGTCAGAGTGTAACAAAGGAGGATCTTGATTATTTAGTACAGAAAGAAAGAGATGTTGCAGAGCATTATGCTCGTAGATTTGTAGATCATATGGCGTTTTACAACTCAAAATATCCAGAGTACAACACTTCATCTAATGATGATATGTACCCTAGTAAGAATCAAAACTTCAATGGATGGGTTTTATAGTAAAGCAAACCTATAAACCGAAAGTGGAGAACATCCAGAAGTTGAAGAAGTATCTCATGAAAAAGAATAAGAAAAATGGGTGAGAAAGGATATGGTGCGATATACGGATCCACATGGTGGGGATCAGGAGATGCATTCACAAATACAATAGGTTGGGGATCGGCAATGTTCTATATTCTAGATCCTGCCCAATTCCAACAAAGAGCATTAGAGGATGGTGCTACGATGGAGGCTTTTGAATGTGTTTCTAAATCTTTGAGAAGATTCCCACAAGCGGATAGAGGCAGACAATTGATGGATGCTTATGATAGCAGAGTAGAATTAGCAGGAGGCGATACGGAAGCGAGAACCTGTACGATTAACGAATTAAACGAATTGATATGAGTCTGTATAAGGATGCATCATTAGTAATGATACCGAGTGCGGTAAAGGATGGTAAGTTGTATAGCATACGCCCTACTGATGGTAGTGGGGACTTCACATTTAGCAGGGGTTCAAATCTTGCTGCTACAAGGGTAGATGTTAATGGTCTTATTGAGAAGGGTAGAGAGAATTTATTGAAGTATAGCAATGACTTTTCAAATGGTTTTTGGGGAAGTACATATTTAAATGAAAGTGGTGGACAAGAGGGTTATGATGGAACGAATAATGCTTGGGAAATAGTAGTTAACACATCCCGTAATTATACTATTTTGCTTCAAGCCTCTAATACATCGGGCGTTGTTACTAATTCAATCTATGCAAAAGCGGGAAATAGTAACTTTTTAGGAATTACTGATACTGCGGGTCAAGGTTCATCTAATTGTATATTTGATTTAACCGATGGAAGCATTAGTCACCAAGCGGGTAATGATTTTATTCAAACATCTTCTGAATCAGTAGGCGGTGGATGGTATAGACTAAAGGTTACACATAAAGGAACATCTCCAAATTATGCGTTATGGTTTGTTGCTAATGCGGGTAACTCAACTAATGGTACTGCGGGAGATAGTGTTTTCATACAAAACGCTCAACAAGAAAGCGGTCTCGTAGCTACTGACTACATTGAGACAGGTGCTTCTACTGCACAAGCAGGTATATTAGAGGACTTACCGAGATTAGATTATAGTGGTGGTGCTTCGTGTCCTGCTCTTTTACTTGAGCCTCAAAGAAGTAACAAGTTTTTATTTAGTGAATACTATGGTAGTGGGGCTTTAGGAATTTATCAAACAGGAACAAATACCCATTCGGTAACTAACAATTATGCAGTTTCTCCCGAAGGTGTACAAAATGCCATAAGATTTGTAGCAGACATTACATCGGTTGGCGATAGGGTAGTCTTAAGAGATGGCGTTTCTTGTGGTGGTGGTAACCATACATTGACTTTCTATGCTAAATCAAATACATCTGATACCTATACAATGAAGATGCACTTTGATGGGGGTGGAAAGAAACAAATTGAAGTAACTCCAGAATGGCAAAGATTTGAATATGGGGAGTCAGCAAACGCAACTTGCAACGCAGGTATTGAGTGTTCAAGTGCTTCGGGTTATAGTCCATCAGTTGATATTTCAGTATATGGATTTCAACTTGAGGAAAACCTTTACCCTACAAGTTACATACCTACATATGGTTCTGCGGTTACGAGGTCTAAAGATACTTGTTTATTAAATAATTCAAGTGCATTACCTACATCTTATCCGTTCACTCTATATTCTGAATCTATAATTAAATCAATAGGTTCTGAATTCTTAATGTCGTTTTTGAACACATCCGACAATGTAAGCTATGCATCTATGTATGTTTCATCTGGCATTCCAACATTGAACGCAAGGTCGGGTTCAAGTGATGTTGCACTTGCATCACCAGATAGCGTTAGCGAGGGGAGTGTTAAAATAGTAGGAGTTTTTGAAAGTTCCACATTAAAGCTATTTGTCAATGGTGCTTTAAAAGCCACTATTTCAAATACCACAACCTTTCAATCGGGTTGGAATGATTTATTGATTGGACAGCTACGGACAATTACAGACACGGGAAATAGAACAACAAACAGACAAGCCCTCGTATTCCCTACGGCATTAACTGATAGCGAGTGTATCGCATTAACTAAATAAGATATGAGTATATACGACAAATCAAGTTTGGTCTTAATACCAAGCGGTACAAAGACAGGAAAGGTCTACTCGCAGAAGCCTACTAATGGTGATGGTGATTTTACTTTCACTCGTTCATCTGCTGCTACGAGAGTTAATGCAGATGGTAATATAGAGAAGGAGACTCAAAACAAACTCTTGCGGAGTAATAAGTTTGATACTACTTGGACTTTAACGAATGCTACTTTAACAAGTGGACAAAGTGGATACGATGGTAGTAATGATGCTTGGCTTCTTAATGCCACTGATGTATTTTCAAGTGTTCGCCAAAGTATATCAAAAAGCGGTGTCCAAACACTATCTGTATATGCAAAAGCGGGTTCTTATAATTTCGTGAGAGTAGCGTGTTATGATGGTTCAAACATTTACGATTCTTATTTTGATTTACAAAATGGAATTTTAGGTACATCTCTTAATGCAATTGATGCTAACATTCAATCAGTAGGTGGTGGTTGGTATAAATGTTCGGTTTCTGTTAATGTAAACACAACAGAAGTTAGAATTTATTCTGCAATTGCCGATAATAATGGCTTCGGCACAAATGGCTCAATCTACATCCAAGATGCCCAACTTGAGCAGGGACTTGTAGCAAGAGACTACATAGAAACAACTGCTGCTGCCGTAGAGGGAGGTATTACTGATAATGTACCAAGATTGGACTATACGGATAGTTCGTGTCCTGCACTATTGTTAGAGCCATTGAGGACGAATGTTGTTCCTCATTCCGAGTATTTAGAAAGTCTTTCTGCGGTCAATGCTTCTATGTCAGCAAATGAAGCAATATCTCCTGATGGCGGTAACAATGCTACTAAATTAAGTGCTTTGATTTCTGCTCCAAGCAGCCAATGGGCAAGGTACTTTAACATCGTACAAAACAATCAAAAACAAGCCTTGAGCATTTATGCTAAAGCAGGTAACATTGATGACTTCACTATTACTTATTATGATATGAGTACAGGTGATTTGTTCTTCAATTATGATTTAGGAGCAGGTTCAGTATCTGCTCCAACAGGCAGTCCTTATTATGTTGATGCAGATATTCAAGATATGGGCAATGGTTGGTATAGATGTATTGCCGTAGTCAATGCCCAAAGAGCAGGGACTAATGGACAATTCCAAGTATCGGCAGGAGTCCAAAGGGTAGTTCAAAACATTGGGGACTATGTATATATCTATGGTTATCAATGGGAGCAAGATGCGACCTACGCAACATCCTACATCCCTACCTATGGGAGTAGTGTAACGAGGACTGCTGATGTTTGTAATGATGCTGGAGATGCCTCTACCTTTAACTCTACTGAAGGGGTGTTGTATGCTAATATTTTAAAAAAAAATAATTCTGATTATAGTACATTATCAATAAGTGCTGATGCTAATAATTCTCTACAGATAGGTTTTAACCCATCAAATAAATTTTTCTTTAGAATTACTGCTAATAATTCAGTTGTATTCAATAATGAAAGCATCAGTTCAACTAATAATAAATATTATAAAATTGCTTTCAAATACAAAAGTGGAGATTCAGCAATTTGGATTGATGGAATAGAGGTGTTTCAAAGCACTCAATCTTTTTCATTCGCATCAGCATTGAGTGATTTAAGTTTTAAATTTAGAAAATCAGATTCTTTATTCCCTTTCTATGGAAATGTAAAACAAATCCTCACTTTCAACACCGCTTTAACAGATACAGAATTAGCAGACTTAACAACACTATAATGAAAACATTTAGAAAATACTCATTCGGCTCTAAAGGAGCAGCAACAACTAAACTGAATGCCTTACCACACGATGAGGAAGGTAACCCTACTCACTCTCACGCTATCGTACATCTCGGTAATCTCGTAGAGAAAGAAGGTACATACGATGAAGAAGGTGAAGTAATCACTGAAGCCGTACTATCTTCTACCTACCATATTGATGTACTATGGGATGGTGAGCCTGTAGAGTCTTGGGATAGTGCTATGGTATGGTGTGCGCCATTAGGTGTTCATACTTTCGGTTCATCTTCTGCTATTGCGGAATGGACAGAGGCTTGTAAGGCACTTCACCCAGAATACTTTCCAGAGCCAAGTGAAGATCTGATCAATGGGTAAGGATCGTTACAATGTTCCTCAGGACAAGAGGAGAGGATGCCTTTGTAAAGATGGGAAGAGATATTCCAGAGAATGTTGCGAAGGTGATTACATGAATCAGGGTATAGGTAAGATCTACAAAGATGAAACTGAGTAAGAACTTGACATTGGCTGAGGTTACAAAATCAGCAACTGCTAAAAGAAGAGGTATCTCCAATGAACCTGCTATTGAGCATATGGAGAATCTCAAGGCAGTAGCAGAGAATATCTTTCAGCCTATGAGGGATTATTTTAAAGTGCCTATTATGATCTCCTCAGGATATAGAAGTAAGGAGTTGAATGATGCTATCGGTGGAAGTCTTGCTTCACAACATTCAAAAGGTGAGGCTTTAGATATAGACTGCCCTTCTTATAGTGGGTTATCTAATAGAGAGGTCTTTGAATATATCAAGGACCATCTAACCTTTGATCAACTTATCTGGGAGTTTGGTAATGAGTCAGATCCTGATTGGGTTCATGTGAGTTATAAGAGATCAGGAAGAAATAGAGGCGAAGTGCTTAGAGCAGTTCGTGTAAATGAGAAAACAAGATATGAGTTTTATTGAGATATTTAAGAACAGCAACGATTGGAATGAAAAGACCATTATAGGCTTTATGTCGTTTGCAGTAATGATATTAGTAATGATTGCTGATGTGATTACAGGTGCTTGTGGGAAAGATTTAGCAATTAATGAATTTACATACAACTCTTTTGTATTCGTTACTCTTGGGAGTTTTGGTATTGCAGGTCTAGAAAAGTTTGCAGGGAAATGAATGAAGCAGATATAAAACTAATGTTGCTTAACGCAAGTACATTTGCGATTAGCTTCGCACATATAGAGATGGCATTGAAGATTGCGCTGCTCCTAATCTCTATAGGATATACTGCGCAGCGTTGGTATCTAATGCACAAGGGCAATGGCTCAGGAGAATAAGACTTTTCTAAAAGAAAATTGGTCTATGTTGATATGGCTTGTTGCAGCAGTATTTGCAGCAGGTGGTATTTATGCTGAGTTCTCATCCCTAAAGATGGAGTTGAATGTAGTGCATGAAAGATTAGATAAAAAGATTCTAGTCATAGAGAATCTAGAGGGAAGGATTTACAATATTGAAAAACACTTAGAATACGAAAAAGGATATAATGACTCACAAAGAAATGAACCAAGATAGTTTTGCAGACTTTATTGATGAACTAACAGACCAAGAGCAACCTAGTTGCAACATTGATAATCCTGAAGATTGCGAAGCATGTGGCTCGTAATAAGAGCAGTTCTAATAGGGCTGCTTTTTTGGTCTTGTGGTGCGAAGTATCACCTAAATCGTGCGATTGCAAAAGATCCTCAGATCCTAGATTCAGTTGCCCTGAAAGTGGACACTCTAATCATAACTCAAAAAGAAGAGGTTAGAGACACTTTAATTCTTGAGAAAGTAGATACTATCACTTTAGAGAGAAACGGCATTAGAATTGATCTTAGGAGGGTATACGACACTATAGAGGTAGATGTTCAATGTCCTAGTGATACTATCAGGATTCAAAAGGAGATTAAAGTACCTCAGCTTATCTATCAGGAAAAGAACTTTGATAGGAAGTATCTATATATCTTGATTATCTCAATAATCCTTTATACCTTCGGTCTTATTAAGTTACTTAAGTAACTATTATATATACTATATATACTATATACAATATATATTTTACTCTCTTACAGAGAGATATTATGACTAGAAGACAAAAGAGTATAGCTATAGAGATGGGTAAGATAGAAGATGATTATAACAATCACTTCTTATCGCATTTTGGATTTCATGATGAACAGAGATCTGATCATTCTAATTTCTGGAAGTATTATCAAACAGAACAGGTCGTATGACAATGAGAGAAGCACAGACTTTAGCGGTTAGCCTTAATGACAAGGGATATACTGCTTGGGCAGTTCAAGGGTTTAGCGTTAAGCTAACAATCAATGGAGTAGTATACGAAATCAAAGAAGCAGATGAGAGATCCTAACATTGATAAATATCTTCACAAGATGGCTATGTTATTCCAGAACTTAGGTAAGGAATCAACTTCTGAAGAAAGGATCTATGCTAAGGAAGAAGAGAGAAGATACTTAGGAATGATCGCAGAGATTGATTCAGAGTATGCTGAGAGATTAGGATATGACTGATCATACTAAAATAGAGATAATCTTAGGCAAGATCCCTAGCCTAAACAAATTCTACTCCTCACCTCATTGGACATTCAGATCTAGAGAAAAAACCAAATGGAAGGAGATCATATCTGCTCAGTTAGATTATGACTTTCAGTTTGAGTATTGCGTAATCACCGCTAAGGTTAATTACAGGTACGATCTTGACAACTGCATAATGGCTATCAAATTTGCTCAGGACGCTTTGGTTGATGCAGGAATGATAGCTGATGATAACAAAAAATATATTAAGGCGGTAAGGATTGAACCTGCCCACGATATCCCAAAAAACTCCTCTGTTATCTTAGTGGAAGGGAAAATAATCAACAAACTTTTTTGAGAAAATCTTTCGTAATTGAAAAATTCTTTTTTTCTTCGTTAAAGAATTTAAGAGAGAGATATGAAACCTCAAAAGATTAACAAAGGATTTTACAAAATCAATCATCCAAAAGGACTGATCTATATACAACATGACATAGAAATAGAAGGTCAGTTGAAATGGGCGGTCTGGAGTGATGATTTTGAGATTAGTGAATACATGGATGGATTATGGATTACTAAGACTGAAGCCTTGATGATGATTGAATCAGAAATAAATTGAACGGAGATATGAATACAGAGAACATTTATCAGATCATTGATGATCTAGAAGGATTCGCAGAGAGAGTAGGAAGCGAATGGATGAAAGAAAGACTAGCAATGCTAGAGGTGCACATTATTAATCAATCAAGTAAATAACAATGAAGAAAGCAAAAGTAGTTGCGGTCAATCCGCAGGGAGATTATCAGTTAAAGGATGGAAGAACTTTATACAAGTTCGCTCTAACATTTGACAACGGAGATTCAGGAGAATACTCTTCAGTTAAACCAGATCAGACTAAGTTCGTAGTTGGAATGGAAGCAGAGTATGAGTTGAATGCTACTCAATATGGTAATCGCATCAAGCCTGTCTACAATCAGGGAGGTGGTTTCTCAGGTGGTGGATATTCTGGAGGAGGTTATTCATCAGGATCGGATGACAAGCAGAAACTTATTGTTAAGCAATCCTGTTTAAAAGCAGCAGTTGATCTCTTAAAAGACAAAGGTGCTAAGAGCACAGATGTTCTAAAGGTAGCGGACTCATTTGTGAGTTGGGTTATGGAAGAGGATAAGAAGGAGACTACATATGACAATCACTTCTCTTCCAGAGAAGAAAAGATAGAGGTAGCTAATGCTATCGTAAACGGACAAGCAACAGATGATAACTTACCATTCTAGTTGATTGATTGTGTTAGGTAGAGAGGGGTAGAAATACTCCTCTTTTTTTTGCTCAGGATCTGAGATATTAAAAATGTTTGTTAAATTAGAGGGATGATACATAAACACATAATACAATCAAATAAGACTCTACGCTATCTAGAGAGAGCAAGAGAGGGGAAGATAGCAGAAGCATCAAGATTCGGTGCTCCAGAGATAGATGAGTATCTAAGATTCAAGAAGGGAAACTTCGTAGTGGTAACAGGACACGCTAATGTAGGAAAGACTCATACGATGACCTACCTACAACTGCTACATACCTTAGAGAACGGAAGCAGATGGCTAATCTACTCTTCAGAAAACGAAGTGCAATCTTTACAAAGAAAGATCATAGAGTTCTTAGCAGGGAAGCCAATCAATCAGATTGATGAGCAGACCTTCTGGAGACATCACGCTTTTGTAGAGGGACATTGGGCATTCATAGATTCAGAGTTGATCGTGAACGCTTTTGAGTTGTTAGACATTGCTAGAGAGATCTATGATGCTTGGGAGTTTCAAGGGATGATGATTGATCCTTATAACTCGCTAACGATCCGCAAAGAAGATCTTAAAGGTGTAAGCACACACGAATACCATTACGAGGTAACAAGCCACATTAGAAAGTTCTGTAAGGAATATGGTGTAACTACGATAGTCAATACGCATCCTGCAACACAAGCACTAAGACAAGTTCATAGAGGATCTCACGAATATGTAAATCATACGATGCCGCCTATGGCTAGTGATGTTGAAGGTGGTGGTAAGTTCGTAAATCGTAGCGATGAGTTCTTTGTGATCCATAGGTATACGCAGCATAGCCAAGATTGGATCTTTACTGATATACATGTAAGGAAGGTGAAGGAATTAGAATCTGGGGGTAGACCTACACCATTAGACTCTCCAATCAGAATGGAAAGCACGAACGGGAACTGCGGTTTCAGGATGAGCGGAAAAAACTTAGTAACTAAAGAAACACAACTAGATGGATCTCCATTTTGAAGGTAATAGGCTATACTATATGGAAAAGGAAGCAGAGTTGTTTCAGGCTCTGGACTACCTAAGTAAAGAATTGAGTGATCAGGAATCAATGACTAAAGAGCAGATGTGGGAGGTGTTTCATATCTGTGCTGATACGGCAGCGGTTTATAGACATATAACAGATTACTTCACTACTCTAGATAAACTGATCCTAGATGCTAGGATTAAGAACGGGAAATTGAAGCAGGAGTTGTACGATCTGAAGAAAGAGAATCATAGATTAAATGAGATGCTAAACAAAGAGATGGATGAATTTTAAAAGGAAGATGCTCAACGGACAGAGATTTCAGATCAGCGGTATGGAGTTCATATGTATGGAGACTCACGCATATCTTCAAACCAGAACCGATCAAGAAGAATCTGACATAGATGTAGGATCTAGCTATTACATAGTCAGAAACACATCAACAGGGAGATTACACAGAATACCATTTCAAAAAATAATAGATAAAGAAAACGAGATAACATGGAAGACCTAAGCAAAGTATTGACCGAGTATTATGACGAGATCAATCTGATCCCTAATGATAGTAGAGAAACCGAACAAGTGTATGCGAGATCAGCTATGATGGTGTCAATGAGAAAGTATATGACCTTGATGCAGATCGGTAGGATCTTTGACAAGAATCACGCTACAATCCACCACGCAGTAAAGAATCACGAGATCAATCACGATTGGAGTGAGTTGTATAGGTTCTACTTCTCAACTGCAACGCAGATGCTTCTAGATTGCCCTATTGAGAACATAAGAAGTGATAACAGACTACAGGCTCAGTTCACTAGACAGAAGATGAGAATTGTAGAACTAGAGTATGAAGTGCAGAAATTAACATTGAAATGTCAAGAATTGCGTGATAATTGCAGTATATTACAAAAACAAAATAAAAACTTTAAGCAGTTGATCAATGCAGATTGAATTTAGCCCTTTATACGGATTGATGTTTGGCGTTAATTATGCTTACTATCCTGAGGATATTGAGCGTAAACCATTACATCTGATCCAGATGGGACTAGGTTTAGTTATGGTACAAATAGCATGGGAAGAATAGAAACATTCTACAGGAAGAATTTCAAGAGACTAACAGGATTTATTAAGGAATATACTGATGGTTCTTATGAGATTGCATCTGACATAGTTCAGATGGTGTTTCTACGACTTTTAGAATTAGAGAGCGAAGGGAGAACCAACTTTTATGAGGAGACTCCCTTAACTTTTTTTATGTCTATAGATCCTGTATCAATACCGCCTTCAAATATCAGAGAGCAAAGAAGAGAATCAACAAGGTATCTCTAGAGGATCTACATATTGACTACCATTTAGATCAGCCATATCCAGAGGAGAAAGCAGCACTTGAAAAACTCATAACGATAATGGAGGATGAGATGAAGGAACTGCATTGGTATGATGAGAAGATGATCAGAATACATATGGAGGGAACGAGTATGAATCAGATCCATAGAGAGACAGATATAGGATTAACATCAATTAAGAATACGATCAAGAATGGCAAAGCAAGAATCCACGACAGGCTCAGAGAAGATTGGGAAGACTTTAACAACGGAGACTACGAACAAATCTAAAAGAGGTAGACCTAAGAAGAAAAAGCCTAAAGGCTTAGGAGATACCATTGAGCAGATTACAGAAGCTACAGGAATCAAAAAGGTAGTCAAGGCTATCGCAGGTGAGGATTGCGGATGTGATGAGCGTAGAGATAAGTTGAATAAGATATTCCCTTATTCAAGACAACCTGAATGCTTAGAGCCTGATGACATTGAATACCTAGATTCTGGTGTTTTAAGAAAGACAACTCTAAAGTATGAGGATCGTGAGAGGATCGCTACAATTCACGCTAGAGTGTTTAATCATAAGTTTGACATCCCCTGTACCTGCTCACCTAAGATATGGATGCAATGGATGAGAGAACTTCAGGAGTTACTAGATGTCTCTAAATAATTATCTAAAGAAGGGATTGCAACAATCCGATGATAGAACCAATCATTGTATATCCATAGGCAAAGATGGTGAGGCTTTGTTTAAGGAATTAACAGGTGCTATCAAATCGGAACTAGAAGATGATAAGAAGCACATTGACTTCTATTGGGATGGTAAGTGCATTGATGTAAAAGGATTAAAGCCTATGCATAAGCACGGCTTCATTCTTCTTGAGTTTCTTAATGTATGGGGATATCACGGATGGTGTGCTAAAGATTCTAAAGCAGACTACATAGCTTTTCAATTTCCTGATAGGTTCTATGTGTTTAAGAAAGATGATCTCAGACAGAGGGTGATTGACAAGTGCGAAAAGTATAGCCCTGATGTTGTATTAAGGAAGAACAGAGTTAAGCCTTCACAGGGACTTTATAAGTGGATAGGGAGATTCGGAAAGCAAGATGTGTTCACTTATCTAAGAATAGAAGATGTTCAAGACCTTCTAATAGAAGAAATCAAATACTAGAGAAATGATATTAATATTATTTGGGATAGGATTAGGCATTGCTCTTAATCAAATCAGATCTCTTAACAGGAGAGTTAATGACTTGGAAACATTCATTGGGGAAACTTTTTTTGACGAAGAAGAAAAATAATTATCAAAACCTTTTTTTTATAACTTTATTCTTTCTAAATTAGTATTGTTATTAAAAGAGAGAGAAACAATGGATTTAGAAAAACTTTACAAAACAACTACGAAAGTAGAATTATTCCACATGGTGTTAGAACTTTCTTCAGCAGCTAATTACTCAAGGGGTGAAGAAAATATCATTATGGACATGAGGAAATATGTAAGAGGACAGATTGAGGAGGTAAATTATTAATCAATAATCAAGGGAGGGGGAAACCCCTCCTTCATTTAAATAAGAGAGAGAGATGAAAAAGATTGATTGGAATAAGGTAGCAGTAGTCGCATTCTTGCAGACTATGGTCATTCTAGGAATGGTTGCTATGATAGCAGTATTTGAGTTAGTAGAAATCTTAACCTGTTACTCATGTTGATGTTAGATGGTGCTGACTACGATCAGCAATGGTTAATAGATAAGGCAAGAGGTGATGAGTTCTACTATGGACCATTAAACAAACTAGCATTATCCTCTTCTAGTTGTAAGCTACTTCTAGATAGTCCTAAGACATTCTACAATGTTCAGAAGTACGGATCAGTAGAATCATCTCCTGCTCTTCTAATGGGCAGGGTTATTCATGTGATGATCTTAGAACCTCAGAACTTTGACGACATCTTTGAGGTAGTAGATGTAGCTAGTAAGAACACTAAAGCCTTTAAAGAGGCTCAACTAGACAATCCCAAGACTTGTATCACGAGAAGGGATAAGGAGGCAGGAGATCGTATGGCTGATGCTTTTAACAGGAATGAATTAGCGTTGAGTTATCTATCAGGATCAGAATGCGAGGTTCCTATGATAGATCTGATCGGAGGATTCCCATTTAGAGGGAAGGCAGATATCCAGAGAGGAGGAGAGATTATTGATCTTAAGACAACCACAGACTTAAAAGCCTTCAGGTATTCAGCAGACAAATACGGATATGATCTACAATGCTATATCTACTGCAATCTATTTAAGACATCCTACAAGGACTTCACCTTTGTAGTATTAGACAAGTCATCTACAGACATAGGTATCTATGATGTATCAGAGGAGTTCTACAAGAGAGGAGAAGCAAAGTTCAATAGAGCAATCTCTTTGTACAGAGACTTCTTTGTTAGAGGTCAGGATCTAGATACTTACACAATTACAGGGACATTGTGAAAAAGCATACTAAGATCTATATGAAGCACTTCAACTATGTTCTGGATGATTTCATTCCCTGTGAGATCTGCGGAGGCAGAGCAGTTGATATTCATCACATAGAGAATAGAGGATCAGGAGGTGCTAAGGACAAGGACAGAATAGAGAACCTAATGGCTCTATGCAGAGCAGATCATATTAAGTACGGAGATGTACCTGATAGAGTTCAATGGTTAAAGGACATACATAATAGATTGATATGAACAAGATGAATCAATTCCTACGCATTGCGAATGCGAGGCTCAGAAAAGTTTACCCTAACAAGCAGCAGCGAAAGGCTTGGTCTGCTAATATGTGGCGCAGGTATGTTGAGAGACAGAATGTAGAACACGACCTTTAACACCAAAGAAAAATAGGCGCACACCAATAATAATGGGCGCAAATTAGAAACCTTTAAAACAAAAGAGAAATGAAAACACCAATGCAGGAGTTGATTGACCAAATGTGGGAAATAGCCAAGTACGGAGACTCTTACGAGGTTGCTCCGTGTATTGAGGCAGCCGAAGCAATGCTTGAGAAAGAGAAAGAGGTGATGGAGTCTGCTTGGCAAGATGGTATGTATGAATGTGACGGAGACGGAACATTTGAAGATTTCTACAAAACCTTT
>MDTG01359273.1_pt1 | contig 18422 bp, 21 predicted proteins | sample 811421 | NCBI WGS metagenome assembly MDTG01 (sample SAMN05326645, study PRJNA326480) | marine metagenome | isolation source: seawater | place: Pacific Ocean: South East | collected 2011 | reverse complement strand
TCTCCTACTTCAAAATCTCCTCCTGCCGTATCACGATAATTTGAGCCGACAAAAGTACACATAATAAGGACATGACTACTTGCTGATACATTGTCAATTTGACATTTCCAATTATATGCACCGCTCTTTATGAATCTAGTAAATGTACTACCAACTATTCCATCTGAGCCGTCTGAATTATATGTATTATTGACAATTTGAATTATTGTGCCTGTTGGGAAATCATTAGCTGTTAATGCTTTACTTAATAACCTTGCCATTTTTCTCCTTTTTTATGCGTCATCTAAAACTTCATAACTAATAAAAATATCCGCTGTAGCCGGATCTGCTCCGCCCTCTAAGACATCACCTTCTTGCAGATAAATAGGTTGATTTTTGTCTGTGATAATAACTGAATCATCGGCGGGGCAATTTAAAGTTGAACATAATGCGAAAGTACCCGCATTATCTTCCGAAGCTCCAATTCCATCCGAAGTAAAACCGGCTTTCACGACTTTTACCGTAACCGCTGTCGCAGTTGAAGCGTGAGTGTTTCCGACTGAAATTAAATTAATTTTGACAAGTTTATTACTTGCCACGGTCATAATATCAGTTGTTACTGTCGTCGTAAGTGCTTCTCCGATCGACTCTCCGTAAATAGAAGTGGCATTTAAAATATTCGGATTCGCCATTTGTTGTCCTTTCTATAAAAAATTGTTAAATGCATAAATTCGTGCGCTCGACATAATCGGAATCCATGCACTTCCGGTGTAGTATTTCATAACGTTATTAGTCGTGTCATACCAAAGTTTCCCTGTCGCTGTATTTGTTGGCGCAGAAGTTCCCGCATTTGACGCTTCTATTTCTAAAAATAAAGTGTTCAAATCCGCTCTCACGGCACTTCCGACGTCGTTTGCTATTGCATAGTCATGTGTATTTGCCATTTTTAACCTACTCCTTTTGCTAAATAATTATAATTACGTGTTACTGATCCGCCTGACGAGTTGTAAAAATTAACATTGAAACCTAGCTTTGTCTCTGAAGAAATAGTCATGTAATCACCCGACACAAGATTTTTCGGAGTTACTACTAAATTTGGTCTTGCATGAAAATTTTCTTGATAAGTAATACTCGTGGATGTTTTATCATTTTCACCAACTACTTTCGCTTTCATATCTATCAAAAGCGACAATTCGGACATCCGAAATTGCTCCGCCCCACCTTGATCTGAGTTAAATTTTATTTTGAGCTGTACCCCCCTTGCTCGAACGTCTGCGATTTGAAATTTTTTATAATCCGTCCAACTCGCGCCGACATTTGTCGGATCATCAAGAGTCGTTCTCAGATAGCTCGTAACACCGGCTAATCTTGGGGCATCGTCCCAACTATTTCTTAGATCGACTTTCCCCCATGTATCCATATAATTTGATCCGTCTGATACACCAGAAGTAAAAACTTTTTTAGTGTACAATCGCATATTAAACGCTTGTTCTAAGTCATAAGCATTCGTAACATATTCACCAGAAGTCAGCGATCCCCCGTATTCGTCAAATTTAGTTGTGATTGAATCAAGCGCGGGGAAATTATCGAAAAATCCGGCAGAATTAAATTTTAAAAGTTTTGTACCATCATTATCTGCAACATAGAGATTAGTTAATGTTCCTTCAAAATCTGAATGATAATTTATAGTTTGAATAGTATTAGTCCAAAAAACAGTCCCAAGTCCTGATTCAACAAATGCAACGGCTTCAGTCCCTTCACTGCCAATCCATTTTGCAACGTAATTACCTTCCATCAGGGGGAGAAGAACGGATGTGGTTGATCCGCTTACAGTAGCAAGAATTTCCGCTTCATCCCAAGTTGTCGAACCTGGCATGAGGTTTCTGATTTCAAGATGACCCCCTGCTACGAGATCCGCATCGTTTGGAGCATCCCACGTTGCTAAGACTGTGTTTGCATCCGCGCTATTAATGTTAACCTCAAAGTTCTCCACGTCTTGCGGAATCGGCATTACACCTGCAATTTCTTGATTTGCTAGCACAACCCATGCGGAATTGCCTCCCGCTGAATTCCTTGCCCTGACTCTAAAATCAAAATTTCCGATTTCAAAATCGTTATAAATGCCAGTTGTTGAAGCAGTTGTCCCGACTGGTGTATAATCAGAATCAGATGTTTTTTTGAATTCAAAATCATACTCTTTGACAGTAAAATCAGTTGATGCAGTCCATGTTAAAGTTGCTCGAATTTTTTTACCGCCGGAAGTTATTGACGAATATACACTTTCGGATAAAGATAAATTAGTTGGAACTGAGCTTGACGTCACGTCCGGTAGATTAGTATCTGCCGAAGCGCTTGGCTCTGTGACATAATCCCAAGCATAAATTGAATCTAAATGCTCAACAGCTGAAATCGAGTTTGTTCCATTTGTGTTTAATGTAATTGTTCTAACTCTAAATTCTTTCGCAGACCAACCAGGTGTTGAGTGCGTTACAGTAATAATATCTCCGACTGTAATCTCCATTGCTTCGCTAGTTGATCTAAAACTGCATTTGATCGCATCTCGCGAACGCAAACACATTTGTTTTGCTAAATATCTTGCTTGATTATAGTTCGTGACTCCTCCCAAATTTATAGTCTTAACAAGCGGTATATTTTTATCAGCTGTCAAAAAATTATTGTATATTGTTGTTTCTGAGTTTTTATCAGGCCATGAAACTTCGTCGCCCTGCCAATTTTGATTAGGATTAATAAATTTCGCGGTCACTTGATTTGTACGTTCGTTTTTAGAATTTCCTACGATATTTATTCCACCAATTATGTGTTTTTCTTCAAAAGCAAATGCGGGCGTTCCAGAAAATTCGTCATCAATTTGCAGGGTGTATAATCCATTAATCCAATCTAAGCGACCGTTACACGTTGCTAGAATTCGCTCAATATTTGTAAGTAACGTTTCAGTAGGATCAAGAATAATATTACACTCGTGACGTTTTGTTGAATTATTTACAACATTACAAATAGTAGAAGCTGAAGTAAAACTTGCGGTATCAATTACTGAAGAACTTAGTCCGCATCCATATCGTGTATTGGTCAGATAATCATACAAAACCCACGCGGGATCAGATGAATTTTTACTGACTCCGTTATGGTCAACTAAAGCCATTCCGGTCATCTCAAATTCGATCTTGGGCATTCCATTCTTCCAGACATCAGGATCTAGAGTTGCGTTTGTAACACCGCCCCACGCCGGCAACGTACCGGCTTCCATCATTCCCCACAAAAAAGTTAATTGCTCAACCGCAAACCCTTTGCATTTATGATCCGCACCTTCATTACTTCCCGCCCATCTATCGCCACCGCCATAATCGGGATCAGGAATCCCTGCGTCTGTACCAGTTCCACTCCCCCAAGCCCAAGATCCAGAATCACCATATCCGTTAACATATACTAATCGGTCAAATATAGAAGCGCCCGCGCCACTTCCCGAATCTCTCCAATATTTTGATGAAGGTAAAGCCACGTCATCTAGATAAACAGTCCATTGCTGTTGAACCCCTTCTGCAAGAGCAAAAGTTTTGTACAGTTGCATAGTTGTTGCTGAACTAACCTCCTGATAAATTAATATACCGCCTGTGCGCCGAGTGCCATAAATTATCGGTAGTCCGATATTCGTTCCTACTTGAGCATATACTGTCTGAGTCGTACCATCTTGAGATTCACTAATATCTATGTCTTGCTCTTCCGGTTCTGTTAATTCTGCGACATATTCAGAACTATTATCATCGTCTCCACCAATCCCGATAATATCTAGAACATCCTCAAATAAATTAGTCAATCCGCCGTCTCTCATCATCGCCCCCTTGGTTGCATTCTCGGATTGTATCTAGGCGCAGGAGCTTCATTTATTTGCTGAATTCCTAGATCTCCCCATACGAGTTGTTTGCCCGCTTGGGAACAAAATTCAAAGCTTTTATCACCATTGAAATAATGTTGCTGCGATGCGTTATTAGTCCGTCTACCATTAATTCTATTAAAATCGCTCCAATGATTTGCAACCGAAAAATTTAATGTGCTTGAACTGTTTGAATCGCTTATCGACATTTTTTCAATGTATCCAAGGTAAATTGTAAAACTTCCAACCAGGGTGTTAGAACTATTTAATACAGCTCTTTTTATTGTGACTTGTCTGTGCAGATGTCCATTGTTTAAAACGTCCGAAACTATTGTTTGATTTACTGCTGAAAGACTTATTTGTAAAGCTCCAATGCCTAGTTTAGCCTTTTCTGATACCGGCGAGATGCCACGCAGAAATCCATTTGCATAATAAGTGTCACCAGAATCAATAATGTCTGTCGCAAAATCTGTATAATAATAAGTAGAATTCAATTCGAGTTTCACAAGATGAGCCATTGCAAAACTTCCACTTGCTAGTAAATTTTTAACATCAGTTGATAATCCTCGGCTCATAGCGACTCTTCAAAATCTAATTCAAATTGGTACAGGCCATTAGTTGAAGTTGCAAATTCTTGCAGATCATTAACTAGACTGACTGTGAACGGCACAGCGGTATAAGTTATGGCAGAATCATTAGCGGGCGATGTTAATAATGCCGGTTCGATCGAGATCGTAGAAGCGCCTGCTCCATCTGAAGTTGCATCCGCTGTCACAGAATACACTTTGTCATGATTTGCAAATTTAAGATAATCACCCGCTTTAAATACAGTTATAGACGCATTCCATCCATCAGTAACTATTGAGCGCCCAGTTTGACTTGCGCCGTTAACGAGTGGCGTTCCTGCCGGTGATCCTTGCCCAATTGAGATGACTGGCAAAGTAAGCGAGAACGTTTCAAAGCGCCCTCTTTGCTTCATAATAAACGCATAAATTGGTGCAAATTGCGCTCGCGTCATTGGTGGAAAAGTTGCTGTCATCCGAAAATATTGACCGCCGATTTGTCGTGATTGACGACGCCCCGAAATAGTTCGAGATACTAATGTCGGTTGAACGGATTGCACATTTAAACTATTAAATGCGGGAGATGTCGGGAAAGTACCGCTCATATTAGACTCGCTTTCCCTCTCTCGTGCATTGCTCGGTTTATCATAGAAACAATCATCCCTCTCCTATTGAGTAGTAGCTCGTCAAAACCTCGTGCATCATTTGCTTGGATATTAAAATTAACAGTTGTTCCAATTTCATGATTTGGCGTAATATGTCCATTTTGATTTGGCGTGAAAAGTTCTCGGCCTTGCTCACCGACAAGATAAGTTTGACCAGCATTTACATTTCCGCCCATTGCTCTTGCTTCATATTTTTCTTGTCGAATTCGATTTACATTTGCGAGACCTAATGCTGTTATTGTTCCCGCGTACGCAATCCCAACCCACGGCGGAGGAATTGCTAATGCTTTCGTTGCTCCCGCATAAGTCGCCATAATAGTTTCTGAAATTGCTAGAGCTTTATTCGCATTGAACCACGATTCATTTGCAGACCCCATTGTTCTAATCATTTCCTTAGAAGTTGCTATTGCTGAATCTCTACGATCACGATCTATTTGTTTTAATTTCTCAGCGGTACGTTTTCGCTGTTCCACTAATAACGCATTATTTTCATTTTCTGCTATTCCTCGAATTTGCAAATATTGCTTAATAATAGCTGTTCGCTGTTCATGTTCCACCATCAAGTCATGCGTTATTTGCTGCTCTTCAGTGCGCCGAAATTCAAGAATTTGTTCACGCAATGCTTTTTCTTTCGACATTCTAGCTCGTGAATTTTCTTGTCTAGCCCTTTCTTGTTTTTGAGCAATTTCTAATTGACTTTTATAAAGTTTCTGTTCTTCTAATGATATTGAATGAATTTGTTCAACTTCTTTTTTACCTTGTTGAATTGAAACATTTGAAACTGCCTTTCTCTTTTTTTCGAGCTCAGTCAATTTTAGCATTTGCATAGAGACTGCATCTTGTTTTTTAATCGAATCTTTTAATTCTTGTTTTGTATTTTTCAGAGATCCAATCCCCAATTTCATCCAAATAGTTTCTCCACCTTCTAAAATTTTTTGATATTCATTGATCTCAACTTGCAATTCGTTATAATTACGAATTAGTTTTTTCATGGATGACAGTTCTAAAGGATTTACACCTTTCATTTCAAACATAGCGTCGGATATATCTAAAATTTTTTCAATGAACGGTGTTAAAATTTTTGATGTATTAGCGCCCATGATCTTACCCCATAGCGTCATAGAGTCGTTATAATTAACAGTTGCATCAAGAAATTCCCCGCCCATAATACCGCCTGATTTACGCAGTAATTTATTGAACCGTTCAATCCCTGCGCTACCAGACATCATCATGTTAACCATATCTTTTCCACCTCTCCCGAACAGTATCATTGATGATGTAACAATCCTGGTTGCATCATTCATATTACCGTAAGCGTCGGACACTTCTTTAAATACTGTCGTGTGGTCTTTCCATTCTCCATTCTGTTTTTTCAAATTAACGCCGAGACTTGCAAATTCATCAGCTTGCATTTTTGTTCCCATGCGAGCCTGACCGATTGCATATATAAATTTAGTAAGATTCTTTTGCATACCGTCAACACTTGATCCGGCTAATTCTGCATTAAAATTTAAACCTTGCAATTCTGTTGATGATACTTTTAAGCGTGCAGACATCTTATCTAGCGAATCCGCTGTGGTCATTAGATTTTTGGAAAAACCAGTTAACTTGCCGATTGCGACTGCGCCAAATATTAGCCCGACGGCACTCTTCAATCCCATGACGCTATTCCTAAGACCACCAACCGACCTCTGAGCACTTTGAAACGCTCTTTGAGTCCTATCCGTCGCAGTTATTTTAATATTTGTAGATGCCATCTATTTTTTATTTCGCTCATTTTTTAAATCAAAATATGTTGACCAAAGATCGATTTCCAAAGTTGTCAAGTTCATAATTTCGTCAACCGTTTTGCCCAAATGTTCAGCTAGCATAAAAACAAAATAAAGTTCATGGTCTAAACTCAAGTTTTTTTTAGCTCTTCCGCATCGAGATTATCTTGATTCATTTCTGCAAGAATTCTGTTTACAATTTCTGGATCAACATCATGCAATAAATTCGGCATATCAGTCTGCTTAAAGATATGTTTGCCGTCTTTGTCCAAAGCCTTAATAATCAGCGATTGACAAACGGCCTCCTCGTCTTTGTCCTGTTTAAATAACGCAAGAATCTTCCCTTGCGCTTTAAAGTTTAGCGCGGGCTTATAATAGATCTTGAGCGGATCATCAGGCGAACCCCACTCTGGCACTTCGACATACTTGAGTTCGCCGGATAATTTCTCGCGAAAATTTGCTGTTGCTTTTTGAATAACGGACGACATTATGCGACCACTGTTAACGCACCTGTTCCTTGCACGGAAATTGACGAGGTCACAATATCCCCGATCGCACCCGACTGCGATGTACTAGTTACAATTCCTGTTCCCGCATAACTCTCAGCTTGTGACGTCGTATTAGGCCATATCTTTACGTCAACCGTTTCGCCCACAACAAGATCGGCTTGAGTTGCATTGGAAAGATCATAGAGCACTTCACAACTCGCTGTCCACCCTTTGATGCCTGCCGTAAAAGTTTTTGAAGTATCGCCCATCGCAGTTGTTTCGATTGCTTCCGATTCCTCAGATATTTCCCACGATTTAAGTTGATTAACACTAGCTAAAGTGCCCCCAGTTGTTATAGCCTGGAAAACACCGTCTTGTCCTCTGTAAGTAGCCATTTCTCTCCTTTTTTAAATTGCTGTTTCTGGATTATTGTCTAAATTACGATACTCAACAGTATAGTTAAGCATCAATATTCCGACCGGTTTCGCACCATCAGAATTTATTTCAATTTCTGTCGATGATAAAAACGAATTATTTGCAAGAGAATTTATTGTGACATCATTCGCCATTGCGATTTCAACTTCTTTAGAAATCAGATCCAAAGTATCGTCTGGTTGAGTTGCGGAGACAACACCTTGAATAACAACATTTAATGAACGAATCATTGGCCTCGGAGATGCCATTTGATCTATTTCTGATTCTTCCGAAGTTGTATAAATTAATAAACAAGGCAAAGTGCCAGACTCTATCGGATAAATCCTAGTCTGAAATACATTGCTTCCAGTTGTGCTAAGACCAGTAACAACCGTTGCAATGCGTTCTCTTATAGATTGACGTAAATGTGCCACCTAAATTCTAAGCCTCAATTCTGAAATTCCTTCATTATCTGGTTTGACCTCAACTATTGTATAAGTCGTTCCTTCAATTGCTAACGTGTCTCCTTGCACCACATTAGTAACATCAGAAGTTCTCACAAATGCCATCGGTTCACTACTTTCAACAGTAGTTGCTCCAACATCTTCAGCAAAATAAGCTTTACTGAGTATAGCTGAGATGGTCGCTGAAGAGCCTGCGCTCGTATCTGTAAAAGTACAGTTAGAACTCCCGAAATCCTGCAAGAGTTCTAACCGCATTTCATCATCTTCGACACTCATTTACTTCTTCCCGCGCTTAGAAGGAGATTCAACATTTGAAGAATTCAAACCGACCGATCGATTCGTCTCTTCCGGTGTTGCTTTCCCAGTTGCAACTAAACGCTTTGCTTCACTTGAGACCATGAGAACATTTTGACCCTTCTCAAAGTTTCGACCCTCAAATTCAACGTTATCAAGAATATGTACTTTCATGTCTTTCCTTTCTTTTTTTTAGGCTCTTCACCCGAATGCTTTTCAGCTTTTCCCATCGCGATTAATGAATGCGCAACATTGTCAGGAACTTCTATTGATGTTCCTACTTCAACGTGCGCACCCATCACACCGCAAGATTGCTTGATCTTGATCTTCATTACGTTGTGTAATCTAAGCAAGCAGAAAAACTTTGTGCATGACGAACTGCCATATCGATTTCGCTAAATACGATAATCTTTACAGCTCCGTCGTTATTGCCATACGGATCGACGAGAACATCCGGTGAATTGCCCCAACTACCCATTAAGAGTTGGGAGAAATCGCCCGCAATCATTGCGGAGCATGATCCAGAAGTTGAACCTTTAGTTAAATTACTTGGAACATCTGAAGTGAATTTAATTGGATACCCATACAGCGTATTAAATGGTTCATTTAAAATCATTACAGAATCCGAAGATCCAACTTTTGCAGTATTTGCAAGTTTTGATTTAACTTTTGGATTTGTCAGAAAACCGACTGTAGACTCATTGATAACAGCGTTATCGATTTCTATTTCTTTAATTAAAGAAGTAACAGAAGCCCAAGTTGGCGCACCTCCATTCGTGCCTATTGCGACACTGCCGATTCCAGACGTTTGCGTGATGCCGGTAGGTTCATTTGACCCCCCGCCCTCGATTGCAACGTCTTGTATTTTTGACGCGATCGCTGAAACAAGATCATCACGAACAATTTGCTCAATTGATGGATCACTTTCGAGCATTAAGAGTCTCGAAATCGTTGTCCGAGCGCCTAGAGTCCTTGCGACCATAGTGATTTGAGATGTTGCTTGAGTATTGTCACTAACGTCTCCCGACTCTGCGACAAAACCCGCGCTTGCTCCCGCAATTTTTGGGATTTGGATTTTTGTCGTTAGTCCAGACATGGTTCGCATACCCATTTCAGCAAGTACCATTTTCGCTCGTAGTGCGCCGATCCACTCACCGGCTAGTTGCTGAGATGGAGCAAAATATCCACCTTCCGCCGCTGTTCCAACAGTGAGTTCACGTTTAGCAGTATAAAAATCAGATCGCCATGCAAAATCTGGCACAAAAAAACCTTGGGGTTGTTTACCGGATTTATGTGCCATTTCTTGACTCATTTCAGCCTCAAATCCTGCTCCGCTCCAATCTCCACGGCTCGAAGCATTTAATGCTTTCAAGAATGAATATCGCTTTGATTCTTTAGGTTTGATATCGACTGGCTCATCTAAATCTGTAAGCGGTTTCGACTCAATCCTCTCAAGCAATTTTTCTCGAAATGATTCAATGTCTAATCCATTTGCTATACACTCATCTGCAAAGTCACGCTTATTATGGCGAACTCCTAAAGCCTGTATTTCTTTATTTTTTCTGCGCTCTTCTGCAAGTGCTTCTTGACGTATTTTGTCAGCATCAACACTTGGAGTTTCCGCAATTATTTCTGTTGTTGTTTCCATATTTTTTTCATTAGTAAGTTGTTGAGTTTCGGCACGACCCATTCCAATATCCGTCCTGTCTGCCGGAATAGAGACTAAAGAGATCTCCATCGGCATCCATTGAGCACGGAACACGTCAACGCCGTCACGTTGTTCATCTTGTTTGTGTAATTTAGTCACTTGATAACCAACGCTAATATTTGTGCGAATTTTGTCATTAACATCTTGCATAATTTCAGATGCAAGTTCGCCTCGACTGAAACGAACGACTGAGCGGGACTTCCCCTCAGTTGAATCTAAACTTGCAGTTTCAATAACTCCAATTTGCACTTCTGGATCATGATTAAGAAGCAAAGGCGCTCGACCGGATGAAATAAAATCCATGTCTATGTCCTCCGTCTTATGACTTAATATTTCCCATCCAAAGCTCCTCATAACTGGTTCTTCAGAAGCAAAACTTAAATGGAAACGTCGATCGTCATCACCTTTCGCACGGTCAAACTCAAGTGCAATTGTACGAGTTTCCAAATTCTCAAAATCTTTTCGTTCTTTATTCGTCAATTTCATTTCCATCATCTACCTTTGGTTGTGCCGGATTCTTCAATCCGAGCGGTTCTAAGTTAATTTTTAAGTTATATCTTTCTGCCATTTCCAAGTCTGCTTGTAAGGTCGAAAATGTTTCCTCAACATCTCTTCCTGCTATTTGTTGCGAAATATCTGAATAGGTCATAAACCCATTCTGTAATGCATCTATACTCGCCTTGACTTCTTTTGCCGGATCAACCCATTGGTATCCTCGCGCTCTAAAAATTGCACTATTTGCAAATTTATTGTAACGCTCAATCGGAAACGGTAATGCTCCCGCTGTCATCCCTATAGATAACCATTCTTTAAATACTGGCATTGCAAAATGCTCTATTAAAAATCTTTGATGCATCCGATAATTATCTCGGCTTTCGATAGTACCCGAACGAATAGAACTGTAACTGACAGACTCTAAATTAGACGATAATGTGACATAATCTAAACCGAGTCCGGTTGCAATTGATCTAAGCATTGCCTTATGAAATTCTGAAAATCCCGAATTTGGATGATCCATAGATGGCGAAACAATATCTACTCCTGCCGGCAATTGAGTAATAGATCCTGGTTCTCCTGCATCTATAATAGGAGCTTCATCTGCGAAGTCATCTCCTGCATATCCAACCCCATCCTGAGTCTTTAAATATAAACTGCGCGATGCGCCTAATCGTGCAGAAACTAATTCAGCTTCACTATAACCGTTCAGTTGATGTATCTTGTCCATAACGGACGCAAACAAAGGAACACCGCGTGTTTGTTGGCAACGGTCTGGTCTATAGATGTGCATCAAATCTTTTGCTAATACACGCATTCTTCCTGCTTCTACACCTACATCATCGTAGGGATGCGTGCCTTTATGTAAATGATATGCAACAGGACGATTTACTTGATTTAATTCAACGCCCATTACGACTCTGTTTCCGTTAGTTAAAGTTGTGTTATATTCTTCATCTAGAAAATCCGGCTCTAAAAATTGGAGAGCATAGCCAAATTTATTATCTGCGTTTCGGATATGTTTGACTAAAACCTCACCATCTCGCACAAGTCCTTCTATTATTAATTGTTGACAATCTATCCAAGAGTGACGGCCTGTGATTTCGCAAATCCCTTTTTCAACCCATTCTTTCCAAAGTCTTTCAACAATATCATTGCCAACGATATCAAGCTCACCTTTAAGCTCACCGTTTCTCGGAATATTTCTTGCTCTAACTTGGAGATGTAATCCTTTATCACCGACGACTTGCGTCCTGTATATCTGCAATGCTTTTGTAGCTATCGGTTCGTTCCTTGAGAGTTGGCGACATCTATCTCTCATTTTACGAAGTGCAGGTCGAATTTCCTTATCGGCACTTGTTGAATTGCCTAAAAAATTGTGAAACAGTCTTGACGTAGAAGCGCCGGTGTAATTTCTGCGATAAGGAATCCGGCGACGCTGTTCGGTTTTTCCCCATGATGCAGGATTGTACCAACTCATTTAAAACCTCACTAAAATGTTTTGACCAGTTCTTTTGCCACTGAGGGCACGATCTTTCATTATTTCTCGATTATAAACAGAGCGATAATAATTGAGTAATTTTTGATTTTCATCCATACTTTTTAGAGTGTTAGAACGGTCAGATATTGAATAAGATGTTGTTAATTTCTGTGCTAACGATTCCGCCGTTGCTTCTAGGTAGTCCACCATCTTTGCAGAGTGAGAACGTGGATCGGCACTCGAAGTCGCTAAATTATCTTTGAGCTCAAATTTCCCAGAATCAAGTGCTATGCGCTCCGAATCTGAACTTCTGGTAATGTACATATTCCAAGCATATATGCCCACTGAACGAGATGCAGTACTGGAACTTCCGACTTCGATTATGTAGTCAGTACCAGACTCAGAAGCTGTAATCGAAAATGTCGTTGAGCCTGTACCTAGCAACCGTGCGTTATAACTGAGCGCATAAGAACTCGGTGCGTAAGTGCTTCCGATATCGGTTCTTTTCCAAACCCATCTATCTCCGATCACTAAAACTTCTGGTTCAAAAGTTGGATATTCTTCAGAATCAAATAAATTTTTCATTAAAAACCTTTCCAATTTGTCGCCCAATTTTTATTCCTTGGTGGACGTGTTTTTGGTTCTTTTACTTTTCTTATATCTTCTAATTTTTTCTGAATTAAAGGCATATTTGCATTCAAAGATCGGAACGCGCCTAAGTTGTAAGTCATCAAATCAAGTGCTTCGTTACGCGGTCGCATCTTCTTAAATTCCATCCTTGGGATACCTTTGCTGTATTTCTTAACCAATCTTTCAGATGTAAGCTGAAGGAAAAACTCCTCGTCCAGAAAATCGGGAAAGTGTATGTAACCTGGTTCTTGATCATCTTCGACTTTTAACCTCGCCATGATTTGCGTTTTTAAAGTATTGACTCCTAACGGAAACACGTTGCACCGCGCTGAATTGTTCTTAGTTGGACGCCCCACTTCTGCGCGATTCGTCCCACCTACGCCCTTTATTGCGGAAACGCCTATTGCTTCTAATTTTCGGCAAAAATTGTAAACTGCTCCAGTCTCATAACCTGAATCAATAAATGATCTTGTAATTCTTAAATCTTGTCCCGACGGATGCGCCCAAGTCGTTCTAAGATATTCTTCAACTTTGAGCCAAATATCTTCAGAAGTTGGCGCACCATAAAAAATTTGGAATCCCACGATCCATATCGCATTATGGCTATACCCATTGACAAGTATCTCAATGCGATCTGCTTGAACGTCTGCACTCGCGCATAAAACTCCGATACTTGAATCCGGTATTTGACCAGAAAAAGGTTTTGCTCTAGCCATGATTGAATTAACCTCAATCCCTTCGCCTTCCTCCTCCTCCCATGTTTGACCAAGAATAGTGTTGATAAATACGCGAAGAGCCTCTGCGCCTGTTCGCTTAGATTCAATAAAGATATTTGCGATCTCAGCAATATCCATCCACGGAGAATAAAGTCCGCTAAGATGAAAACCCGCAACACCAGTAAATTGCTTAGTTGCGATCCACTCGCCGCTTTTAATAGCTTGTTTACGTTGTATGTCTGACCACGCTTCATCGCACTCAACACAATGATATTTTGCTGTCTCCGGTTTATTCTTTTCCCACCTTACTTGAGACCATTCGAGAACTTGCGGTGTTCCACACTTCCAACAATTTATGTGGTAATATCTCTGGTCTGACCCTTCAAATGCAGATTCGATCCTTGACGCACCTTTTATCGTCGGCGTTGATGTAAGCAGTATTTTCTTCTGCCAATATGTTGCTGTTCGTCTTTTTGCTAGATTTATCGGATCACCTTCTGCTCCTGCCGACGTTGGATAACGGTCAACCTCATCTGCGAGTAATATTGCAATGCTTCTGCTTGCCAGAGATGCAGGAGAATTCGCACCGCATACCGTAACGTTTCCTCCCGCAAAAGTTTTATGAAGAGTAGTGTTCCCGCTGTCACGAGATCTTGCATCTCCAACTTTGTTACGCAAGGACGGTGTATCGCGAAGCATTAACGCTAGCCGATCTTTAGACCAGGTTTGCGCCATTGACAGAGTAGGTTGCAAACATAAAATCGGCAGCGGATTGTGTTCAATGTAATATCCGATAATGTTGTTTATAATCTCCGTCTTCCCAATTTGCGAGCCTGACATAATCACAATCTCTGAATACTGAGGGTCGGAGAATGCGTCCATCATTCCGCGCTGATATTCTGCGTTCGATGTATAAAACTGTCCGGCAGATGCAGACGACTCAGAAGATAAAACACGCTCTTGGTCTGACCACTCTGAGACTGTTAATTTAGGAGGCGGAAGATACCGCGTTGCCTGTTTTCTTCGTTCCGCTTTCGCCTTTAGAAGACCGGAGCTCGTCGTCTGATATGACTCGACTGATTTCTTTAAGGACGCTTCTGATTTCATCTTCTACTATTTGCTTGCAAAGTCCTTGTTTTGTTTCTAGCGCTAAAGCCGGTGCTAGTTTAGACGGCAAAACCATAAGACGACCTTTTAACGCATCCCCAAGTTTACCGACAAATTCTCCGTGATCTGCAACGCTGATTGTGTTTTCCTGTGTCCTCTCTAACTCCAACTCTGCCATCATTGCTTCAGCTTGGAGCTTACGTTTGCGTGCTTCGTCAAGATCGATGATTCCGGTATTATTGCCATCAACTCTTGATTGCAGATACATTACATATCCTTTGACGTTCGTCATAAACGGATAACGACCGCGCTCCTCCTTCGAGAGTACACCTTCCTTAACAAGCTGTTGTATTCGTCTCTCAGATAGGTTAAGGACACTTCCGAGTGATCCAATTGGAACGGTTTGCTCTTTCATGCCACTTTCTTAATCTCTCTTTCTGACCACTTGAACGGTTTGCCGTTTAACAGCAAATCATCTTTCCCTGTGAAATCACACCATCGGGAAATAATCACATCGCAGAAATCTTGACTTATTTCTATGCCATAGCATTTGCGTCCGGTTTTTTGACAAGCAATATGTGTTGTCCCTGACCCTGTAAATGGATCAAATACCAACTCTCCAATTCCTGTGTGGTACTCAACAAATTTTTGCCATAACTCAATTGGCTTTGTTGTTGGATGAAGATTATGAGTTGAGGGTTTATTAAACTCTTGGATTGTTGTTTCATCGGCTCGAACGCTTCCAGCAAAAGTTCCATTGTTTTTAGTGCATATCCAAATAGGTTCATGTTTCTGCTGATACTTCGCGCCTCTCCAAAATGCAAAAGTATTCTTGACCCACACTAATTCCTTTTTTACTTCCCACCCGAATTCCTTTAATCTCTCGCTTAAGACAAAAATATGTCTATCTACTGCATACGAAAATATAATTAGGTCGCTAGGGACTAATTTTAAAAAATATAATAAATCTTTAGGGCTGATATCTGCTTCAGTGTATTTTTTATGAACTGAAGCTATTCCGCCTCTACCTGGAGTTTTATAAGCCTCGTCATAGTTAACCGAGTATGGCGGATCAGTTAAACATAACGACGCTATACTCCCGCCCATCAACCGTTCAACATCTTCTGGCTTCGTAGCATCTCCACACAACAAACGATGATCTCCGAGCTCCCAAAGGTCTCCAGTTGTTGTAAATGGTACATCCGGGACTTCTGGTACTTCGTCCGGATCGGTTAAACCCTCCTCCAACTCTGCAAGAATATTCTGCAACTCATCTGGATCAAAACCACTGAGCTCCGGTTCGTCTAACTCCTCCAGTTCTAGCTTCAGCAAATCCATGTCCCATTCCGAATCTTGGTTGACACGATTGTCTGCGATACGGTACGCCTTAACTTGTTGCGGAGTTAATCCTTTAGCTACATGAACCGGAACTGTGTCCAAGCCGAGTCGCTTTGCAGATTCATATCTGGTATGTCCTGCGATGATTACGCTTTCCTCGTCAACAACTATCGGTTGTCTAAAGCCAAATTCCTGTATTGACGATGCAACCTTCTCCACCGCGTTTTCGTTCTTGCGTGGGTTGCGGACGTATGGGATCACCTTTGCGATTGATACGTTTTCTATTTTCATGGTCTCCGAAACGAAATCGAAATAATTTTTCTGTGACTAGATAAAATTTGCGCGTGCGAAAAACCCTCTATTAATACCGCTAGAAGTACCTTTTTTATCTAGCGGTACGCAAAGCATTATTTAGTGCAGTTTCAAATCTCTTTTTATACCGCTTATTAACTGTGTTGTTGACAATACGATTAAATGGAAAGCGCCCGCCTTTATAGTGTGCTCGATCTTCCCACGCGAGTAGCATCTTGAGTCCATTCTTTGTACGCTCATATATTCCTGCATTAGTGCGCCCTTTAGGTACACCAGAAAAGTATTTATCCTTATCTGACAAGAGCTTTGTAATCTTGTTGCGTGGGATATTGCCATATTTATTAACCTTTAGCCCAACCGGAACAGCGATCGCTTTTCTTTTTGGTTTTCGTGTACCTCCGGTTATATGTTTATCCATTATCTTTGCAGGAGATGTACTCCATTTATTAGTGCGGAAACCAAAGCCGACAAAGCCAACGGTTGCAGTTAGTGTCTTTTTAGTAGACTTAGTGACTTGAACAGACTTAACTATTCCTTTTGTTGGCCTATCAATAAAACGTGGGAGTAAACGTTGCAGAGAAGTACGGACATCAAATGCAGTGCTATTTAATGCGTTTGACGTAGCAAAAGGGATTTGCTTTTTCTGTAGTCTCTTTAAATGTTTAGTGAGTTTTTTGGTATCTGCTTTTACTTCAAGGAACATAGCGACCAATCCATAGTTGACAACTATAATAGTTATCATTTATGTAGGTGTACTAAGTCAAACAGAACTTTCTTGGTGTAATGCTAATAATTTGTCGAGGGCTTGTTTTGTTTTTTGTGAACGGCGTATATCCTTTTCAGATATTTTCCGCGAAGGCTTATTTAAATTTTTTCTAATAATTATTTCTTTTCGTTTATTATTATTATGTGCCGTTTGCTGTCCATGTGTTGTGCCGTTCGTTGTGCCATGTGTTGTGCCGTTGCCTTTTGAGCTGAACTGTATTTTGTCATAATTACAAAGAGTTATAACGTTTCTTGGCTGTGCCGTTCTTTGTGCCGTTTGTTGTGCCAACCGTTGTATCGTTATCATTCCGTTTTCCTGCCATTTTTTAAATGTACGGCGCAGTTTATTACGCGACCATCTCCATCTTTTACACAAATATTCTTCTGTATGACAGAATTGACCCCGCCTTAAATTATAACGTTTGCCGTTCCATTTAAAATTACCATCTGAATGATATGCCCAAAAGAATAGATCGACCCATGCCTGACCTTTCGTAAACTGTTCAGAAGTCCATAGATCATCGTGGAATAATTTTCTTAAAACAATTATATATGGTTCTCGATTCATTTATTCATTGCGCTATTTGCGATTCTTGCTAATTGTTCATTTGGAGATTCAATGCTATTTTCTTCAGAATTTAGAGCACCAAAAGGTTGTCCGCCTTCAAACAATACTCGCAAATCTATCCTTGCGTCATCGACCGCTTTATGCATCTCTTGCGTGATCGGAGACTTAGGTTTCGCATTTACAAAATACTTAGTTTCCATTAGTTTACCCACGCGATTTATTGTAATATCATAATCTTTAGGATTGCCCCAATCCACGTCATTCAACAATCTCGACACTCCTTGCTGAATAGTCTTTTGAGCTATTTCAACGATTTTTGGTTTCCCGAATTCTTCTTGTAGAATCGGATTGTTATCCTTATCGGTTGCACTCACAAATATAACGACAAAAGTCCAAAAATATTTTGGTTCTTTATCGCGGTCTTTTGCTATCAATTCCGGCGACCCTTTCGACCCTTCAACAAAAGCTTCCCTGTGCGGTTTTTCTTCGTTATCCCATGCAATGTATCCATGAATAAAATTATATTTATCTCCGAGAATACCCATGACTCGGAATCTATAAGTGCCTTCATTCGTGAATTTAAGGTAATCGTTCTTATTACTGGTGTTCGTTTCAACACCATGTTCCGGCATATAACTGTTCATAATTTATCCTTAAGGTGGTTTTGAATATATGATAAATCTTCCTCGAATTTATCAGTTTCAACTCCTAAATCATCAATTTTAATAGGAGTCAATTGAGGGAAAGATATAATCTTTTTCCCTGACTTTTTAAATGC
>MDTG01267391.1_pt1 | contig 18422 bp, 20 predicted proteins | sample 811421 | NCBI WGS metagenome assembly MDTG01 (sample SAMN05326645, study PRJNA326480) | marine metagenome | isolation source: seawater | place: Pacific Ocean: South East | collected 2011 | reverse complement strand
CCGATGAACTGGAGGAATTCGATCAGGTAGTCGATATAGTCATCGAGATCGAGCCGACCTGCCTCCAGCGGCACCTGACCTGCGTCATTCCAATCCGTAATCCAGACTTGCTGGGCATGGACCATGCGTTGCACGGTGCCGCGCAGCAGCGTGGCGTAGTGCCCGCTCATCGGCGCGACAATCAGCAGCTTTGGTGCATCTTCGGGCAAATCGTCGCGAATGAAGCGGCGCAGGTTGCCGAACGGCTTTTCCAGCACCACGGTTTCCGACACATGCTTCATCACGCCGTCGCAATCGACCGGCTGAATATCGAATTCCGGTTTGCCACGCTCTTCGTACAGGTGGGCGAACACTTTCAGCGCAGATGCTACGATCGGCCCCATGCCCATGTAGCCCATCGGCAAAGCCGGATTGTCGAGCAGGCGCGCGCCGACAGAAGCCCAGCTGCTGGCCGTGCCGAGCAGCGCACGTTGCATCTCATAAGCAGAATATAGCACGTATAACGTCCCTCGCGTTGTCCTCTCCGGACGAATGAGTGGCGGGCTGCATTTCTTGCACGTCCCGCGGTTCTGCCAATGAACATGGGCGCTTTGGAGCGTTTGTGCAATGCGGCATGGCCGGAAAAATGCTCTTGCCAGAGCTGTGCCAGAGCTGTGCCAGAGCAATGCCAAAGCTTCGAACGCACCTGCAATACGTGCTTCAATGCCAGCAGAGTTTGAGCTAGTGCCGCTTTCATCATGGCTTCCCCTGAACAAACTGAAGCGCCCGAAAAGGCCAAGAACCTGGGCTCGCTCGCGATGATCTTTCGTCTGGCGGCGAATTATCCGTGGCAGATGGCTCTGGCCGCCCTGGCCTTGCTGGTGACAGCCACCATCTCTTCGCTGGCAATGCCAACGGCACTGCGCCTGATCATCGACCGCGGCTTTACCGGTGAAGGGGAAATCGGCCGCTGGTTCAGTTACCTGCTCGGCCTCGTCGTGGTGCTGGGCCTGGCAACTGCCGTGCGGTTCTACTTCGTCAGCTGGCTGGGGGAGCGTGTGGTCGCCGATATGCGCCGCAAGGTTTACGACAACCTTTTGCGGCTTTCGCCGTCGTTCTTCGAGGAAACCAGCCCGAAGGAAATCAGCAGCCGGATGGTGTCGGACACCGCAATTATCGAACAGGTTGTGGGTACCACCATGTCCGTGGCCATTCGCAACACGATCATGGCCGTACTGGGAACAGGCTACCTGTTCTGGCTGGCCCCGCAACTGGCGGTGTGGCTGCTGGTCGGGATTCCGCTGGTCATCATTCCCATCGCCATCTTCGGACGTCGGTTGCGCACGATCAGCCGCACCAGTCAGGACCGGGTTGCCGATGTGGGCGCGATGGTGACGGAAATGCTTTCCGCCATGAAGATCGTGCAGGGCTTCAATCAGGAACAGCGCGAGGCGGAGCGGTTCGGCGGTGCAGTGGAGCAAACCTTTATCGTGGCGAGGCGCCGTATCCTGATCCGCGCGATCATGACGGCGCTGTTGATCACGCTGATATTCGGGGCGATCACCGTGTTGCTGTGGCGCGGCGCCGTGCTGGTGACGACGGGTGCGATTTCCGGCGGCACCATCGGCGCCTTCGTGTTTGCCGGCGTGATTGTGGCCGCTGCCTTCGGCGCACTGACAGAGGTGTTCGGCGAGCTGTTGCGCGGCGCCGGGGCAGCCAGTCGGCTGCGCGAACTGATGGACGAAAAGCCCGTGATCAGCGCGCCCGCGCGTCCGCAGGATTTGCCCCAGCCCCCGCGCGGCAGCCTGTCTTTCCAGAACGTGACATTCAGCTATCCCACCCGGCCTGCTGAGCGGGCGATTGCCGATTTCTCATTGACTGTGGAGCCGGGAGAGACGGTGGCCATTGTCGGCCCATCTGGCGCGGGCAAGAGCACCATTTTCCAGCTGGCGGAGCGTTTTTACGACCCTTCCAGCGGCACCATCCGCCTGGATGGCGTGCCGCTGACACAGGCTGATCCCGCCGAAATCCGCCGCCGCATGGCGCTGGTCCCGCAAGAAGGCATCCTGTTCGCTGCCAGCGCGCGCGACAACCTGCGCTATGGTGCGTGGGAGGCGGACGAGGGCGCTATCTGGGAAGCCGCACGCGCCGCTAATGCCGACCAGTTCCTGCGCGCACTGCCAGATGGACTGGACACGTTCCTTGGCGAAGGCGGGGCGCGGCTTTCGGGCGGACAGCGCCAACGGCTGGCGATTGCCCGCGCGCTGCTGCGCGATGCGCCGATCCTGCTGCTGGATGAAGCGACCAGCGCGCTGGATGCCGAGAGCGAGAAACTGGTGCAGGACGCGCTGGATCACCTGATGGAAAACCGCACCACGCTGGTAATCGCACACCGACTGGCCACCGTGCGTGCATCGGACCGCATCATCGTGATGGAGAACGGCCGGATCGTTGAACAGGGCGATCACACAGGCCTGATGGCGCAGGATGGCCTCTATGCCCGCCTGGCGACCTTGCAGTTCGACGATACGATGGCCGCGTAACCCGCTGGCGGAACGTCTTTCTGGCAAGGCGTTCATGACTTGCGTCGAGCGGAATCGGCCTTACATCGAATTCGTAACGACAGAAACTGCTTCCCCCGTGTGGACGAAGCCGGTCGTGAATACCTGATTCCCGCCCAAAAAGAGGACTGCTACTCCATATGATCCGCAAGCTGCTTGTCACCTCGGCGTCCATTCTCGGACTGGCCGTTGCCGCCCCTGCCCTAGCGCAAGATGAAACCGTCACAGAAGCCCCGACCATGGATTTTGGCACCTGGGGTGTCGACCTGACCCAGCTTGATGACAGCATCGATCCGGGCGACGATTTCAACGCCTACACCAATTCCAGGTGGATCAACGCGAACGAAATTCCCGCTGACCGCCAGCGATACGGCGCGTTCGACATGCTGCGCGAGGAAGCCATCCATGACGTTGAAGTGCTGGTGGCCGATCTGGTTGCGTCCGATCCAGCGCCGGGCACCACTGCGCGCCGCATCGTGGATGCCTACAACTCGTTTGTGGATGTGGACGCGATTGACGCGAGCGGCCTCGCGCCGGCACAGCCATTCCTGCAGGAAATCTATTCCGCACCAGACCTTGAAAGCCTGACGCGCCTGTTTCCGCAGGCTGGCTACCCCGCAATCGTATCCGCGGGTGTGGGCATCGATGCGCGCAATCCCACCGAATACGTTGTCTCCATCGGCTTTGATGGCATGGGGCTGCCCGACCGCGATTACTATCTGGTCGATTCCGAAAACAACCTGGCCATCCGCGAAGGCTACAAGGACTATCTGACCTTCGTTCTGGGCAAGGCCGGATACCAGGAACCGCGCGCTGCAGCCGAAGCCGTCTATGCATTCGAGGCGGACGTGGCGAAGCTGGAATGGGCGCGGCAGATGTTCCGCCTGCCGCAGCTGACCTACAATGAACTGACTCCTGCCGAATTGACCGAATTGGCAGGCGATTTCCCAATCGCCACGCTGCTGGAAGCGGGCCAGTTTTCTGATCAGACGCGGTTCCTTGCGCCGCAAATCCCGCCCAGCGAGGAAGAAATCGCCGCCCTGGGCCTGACGCAGGCGCAGCAGGACATGATCGGCGGCGGCCTGCCGGCGATGATGCAGCTCGTTAGGGAAACGCCGCTGGCCACGCTCAAGGCGTTCATGACGGCTCAGTTCCTGTCGGCCAACGCGGCGGTGCTTTCCAGCGAGCTGGACGATGCGAATTTCGAATTCTTCGGCCGCACCATCAATGGCCGCGAGCAGCAGCAGGAGCGCTGGAAGCGCGCCATCGCGAGCGTGGAGGGCGCTCTGGGTGAGCAGCTCGGTGCGCTTTATGTGGAGCGATACTTCCCGCCTGAAAGCAAGGTGCGCATGGATACGCTGGTCGCCAACCTGCAGCGAGCCATGTCTGCTGCTCTTGAAGAAAACGAGTGGATGACGGCCGAAACGCTGGCCGAAGCGCGCACCAAGCTGGAAGGCTTCGTGCCGATGATCGGCTATCCGGACGAATTCGAGACGTATGACGGCCTTGCGATCAGTGCCGACGATCCGCTGGGCAACCGCATCAGTGCCATCAACTGGGCGCTGGCTGACGCGCGTTCGCGCCTGGGGACGCCGGTCGATCCCAGCGAGTGGGGTATGTTGCCGCAAACGGTGAACGCCTACTATTCGCCGCTGACCAACCGCATCGTCTTCCCCGCCGCGATCCTGCAGCCGCCGTTTTTCAACGCCGATGCTGATGCAGCGGTCAATTATGGCGCCATCGGCGCAGTGATCGGCCACGAGATCGGACACGGTTACGACGATCAGGGATCGCAGTTCGACGCCACCGGCACGCTGCGCAACTGGTGGCAGGATTCCGACCGCGAGGGCTTCGAGCGTTTCACCGCGCGTATGGGCGAATTCATCGAGGCATACTGCCCCGTCGATAGCCCGGAAGGCCCGGTCTGCCTGCGCGCTGGCCAGTCAATGGGTGAAACCCTTGGCGACGTGGTCGGCCTGCAGATGGCCTATCGCGCCTACCGCCTGTCGCTGGACGGGCAAGAAGCGCCGGTGATCGACGGCCTGACCGGCGACCAGCGCTTCTTCCTTGGCTTTGCGCAGGTTTGGCGCGGAATGGAGCGCGAGGCCAGCTTGCGCAACCGTGTGATGACGGCGAACCACCCGCCCAGCGAGTTCCGCCTCAACAACGCGGTGCGCCATATCGACGCCTGGTATGATGCGTTCAACGTGGGCCCGGAAGATGAACTCTATCTGGCACCGGAGGATCGCATTTCGATCTGGTAAGCGGTTAAATCAGCCAGTGAATGCCAAAATGATCGGGGGCGAGGCTTGACTTCGCCCCCGGTTTGGTTGGAGGCGAGGGGCACGCCAGCTCTCCAGTCAGGGACAACCGCCAGCGCATGACTTTCCTCCAGATGCTGATCCTCGCCGTGGTGCAGGGGATCACCGAATTCCTGCCGATCTCGTCCTCCGGGCACCTGATCCTGGTCCCGATCTTCTTCGACTATCCCGATCAGGGGCCGATGCTGGATATTGCCGTGCACATAGGTTCGTTGCTGGCCATCATCGTCTATTTCTTCAAGGATGCCTGGGGGCTGGCGCGCGGTGGATTTGCCACAGTCGGTATCGGCCATGCGCCGGAACAAAAGCGCCTGTTCTGGTGGATCGTGCTGGGCACAATCCCCGCGGTCATCGCCGGACTGGCGATCAAGACCGGGGCGCTCAATGGCGTCGCTGTTGCTTTGTTCGGCCTCAAGATAGAGGATGGCGACCTGCTTGCGTCGCTGCGCTTCACCGATCTCATTGCCTTTAACCTGATTTTCTATGGCATTCTGCTGGGCCTGGCCGATTATTTCGGCCGCGAGGATCGCAGTTACGAGGATCTGACCTGGCGCGACGGCCTGCTGGTCGGTCTGGCGCAGGCCCTGGCACTGATCCCCGGCACCAGCCGTTCGGGCGTCACCATGACGGCGGCGCGCGTGCTGGGGTTTGGCCGGGTGGAAGCGGCGCGGTTTTCCTTCCTGCTATCGATCCCCGCGGTGGCAGGTGCTGGCGTGCTGATCGTTCCAGACCTGATGGATGCGGGCAGCGACATGGTGATGGAGGCCCTGATCACCGGCGGCCTGACTTTCCTGGCCGCTTTCGGCACCATGGCCTTTTTGATGAACTTCCTGCGCAAGGCCTCGATGCTGGTCTTTGTGCTCTATCGCGTTGCCATGGGCGTGCTGCTGCTGTGGATGTTCTAAGCTACGCTATCAAGAAAATGACTGATTTACAGTAGCCTGACCTGCGCCACCGCGTTACCCGTGCCTTGGCAACCTGCCGCTGCGGAACCTGACCCGGCCTCTCCCCGTTGAATCGTCGAGAGAATGCAAAAGGATAGGACCGTGGGCTATATTTTCATGATTGTGGTAGGGGTCATCCTGGGATGGCAAGCCGCTTTCATGCAGCGCGTTGAAACTGGGCGCGCGATGCCGCGTTTCATTGGTGCGGGGGTGCTTGGCGCGGTGCTGACCGGCCTGTTGCTCACCCCACTTCTGACACATGGCGACCTTGGTTCAGGAACTTATACCGTGGATGCGTTGTTATTGACCATGGCCGGTGCTCTGGTCGCGCTTTTCGCATGTAACGTGCTGTATCGGTGCGACCTGATCTAGCCAGGCCTCGAACTAGTGAGGCGTAATTCACCATGGTCGGTCCGCCAGAAGGACTGGCTGTCTCTGGAAGGGAAATAGAATGAAGAAGATCGTAGCTTTTGCATCTGCTGCAGTCCTGGGCCTTGGCGTCGCTGCTTGTGACAGCCCCGCGGAAGAAGCCGCCGAAGAGCAAGCTGAAGCCATGGAAGACCAGGCGGACGACATGGAAGACGCCGGCATGATCACCGATGAAGAAGCCGACGCCATGGAGGCCGAAGCTGACGACATCGAAGATGCTGCCGAAGGCGACACCGACGAATATACCGAAGGCATGGAAGAAGCCGTCAACTAAGACGGCATATCGCCTTTGCGCGAAATGCAGGAAAGGCCGACCTCCGAGAGGGAGTCGGCCTTTTTGATTCGTGAATGATATCGTAGTTCAGGCAGGCTTCGCGCTGCTGCCGCGGCCACCGCGCAGAAAATACTCCTGCGTGCCCCGGTGCAAAACATTGTCGACATCGATTACAGCTGAGTTCGCATAGGTAAAACTGGCGCCGAGATTGCGATAGAGCCGGTCAAAATCGCGTTCCACCGTCTGCCGGTACAGATCCTCGAAACTCTCGATCACGAAATAGGTCGGCTGCAGATCATCGATTACGTAATCGGTGCGCATCACCCGGTCCACATTCAGCATGATCCGGTTGGGCGACTGGCCTTCCAGCGCGAAAATCGCCTCGGTCGGGCCGGAGAGAATACCAGCGCCGTAAATGCGCGGCTCGCCCGCTTCCAGCATCAAGCCGAATTCCACGGTGTACCAGTAGAGCGAGCCCAGCGCCTTCAGTTTGTTGTAGCGCATGGCCTTCCACCCGGCGCGGCCATATTCCTGCATGTAATCGGCAAAAGTGGGGTCGGTCAGCAGTGGCACATGTCCGAACACATCGTGAAAAACGTCAGGTTCCTGAATGTAGTCGAAGGTCTCCCGCGTCCGGATGAAATTGCCAGCAGGGAAACGGCGGTTGGCAAGATGCCAGAAAAACACGTGATCGGGGATCAGCATGGGCACGGGTACCACACTCCAGCCGGTCAGTTTTCCCAGGTCTTCCGACAGCTCTGCAAAATCGGGCACGCCGCCTTTGCCGAGATCGAGCTTTTCCAGCCCCCGCAGCATGGCCGAACATGCACGACCGGGCAGTACGCCCATCTGGCGCGCAAACAGGTCATTCCAGATTGCATCGTCCTCGCTGTCGTAGCGCGTTTGCTGCGGCTCCAGCCAGTCTTCCCCGACGTGGGCGGGACGTTGCAACGGTGCCGTGAACACATCGTTGGACACTTCGGGCAACGCGCTGAAATCGTGACCTTCGGTGGTTTCAGGAGGATATTCGGCAATCTCAGTCATGTTTCAGATGATACCACATTCACCGGCGCGGTGCGAATCGGTGCGCCTTACTGGGCGGGCGTTTCAGGGGCGCCGCGTTCCACATCGTCTTCAGCGGGTTGGCGTTCATCCAGCATCTCTGCGGCCTCACGCAGGGCGGCGGCTTCCCCTTCGCTGGCAGGGCCTGGCCCGCGTGCAGCACTGCCATCGTCACAGGCGCTGACACATGCAAAAAGGGCCAGACCCGCGAAGGCCCGGCCCCAATCGCGCTGAACGCGAAAGCGTGTCACTCGGCCGCGGCGTCCATTTCGGCCTGGGCAGCTTCTGCAGCTGCCAGGGCGTCATCAACCGCGTTCTGGGCTTCGTCCGCAGCGGCTTCTGCCGTTGCTTCGGTATCGTCCATGGCGTCCTCCACGTCTTCCTCGGTCATTGCGTCCGCATCGGCGACGGGATCGGGCAGGCCCTCCATCGCGTCGTCCGCCGGCACTTCAACCGAATCGGCCACTGCATCTTCGGATGCATCGGTCGTATCACCGCAGGCTGCCAATGCGAGAGCGGCTGTGGTGGCAACAAAAGCAAGTTTCTTCATGTCGGGATTGACCCTTCCTCGTCGTTGAATCGGTCAATCTGCATAGCGCGGCAAGGCCAAAGTGGAAATGCTCCTTGCGGCCGTAGGCGCGGCGGCTGCGACCTGCCACAGGGAAAGCCATGATCGAAATGCCGGATCTTGACCGGGCGCGAGAGGAATTGCGCCGCCTGTTTGGCTTTGCCGATTTTCGCGGTCGCCAGGCGGATGTGATCGCGCGCGTGCTGGCCGGGCAATCGACGCTGGCTGTGATGCCGACCGGCGCGGGCAAATCGCTGACATACCAGCTTCCCGCAACCATGCTGGAGGGCACCTGCGTGGTGATTTCACCGCTGATTGCGCTGATGCACGATCAGCTGCGGGCGGCGCGCGCGAACGGTATCCGCGCCGCCACCTTGACCAGTGCTGATGCCGACTGGCGTGACACGCTGGATGCGTTCCGGGCGGGTGAGCTGGATCTGTTGTACGTGGCGCCAGAACGCGCCAGCCAGCCGGGCTTTCGCGACCTGCTGACCTCCGCAAAGCTGGCGCTGTTCGCAGTGGACGAGGCGCATTGCGTATCCGAATGGGGCCACGATTTCCGCCCGGATTATCGCCAGCTTCGCCCCCTGATGGACACCTTCCCCGAGGTGCCGCGACTTGCCCTTACAGCAACCGCGGACGCGCACACGCGGGGCGACATTCTGACCCAGCTGGGCATTCCCGACGATGGGCTGATTGTTGCCGGGTTCGACCGGCCCAATATCCGCTACGCCATCCGCCCCCGCGATTCGCTGCCGCGACAACTCGCGCAGTTGTGTGCCGACAATCCGGGGCCAGGCATCGTCTATGCCCCCACGCGCCGCAAGGTAGAACAACTGGCCGATCAGCTGGCTGACGCCACAGGCCGCCCGGTGCTGCCCTATCACGCCGGGCTGCCGCCCGAAGTGCGCGCGCAAAACCAGGCCAGGTTCGTCGCCAGCGAGGATATGGTGATGGTGGCCACCATCGCTTTTGGCATGGGAATCGACAAGCCCGACGTGCGCTTCGTGGCCCATGCCGGCACGCCCAAGTCGATCGAGGCCTATTACCAGGAAACGGGCCGGGCCGGCCGCGACGGCGATCCTGCCGTGGCGCTGATGCTGTGGGGCGCGGGCGATTTCGCCCAGGCCCGCATGCGTATCACCGAGGTTGAGCAGGCCCGCCAGGCCGGAGAGCGCCAGCGGCTGGATGCGCTGGCGGGCCTTGTGGAAACCGCCGGATGCCGCCGCGCCGTGCTGCTGCGGCATTTCGGAGAAGACCCTCCCGAAACGTGCGGGAATTGCGACAACTGCCTTGGGCCACCGCAGGTGATCGACGTGACGCAGCTGGCGCAAAAGTTGCTCTCCGCCGTCTATCGCACCGGGCAAAGCTTTGGTTTCGGACACTTGCAGAAAGTGCTGACGGGGGTGGAAGACGAGCGGGTCCGGTCGAAAGGGCATGATCGATTGTCAGTATTCGGCATTGTGGAGGGTGAGGAGGCGGCGCTCCTGCAACCTGTCAGCCGGGCGCTGCAGGTGCGCGGCAGTCTGGTGCAGACCGAGCACGGCGGGCTGGCGCTTGCGGGCGATGCGCGGGATATCCTGTCGGGCAAGAACACTCTCGGGATAACCAGGCCGCCGGAACGCGGCCGAACCCGCAAGGGGCGGGGCGGTTCCACCTCTAACCCGGTGGGCGATCCGCTGTTCGACGCCCTGCGCGCACTGCGCCGCGATCTTGCGGCTGAGGCCGGCGTGCCGCCTTACGTGGTATTCCACGATGCCGCACTGCGGTCCATGGCGGCAGGCAGGCCGGTGAACCTTGCAGAGATGTCGCAAATTCCCGGTGTCGGGGCAAAGAAGCTGGAAGCCTATGGTGAGGCATTCTTGCGAGCCATCTCGGAAAACCAGCGATAGGCGATTTTGCTTCCCAACGCGCTTCCTTTGATATAATTACGATATCATATTTATATCAAACAGGAGGGTTTCGATGAGTGCAGAACATATTCCCATGGCGCGTAGCCGGGAGGTGCCAGCCAGCGGCTACAATGGCTATGTGACGCTGCTGGTGGCGCTGGCGCTGACTCTGGGCGGCGCTTGGGCAGTGCTGTCCGGTATCTCCGTGGCCGAGGTGGGCGGTTCGCCAGCTCCGGTCATCCTTGGCATCCTGGTCGCTCTGCTAGGACTGTTTGCCTGGGGCGGCTTCTACATGATCCAGCCCAATCAGGGCGCCGTCATCACGCTGTTCGGTGAATATCGCGGCACGGACCGGACCGAGGGCCTGCGCTGGGTGTGGCCGTGGATGGGCAAACAGAAGATCAGCGTGCGGGCGCACAACATCCATTCCGAACGCATCAAGATCAACGATCTACGCGGCAACCCCATCGATATTGCCTGCAACGTGGTGTGGCGCGTGCGCGACACGGCGCAGGCGGTGTTCGACGTGGACGACTATGACGAGTTCGTAAACATCCAGATCGAGGCGGGCTTGCGCACCGTGGGCGCGCGCCATCCCTATGACGATTTCGAGGACGAGGAAACGACGCTGCGCGGCAGCCCGGACGTGGTGAATTCGGAACTTCAGGCCGAACTGAACGAACGTCTGGCCGTGGCTGGCATCGTGGTTGACGAAGCGGGCCTTACCCACCTTGCCTATGCCAGCGAGATCGCCGGTGCCATGCTTCGCCGCCAGCAGGCCGAAGCGGTGATTGCCGCACGCGCCAAGCTGGTGATGGGCGCGGTCAGCATGGTGCAGATGGCACTGGACAAGCTTTCCAGCGACGACATCGTTCACCTGGACGACGAACGCCGCGCGGCGATGGTTTCCAACCTGATGGTGGTGCTATGCGGAGAGCGCGACGTGAACCCGGTGGTCAACGCGGGTTCGCTCTACCAGTAATCCGTCATGCCCAAGGCTCAGAAGAAAGCTTTCGCCCTGCGGCTTGATCCGGCGCTCCACGATGCGGTGGAGCGCCTTGCCGCAGGCGAACTGCGCTCCGTGAATGCCGAAATCGAGGTGCTGCTGCGAGAGGCCTTGCAGCGGCGCGGAGTGAACGTGCCCGCCAGTCCGCGCCCGCGCCGGGGGCGGCCGCCAAAGAGCTGACGCTTGAGTGTGTGTTAAGCATTGTGCGCTACGCGTGGCAGCTGTGATGATGCAGAAATCCCGCCTCGCCCCGCACCGCCTGCCAAACGGCCTGATCGGTTTCTTAGCCGCGCTTGCCATTGCCGCCATTCCCGTGGCGGCGCTGTTCGCGCAGGAACGCCAGTCACCGTTCACAGTGGTGGAAACCGGACGCGGGTATGAGCGGCTGCAGGATGCAGTCAATGCCATCGGCACCTCGCGCGGCACCATCGCCATCGCGCCGGGCCGCTATGAACAGTGCGCCGTGCAGGAAGGTGGCATGGTATCCTACCTTGCTACCCAACCGGGTTCTGCCGTGTTCGACGGAGTGACCTGCGAAGGCAAGGCCGCGCTGGTGCTGCGCGGGCGCAGTGCAGAGGTTTCGGGACTGGTATTCCAGAACATGCGCGTGCCGGACTTCAACGGCTCCGGAATTCGGCTGGAGCAGGGCAACCTGACCGTGGCTGAAAGCTGGTTCCGCGACAGCCAGCAGGGTATCCTGACTCACAACAATCCCACCGGGCAGCTGATCATCGACCGCTCTACATTCACGCGTCTTGGCACTTGCGAGGGTTCGGGCGGCTGTGCGCATTCCATTTACACGGGCGAATACGGCCACGTCCGCGTGACTCGCAGCCGGTTCGAGGAAGGCCGCGGTGGGCATTATTTGAAAGCCCGCGCGATCCGCGTCGATATCGCTTCTTCCAGCTTTGACGACGCGGCCGGGCGCGGCACCAATTACATGATAGACCTGCCGGGCGGGGCCACTGGGCAAATCACCAACAACTGGTTCGTGCAGGGGCAGGACAAGGAAAACTACGGCGCTTTCATCGCCGTGGCTGCAGAGGGGCGCACGCACGACAGCTCCAGCCTGTCCATTGTCGGCAACGATGCGCGATTTGCCAGCGGCGTGGATCGCAGTTCCATCTTCGTGGCAGACTGGTCGGGTGACATGGGCGGCGTGGGCGAAAATCGCCTCGACCGCCGCCTGACGCGCTACGAAATCATTCGCTGAGCCAGGTCCTTCGGCGGGAACATCCGCACTTGCTGGTCCATTGCCCTACAAAGCAGGAGATTTTGCATGGCAGGCGGGTGGTCCCGCGATGGCGCGGTTCAGGACCAGATTGATGACACGGTAAGCGATGCTGTCGCAGCAGCGCGTTCGCGCTTGCCAAAAGGCGAGAGCGCCGAATATTGTGACATCTGTGGTGAAGACATCCCGCAAAAGCGGCGCGAGGCCGTGCCGGGCGTCCGTACGTGCATAGATTGCCAGTCGGGCAGGGACAGCGCCGTGCGCCATTCAGCCATCAATCGCCGTGGTTCCAAGGACAGTCAGCTGCGCTGATGGCCAGCCCCTTCATCTGGTTGCAGCACGCGCTGCCGCACCACGCGGTGTCACGCTTCGCAGGCAAGATCGCGGGCAGCGAAAGCACGTGGCTGAAAGACCGCCTGATCCGCCGCTTCATCGAAGCCTACGATGTCGACATGAGCGAGGCGGCGCGACCGGTAGAGGCCTATGCCAGCTTCAACGACTTCTTCACGCGCGAGCTGAAGCCCGGCGCGCGTGCGCTGGCCGATGGCAGCCAATACGTTCTGTCGCCCGCCGATGGCGCTATCAGCCAGATCGGGCGGATCGAGCAAGGTCGCATTTTTCAGGCGAAAGGCCGCGCATTCACCGCGACACAGTTACTGGGCGGCGATGCCGCAATAGCCGAGCGGTTCGAGGGCGGCACCTTTGCCACGATCTACCTCAGTCCGAAGGATTATCACCGCGTCCACATGCCCGCTGCCGGGGAATTGCTTGGCACCGTCTACGTTCCGGGCGACCTGTTCAGCGTGAATCAGGTGACGGCTGAAAATGTAGACGATCTCTTTGCGCGTAACGAGCGACTGGCCGCCCTGTTTGACGGACCGCGAGGCACCTTCGCCAGCGTCATGGTCGGGGCAATGATCGTGGCCGGGATCGAAACCGTCTGGGGCGGGCGGGAAATCGCGCATGGTCCACGCCTGCGGCATCGCACCTTCGCCGATGGCAAGCACGCCTTCGCGGCGGGCGACGAAATGGGCCGTTTCTTTCTCGGCTCCACCGTCGTCCTGCTGTTCGAGCCGGGGCGCGTTGAATGGCTTGAGGAACTCAAGGCAGGCGATGCCGTCCGCATGGGACAGGCAATTGGGCGTTGGGTTCAGCCAAAGGCGGGCGCGTAGGTCAGCGTGGCGGCGGGAATCGGCACGCCGAAGCTCTTCACCTGGAGGTATTCACCAACCTCGCCTTCAAGCTGCATCGGCGTGTGCTGGACGTAGCCGAAGCGGCTGTAGAGCGCCGGATCGCCGAGCACGGTTATCCCCTTCGCACCGCGCGCCCTCATCGCCGCTTCGCCAGCTTCCAGCAACGCACGACCGATGCCCGCGCCTTGCCGCGCAGGCTCGACTGCGACAGGGCCGACGACCAGCCACCCTTCATCGCCACTGGACAAGCGCGCCGTCGAATAGGTCACTTGTCCCACGATATTGCCGCTTTCGACCGCTACCAGTGACAACAGCAGGTCACCGTCTGCCCTTAGCCGGTCAATCACCTCGGCCTCGTCTCCGTCCGAATAAGGATGTCCCTCGAAAGCCCGCCGGGTCAGTGCGTGGATTGCCTTCTCGTCGCCAGCGCGCTCCTCCCGGATAGTCCAGCTCACGTCAGCAAGTGCCCGGCGCGATCTCGCTTGGTGGCAAGGTAGCGGGTGTTGTGCGGGTTGGCTGGCAACTGGTGCGGCACGCGCTCTGCCACGGTCACCCCTGCATCCTCCAGCGCGACGACTTTCTCAAGATTGTTGGTCATCAGCCGGACGCTGCCGATGCCCAGCAGATCCAGCATGCGCGCCGCCAGAGGGAAATCGCGCGCTTCCTCGGGCAGGCCGAGGCGGCGGTTCGCTTCCAGCGTGTCAAACCCCTCCTCCTGCAGGCGATAGGCGCGCAGCTTGTTGACAAGGCCTATACCGCGCCCCTCCTGCCGCATGTACAGCAGCACACCCCAGCCGCCCTCCGCTGCAGCGGAGGACATGGCCGCAAGGGCATGGTCCAGCTGCGGGCCGCAATCGCATTTCAAGCTGCCGAAGATGTCTCCCGTCAGGCATTCGGAATGCAGGCGGACAAGCGGTGTGGTGTCTGCCGAGCGCGCGCCCAGAACCAACGCCACGTGTTCGCGCATGTCGCCGGGGGAACGGAAAATGATGATTTCCGCCTCTTCCTGTGCCGCGATGGGCAGGTGGGCGCGTGTGGCGATCTTCAGATTGGCGGGGTCTGCCCATGCTGAGAGGTCGATAGCTTGGAGTGCAACCACCTCACCCGCGGGATCGGGATCGACAAGAAAGGCTGGCAGGATTCCGGCAATCCGCGCCAGTTCCAGCGCCACCTTGGCAGCGGGCATCCATTCCAGGGGTTTGGCAAGGAACGGCCCTTTAAGCGGGTTGACCGGATCGAGCGCCGGGTCCGCCACCGGCAATGCGGCGGCCAAGTCCATGGGGCCGGCCGCGCGCATCAGCACGGGTGAGTGACCATCGGCAGCGGGGCGCTGGCTGGTGAGCTTCAGCGTTTCGGCACGGGCTGCGGAAATCAGCAGATGATCACTTTTCGCCGCGCGATCCAGCGCGGTTTCCACTGGCAGCAACACCGGTGCATCCCCGATCTTGATGGGCCAGCCATGACGCAAGGCGTCAATCGCCTGCGCAACCCGTCGCTGCGGAGAGGGAGATGTATTCGCGCTCAGAGATCGAACTCCGTCATGAGTGGCACATGATCACTGGGCTTTTCCCAGTCGCGGGTATCCTCGGCAATGGTGTGCGCCCGGCTTAGCGCGGCAAGATCGGGGGAGGCCCACATGTGGTCCAGCCGCCGACCGCGATCCTTGCCCTGCCAGTACGTGCGATAGGACCACCACGAATAGTTGCGCTGCGGCGCGGGGATATGCTTGCGCCCCAGATCGACCCATTCGTGCGCGGCATGCAATTTGGCCAGCGTGTCCACCTCGACGGGCGTGTGGCTGACGACTTTCAACAGCGCCTTGTGATCGTAGACATCGCATTCCAGCGGGGCGATGTTGAAATCGCCCACCAGCAGCGTGGGACGGTCGATTGCTTCCGACCAGCGCGTCATCCGTTCGAGGAAATCCAGCTTCTGGCCGAATTTGAGGTTTTTCTCCCGGTCGGGAATGTCGCCGCCGGCGGGGATATAGACATTTTCCAGTACCAGTCCGTCCAGCGAAGGAAATTCAACGCCTACATGCCGCGCCTCGCCATTATCCTGCCAGTCGTGACGCGAGAATTCCTGCATTGGAATACGGCTGACGGTAGCAACGCCGTGGTAGCCCTTCTGCCCGTGCACGCAGGAATGTTCGTAGCCCAGCTCGGCGAACGCCTTGTAGGGGAACTGCTGTTCCTGACACTTGATTTCCTGCAGGCACAGCACGTCGGGCGCGTGTTCCTTCAGGTAACGCTCCACAATCGGCATCCGCAGGCGGACAGAATTGATGTTCCAGGTGGTGATAGTGACCATGCATGCTGCCTAGTCGCGAGCAACAGATAAAAAAACCCCCGTCGCGGGGGCATATGCGACGGGGGTTCGTTTTTCGAGCGTTCGTCACGCTTCGTAAGAAACGCGGCTTTAATGAGGATCAGGGCAACAGGGGGGAAACCCGCCTCACCGCGTCTCTATGCATCTAGAATTAGGGCCTTCTGCCTGTCGCGGCAATGAATGACGGATGTAATCTGTCGCAAATTTCCAACCTTTCGCCTACAGACTGTTTATCCCGGGCGACGGGTTGCGCGGCGCGGATCGCGAAAACGAAACTCGCTGTCGGAAACGCTCATGCCATAACGATGATTGCGCAGACGCACCGTAGTGCGTTGATTTTGCGAATCGAGCGCGACCCAGCTGGTCAATTCCAGTCCGCCGGGGGCGGAGGCATTTTCCAGAAAGATCAGCGTGATTGTCGGGAATTCCGGACGGTCCGGATCGTTTACCGCGATGGACACCACACCATTGCGCGTGCCGGACTGGACACGCCCATACCGGGTAATATCACGCCCCGGGTTCAGCAGCGCGCCAAGCGGTGAGTCCCCGATGGGGTAACGTTCCACCTGGCTGACCTCGTAATCGATGATCGACAGCGCGTTGCCGTTGGACACGACAAGCATGTTCACATCATCGGAGTATTCAAAGCGGATCTTGCCGGGGTTCTTCAGCGTCAGTTCGCCCCCCAGCACATTACCCAGGCGGTCCGTCTGCGTGAAATCGGCGCGCATCGTGGTGATGCCGCGCAGCGCATTGGCAGCGCGTTGCAACTGGCCCGTTTGCGCCTGAGCGGCATCGGGCATGGCGACCACGGAAACCGTGGCCGGAACGGCAAATGCCATCGCGCCTGCAATGGCAGCGATGGCAGGTGTGCGGATAATATTTTTCAAAGCGTTCATACTCTCACCAATCAGATTGCCCGAATACCGGTGAGGCGTTGAACTGTCACTGAACCCGAGTGGTTCCCTGCGTTCAGCAAAGTGCCGATCAAGCGTGCCGAATGGCCTCTTACTTGATCTTGCCTTCCTTGTACTCAACGTGCTTCTTGGCAATCGGATCGTACTTGCGGAAGGTGAACTTTTCCGTGTGGTTACGCGGGTTCTTCTTGGTCACGTAGAAGTGGCCGGTGTCCGCGGTGGAGTTGAGGCGGATCTTGATGGTTGCGGGCTTCGCCATGGTCTTGCTCTCAAATGTATCGAAAGGGCGCGGAGGCCCGAAATAAATAGGGCGGCGCGACCAACGCACCGCCGTTCAGGCGCGCCCATTGCGAGAGAATCGGGGAAAAGTCAAGCATCGCCCTAAAGCTCGATCTTGCCCCGCATCGCCTTTTTCTCCCCGTGCGCCTTCTTGCTGGCGAGGCGTTTTTTCTTGTTCAGCCGGTTCACGCGGGTCTTGGCGCGCGTCTTCGGCTCTTTCAGCGCTTCCCCGATCATGGCTGCCATACGCTCGCGTGCGTCGCGCCGATTCGCTTCCTGCGTGCGGTGGCTGCGCGCATCGATCACGATATCGCCCGCCTGGCTTAGGCGATTGCCCGCGATATCCTTCAGCCGGTGGAACACGCGTGGCGGCAGGCCCAGCGCGTAGATATTCACCCGCAGCTGCACTGCTGTTGCCACCTTGTTGACATTCTGTCCGCCGGGGCCGGAAGCGGCGATGAAGCTTTCCTCGGCAATCTCGTGCGCCCGGTCGAGAATCTTGCCCATCGCCCGATCGCCTTACTGAGCGCCCAGTTTCACGAAATCGGCGGGCAAAGGTGCCTGGGCGACGATATCGGGCTTGCCTTCGCGCGGCATCACCAGTGCGCTGGCATGGAGCATGGTCCGCGCAACGCGCGCATCCTTGTTGCCGTAGACGGGATCGCCCAGCAGTGAGCGACCGAAAGCGTGCTCTGCATGGACGCGGATCTGGTGGGTGCGCCCCGTTTCCGGCCGGAATTCAACCAGCGTCAATCCGCCGTCCAGCTCCCTACGCTTTGTCCAGTGGGTGACAGATGCTTTGCCTTTCTTCGCCACGATCATGCGCCAGCCGCGCGCCTCGCTGCTGATCTTGGACAGCGCCAGGTCGATGGTGCCTTCCTCCTGCTCCACCGGCCCGGCCACGATGCCGAGGTAGGTCTTCTGCACCAGCTTTTCCTCGAACGCCTTGTTGAAGCGTTTCAGCGCCTTCGGGTTGCGCGCCAGCAGCAGGCAGCCGCTGGTATCGGTATCCAGCCGATGTACGGGCACCGGGGCGCGCTGGAAGCCCAGTTTCAGCTGGTCGAGATGGTCCTCGAGGCTGGGGCCGCCCTTGCGCGGAGTCTCGATCGGCAGGCCGGCGGGCTTGTCGATCACCAGCGCTTCGCCGTCTTCGAAGAGGATGGGAATCTGTGTCATGTAAGGGCCTTTTCGATCCGGTCGAGCGCCTTTGCCAGCACGGCCTCGTCTGCGGCAAAGCTGATGCGGAAGCCGTCCTTGCCGCCGAACGCACTGGCCGCCACCGTCGCTACCCCGTGGTCGAGCAGGTGCAGCGCCAGCTTGCTATCGTCGCCGCCAAAGCGGTCCATCAGCGAGGCGGCATCGACGAGGCAGTAGAATGCGCCGTCGGGCACGGGGGTGGAGAGGCCGGGAATGGCGTTTACCCGCTCCACCACCATGT
>MDTG01220683.1_pt1 | contig 18425 bp, 10 predicted proteins | sample 811421 | NCBI WGS metagenome assembly MDTG01 (sample SAMN05326645, study PRJNA326480) | marine metagenome | isolation source: seawater | place: Pacific Ocean: South East | collected 2011 | reverse complement strand
GGCGGCGCGTCGGCGTTGTGGGTCGACGAGGCGATGGCGGACCGCTTCACGGGGCGTGCGATCGAGTTCATCGAGCAGCGTGAGGCGGCGGACGAGCCCTGGTTCCTGTTCTTCAGTCTTCATCAGCCGCATGTGCCCAGGCTTCCCAACCAGCGGTTCCTCGGGACGAGCGGGTTCGGGCTGCGCGGGGATGCGATCGTCGAAGCGGACTGGTGCGTGGGGCAGCTGACCGCGGCGTTGGACCGCCTGGGCGCGCGGGAGGACACGCTGGTGATCTTCACGAGCGACAACGGGCCCGTGATGAACGACGGTTACAACGACGGCGCGCTCCGGGATCGCGGGACGCACGATCCGTCCGGGCGATACCGAGGGGGCAAGTACACCCTTTGGGAGGGCGGGACGCGTGTGCCGTTCATCGTGAACTGGCCGGGGACGGTTGGATCGGGGACTTCCGATGCGCTGATCTGCCAGGTGGACCTGCTCGCGACACTGGGGCGTGTCGGGGGCGCGCCGCTGAGCGCCGGAGCGAGGCGTTCGACCGACAGCCTCGATCTTGCCGACGCGTTGGTGGGCCAGCGCGGCGCGGGGCGGCGGGAACTCGTGACGCAGGGCGTCGGGGGACTGGCGATCCAGGACGACACCTGGAAATACATCGCGCCCAACCCGGCGCGGGCGTCGTTCGGGCGGGGGCACTGGTCGGTGCAGAAGCACGAGGGGAGCGGCAACCCGCTGGGCAGCCCGGCGATCGGTGCGGGGGCGTCCCTGTTCGATCTCACCGGGGACCCCGCTGAGGCGGACGATGTCGCGGCGGACCATCCCGCGATCGCGGCGCGGATGCGGGCTCGCCTCGAAGCGATTCTGGCGCGCGAGGGGACGGCGCCCTGAGCCTGTGCAGCAGCGGGGCGCGGGCCTGGCGGCGTCCGGGTGACGCTTTCTCAAGTTATCGCACCTCTGGACGCGTGCGGGGCACCGGAATGCTCGACAGGTCACGGGGATGCCCGGTATCTTCGGGAACGGTCCGGGGGCAGGTTCCGCTGCGCGGTCGGCGCGGTTGGTGTGGTCTGAGGTGCCCGATGCCGGGCCCTCCCGAGGATGCGTGTGAGCGAGGCGAACGGACATCCCCTCCCGGGCTCCCGCGTTGACGGGGACTCCCCGGGTTTCGCGGACGGGCTGTTCGAGATTGTGCACGATGAGCTCCGTGACCTCGCGGCGAGCATCCACAGAAGGGGCGCGGGGGCGCGCACACTGCAGGCAACGGCGCTTGTCAACGAGACCTGGCTCAAGCTCGAAGGTCGGCTCGGGGGCGTGCAGGACCGCCAGCACTTTCTCGCGCTTGCGGCTCTCGCGATGCGCCAGGTGCTCGCGGATTACGCGCGATCGAAACTGAGAGAGAAGCGCGGCGGCGGGCGGCAGCGGTTCACGATCAGCGTCGAAGCCGAAGCCGGGACGGATCGGGAGTTCGACGCGATCGAGTTTCACGACGCGTTGGATCGGCTCTCGGAGCTCAACGAGCGTCACGCGCGGGTGGCGGAGCTGCGGCTGCTCGGCTCGCTCCGCGTCCCGGAGATCGCGGAGTTGCTGGGCGTGAGCGAGCCCACGGTGAAGCGGGACTGGCAGGTAGCGCGGCTGTGGCTCGCGCGTGAGCTGCGGGCGTCGTGATGGATCCGGCGCGGTATGCCCGGATCGCGGAGCTGGTCGCCGAGGCGCTCGAGCAGACGGAGTCGTCGCGCGAGGACTGGGTCCGGGCGCGGTGCGGCGATCCTTCTCTCTGCGCGGATGTGCTCGAGCTGCTGGCGCTGGAATCGGGAACCTGCGCGTTTTCTGAGGCGGGTGTCGAATCGCGGCGGCGGGAACTCGACCGCTTGTTCGAGACGGCCGACAGCACGCCCACCGAGGCGACGCTTCCCGAACGGATCGGGGGCTACCGCGTCATCCGCCGGATCGGCGAGGGCGGGATGGGCGTCGTTTTTGAGGCGGAGCAGGCGAGCCCCCGGCGGCGCGTCGCGGTCAAGGTCGTCGACAGCGTCCGCGCCGGTCGCGGGCTCGAGAAGCGGCTGCGGCAGGAAGCGGAGATCCAGGGAAGACTGCAGCACCCGGGGATCGCCCAGATCTACGAGGCGGGCGCCGCGCAGGTCGGCGAGTCGATCCGGCCTTTCTTCGCGATGGAGTACATCGAGGGCGCGTCGCTGACGATGCACGCGCAGGGCCTGGACCGGCGGGGGACGGTTGAGCTGCTCGCGGCGGTCGCGGGTGCGGTTGGGTACGCGCACGCGCGGGGCGTTGTGCACCGCGACCTCAAGCCTGACAACATCCTTGTGCTCCCTTCGGGACAGCCCAAGGTGCTCGACTTCGGGATCGCCCGCCTCGCGGGGGACGCGACGATCGGCCTGATGACGATCACCCAGCAGGGGCAGTTCGTGGGGACGATCGGGTACATGGCGCCCGAGCAGTTCACGGGGGACGCGGGAGACGCCGGCCCGCGGGCGGATGTTTACGCCCTCGGGGTGATCGCGTACGAGCTGCTGGCGCAACGCCCGCCCTTCGAGGTCGCGGGGCTTTCGCTCTCCGCTGCGGTGCGCGCGATCGAGAGCGGCGTGCCGGTTCCGCTCCGGGCGGTCTGCACCGGCGTCTCGCGCGACCTTGAGACGATCGTGCATCGCTGCCTTGATCCCGAGCCGGAGAGGCGGTACGCGGACGCGTCCGCGCTCGCGGCGGATCTGCGTCGTTTTCTCGCGGAGCAGCCCATCGTGGCGCGTCCCGCGACGCGGCGTTACCTCGCGGCGAAGTTCGTCCGGCGGAATCGCCTGCTCGTGGGCGGCGTGGGCGCAACGGTCGCCTCGCTGGCGATCGGGCTCGTCGCGACGGCGTACTTCGCGTCGGGGCAGCAGCGGGCGAGGCTGGATGCTGAACGCGAGCGAGAGGTCGCGCGGCAGAAGGAACTCGACGCGGTGCGCGGCGTGCTCGCGGGGGCCTCCACGCTCGCGGACCGCGGGGAAATCTGGGAAGCGGTGCGGCAGTTGCACGCCGTGTCGGCGACGACGCGGGGCTGGGCGTGGCGGCACACGGCGCTCGGGTTGCCCTGGGTGATCGAGCCCCCCGGTCCGGGTTCGGGGCTCGTCTCGACGGGTCGACCCCGCCCCGTCTCGTTCGCGGACAACGAGCGGGCGGTCTTCCTGACCGATCCGGGGGGCGAAGCGCTCCTGCTGGATGTACCCGCTGGATCGTGGGAGAGGATCGGGACCGAGGCGCGATTTCTGCTCGCGTTAGAACCCCAGCCCGCGGGCACGGGGGGGGTTCGGCTCTTCGATCGCGCGGGGCGGGCGGGGTTGCTGGATATCGCGACGGGTGAGTTCACCCCTGCCGGTCCTTGGGGATCTGAACCTCTCGAGCCGCGCCCCGCGGGGGCGTTCGGCGGCGTGGTGATGTCGGCGCCCGATTCGTTGTTGGTGCGCGAGAAGGAGATCGTTGAGTTGCGGACGCCGGGCCAACCGGTGTTGAGGTTGGGCGCCGACACGCCCGATGTCCCGCACGCGGGCCCTTGGTGGGAGATCGCGACGCCTGCGGTCGGTTCGCCCTACCTCGTTGTGGCGCGGTGGGCGTTGGGAGATCGTGGCGCGGAGATCGTCTGCATCGACCGGCGCACGAACGCTGTCGTGCGGTCTGTTCCCGCGTCCTACGGGATCCCGGCGGTCGCGATGGACCAAGACGGCACTCGGGTCTACACACGCAGCGCGACGGGACTTGACATCCTCGCGGTGCCCTCGCTGGAACGCGAGGGCGCCGTGGAGGGCGTGGGGAGCGCGCTGACGCTCGCGGCCATGCCGAGCGGGGGCGTCGTCTTCGTTGCGCACGAGACCGACCGCGTGCACTTGCTCGATCGCAGCGGCGATCTCACGGTGTGGCCCGAAGCGATCGGGGCGCAGAGTTTCCCGAACAGGCCGCGGGTTTCGCCGGACGGCCGACTGCTGCTCGCCTGCACACCGAACGACTGGCTCCCCTGGATCATCGACACGGCGCATCCGATCGATCCTCGCCTGCGGGGTGTGACGCCGCTTTCGGGGCATGCTTCGTGGGTCTATCAGGTCGCGGTTTCGGGGGACGGTTCGCTGCTCGCGAGCGCCGCGCCGCGGGGCGATGTGCTGCTGTGGGATCTGCACGGGGGGCGGCTGCTGGCGCGGGTCCGGCGGGCGGCTCCCGAGGGGATGGGGGCGCTCGCCTTCCAGATGGACGCGCCGCTGCTGTTCGACGAGGCGCGGGACGCGCTGATTTTCGGTGAGTTCCGGGCGTCCTCGAACAGCATGGGGTTCTCGACGCTCGATCTGCGCACGGGCGAGCGCGCGTGGACCGCTGCAGAGGATCGGGCGGCGTTGCACGAGCGCCTGGCGGATCGGATCGGCTGGCGGGCCGGCTCGCTCTATCACCACGCGGCGGTGCTGCCTGGTCGGCGGATTCTGGAAGCGACGAGTTCGCGGTATCGTGCGCAGCGTGTCGTTGTCCGCGAGGCCCGCCGGAACTCGGCGCCCGGCGCGGAGATCGAACTCAGCGCGAGTGCCGCGGAGATCCCGGGCGGGGTCGCGGTGCACCCGGACGGGACGCGGTTCGTCTCGGGGGACACGCAACACCTCATCGTGCGCGATGCGCGGACGCTCGAGATCGTCGAGAGGCTCGACGACGCCGGGACGAACAGGGTGTACGGCGTCGCGTACAGCCCCGACGGCGAGCGGCTCGCGATCGGGACGGGTGACGGGACGGTGCTGATCTACGAGACGCGCTATCACAAGCGGATCGCGGAGATCCGGCCGGTCCAGTTCGATGGACGCGAGCCGGCGCCCGCGGGCAGCGATCGCGACTACATCTATGCGCTCGCGTGGACACCGGACGGCTCGCGGCTGGTCTGCTCGGGTGGGGAGACGATCCGGGTGCTCGAATCGGAGCGCCCGTTCATCCACGATCGAAAGCGGGCCGCGTGGGAGGCGGACCTGCGGGCGGCGCGCGAGGGGCGGGGGTCTAGTCCGACGGCTGAGCGGGTCGTCGGGATCGAGCGGCTCGCGGGCGGCGGCGTGATCGAATAGAAACACCCCCGCGTCCTTCCCAAGACGCGGGGGTGCGTGGCCCGTGCGGTGAACAGCGGACCGGCCGGAGCAACCCGGGTCGATCCGCCGGTCGGAGTGGCGGCGGATCGTCCGGTGTTTCCGGCGTGATCAATCGCGGCGCTCGGGCCCCTGCTGGTTCCGACGGGTCGCGAGTGTCAGCCCGCCCACCCCGCCGACGAGCGCCAAGGGCCAGACGACCGATGCGCCGAACACGCCCCCCGGTTGTTCGGCGACGGTGCGCAGTTCCTCGCGCAGCGATTCGAGTTCGCCCTGCAGGGCCGCGATCTCCGCGTCCTTCTCGTGACGCAGCGCGTTGACGGCTTCGACGACCAGCGGGGTGACCTTGGTGTAGTCCATGCCGTGCGCGTCCACGCCGTTCGCCTCGTAGACCACGACTTCGGGGAGTACCGCGCCCACCTCCTCGGCGATGAAGCCGACATCGTGGTGCCCGCCGTGCTCGGCGTCCCAGGTATAGGTCACGCCTCGAATCTGCCCGAGTTTCTCGAGCGGGTCCTCGATCGGGGTGATGTCGCTCTTCCAGCGTCTCGAAGAGTTGGTGCCGTAATCGAGACCGGCTCCGCTCGCGAAGAAGTCGTAGCTGAACGCGACAATATTGCTCTCACCGCGAACGGCGACGGGGCGCTGAACTCCGTCCCATGTACCGATATCGACGAGATTCTCCCCGAATACGCCGACGCCGCCGTTGCTTTTGGTCACACCCCTCACGCCGTGCGCCTGTCCGGAACTCTTCGTGGCCTCGCCGTAGACGGCTGTGCCGTTCGAATCAGCAAGCATGAAGCAACCGGGGTAGTAGTTACCATTGAAATTGTAGGTTGGGTTGGGTGAGTTTCCGCCAAAGCCGCTCGCGGATGAGTAGATCCCGAAGCGGCTGTTGCTGTCCGCTCGGATCGCGGCTCCGCTGGTCGTGAACGCGCTGTTGGTCGCCGTAATGGCGTCGCCGAATACCTGATCGGTGCTGACATTGATGCCGGAGGGGACGAAGGGAAGCGCGTCGGTCGCCCGGATATCGAGCAGGTAGTTACCGAAGAGCGAGTCGGGCCCGATCACGGCGCGGGAGTTGATCTTGAGACCGGGTGAGTTGATCGGGAAGAACCCGCTGTTGATGCTCTTGATCTCCGTCGCGGCGATCGTGCCGTCGACGGTCAATTTATAGAACGGGTTGTCGGTGCCGACGCCGACATTGCCGTTGGGCAGCATCGACATCACCAGGTCGTTTGCGCTCGCGCCCCGGTTGGGGCCGTAGCGGAACTCGAGTCGGCTGCTCTCGGCGGGCGTCCGGCGGATCATGCTCCAGTTGTCGATGAGAGTGCCCGCACCGTCCTGCTCCATCAGGTCGATGAAGGAGCCGACGGTGCCCGACTGATCGCTGACCATCGTGAGACCGGCGTCCTGCGAGGAGATGAGCAGATCGGTGTTGGGCTGGATGGTGTCCGACCCGATGACGAAGCCGTCGTCGAGGTGGAGCAGGCGTGCAGGCGACGCGGTGCCGATGCCGATGTGACCATCGACACCGTCGATCGCCAGGCGGTTGAGGGCATCGAAAGAGTCGCGGAAAATGAGGTTGCCGCTGCCGCTGTCTTGATAGATTGCCCACGAGGTCCTCAGTGAGTCACTACCGTCCGACGCGATCCGCAGGCCCGGGTTTTGTGGCCCCTCGAGCCCGAGCATCCAGCTCGATTCGCCGCGGACGGTCAGCGGGCGACCCGTCGCGTTGGTCCCGATCCCGACATTCCCTGCGGAGTTCACGCTGATGCCCCGCGTGTTGAGGGCGTAGGGCGTTGCGGTGAGTTTCTGGCGCCCGATGATCTCGTAGGACTGGGACTGGTCGGCGGGTCCGGCCTCGATTTCGAGCCAGAGTTGGTTGTTCGCGGCCCACGGCGCGGCACCGAAGTCGACCTCGACGCTGAACAGGCCGCTCGTGATATCGACATTGAAGGCCTGCACGGTGGCGAAGGGCGAGCCGCCGGTCTCGGTGTCGTAGAGGCGGAAGCGCATGTCGCGCATCCCGGTGACAGGCGACCCGTTCTGGCTCAGCGAGCCCTGGTAGGTGAACTCGGTCTGCGCGAGCGCCGGGACAGCGGTGCCCACGGTGCACACGAGGACGACAAGACGACGAATGAACTGACGGGGACGCATGATCGACCTCTCCTGCGAGCCCCGCGATTCGCCGGGCCCTTGATTGCTTCGACTGGATCTGGATCAGACCCGGGTGCTCTCCGCGGGCGGACCGGGTCAGGGGCACCCCGCGAGGAACGCCCCGACGAAGGTGTTGATGTCCGCGAGATCGAACACGCCGATCGGCGGAGACAGGTCACTCACCGGATCCTGAGCGAGGAAGCCGGAGACAAACGCGTTGATGTCGCTGAGATCGAGCACGCCGAACGGTTCGTTCAGATCCGCCGGGTTGCATCGGGGGGGTCCCGGGTCCATGGCGCCCCAGAACCCACCGATCAGGGTGTAGGTCGCGCCGGTCAGCACGCCCGCGTCGGGTTGGCCGACGGTGCCGGAGAGCGTGTAGGTGGGGCCCGTGAGGCTTCCGCCCCCGCCGTCGATTGTGTAGGAACCGAGCCGATCCGGTTGTGCGTTTGCAACACCTGCCAGCACAAGACACAGAGATGCCGCGATCCGCCGATCCATAGATCTGCCTTCCGTCGAATCAGTACAAACCCGCACCCCCTTGCCGGAGGCACTCCCTCAAGAGTTCACGACATCCGCTGGCAGGAGAGATCACGGTGTCTGGGATTTTTTGCGAGTCACCGTCTCGCCGGATTTCCCTGCCCATGCTCCGTCGGACTCGATCGCTGCATGACAGCGTCGTGTCACTCGATCTGCACTTTTGTCCGAGGCCGAGACGCGAATCACCCTTGAGGGTGATTTTTATGCATAAGTGTTTGTTTTCAGATGCCTTAGCCAGATTTATGGAAAAGCCTGTCTGGCGCACGCATTCGGATCCGATTTCGAACGCCGAGGTGTTCGCCGACTGAGAGGCGTGCAACGCAGCATGCCTAGCGATCCGGCTGAGCGGCGAAAGAGCACCGGGCACGAGGTGCCTGCATCCTCGGTTTCCCTGCGGATAACGCGGTTTCGCTCGGTGCTGGCGGGCGGTATCTGCAGTTGTGCACAATCGGGCGGCGGGAGCGTGCGATTCGCCTGCGACAATTCCAGACTCTGTTGATTTGAATATCTCCTGCCGCGATCGGCGTCGCTTGATTTGATCTTTTCCATCCGGTATGGTCTTTTCGGGAAAGGAAACAGCGCGTGGGGACGCGAGGGGGATCTCAACCAACGATCGGCTGACCATCGGCTCGTGCGCCGTATCGACGGTGCGCGTCGCTCGTCTTTGCGCCGCTCGAAACGGTCTGCAGGCCCTGGATCACCACCGCCCGTCTCTGCACCTCCTGTTTTCCGATCCCGCTCGCGCGCCGCGCTGTCCGAGGCGTCTGCGAGAGCCGTGTCGTATCCGCGCGGGTGCGCACGGGATGAGCTTCGAGCGCGCGTCCGCTTCGGGCGACGGGCTCCTTGGAAAAAAGGGAGATAGCAGCATGCGATCAGAGAAGACTTCCGTCGGACGATTCGCGGCGATCGTCGCCGCGGCGGGCGCCGCTGTGGGCGTGAACACGGCCAGTGCGCAGTTGGTCAATGTCGACCCCTCGAAGGCGAACGGCGACTACATCGCGGGCACGGGCATCCCCGGGGACAACTTCCTGTCCGACGGGATCCTGGGATCCGCGGTCTTCCTGAAGGTCCGCGGGCGCCCCGGCGCGCCGATCTCGGGTCAGGCGCTGCTGACCACGGGGACAACCTTTATCAATGTCACCGACAGCGTGGGCGGCACGCCTCTCTGGAACTGGGACTTCCAGTTCAGCCCTCGCCTCGATGACACCGCGGGCGGTCGGAACTACAGCCTGCTGCTGGATGTCGAGCTCGACGGGACGAGCTACTCGGCCGCGGCGCCGCTGTTCGACAGCGACGCGATCGCGGGCAACGCGTGGTCGGAGACCGACGGGTACTTCACCAATCCGGGCGGCGGCGCCTGGTCGGACGACGACACCGACTATGTCTTCAGCCAGTCCTGGCGCGTGGGGTTCGGTTTCCTGGCGGGCGGCGAGCTGCCCCCCGGTGATTACGACATCAGCTGGCGCGCGATCAACGACGACGGCAACGAGGTCGGCTCGCTGAGCGCGACCGCGCGCCTGATCCCGCCCGCGACGACGGCGCTCACACTGGACGCGACGGACGCGTGCCTCGATGCGTCTGAGGGCCAGCTCGTCGTCGCGATCAACCTGTCCAACCCGCAGGTGCTCGCGAGCGGTGCGCAGGCGTTCCTGTCCTACGACACCTCGAAGCTGGACTATGTCTCCGCGGATGTGAGCGACTCACGCTTCGTCGAGATCCTCGATGTGGCTGATGAGGTCAACGGCACGATCGACTACGCGGTCAGCGCGGACTTCATGAACGGGCAGAACGGCACGACCACGAGCACGACGCTCGCGACGATCACCTTCGACATCCTGGGTGACTACTGCGCCGAGGACGCGCTGGTGTCGTTCCGCACGAACACGCCGCCGACGCGGGTGACGGAGTTCGGTGGCAACGAGATCCTGCCCTACACCATGGACCTGGGGACCACCACCAAGGACAGTGTCGCGCCGACGCTGAGCGTCCCGGATGACATCACCGTCAACGCGGACGCGGGCTTCTGCACCGCGTCGCTGATCAACACCTGGCCCTTCGATGTGTCGCCCCCCATCTCCGCGTCCCAGACCCCGGCGCCGGGCGTGTTCTATGTGGACCGCTTCGCCCCCGCGGCCTTCGAATCGGTCTTCTTCGATGGTGACAACCGCCTGCGCCACGGGATCGACGCGGCGGACTTCCAGGGCTGCGGCGACTTCTACGCGACGCAGGGACGGAAGTACGACATCAACATCCCGCTCGGGCAGAAGTACTCGCTCGATCTGTACATCCCGTCGGACTGGGCGACCTCCGCACGACGCGCTGATCTGTGGGCGACGACGCGCGACGCGAACGGGGACATCTCGGGCTTCCCGATCCTCGGTTTCATCAACAATGATCCGAACGACACCTGCAGCATCACGCCCGGCTCCCCGGTCTCGCGGTTCCGCGTCTTCTCGCAGGACGATGACCTCGATCCGAGCAACGGGCTGACCCCGGGCTGGGTCGAGCTCGGCCTTCCGGCGGGCTTCACCTATGACCGCTGGTGGACACTCGAGACCGAGTTGACGGCCCACGGGTATATCCACCGCGTCATCGATGACACGGGGGCCGTCGCGCTCGAGGTGACCGATCCGGTCACCTTCGGTTCGGTCCGCACGAGCGACCTGATCATCCAGGCGTACAACTTCGGCGAGACTTACGATGTGTACTGGGACAATCTCGTCCTGCCGCCCGAAGGGGCGGTCGCGTCGGACGACTGCTCCACCGCGGTCGTCACCTTTGAGCGCAGCGATGACCCGCTGCTGGGCCTCGACGACCCGTTCCCCACGGGCTCGACCTCCATCACATGGACCGCGACCGATGACTGCGGCAACCAGACGACCGATGTGCAGGTCGTCACGGTCGATGCCGTCAACGACTTGCAGGTCGATGTCGAGCTCGCGGGTGTGTTCGAGGATGTCGACCGCTGCATCACCTTCGAATTGACCCCCGTGGGCGGCGGCGCCCCGGTCGTCGTCGAAGAGACGCTCTCGTTCGTGGGCGGCGTTGCGTCGCAGACCATCGAGGTGCCGTGCGGGGACTACGAGTGCATCACCGCGCGAGATACGCTGCACACCCTCCGCGCCACGGACGGCGATGACTTCGCGGTCGCCGGCACCGCCTATGTCGCCGATTTCACCAGCTCGGGCGACAACGACGCGCTGCGGGGCGGCAACTTCAACGATGACCCGTTCATCGACATCCTCGACTTCGGTGTCTTCATCGGGCAGTATCTGACCAGCGTCGGCGCCGACACCCCCTGCCCCGTCAGCGGGCCACACGCGGATGCGAGCGGGAACGGCGTGGTCGGGTCTGAGGACTTCACCTTCATCTCGACGCAGTTCCTCGCGCAGAGCGAGCTCGACTGCGGCGGCAACCTGCTCATGGCGGGCCAGGACCCCTGGGGCATCGACATCCGCTTCGCCGACGGCCCGGTGTCGTCGATCGGGGTTGATGAACTCCGTGCGCTGGGCATGGGCCACCTCGTCGCGGCGGACCTGAACCACGACGGCATGCTGGATGCCGACGACATCGGCGCGTTCATGAACGGTGCGCTGCCCGACACGCTCGCGGACCTGAACCGCGACGGCCGGGTGGATCTCGTCGACCTGCTGGCGGTCGTGGACGCTTTCCACAACGGTGGCGCGCTGGGTGATGTGAACCGGGACGGGCGTCTCGATCTCTCCGACCTCATGTTCGTGGTGGAGCGCATCGGACTGACCTTCGGCGGCTGACCTCCGCACACCGCGCCCGCTGGGGCGCAACGAATCCCCGGCGCGGGGTCCGAGAGGACCCCGCGCCGATTTCGGAATCGACCCGGGCGATGCGCCAGGGGGAATGACGCGGGGAAAGGAGCAACCATGCGATTCGATCTGGTCTGTGCGGGGGTCCCGTTGATTCTCGGTGCGCTGGCGTGTTCCGCGGCGGTGCCGCTCGCGCCCGTCGACGATGCGCTCCTGATCAGCCGTGCGCCGCGACCGACCGGGCACGCGTCGGTCGGCGTGTTCGAATCGAACCGGATGCCGGTGGCGCTGCCCGCTCTCGCGGGGACAGCGCGAGGGGTGCCCGATACCTTCGACAGCGAGGTCATCGTGATGGACACGGTGCCGCTCTCGCTGTTCGCGTATCTCCAGTCGCTCCCGGGGGGTCAGAGTTTGCTCGCGGATGGGTTGTTCCAGCCCGCGGGCAGCAGCGTTGTCAGCGGGGCGCCCATCGAGGCGGGCGCGGGCGAGATCGACAATGGTGACGGCACGCAGACCATCGTGATGGCGACGCGGATCGCGCCGCTGAGCGACGGGTTCCTCCCGCTGGGCGTCACCTTTACGGGCGGGACGCCCGTGACCGCGGTCGGCTGGCTCTTCGGGGCCGACGCGGATCGTGATGCCTCGCCCGATCCGTATGTTCCCGATCTCTCGGGCGCGTTCCCGCCCTCGGGTGCGTTCACCGTGATCGGCGCGGACATCTTCCTGCTCGATAACGGCATCGTGGTCGGCTCGGGCTCGTTCTCCGGCCTGCCCTTCGTCAACCAGACCGACATCGGCTACTTCATCACCGTCTCCAACGCTGCGGGGAGTTCGATCGACGAGATCGTCGTGCAGTACCTCGTGCAATCCGCGGTCGCGCCGACCGAGATCACGCTGTCCCCCGCGGACGATTGCCTCGATGCGGGCCAATCGCAGCTCGTCGTTGAGATCGACGCGTCCGGGCTGCAAACCCTCGCGGTCGGCGGGCAGTTCTTCCTCGAGTACGACGAGACTCTGCTCGATTTCGTGAGCGCAGACCCGGGGGACGGCCCGTTCACCCGCGAAATCTACGAATCGGTCGATGAGGTGAACGGGGTGATCGACTACGCGGTCGGCGTTCCCGATGGCGGAACGGGAACCGCTGTGCCGACAACGATGGCACGCCTGACCTTCGATGTGCTGGGCGAGTTCTGCGCCGCTCCGGACTTGGTGACTTTCCGCTCGGGCGCGCTCCCGCCCTCGCGGATCACGGACGCGCTGGGCACGGATCTGGGCGCGGCCCTGATCGACTTGGGGCCCGTCACCGCGGACGCGACGCCCCCGAGCGTGACGCCGCCGTCGCCCATCACGGTCAACGCCGATGCGGGGGGCTGCGACGCGATCGTCTCCGTTCCCCCCCTCATCGCGAGCGATAACTGTGCACTCGCGTCGATCGTCAACGACTACAACGGCACGGATGACGCATCGGATATCTACCCCCAGGGCACGACAACCGTGACCTGGACCGCGACCGACGCGTGCGGAAACTCGACCACGGTGACGCAGGACATCACCGTCGATCCCGTGAACGCTGTGGATGTGGCCGTCGAGCTCGCGTCGGTCGGCGCGGGCCCGTTCGATCGGTGCATCACCTTCTCGTTCTCGCCTTCGGGGGGCGGGCCCGCGGTCGTCGCGGACGCGACGCTGACTTTCACCGGCGGCGTCGCGACTGGGACAATCGAGATCCCGTGCGGCGATTACGACTGCGTGACCGCGACCGACGCGCTGCACACCCTGCGCGCGACGGATACCGATGACTTCGGGATCGCTGGCACCGCTTATTCCGCGGCCTTCCTCGCCGGTCCGGGTGACGATGACAGCCTCGTGGGTGGAAACCTGAACGGGGACGGCTTCATCGACATCCTCGACTTCGGTGTGTTCATCGCGCAGTTCGGCACCGCGCCGGGCGCGGACACACCATGCGGGACCGCGACGCCGCACGCGGACATCAACGGTGACGGCCTTGTAGGCACGCCCGACTTCACTTACATCCAGTCGAGTTTCCTCGCATCCAGTGAGCTCGACTGTGACGGGAATCTCCTGCTCGCGGGTGACGAGCGTGGCTCGATCGATCCGGTGCGCCGCCCGATCGGTGAACCCCGCGAACGGATCAGCGTCTCCGAACTCGATCGCCTGGGCATGCGCGACCTCGTTGGGGCGGACCTCGATCGTGACGGTGATCTCGATTCGGGCGACATCGCGGCCTTCTTCGCGGGTGCCCGCCCCGATCATCTCGCCGATCTGAACAGCGACGGATCGGTTGACACCTCGGATATGCTGGTCTTCGCGGAGCGGTATCACGAAGCTTCGCTCGCGGCGGATGTCAACCGCGATGGCCGGGTGGATCTGGGCGATCTCGTGTTTATCGCTGATCGTCTCGGGATCGTGATCCCGCGTTGATCCGAACAACCTCGGCGCCGGCGGTGAGACTCCGCCGGCACCGATTCAGCAACGCGTGCGGGCCTCCCGCGCGCGATCGACACCAGAGGAGAAGACGATGTCCGATCGAATCACACCGTTCCTCATCGCCGCCCTTGCCGCGTCACCGGTCTGCCTCGCGCAGGTCGATCTGGAGTTCCGGGTGCTCTCGCCTCTTCCGGATCCGGGCGACACCGTTCAGGTCGGTCTGTTTGTCGTCGGGCAGCCCGGCGCGCCCACGGAGACGGTGGGCGCCGCCGAGGCGATCTTCACTTGGGAAACGGCGCACCTTCAACTGCTCGGAGTCGATTCTTCGAACCCCGCGAATCTGATCTTCTCGGGTTTCCCGACGCTGGGCAGCAGCGGCCTGAACGAAGCGTCTCCACCCGCGGACGGGGATGGGCTCTTCGTCGCCCTGGGCCCGCTGGGCACGCCCATTCTCGCGGATGAAGCGGGGACGCTCCTTGCGATCCTGAACTTCGAGGCGCTCTTCGCCACGCCTGGCTCGCCCGTCGAACTGCTCGCCAGCGCGGGCTCGCCTCTGCGCGACACCGTCGTCTTCGACGGAACCACACCCAACACGATCGTCACGGGAGACCTCTCCGGGACGAGCGTTGCGATCCGCTGCGGCCCGTTCGATCTCGCCCAACCCTTCGGCGTGCTCGATCTCGCGGATGTGAATGTCTTCGTGACCGCGTTCTTGAACCAAGACCTCTTCGGCGATCAGAACGACGACGGGATCTTCGATCTCACCGACATCAACCTCTTCGTCGACGGATTCGTCGCGGGCTGTCCCACCCCTCCGTGAGCGAGACTCCGCGGTCGGGGCCCACGGTGCGATGCGTCAGGCCGCGGTGCTGAACGAAGCGCGGGGAGCCGCGGGCGAAACAGACCCCCCCGGCTCCCGCGTGGACACGCCCTGCCTGTTGTTACGGACAACCAGCGGTGAACGCGTTGATGAATCCAACGACATCCGCGAGGTCGTAGATGCTGTTCTCGTCGTAGTCGACCGCGGGGTCGTCACCCAGGAACATCGTGACGAACGCTGAGATGTCCGCGTTGTCCAGCACGCCCCACGGCTCCGCGAGGTCCGCGGGCCCGCACCCGTGCCCGATGGTCACGGTGTCGGACTGGATGCCGAACAGGTCGAAATCGTCGGAGTTGATCATCCACTCGTCGCTCGCGAAGACGCTCGCGACGCCGACCGGCTCGTAGGTGAGCTCGCCCCGGAAGGCGGTCACATCGACATCGAACTCGTAGATGTTGATCGGGTTGCTGGGATCGTTGTTGCCGAGCCCGGCCCAGCAGAAGATGTCCACATTCCCGATCGTGGCGCCGCTGATGATCGGATCGGTCGCGACCATCATCGAGCAGGTCGGGTTGCTGGCGAGCCCCACGGACTCATCGCTCGCATAGAAGACACCGATGAACCCCGCGAAGTACGCGGTCGGATCGTCAAAGCCCGTGAAGCTCGCGGTGACGACCCAGTGGATCGTGTCTCCGCGCTCGACCACTGTTTGATCAGCGCTGAACGACAGCGACACCCCCTGTCCCCACGCCGACGCAGCGAGCCCGGCGAGCGCTCCGATTGCGACGATCGATCCTGTGCGGCTCAACATGACCAGCCTCCTCTCACGGAAGCCCGGCCGTGCGGAACGCCACGGCACAGCAGGCCGGGCTTGGTTCTTGCACGCAGGACCAAAATTCTACCCACACCATCCCTCGCGGCAAAGCAGATTGCGATTCGGTGCAGCCGATCGGCAATGTGGTTGGTGCCTGATGCCCTCTTCGGGTGAGACAACCCGCCGGTCGATCGTTCTCTAGACTGGGTCATGGACCGCGATCGCGCCCGATTCCACACGACCCAATGGAGCCTCATCGCGGCGCTCCCGGGGCGGTCGGGTGAACGCGACGCGACGCGCGCCCGCGCGGCGCTCGAGCATCTCTGCGATGCCTATTGGCGTCCGCTGTACGCCTTCGCGCGATACAGCGGGTACAACGCCGACGACGCGCAGGATCTCACGCAGGCGTTTCTGGCGAGCGTGATCGAATCGGGCGGGCTCGGAGCCGCGGACCCGGCGCGCGGACGGTTCCGCTCTTACCTCCTCGGCGCGATGAAGCACTTCATGGCTCATCAGCGCGAGCGCACGCGGGCTCAGAAACGCGGGGGTGGTCGGCGGTTCGTCGAGCGCGACATCGCGGAGATGGAATCTCGCATCGCGTCGCGGAGCGCGAGCCCGTCCACGGCGAGCGACGCGGAGCGCGCCTTCGACCGCGATTGGGCACGCGAGACAACCGCCGCGGCGGTTCGCGAGCTCGGCGCGGAGTGGGCCGAACGGGGGAGAGCCGACCAGTTCGAAGTGTTGCGCCCGCTTCTCATGGGTGAGGGCCCCCCACGATCCGAGCTTGCGGACGCAACGGGCATGACCGAGAACGCGCTCGCTGTCACGATCCACAGGTTGCGTCAGCGCTACGCGGCGCTCGTTCGGGAGGCGGTCGCGCAAACCGTTGCCGACGAGCGCGACATTGAGGACGAGATGCGGTACCTCGTCAGCGTGCTGCGAGAAGAATGACGCCGGGGCTGTAATCTCGGCATGGGGACCCGTCAGGAAGTGGTGAGGCCATTTCCACGGGAGGCGCATCATGAGCGGCACAACCCAACACACCTGCCCCGGCTGCGGCGCGATCCTCGAGGGTGATCGTGCCGATGCCCTGTGCCCCGCATGCCTGATGTCCGGGGTGCTGAAAGCTGCCCCGGGCAGCGAAGCGGAGACCCAGTCGCTGAACCAGCCCGGTGGAGAGGACGCTGTCAACGGCTACGAAGCCGAGACGCTTGCTGTGGTGTCGAATCGGCCTCGCCAGCCGCGCCCCGGATTCCAACTCCCCCACGACCTCGGCGGCTACACCCTCGTCTCCCTTCTGGGACGGGGCGGCATGGGCACGGTCTATGAGGCGGTGCAGCGATCGACGGGGCGCCGCCTGGCGCTCAAACTCCTCGACCAGTCGCTCGATTCGCCCGAGATGCGACGCCGTTTCCTGCGTGAGGGACGCCTCGCCGCGCGTGTGAATCATCCCTCGAGCCTCTATGTCTTCGGGAGCGAGGAGATCGAGGGCGTCCCCGCGATCACCATGGAGATCGCGCCGGGCGGCACGCTCCAGGACGCCCTGGACCGGCGGGGCCCGCTGCCCGTTGCCGAGGCGGTCGACGCGGTGCTCAGCATGATCGACGGGCTCGAGGCCGCCCTCGAGAGGGGCGTGCTCCACCGCGATATCAAGCCCTCGAACTGCTTCGTCTCGCCCGACGGGACCGTGAAGGTGGGCGATTTCGGGCTCTCGATCTCCACCATGCCCGCCGCGGACAGCTTCGTGACCCAGACCGGCAGGGTGATGGGCACGCCCGCGTTCGCGTCGCCCGAGCAGCTGCGCGGCGACACGGTCGACGCGCGGTCCGACATCTACGCGGTCGGCGCGACACTCTTCACGCTGCTGACCGCCCGCGCCCTTTTCGAGGGTGACAACGCGGTGCAGGTGGTCGCGAATGTGATCGACACCCCGCCCCCCCCGGTCTCGCGGTTCCGTGACGATCTCCCGCAGGGTCTCGAGCGGGCGATCGCCCGGTGCCTGGCGAAAGAGCCCGCCGGGCGCTTCGCGAGCTACGGCGCGCTGCGGAACGCGCTGCTCCCGTTCGGCTCGGCGCTCCCGGAACCCGCGACGCAGGCGCAGCGCTCAGCCGCGGGGTGGATCGACTACCTGACCGCGTTCCTCCCGACCTACGCGGCGCTGATGATCACCGTCGGGCCCGAGGCGTTGTTCATCCGCCCGCTCTACGAGTTCACGCTGACCGCGTGGCGTTACCACCTGCTCGTGTTCGCGATGGGCTTCGCGTATTTCGCGATCGCGGAGGGCATCTGGGGCGCGGGGCTGGGCAAGTGGGTGATGAACCTGCGGGTCCAGCGCCACAACGGGCGCGCGCCCGGCATCGCCCGGGCCCTGGTCCGCATCGTGGTCCCCATCGCGGTGATCGAGGGTATCCGCATCCCTCTGTCGGTCGCGACGCTACCCGCCGGGGAGTGGTCGTCGCTCAATGTCCTGTTGTTCGTGGGCCTGTCGGTCTTCTGCCCTTGGATCGCCGCGTTGCTCTGGATCCCCGCCCGCCGCGAGAACGGATTCGCCACCGCCTGGGACCTGCTCACCGGCACGCGTGTCGTGGTGCGTCCCCGAGGCGCCCGCCGACCGGTCGGAAAGGCGGCCCCGAGAACCGCAGGCCCGGACGAGGGGTCCGACGCGCGGGCCCGGTGCGTCGGGCCCTTCCGCGTGACCGATGAGATCGAACCGGAGCTCTGGCTCGAAGCGACCGATCCGGTCCTCCGCCGGCGCGTCTGGCTGATCCGCCGCG
>MDTG01389941.1_pt1 | contig 18426 bp, 17 predicted proteins | sample 811421 | NCBI WGS metagenome assembly MDTG01 (sample SAMN05326645, study PRJNA326480) | marine metagenome | isolation source: seawater | place: Pacific Ocean: South East | collected 2011 | reverse complement strand
CGCTGGGCACAATAAGCCATCGGGACGGGCGGCAGGTGCGATGCATCTGCCGCACTCCCATTTCGGTGCGAGGCGGACTATAAGACGCGCATGCGCGCACGCACTCGACGACTCTATACGTTTGGCATCGCTGCCGTCCTGCTGCTGGCTGCGGCGGGGCTGGCCTTTATGGCCCTGCGCCAGAATGCCAATCTGTTCTACACACCGCAGACGCTGGCCGAGAAAGGCATGCCGAAACCGGGCCGCGAGGTGAAGGTTGGCGGCTGGGTCGAGCCCGGCTCGCTGACCTATTCAGATGATGGCGCGACCATGTTGTTCAGCGTGATGGACAATGGCGACGCCGAGATCCGGGTCTCGTTCACAGGAATCGCGCCGGACCTGTTCCGCGAAGGGCAGGGCGTTGTTGCCATCGGTCAATTCGGTGAAGACGGCACGTTCACGGCCCGGCAGATCCTGGCCAAGCATGACGAAAACTACCAGCCGCGCGAATTGCGCCCCGAGGCGATCGGCGGATGATCGAAGCCGGGCACTTCGCGGCCTTTCTGGCGCTGGGCGCCACGCTGGCGCAAACGATCTTCGGCCTGAAGGGCGACCGCCGCTGGGCGGGCATGGCAGCTGTCACCGGATTCGGCCTGATGGCATTTTCCTTCCTGACGCTGGTGTATGCCTTTGCCGTGTCGGATTTCTCCCTCCAGCTGGTGGCGAACAATTCCCACACGCTGAAGCCGATGCTCTACAAGGTCGCTGGCACCTGGGGGAATCATGAAGGCTCCATGGCGCTCTGGGCGCTGGTGACGCTGGCGTTCGGTGCGGCCGCAGCGGCCCTGATGAAGACCGGCCGGGAACGTTTCGAATCGCGTGCGCTGGGCGTGCAGGGATTCCTTTCCGCCGGTGCGATGGGCTATTTGCTGTTTGCCTCCTCGCCTTACCTGCGGCTGGATCCGGCGCCCTTCCAGGGCGCGGGGCTGAACCCGCTGCTTCAGGACCCGGCGCTCTCCTTCCATCCGCCGATGCTTTATCTCGGCTATGTCGGCTATTCCTTCGTTTTCGCGCTGGCGGCAGCCGGCATGATGGAGGGCCGGATTGACCGGGTCTGGGCAAAGGAAGCGCGGCGCTGGTCGCTGGCGGCCTTCGTGCCGTTGACCTTCGGCATCGCGCTCGGCTCCTACTGGGCCTATTACGAGCTCGGCTGGGGTGGTTGGTGGTTCTGGGATCCGGTCGAGAATGCCTCGCTGATGCCCTGGCTGATCGGCGCGGCGCTGCTGCACTCCGTCATCGTTACGGAGAAGCGGGAGAATTTCGCCGCCTGGACGGCGCTCCTCGCCGTGCTCGCCTTCCTGTTCTCGATCATGGGCGCCTTCCTCGTACGCTCCGGTGTGCTGACCTCGGTGCATGCCTTCGCCGTCGATCCGACGCGGGGGACCATCCTCCTGTTCGGACTGCTGGTGTATGGCGTTCTGGCGCTGGGCCTGTTCGTCTGGCGCGGGCCGTCCCTCAAGGGCGCAAAACCCTGGCTGATCGGCAGCCGGGAAGGCGCGATGATGGCCAACAATGTCGTGCTGATCGTGGCGGCGCTGACCGTCCTGCTGGGCACGCTGTTCCCGCTCATGGCCGAGGCGGCCGGGCGCACCATGTCCGTAGGCGAACCATATTTCCGGCTGACCTTTGTCCCGATCCTGGCGGTCCTGCTGGTGCTGTTGCCGGTCGCCCAGAGCTGGGCCTGGGGCAAGGCGGACCTGAAACAATGGACGCGCTGGGCTATCGCCGGCGCTGCGCTGGTCGCGGTGTTTGCCGTTCTGGGGATCGCTGTCTGGGATATTTCGCTCGGGGCCGCGTTCGGGCTGGCGCTGGGCGTCTGGCTGATCGGCGGAGCGCTGTGGGAGCTGAAGCGCCGGGCGGTCTCGCTGAACCGGGTGTTCCGTGTCTCGCCGCGTGTCTGGGGCATGACGCTGGCGCATATGGGCATCGGCCTGTTCATCATTGGCGCTGTTGTGGAAACCACCCAGCGTTATGAAACCACCGTGGCCCTGGAAGAGGGCGGCTCAGCACGGGCAGCGGGCTGGACCTTCACGCTGGACGATGTCGGCTCCATCGAAGGGCCGAACTGGTATGCCGACAAGGCCGTGCTGACAGCCGTTAAAGGCGGCACCAAAACAGTGCTGGAGCCAATGAAGCGCTATTATCCGGCGGCTCGCATGCCGACGACGGAGACGGCCATCTTCAAGACGGGTACGGGCGATTTGTACGCCGCGCTCGGAGAGCAGCGCGTGGTCGACGGCAAGGCGCGCTGGGTGTTCCGTGTCTACTTCAACCCGCTCATCGATTTCGTGTATCTTGGCGTGCTATTGATCGGCCTTGGAGGCTTTCTGAGCATGGTGAAGGTCAAAAGATGAAGGCGCTCTTCCTGTCTCTCGTGATCGCGCTCGCCGCAGAGGCGCCGCTCGACAATGCCGAGGAAGAGGCCCGCGCGCAGGCCCTGATGCGGGAGCTGCGCTGTGTGGCGTGCGAGAATGAGCCGGTCTCGCAGTCTGCCGCGCCGATCGCCGAAGACATGCGCGCCCGGATTCGCGAAATGGTGGGCGAGGGGTCAACAGACCAGGAAGTCCGCGACTGGTTTGAAAGCCGCTATGGCGAGTTCGTCCTGTTCCGCCCGAAGGGGAACAGCCTGAGCGGCGCACTGCTCTGGATCGGCCCCTTTGCCTTGCTGGGGATTGGCGGGCTGATCGGCATCCTCACGGCCCGCCGCAAGCGGACCGTCGCCCAGCAGATCGAAGCCGAGGATGTCTGAGCTGTCAGTACCGGAAAATGGCCTCTTTAATTCAATTGTGTATACTATTTGAGATAGTTATTTTCCACTTGAATTGACAACTTGAAGGAGACGGTCTGATCGGGCATACGCTGCCTGCATGGTACTGAATTATTCTACCTTCGGTGTTCAGGGATCCGGGAAAACCCAAGAAGAACATCTGCTGCACCAGGCGAAACAATTTCTCCAACAAAAGAAATACCAGGAAGCGCTGGATTGCTGCCGGCAAGTGCTGGAAAAAAATGCTGAAAGCGCAGACGGCTATTTTTTGATGGGCGTTATTGCCTGTGAAAATCATGACTACCGAAACGCGCTCGGATTGCTCGAAGGCGCTGTCCGGAAAGGCTACCCGGGACCGGGGCCTTTTGTGCAGGCCGCCCGGTCGCTGGTTGGTCTCAATCAGCCTGCACAGGCATTGAGATGTCTGGACCAGGCGAAGACGAGAAACCCACGCGATGGCTACACACTTGCTCTGATTGGCACGACACTGAGCAAACTGGATCGCCACGAGGAGGCAGTCGAGTTTCACAGGAAAGCGACTCAAGCTTCGCCCGGGGATGCGCTGAGTTTCTTCAATCTTGGATCTGCCCTTCAGTTCCTCGGGAAATTTGAAGAGGCGAGGGAAGCCTACAGGACTGCCTTGCGTCTGGCGCCCGGTTTCACCGCGGCGCAGATGCACCTGACGCAGATTACCAGGCAAACGCCGGAAAAAAATGACCTGGCCGTACTCCAGCAAGCCTGGAGCCAACGTAACCCGCAGGATGCAGAAGGCGGGCTGGTCCTGGCGCACGCAATCGCCAAGGTTCATGAGGATCTCGGCGATCCTCAATCCGTTATGGTCTGGCTGGAGCGGGGCAAAGCACTCGTCCGCCCGCATGTGCCTGACCGCGAGGCCGACGACCATGCCGCATACGAAGCAGCGAAAGCGCTGGCGAATCGCCTGCCCATCAATGCGGCAACGCCAGCTGATGGGCCTGTATTCATTGTAGGGCTTCCCAGAAGCGGGACGACATTGGTCGACCGGATTCTTTCCAGCCACTCCCAGATCGTGTCTGCCGGGGAACGCCACGAATTTGGCGCCTGTCTTCACCAGGCCACAGGGGGAACCCGAAAAGAAGTTGTTGATGCCGAAGTGATTGCCCGCGCAGCTCATGCAGACCTTGCTGCGGTTGGCGGGGCGTATCTCGATAGAGTGCGGGCCATTCTTGGAAACGACCAGCGCTTTGTCGACAAGATGCCGGTGAATGCGTTCTTTGTCCCGGCCATTCTGGCTGCGTTGCCTTCCTCGCGTGTGATTTGCCTCCGGCGGCAAGCGCCTGACAGCGTCCTCAGCGTTTACAAGCAGCATTTCGCGGCATCCACATCGCTCTATAGCTATGCCTATGATCTGCGGAAGCTCGCCAATTACGTTGCGGATTTCCATGATCTTGCGGACACGTATTCGCAGGCGCTGCCGCAATCGAGATTCCGATTGGTCGACTACGAAAGTCTTGTCGATAACGCAGAGGGGGAGATTCGGGGCATGCTGGAATTTGCCGGACTTGGGTTTGAACCGGCCTGCCTGAACTTCCACGAGAATGCTGCGCCCGTTGCGACCGCCAGTGTCAGCCAGGTGCGGCAGCCGATCTACAACTCTGCGAAAGGGCGCTGGAAAAAGTATGAAGCTTCGCTCGAGCCAGCCTTGGCTGTTCTGCGTGACCGGGGCCGCTTGTAGTAGACACGGTCTTGCGAAAGATCCGCCTTTTCCGCTGAACGACCTTATTCAACCAGAGCAAATCAGGGAATGTAAGTGGAGGTTTGCCGGCGCCGCACCCCCGTGGGAATAGCCGTCAGGCTGGGTGGGGACATTGCTTGACGTCTGATTGGGACTTCATGAGCCACCTTGGCAGTAGGCGGGCATCACGAAGTGGTGATTGACACCGGTGAGCCCGGGGAATGGGCCTTTCCAGCGCCGGCAACTGTTCTGAGGCATAGGCGCGAGCCCGCAATAGCCTGTCTGGCATGCGATGCATCAAGAGCACTAATCAGCCCCTCCTGATCCGTCTTGAAAATCAGTATGTCTCGCAAACTGTAGTATTTCAAGGGTTTTTTCGTGATTATCATCCTATCGGTATGAATAACCGCAATTACACTCCAAGTGTCAGTATATTCGAGAAAGTTACGCGGAGCCTGTCAGTGATAACACAGGTGAAGAACTCACCTTTCAGCGGGCGCGCGACTTCTGGGCAGGCCGGACGGGGGCACGTGCAGCGGGATCCGGAGGCGGTCTGAACACCTGATTCCATTCGACTTACTGTCTTTTAATGACCACATTCGGTCTCGTATGATTATGTAACGGTCGTCCAGACAAACGACGTTTTTTCAGAGAGTTGGAGAGAGAAATCATGAAACTTGGCATTTCTCGGCAGGCACTGGTTGCAGCGCTTTTCGGAGCCGCAGCAGTTGGGACCTTGTCGATCGCACCTCAGATTCTCAGCCCTGAGGCAGGCGCTCAGCCGATCGCGATCCAGGCGCCCGCGGGCGCGCCGATGAGTTTTGCCGATCTGATCGAGCGCGTTGAGCCGGCGGTCGTCAGCGTCAATGTATTGTCCGAGCGCGAAGTGAACGATGCCGGCGACATGCAGGAATTCTTCGAGCAGTTCCGCGGACTTCCCGGCCTCGACGATTTCCTGGAAGAGCGCCGCCAGCAGCAGGAAGAGGGCGATGAACCGCAGACGCGCGAAGCGCGGTCACTGGGTTCCGGTTTCTTCATCTCTCAGGACGGGTACATCGTGACCAACAATCACGTGGTCCAGAACGCGGTCCAGATCGAAGTCGTCACCAAGGACGGCGACGAGCTGGAAGCGGAACTCGTGGGCACCGACCCCGACACAGACCTCGCCGTGATCAAGGTGAAGGACAAGGGAACCTATCCCTATGTCCGCTTCGGAAATTCCCACAATCTGCGCAAAGGTGACTGGGTTGTCGCCCTCGGCAACCCGTTCGGTTTCAGCGGCACGGCAACGGCCGGCATTCTTTCCGCCGATGGCCGTGAGCTGGGCAATGAAAGCCCGTACACTGACTTTCTCCAGATCGACGCAGCCATCAACCGCGGCAACTCCGGCGGGCCGACCTTCGACCTGCACGGCAATGTCGTGGGCGTGAACACGCAGATCCTTTCGCCGACGGGCGGGTCTGTCGGCATCGGCTTTGCCATCCCGGCTGAGCTGGCTCAGGAAGTGACCCAGGCCATCATCAAGGATGGCCACGTGTCCCGCGGCTGGCTGGGCGTTCAGATCCAGGACCTGACCGAGGATATGGCCGAAGCCCAGGGCATGCCGAACAATGACGGCTCCATCATTGCCGACGTCACCGAAGACAGCCCGGCAGACAAGGGCGGCCTTCAGCGCGGCGACATCATCCTGTCCGTGAACGGGCAGAAGGTGAGCGATGCGACCTCGACCACCCGCCTCGTCGGGCGGCTGATCGCCAACACGTCGAACAAGTTCGACATCATGCGCGGCGGCAAGCGGCAGACTATCGATGTCGTGGTCGGCGAACGCGGTGACAGCCTGAATGCCCGCCGCCTTCCGGCCTCGGCCCTGTCAAACGACTCCGGCGACACTGGCGACGAAGCCACCATGTCGTCCCTCGGCGTGACGTTCGTGCCGCTGGATGACGAGATGCGCCAGCGCCTTGGCCTCGATGCAGACGAAGCCGGCCTCGTGATTTCCGAGGTCGAACGCGGCGGCGCCATCGAAGAGGCTGGTCTCCAGCGCGGCATGGTCATCCTGGAAGCCAATAATGAACCGGTCTCCAGCGTCGACGTTCTGAAGAAAGCGATCGATGCCGCGAAGAAGGCGAACCGGACGAAAGTTCTGATCGCCGTGCGTGTCGGCCAGATCACGACCTACCGCACCATCGACATCAGCGAAGACTAAGTGAGGCGCATATGCTAGACACAGTTCAGGAGGATCCCATGCGTGTGCTGGTGATCGAAGACGACGCAGAAATGGCTGGCTTCATCGAGAAGGTCCTCGTTGAGGCCGGGCACTCGGTGGACAAGGCAGACGATGGCGAACGCGGCCTTGCCAAGGCCCGCTCCGAAGAGTTCGACGCGATGGTCGTCGACCGCATGCTGCCTGAGAAGGACGGCCTGACCCTGCTGAAGGAATTCCGCGATGCGGGCGGCACAACGCCTGCGCTGTTCCTGTCCGCCCTGGGCGATGTCCAGAACAAGGTGCAGGGCCTGAAGGCTGGTGCCGAAGACTATCTCGCCAAGCCTTTCGCCCCGGCGGAACTGGCTGCGCGTGTCGAGGCCCTCGGCCGCCGTACACCTGGACAGGAACCGCCTGTCACGGTGCTCAAGGCTGGCGACCTCGAAATGAACCTGCTGACCCGCAAGGTCACCCGGGCCGGGCAGAAGATTGACCTGCAGCCGCGCGAATTCCGCCTGCTGGAATATCTGATGCGCCATGCCGGACAGGTCGTGACGCGCACCATGCTGCTGGAAAAAGTGTGGGACTATAATTTCGATCCGCAGACCAATGTGATCGACGTTCACGTCTCGCGCCTGCGCGCCAAGATCGACAAGGAATTCGACGAGCCTCTGCTGCACACGGTCCGCGGGGCCGGATACAGGCTGCAGGGCTAGACGGACGGGCAGGGCGCTGGCACTAGCGAGCCATGAAATTCGCCCTCCCGACTTTCCTGCGAACGACGACCTTCAAACTGGCGCTGCTCTACAGCGCCATGTTTGCGGCGTTTTCGGCGGCGCTGCTGGTCTATCTCTATTACTCGACGGTCTATTACATCCGCGCCGAATCCGACCGGCGGATGGACCTCGAATTCGAGCAGCTCGGCAATGCCTACTTCACCGGAGGCATGGAGCGCCTAAGTGAGTCGGTGTTCGAGCGGATGACCCGCAACGGGTCGACATTTTTCTACTATCTTGAAGATTCATCGGGCCGCCGCATCGCCGGCCACTTCCAGCGCATGCCGGCGCACAATCCGGACCTGGACGTCCAGACCGTCTATTTCGAAGTCACGTTGACGGAGCCCGACGGGTCTGAAGTCGTCCGCCCGGTGGCAGGCCGCATCGTGCGCCTGCGCGACAATGGCGGGGCGCTGCTTGTCGCCTTCGATACGGCGCAGCAGACGGCGATTGTCGGGCGGATCCAGAATGCCATCTTTATTGCGGCCCCCATTGGACTGGTGCTGTCCCTTCTGGGAGGCCTGCTGATTTCCCGCGGGGCGGCGCGGCGAGCGGATGAGCTGGCGCGGACCGCTGAAATGGTCATGGGCGGCGAGCTTGGCAGGCGCGTGCCCGTGCGCGGATCCGGGGATGAGTTCGACCGGCTGGGCCAGCGCATGAATGCCATGCTCGACCAGATCGAGAAACTGGTGGAATCCACCCGCAACACCGGCAATGCCATTGCGCACGACCTGCGCTCGCCGCTGTCCCGCCTGCGTAACCGGCTGGAGATTGCCCTCTCCGAGCCGATGTCACGCGAGAGTGCTGAGGCAACGCTGGGCGAGACGGTCGAGGAAGTGGACCGGGTGCTCGGCACGTTCAACGCCATCCTGCGCCTCGCACGGCTGGAGGCCGGCGCCGAAGGCGAGCGCGTGCGGATGGATGTCAGCGAACTGGCGGAGGAACTCGCCGAATTGTTCGAACCGGCCTGCGACGAAGCCGAGCAGAGTTTCCGGAGCCAGATTGCCAAACATCTCATGGTGCTTGGAGACCGGGACCTGATTGGCCAGGCGCTGTCGAACCTGCTCGACAATGCGATCAAATACACGCCCGCCGGCGGAACGATCCAGTTCACCGTGGCGCGCGGACCGGAAGGCACGGTCGACCTGACGGTTATCGACACGGGGCCGGGCGTGCCTCCGGATGCCCGCAAACGCGTTGTGCAGCGCTTCCAGCGGATGGACTCTGCGCGCACCCAGCCCGGCAGCGGGCTGGGCCTCGCGCTTGTTGTGTCAGTTGCGGAAATGCACGGCGGGGAGCTTATTCTTTCGGATGGCAATGGCCCGGCGGAGTCGCCCGGCCTGAAGGCGACGCTGAGACTGCCGAGGGCCTAGGGCATGCTGAATGTAAGACCGATTGCGGAAACGCCGGAAGCGGCTCTGGCGCTCGCCTTTGACCGGGCGCCTTATCTCCGGCGGCTTGCGGGGCGGGACCTGGAAGACGCAGACTGGCGTGAAGCCCTCGAAACGGTGCGTATGCTGCCGAAACTTGGCGAGCGACCGATCGAAGAGGCGATGCGCATCCTGCGCCGCGCCAAGCAGGCAACACATCTCTCGCTCGCCGGGGATGACCTGTCCGGCAAGCTGGATGTGATGGACGTCACGCTGGTGTTGACGGAACTTGCCTGCGAATGCGTCGACACGGCACTTAAAGTAGCCCTCGCGCATTACGGCCTGACAGGCGACGGCATCTTCGCCATCGCGCTCGGCAAGATGGGCGCGTTTGAACTCAACTATTCCAGCGATATCGATTTCTGCCTCTTCTACGATCCGGACGTGTTCGATGGCGGGGAGCGCTCTCCCGGTGAGGCAGCCCAGCGCATCGCGCGTGACATCGTGCGGATGTTCGATGACATCACCGAAGACGGCTATGTCTTCCGGACCGATCTGCGCTTGCGGCCGGATCCGTCCTCGACGCCTCTGGCCGTGTCCACGGCCATGGCGGAAGTCTATTATGAGAGCGTCGGCCAGAACTGGGAACGGATGGTCTGGATCAAGGCGCGGCCGGCTGCCGGAGACCTCGCCGCCGCCAAACGTTTCTTGAAGGGGATGGAGCCCTATGTCTGGCGCCGGAACCTCGATTACTGGGCCATTGGGGACATTCAGGCGATCAAGCGGATGATCAATACCAAGGCCAAGGCCCGGGAGTTCAGTATTCCGAACCCGGACATAAAACTTGGACCCGGCGGCATTCGCGAGATCGAATTTTTCGTGCAGACGCAACAGCTGATCCTGGGTGGCAGGCGCCCGGAACTGCGGGACAACACCACGCTCGGCGCAATGGAGGCTCTGCGTGCAGGCGGCGTGGTCGAGGACGAAACGGCACGAGACCTGACCGAAGCCTATCGCCAGTTGCGCAATGTGGAACACCGCATCCAGATGCGGAATGACGAGCAGACGCACACGCTGCCAAAAGACCCCGAGGCGCGGGAGGCGGTCGCCTTCCTCAGCGGTTATGGCAATCTGGAGGAATTCGACCGGGACGTCCTTGAAACACGCCGGATCGTCCAGTCGGCCTATGATGCCCTGTTTGCTGCGGAAGACCGCGCGGCGGGTGAGACCCGTTCGGGCAATTTCGTCTTCACCGGCGTCGACGATGATCCGGGAACGGTCGAAACCCTGCGCAATCTGGGGTTCAGCGATCCGAGTGCTGCGATTGAGACCATCCGCAGTTGGCACCGGGGCCGTGTGCCCGCCACACGTACGGCGCGCGGGCGCGAATTGCTGACGGCAATCCTGCCGCGTCTCCTGGAAGACATGGGAAAGACGGGCGAGGCGGATGAGGCCTTCCGCTGGTTCTCCCGCTTCTTCGGGGGCCTGTCGTCCGGTGTGCAGACGCTGGCCATGTTGCTGGCGGAGCCTGACCTGCTGGACGACCTTGTTGCAACGCTCGCACTGGCGCCGCGGCTTGCGGAGATCCTGTCGCGCAGGCCGGACCTGCTTGAGTCGCTGGTCAGCGGGCAGGCGCCGGTGCGGCCAGAGATCGGTCCGGACACAAGTTTCGATACGGCGCTCGACGCCTGGCGCCGCTATCACCGTGACCAGCACTTCCTGACCGGCCACCGCCTGCTGCATGGCCTGATCCCGGCACGGGATGCAGCGGAATACTGGACCGCGCTGGCCGATGACACGATCACCGAAATGGCGGCCGCGGCGAAGTCGGAAACCGAGCGGCGTAACGGGCCCCAGCCGGGCGAGTGGGCCGTGTTTGCCATGGGCAAGCTTGGCGGCAAGGAACTGACAGCCGGTTCCGATCTCGACATCCTCGTCATCTATGATGCCGATCCGATGGAGGCGCAGACATGGTACACGCGTTTCACGCAGCGCCTGATTACTGCCCTCTCGGCCCCGACGGCGGAAGGCGCGCTCTATGAGGTCGACATGCGCCTGCGGCCCTCTGGCCGGGCCGGGCCCGTGGCCGTCAGCCTGCCGGCATTCACCTCCTACCAGAACAAGGATGCCTGGACCTGGGAGCATATGGCGCTCACCCGCCTGCGTCCGGTGACCGGCGATCCGGTGCTCGGCAGCAAGGTGATGGAGATCGCAATCGACGCCATCACGAGCCGCGCGCAGACGAATGCCGCCTCCATCCCTGCCGATATCACCGACATGCGCCAGCGGCTTTATCGGGAAAAGCCGGGCAAGGGGCTGTGGGATCTCAAAACCGCTGCGGGCGGTCTGATCGATGTGGAATTCATTGTGCAGCAGGACATGCTGATGAGCGGCAGACCGGATGCGATCTGCGCCTCGACGCGGGATGCCATTGCCTATGCGAGCTTCAATGTCGAGGAGCGCCTGGTCCTTACCGAGGGGCTCAGCCTGCTGCAGGCGCTGCAACAGGTCCAGCGCGTCGCCATCGGGACTGAAACGCGGTCGGATGCGATGCCGGCCGGCTTGCGGGACCGGCTTTGCCGCGCGGTTGAAGCGGGCACGTTCCGGGATCTGGAAACCGAATTATCTTCCACAAAATCAAGCCTCCATCAGATCGCTGTGGAAAAACTGCACCTCGATGCGACGGAAAGCTGATCCTCCCCCGTTTGATAAACACTGGCTGCCCTGAACGAGCGGCAGTCCAATGAGAGGAGTTCCCCCTATGAAACGTATCTTTCTCGCGACAGCGTCCCTTGCTGCGGTGGCGATGGTCACCCTGCCTGCAATGGCGGGTCCGCGCGGTGGCCCCGGCAGTGGTCCGGGCATGATGAAAGACCGCATGGTCGAAATGATGGACACGGATGGTGACGGACAGGTCTCTGACGCGGAAATCAAGGCACACAAAGCGGCGATGTTCGTGGCGATCGACACCAATGGTGACGGCCAGCTTTCGCAGGACGAATTGTCCGCGCACCACGACGTCATGCGCGCCCAGATGCAGGCGCGGTTCGAATCGCGCCGCGGCGATCGTGTCGACGACATGTTCGAGCGGTTCGACACCAACAAGGATGGGTCGATCACGCGTGACGAAGTGACGGCGGCCCAGGCGGCACGGGCGGCGGAATGGAAAGCAAAAAAAGCTGAACGCAAAGCCCAGTGGGCCGAGAAGGGCGCCCAGATGCAGGCCAAGCGGTTTGCGGACATGGACAAGGACGGCAATGGCACGATCAGCCAGGAAGAGTTCGAATCCGCGCCCATGGGTCACGGCCGGCGCGGTAAGTTCGGCCCGCCCGGCATGGATGACATGCCGCCCCCGCCGCCGGTAGACGAATAAGAGATCGGGCTCAGGCCCGGTAGGGCGGCTCTGCACGCATTCAGCCGGCAAGATGTGTTGAATGCGTGCACCCGCGCCTTAACGGAGTAAGCTCGGTTCCGTGGCTTTCGTATCGGATCTCGACCAGATCACACGGGCGGCGGCGGGTGATCCGTATGCCGTGGCGTGGCTGGTTGACCGGTACTCGCCCGGTGTTCTGGGCCTGGCGACGCGGATGCTCGGTGATCGGATGGAAGCAGAGGACGTGACACAGGAGACTTTTCTTCGCGCGTGGAAGGCGTTGCCGGGCTGGGAGCCGCGGGCAAAGTTTTCGACCTGGCTGCACCGGGTCGCGCTGAACCTCTGTTACGACATCCTGCGCAAACGGCGGGAATCCCTTCCCGGAGAATTGCCGGAGATGACGGACCCGGAATTAACCCCGCCTGAACGCCTGATGCAGACGGAACGCGTGAAAGCCATTGAAACGGCGATCGCCGCTCTGCCGGAGCGCCAGGCAGCTGCCTTGACGCTTTGTGCCCTGCAAGGACACTCTCAGGTTGAGGCGGCGGAAATTATGGAAACAAGTGAAGAAGCGCTGGAAAGCCTTCTGGCCCGCGCAAGGCGCAGCCTGAGAGCGACACTGGCCGAACGGAGCGTGGCATGAAGGACCGTAGGCACACACCCATCGTGTCGGATGAGCGCATCATCGCGCTGATCGAGGCGTACGGGTCAGATATTTCTGCCTATCCTGAGGCAGAGAAGGGCGCTGCAGCGCGCCGGATGGCCGAAGCGCCGGGCGTGTTTGCCCAGGCGCTGGAGGAATCCCGCCGTCTGGACGATGTCCTGAACCTTGTGCCTGAGGTCGACGTTCCCGCCTCCCTGCGGGACAGCCTGATTGCCGGCGCACCGAAGGCGGCGCGCACCGGACGGGCGAAAACCGGCTTCAGCAGGTTCCTGCCCGGTTGGCTGCCGGCCGGCGCGTTAGCTTCGCTGGCCATGGGTCTGCTGATCGGTGTGAACGTATCGCTGCCCACTTCGGTCGCGAATGCTGACACCAATGATGAAGCCGAGGCCGTCATGTATGCCGCGCTCGGCTTCGGAGACTACGAACTTATGACTGAGACCGAACAATGAGCGATGCGCCTGAAACATCCCGCCCGTGGCCGCGCTGGCTGATCGTTTCGCTGATGGCGAACATGATCCTGCTTGGCTTGCTGGCCGGTTTCCTTCTGCAGTCTGGACCAACGGGGAAGCCTTATGGCGCGCCACCGGAACGGTCCTCCTGGGCCTCCCGTGATGACGGGAGCCGGGACATCATGAGACGTGTGTTCCGGCAGGCGTTCAAGGCATCCGGCGAGGAACGTACAGTGCGTGCAGAGGCCCGTGCGCGCCTCGGAGACGCGGTGGCGGCTGACCCATATGATGCCGATGCCGTCCGCGAGGCGTTCCGGGAATTGAGGGCGGCAGACGATACCGTCAATGAAGCGATGCATGAGGCCATGGTGGACCTCTTCGCCACGATGCCTGTGGACGAACGCGCAAAGATGGCGCGCTTCCTGAAACACGGCCCGGGGGACAGACGGCCGGAGCGCCGGATGCGGCCCGACCGGCCGGGCGGCCCGGGAGAGCGCGGCGCACCGCCGCCGCCTGACATGGAGCCCTGATCAGGGTTTCCTTTCGGCGCCCGCCGTTCCACAGTGGGGACAGAACGGGAGGGCCGAATGAGAGAATATGCCGATTATGATGGGCTGGGACTGGCGGAACTTGTCCGCAGCAAACAGGTCAGCGCTGCTGAATTGCTCGAAGCAGCTGTCACGCGCGCGGAAGCTGCGCAGGAGACGCTGAACTGCTTCAGCGCGCTCTATCCGGATCTTGCGAAAAGCCAGCTCGAAGGCGGGACCGGGGACGGGCCCTTTGCCGGCGTACCCTTCGTCACGAAAGACCTTGCCGTCGAAGTGAAAGGCGCGCCGCTGACCAATGGCTCGGTTGCATGGAAGGGCAATGTCGCCCAGCGGGATTCTGTTCTGACAGAACGTTACCGCAAGGCGGGCCTCATCTTCTTCGGCCAGACAACCACCCCCGAATACGGCCTGACCACCACGACCGAGTCCACGCTTTACGGCCAGACGCGGAACCCGTGGGACCTGACGCGTACCTCTGGCGGCTCGTCTGGCGGAGCCAGCGCAGCCGTGGCGGCCGGTGTGCTGCCCGTGGCGCAGGCCAGCGATGGCGGCGGCTCGATCCGTATTCCGGCGTCCTGCACGGGCCTGTTCGGCATCAAGCCCTCGCGGGGCCGTGTGCCGATGGGGCCGGGGCGGACGGAAGGCTGGAACGGCATGTCGACCGTGCACGCTGTGAGCCGCACCGTGCGCGACAGTGCTGCCCTGCTGGATGCCTGTCATGGCCGGGAGACCGGCAGCCGCTATGTCGCCCCGGCGCCGGACCGTCCGTATCTGGAGGAAGTTTCCCGCGGGCCCGGCAAGCTGCGCATTGCGCTGTGGAAGAAGGCGCCGAACGGCACGATGCCGGACGCCGATGCGGACGCAGGCCTCATGGCGACCGCGAAATTGCTGGAAAAGCTTGGCCATGAAGTCGTCGAGACCGGGCCGGAATTTGATGGCGAGCTGCTCGCCAAATACGCCCTGTTCACGATCTCCGCGAACGTCGCTGCCGCCTTCGACGACCGCTCCGAGATGCTGGGCCGGCCAGTGCGTGAAGATGAGATGGAGCCGATCACGGCATCCATGGTTGCGCTTGGCCGGACGGTCCCGATGGTGGAACTCGCCAAGGCCAACAACCTCTTCAATTCGGCCGCGATCGACTATGAGCAGTTCCTGATCGATGGCGGGTTTGATCTGACGCTCTCGCCAGTCACGCACCGCGCGCCCGACAAGCTGGGCACCATGTCCCTCGCGCAGGATGGTGAAGCGATGGGCAAGGCGATTGCCGGCTTCGGGGCGCATTGTCCGATCTTCAACCAGACCGGCTGTCCAGCCATGTCCGTGCCGTTGCACTGGACCGATGCGACCGATGAGGCGCCAGGCGGCCTGCCGATTGGCATGATGTTTGGCGGACGGCTCGGGTCAGAAAGTCTTTTGTTCCGTCTGGCTGGACAATTGGAACAGGCCCGGCCATGGGCAGGCAAACGCCCGCCGCACTGGGTGGGCTGAACCAGACGGACGAAAGACTATGAGCGAGCTGAAGACCCATTCGGGCGGTTGCCATTGCGGCGCGGTGCGGTGGGAGGTCGACCTGCCGGACGCGTTCGAGGTGGAAGACTGCAACTGCTCCATGTGCGCGATGTCGGGCAACATCCACATCATCGTTCCGTCGAGCCGTTTCCGCCTGCTGCAGGGGAATGACAATCTTGCCGAGTACACGTTCAATACGGGCGTGGCGAAACACCTGTTCTGCAAGACCTGCGGGGTGAAGAGTTTCTACATCCCGCGCTCCAACCCTGACGGTGTGGCCGTCACCTGGCGGTGCATCGATGACTGGCAGGACCTGAACGCGACCGTGAACAGGTTCGACGGGCAGAACTGGGAACAGCACGCCCACACGCTGGCGCACAAGTCGAAGGGCTGAGCCGTCAGTCCGCCATGTCGAGGATGCGGTGCATCTCCTCGTCGGACCAGCCGAAATGGTGGCCGTATTCGTGGATGGTGACGTGGGCGACCAGTTCGTCCAGCGTCACGTCCCCCCGCGCCGCCCATTCGAACAGGATCGGCAGGCGGTAGAGATAGACCAGCGGCGCCTGCATCGACGGATGCGTCACGCTCTCATGGATCAGCGGCACACCGGAATAGAGCCCGCTCAGCTCCAGCGCATCGTCAATCTTCATCTCGTCGAGGATCTCGTCCTCGGCATAGTCTTCCACGATGAGGCGGACCGCGCCGGCAGCCGCCTGCATATGCTGGGGCAGGCGGGCGATACAGGCTTCGGCGAGGGCGAGAATGTCCTCCGCCGTCGGAGCAGTCTGGTCCAGCAGGCTCACGAGAGTTGTACGGCCGTGCCGGAGACCGCCACCATCATCATCGAACCCGACTGGCCGATGACGGTATAGTCAAACTTGGCACCGACAATGGCATTCCCGCCAAGCTTCCGGGCTTCTTCCATCATCTCGGCCATCGCGTCGTCACGTGTCTCGCGCAGCGTGCTTTCATAAGCGTTGGACCGTCCGCCGACGATATTGGTGAAGCTGGCCAGGATATCCTTGCCAAGGTGCGCCCCGATCACGACCTCGCCGCAGACGACGCCGAGATATTTCGTGATCTCATGGCCCTGAACCGTGGGCGTGGTGGTGACGAGCATGGGTGGCAATCCTTTTGTGTTATCGAATAACGATATATTTGGGGAGGGGCGCCCAGCGTTTCAAGAGGCTTTTTCGAAGACCAGCGCGGTCCATTCAACACCCCGGGCCTTGTTTTCAGACATGATGGAGTTTCTGCGGACATGGCTGACGGGGCGGAGGCCATAAGGCGCGGCGAGGGCGATGGTTTCTTCGCCTGTCACGTCGAACATGCGGCGTCCTTCCGGTATGGGCCCGTGGCGCAGGCTCATGAACAGCCGGCCGACCGGCGCCAGAAGTGCAGCAACGCGCTCCATGCCGGTGGCGCGTTCATCCGTTGTCAGGTGCATCCAGACGGCATTGATCATCACCATGCCGAACACTTCCGCGCGGGCACGTGTGTTCACCAGTTCCGGCAGGCTGTCTTCCAGCCATGTGATCTGAGGCTCCGGATGAAGCTTCGCCGCCCGCAGGCGCATCGCCGCGACAGGTTCCACCGCCAGAACGGAATGCCCCAGCGAGGCGAGCCAGGCCGCATCGCGCCCGGTGCCGGCGCCGATGTCCAGCGTGCGCACCGGAGGTGCGGGAAACAGATGCCGCCAGTGCGCGTGCGTTTCCGGCGCCGATAGCGCCTCATAGCGCACGAACAGATCGTCCGCTTCTTCGGCGTATCCGGAAGTCGAGGTCAGCTCAGCCATGGCGGAAGCCTATCAGAAGGCTCCACTCCGGCAATCGGATCGTACTACTCCGCCGCCGTCTTCGCGCCGTCGTCGCCTCCGGTCAGGATCTCCAGCATCTTCAGGGCGCTGTCGGCGATGACGGTGCCTGGCGGGAAGATGGCGGAGGCCCCGGCGGCGTAGAGCGCGTCGAAGTCCTGCGGTGGGATCACGCCGCCCACGATGATGCGGGCGTTGGCTGCGCCTTCATTGCCGAGTGCGCGCTTCAGTTCCGGCACCAGCGTCAGGTGGCCTGCCGCGAGCGAGGAGGCGGCGACAATGTCGACCCCGGCTTCACGCGCATCGGCGGCGGCTTCTTCCGGTGTCTGGAACAATGGGCCGATGACGACATCCCAGCCAAGGTCCATCAGCGCGGAGGCGACGACCTTCTGTCCGCGGTCGTGACCGTCCTGGCCCATCTTGGCGATGTAAACTTTCGGCTTGCGGCCGTTCTGCTTCTCGAAGGCCTCGGCGAGGCTGAGGGCTTCATCAGCCTTTTCCGTGCCTTTCACGCCGCCGCCATAGACGCCCTTGATGGAGCGGATGACGGCCTGGTGGCGGCCCTGGCTGCGTTCGACGGCTTCGGAGATTTCGCCCACGGTCGCCTTGGCGCGCGCCGCGTCCACGGCGAGGGCGAGGAGGTTGCCCTCGGTGCCAGCGGCGGCCTCGGCAATCGCGTCCAGCTTCGCCTGCACTTCGGCTTCGTTGCGTTCGGACTTCAGGCGCGCCAGCTTGTCCAGCTGCATCTTGCGCACGGCGGCATTGTCGACCTTCAGCACCGGCACGTCTTCGTCTTCGTCCAGCAGGAACTTGTTCACGCCGACCACGGTCTGCGTGCCGCTGTCGATGCGCGCCTGCGTGTTCGCGGCGGCTTCCTCGATGCGCAGCTTTGGCAGGCCTTCCTCGATGGCCTTCGCCATGCCGCCCATCTTTTCGACTTCCTCGATATGGGCGAGGGCCTTGGCGGCGAGATCGTGCGTCAGGCGTTCGACATAATAGGAGCCGCCCCACATATCGACCGTCTGGCACGCGCCGGCTTCCTGCTGCAGGAAGAGCTGCGTGTTCCGGCTGATGCGGGCGGAGAAGTCCGTCGGCAGGGCGAGCGCCTCGTCGAAGCTGTTCGTGTGCAGCGACTGCGTCTGCCCGCCCGTGGCCGCGATGGCCTCAAGACAGGTGCGGATGACGTTGTTGTAAACGTCCT
>MDTG01378635.1_pt1 | contig 18429 bp, 21 predicted proteins | sample 811421 | NCBI WGS metagenome assembly MDTG01 (sample SAMN05326645, study PRJNA326480) | marine metagenome | isolation source: seawater | place: Pacific Ocean: South East | collected 2011 | reverse complement strand
TTTTGAACCAGCAAAAAATTTAAATTTGGAAGAATTGATGATGATGATGATGAAAATGTCGAAAACATTATAGACATTGATAAAGATAGAGAAGAAAATTAGTTAATTTTGATATTTTTGATTAATCTTTTAAGCGTTAGTCGCAATAAAAGTAAAGTGAGTTATCCATAGTTTTAACTATGGAATACATTAGGTTTTAAAAGTTTTGGGGCTGTAGCTCATTTGGGAGAGCGTCTGGATGGCATTCAGAAGGTAGTCGGTTCAATCCCGTCCAGCTCCACCATTTTTTTTTGGTTGAAATTTTGTATAGAAATTATATTTTAGTATTAGATGCTTTTTATAGGTCTTAAAATATCGCTCTTAACTGATTGAGGATGAATTGACAAGATTATCTCTTTTTAATAGCCCTTTTTTGCTGGGTTTTGATGAATTTGAAAGAACTGTTGATAGAATCAGCAAACTTTCTTCTGATACTTATCCTCCATATAATATTGAACAAATTTCTACCAAAACTTTAAGAATTTCAATTGCTGTAGCTGGATTTACTAAAGAAGATTTAGATATTAGTCTTGAAGGAAATCAGCTTTTAATACATGGAAGTAGATCTGAATCTGATAGCGAAAGGATATTTATACATAGAGGAATAGCGACAAGACAATTTCAGAGAAATTTTGTATTAGCTGATGGAATCAAGGTTGACGGAGCCTCTATGGAAAATGGATTGCTTTTTATTGATCTTACGCAACCAGTACCTCAAGAAGAATCAAAAAAAATTGAAATCTCTGATTCTAAAAAAAAAAAAGATAAAAATTTAATAAACCTTAACCTTAAGAAAAAAAAATACCATGAATGATTTAGAAAAAAAAAATAAAGACTTTGAAAAAAATTTTTTTGAATATGGCAACAACGGTTTTGCGTTTATTAAAAAAGAATTACATTCAGAGGATAGCTATAAAACAGATATATTTTCTGTTTATGGAGCAGACGGGACTTTGTTGGCTGCTTTCGAAACAAAAGATACGGCATTAGCCGCAATTTTACAATCTGGGTTGGAACCTATCAGTCTTCATTAGCTTGAAGAAGAAGTTGGTAAATTTCCTTGTTTGTTTTTAATTCTCTTAATTTCTCAATTTTTCCCTCAGTTCTGAGAAATTTTGATATTTCTGATAATGCCAATAAATGTTCAGTAGTTGAATTTTCAGGGGCAATAATAACAAAAATTATATTTACGCCTTGAGTATCACTTGACGAAAAATCTATAAGATTTTTCGATCTCAAGAACAAGGAAAATATTCTCTTAATACCTTTTATTTTGCTATGTGGTATTGCGATTCCGTTACCAATTCCGGTCGAACCTAACTTTTCTCTTTGATTCAAATTATCTAGGATTTCATTTTGATCAATTTTAAATCTGATTGATATTTTTTTTGATATCAATTTAAACAACGCTTTTTTACTGGTGGCGTTGATGTCTAAAAAAATATTTTTTAAAGGAATAATATCTGATATTTTCATTTTAATTTTTTACAGATTTTGAATCAATCCAGCCAATGTTTCCGTCATTTCTTTTGTACAATACGTTTAATCTTTTATTTTGTTGATTTCTAAAGAAAATAACATTTTGATCGTTTAATTCCATCAGCATAAGAGCTTCACTAACAGACAATGTCTTAATTAGAAATTCTGTTTCTGCTATAATTAACGGATTATCGATTTCTTCTTTATTTTTTGAACTTTCTGGATTTTTAATAATATATTGGTATGCATTATTTTTTATTGATTTTTTAGAACGAATTCTATGATCATTTAATTTCTTATGGTATCTTCTTATTCTCTTTTTAATTTTTTCGTTAGCTATGTTGAATGATCCATAAGCGTCATTACTAGTACCCTGACTTTGAACGTATGTTGTCTTTTCAACATGAATATTCACTTCACAATTAAAATTGTTGTTGCTTTTAGAAAAAAGTACATTAGCTGAAACAAAAGATTTAAAATATTTTGTAAGAGAGGAGTGAAGATTATTAGAAACATACTCAGTAAGTGCTTTTCCTAATTTTGTTTGTTTTCCTGAAATTAAAATATTATCCATAAGATTTAAAATGAATCACCAAGATAAACTCTTCGAACTTCATTGTTGTTTATAATAGTATTAGGCGTTCCTTCAGAAATCACTCTACCATCATAAATAATATATGCCCTGTCAACCATTTCCAAAGTGCTTCGGACATTGTGATCAGTTATTAATAGACCAATATTTCTTTGCTTTAAATTAGAAATTAGTTCCTTTATTTCATTTACAGCTATAGGATCAATTCCTGCTAGCGGTTCGTCAAGTAAAATAAAATTTGGCTTAGAAGCTAGACATCTTGCTATTTCAAGCCTTCTTCTTTCACCTCCTGAAAGAGACAGTGATGAGGCGAATCTTAAATGTTCAATGCCAAATTCACTCAATAATTTTTCTAGATCTTGATTTTGTTCAATTTCATTATCCTTCGAAATCTGAAGAATAGACATAATATTTTCTTCAACATTTAGACCTCTGAAAACTGATGATTCTTGAGGTAAATACCCAAGGCCAAGTTTGGCTCTTCTATACATCGGAAGTTTTGTTATTTTTTTATTGTGCAAAAAAATCTCACCGAAATCAGGTTTCATTAAACCCATAAGAATATAAAACAAAGTTGTTTTTCCTGCTCCGTTTGGGCCAAGAATTGCAACAGATTCTCCTTTTTTTAGTTCAAGAGATATATCATTTAAAATTCGTTTTTTCTCGAAATATTTTGATATGTTGTTAGCTTTTAATCCTTGATTAGAGACTGCTAAGAAAGGTTTCTGAATATCATTCATTTTTATCTGTGTTTATAAGTGCCTTAACTCTATTTTCTTGTTCTTTAATTTTATTACCAGGATAAGGTAAGAGTTTACTAATACCATTTTTTAAATTCATTTCAGCATACTCACCAGTAAGAAAACTTTCACCTTTTTTAAGTTTTACGTTTCCAAATAATTTGCAAATTTCTGAATTTTTATTATATAACGCTTTGTCACTATATGCTATCTCATTGTCAGTTTTTATTATAACTTTATTGTAAGCTATTATTTTTTTTATTTCATAATCTCCGTTTTCTAGTGTTTCTAAATGGGTTACAAGTTTATCAGCGTTAATTTTGTACTTTGATTCTCTAATGGCTTCTGCCTGTCCAGTTGCAATAGCTATATTTTTTTTTTTCCAAAACTCAAGTTTACGATTTGATGAAACACTATCGCTTTTAGAAATTAAACTTATTTTTTTTCCAAATACAATGAAGTGTTCTTTTTTTATGTTATAAGACGCTTTTTTACCTCCTCTAATAATTGTTTCATTATCGTTAATTAAAACATTTCCAAGGGCGTTTAAGATTCTTATGTCACTGTTTTTATCAGAATTTTCGTCATAAAAAGCTTCAAGTAAATCTGCTCGTACTTTTAATTTTCCTTTTATTGCTTCTGCATTTTTTTTTGCAATATAAACTTTTTTATTTTTATTCCATTCGATTCCCCCTTCAGCGTAAATTTCAATGGGGGTTTTATCAATATCATTTTCATTTGCCGAAAATAATTGTTTTTGCAAAAGACAATTTCCTAGTACGAAAATGAAGAAATTTAGTAATATTATTTTCATAATTTATTTAATCTTAAGATTTGTATTTCCAGTAAAAATTATCTTATTTCCTTCTTCAGTTATTGAAAAGCCTTTAGACCGAATATTTCCTTTATTATTTTTACCTATAATTTCACTACTCCCAAAAATATTGTTAGTATTGAGATCTATGTTGGCAGATTGAGTCTTAAACGATAAACCCTCTATGTTGTTCAGTTTAACGTTTTCATATAAAAAAATTTTTTGATTTTTTTGATCAAAATTTCCATATTTACTCTCAACAAAAATTTTTTTACCTTCACTATTAATAATTTCTCCAGAAGGCATATCCAATTTGTAAAGATTTTCATTATTTGAATCTTTCTTTGCTTTCTCAGCCCTAATAGTAAATGGTTTTTTATTTTTATCTAGACCAATAAACTTTGGACTAATTACTACTTGTTCTTCACTTGTTGTTACAATATCAAAATTTAATTCTTTGTGGTTAAACTTTTTTACTGTTTTATTAACAAACATTGAAATTAAAAGAATAAATGAAATAAAAAAAAGTATTTTTTTAAGAGAATTAATATAAAAACTATAATCTAAACTCATTTTAAAATTTTAAAATATTATGAACATGTAAAACACCAACAGGTTTCATTTTTTCAGTTATGAAGAAGTTTGTTATTGACTCCTTATTCATAAGGTTTAAAGCATCAGCTATTAGTTCATTTCCGTTTAAAGTTTTAGGATTTTTAGTCATTACATTTTCAATTTTTTTTTCTAAAAATTTTTTGTCCATATGTCTCCTTAAGTCGCCATCGGTTATTATTCCTAATAAATCTCCAGATTCTTCTGATATTATTCCTACGCAACCAAGACCTTTTGAAGTAATCTCAATTAAAGCTTCTCCCATTTCTTGACTTTTTTTAACAATAGGTATTTCATTTCCAACTTTCATTATATCTTTAACTCTTAAAAGTAACCTTCCTAATTTCCCGCCTGGGTGCAAAGCTGAAAATTTTTTTTTTGTGAAATCGTTTTTTTCTAAAAGTGTTATCGCCAACGCATCTCCTAAGACCAATGAAGCGGTAGTTGAACTTGTTGGAGCTAACTCTAGTGGGCATGCTTCAATATTTTTAGGAATTTCCAAACATATATTACTTTTTTTTGCCAATGTACTTTTACCTTCACTTGTAATTGAGATGATTGGAACTTTCAGCTTTTTACAATGTAAAATTATATTAAATAATTCTACTGTTTCACCAGAATTTGAAATTATTATAACACATTCATCTTTTGTTATCATTCCAAGATCACCATGATTTGCTTCTGAAGGATGAATAAAAAATGAGGATGAACCAACTGAGGAAAGTGTTGATGATATTTTTTTTGCTATGTGACCGCTTTTTCCAATTCCAGAAACTACTATTTTTCCTCTAGTTTTTTTTAAAATATCAATTGCTTCTTTAAAATTTTTAGAAAGGGAATCTCTCAATTTGACTAGAGCTTCTATTTCGGTGTCTATTACAATTTTTCCAGTTTGAATTTCAATCATTTTAAGAATGTGAGAATATATCGCTTTGTTCCCAGCCCAGCAAATCTAGGTCTACTCTAGTGCTAATAAAATCAAATATTTTATATGCCAAATCTAATCTATTTTCTCTTTCTAGCATTTCAATCAATTTATTTTTTATATCAATAAGATAAAATACATCTGAACCAGCATATTTGATTTGATTATTCGAAAGGGTACTTTGAGACCAATCAGAAGATTGTTGTGTCTTATTTAATTCAATTTCTAAAAGTTCTTTACAAAGCTCTTTTAGCCCATGTCTATCTGTATATGTTCTAACTAGTCGAGATGCTATTTTTGTACAGAAGATATTTTTGCATTCAATCTGTAAGAATTTTTTTATCATTGCTAAGTCAAATCTAGCATAGTGAAAAATTTTTTCTACCTTGTCGTCTTTTAATAATTTAACTAAATTTTGAGGAGAAGTATTTTTTTTAAAGAAATCTGAATCAAATTTGACTATGTGACAACTATTTTTTTCGAAGGAAAGTTGTAACAAGCAAAGCCGATCTCTTACTAATGAAAGACCAGTGGTTTCAGAATCAATAGCTACAGAAACTCCAGGGCTAAAATCTCGTGGTAAGTCATTTTCATAGATATAAAAATCTTTATTGTTTAATTTTAATGATTTCATTTATAATTAAAAAGTTTATATTTAATTAGCAAAATACAACTTTATCATTAAATTAACCAGATATTTTTATGAGTATAAGTCTTGACGGAAAAAAAATTGTGATCTTTGGAGGTTCAGGTTTTATAGGTAAGTACTTAATTTCTAAATTTTCACAATTTTCATGTACTATAAAAATAGTTTCCAGAAACACTAAAAAATTTAAAAATGTAAAATTTTTGGGTAATTTAGGTCAAGTAGAAATTGGGAAGCTAAATAATTTTTCTGAAAAAAATATTAGCGAAATTATTAATGGTTCGGACATTGTTATAAATCTGATTGGAATATTATATGAAAATAAATTACAAAAATTTGATTTTGTTCACAGTCAACTACCCGGTATTATTGCAAGATCATCAAAAAACCAAGGAGTAGGAAATTTGATACATCTTTCAGCACTGGGCGTTGAATCAAATCTGGAATCAAATTATGCAAAATCAAAATTTCAAGGAGAGAAAAATTTAAAGTTTGAATATCCAGATGCTACTATTATTAGACCAAGTGTTGTATTCGGAAAAGAAGACAATTTTGTTAATCTATTTTCTACCATATCGAATTTTTCACCATTCCTTCCAATTATTGGTGACCCAAAAATTATTTTTAAAAACAAGTTTTTTCCAATTCTTAACTTTTCTGAAGGTACTTTATTTCAACCAATATATGTAGGGGATTTAGCAGAATTTATTTTGAAAACAGTAAATCTTAAATCTAAAACATTTAATCTTGCTGGCCCCAATATTTTGACTTTTAAAGAAATAATTAAAATAATATTAAAATATAAAAAAATTAAAAGATTGTTAATACCAGTACCATTTTTTGCAGCAAATCTTTTAGCTTTTTTTATGGAGAAATTTCCGCAACCACCACTCACCAAAGATCAAGTCTTACTATTAAAAAAAGACAATGTTTCAAAAAAAGGTTATTTCAATTTGTCAAAATATGTTAGAAATCCCAAATCATTGGAGGTAATCATTCCAACTTATATAACTTAGATCTATATTTGAATATATAATAATAAATATGCCAAATATTATTCTGTACCACATAAATACAGCCAAAGAAGATTTTTGCACCCAGCTAACTAAAAAATGAATAAAAAATATCGAAAATGAAAAACTTAACAAAATAATTAACACATTATAAAAATTAAAAAATTCAATTGGATTATTACCTACAGTTTCTAAATTGAGTATGAGATAAATAGTTGCACCGCCAATCGCTGGTATGCTTAACAAGTTTGAAAACTTTACAGAATCTGATCTTGTGAAACCAAAGAATCTCATTATTGTTAATACAGCTCCCGACCTGCTAAACCCAGGAACTATTGCTAAGGATTGAAAAAAACCAATTGCTAATGAGGATGTTAAATTAATTCTGTCCAGATGTTTAATTCTCAAGCAGTATTTATCAACAAAATAAAGAAGAATACCAAATATAATGGAAATCCATCCTATAACAACAAGAGACTCTAAAAAATTCTCAGATATTTGATTAGCAGCAAAGTAACCAATAAAAAAGAGAGGTAAACTGGCGTAAATAATACTTTTGAGAAGAATAGTGTTAGGATCTAAGTAGCTTTGAAAAAAATTTTTGACTGAGAGAATAAGTGTAATACAATCTCTAAAATAATAAGTAATGATAGCCAAAAGTGAACCAAAATGCGCCATAATATTTAAACTTCTCATTGATAATCCATTGAGTTCCAACTCGTAAAAATTGTTAAATACTATTAAATGTGCTTGTGAACTTACAGGCAAAAATTCAGTGAATCCCTGAATTAAACAATATAAAGCAATAAGCACATACATTATTAAAATATTAGCATATTTAATTTTTTTGTTATATAGTATTAAAGAATATTGATATATTATATTATTTTTAAAATGAATATTAGTAAGTTTGACCTTAATCTTTTAGTTGTTTTTAGAACTTTATATGAAGAAAGAAATGTTACTAAAGCAAGTTCAAAAGTTGGCATTACTCAACCGGCTATGAGTAATGCTTTGAATAGGCTTAGATATTTGATGAAAGATGAATTATTTATTAGAGGGCCAAAAGGAATGAGACCAACTCCAAGAGCTGTAGAATTGTCATTGCCGATACAGATTGCCTTATCTAGTTTGGAATCAACGTTGACAGATGTAAAATTTGATCCATCCAAGTCAAGGAAATTATTTCGCCTAGCCATGTCAGATGATATTGGTCCGCTACTTCTTCCAAACTTAGTAAGTTTTTTAGAGAAAAATTCACCAAATTCAAAATTATCAATAATTTCTGATCAGGGAAATGATGCTTTAAAACTTTTGGATTTTAATGAAATTGATTTTGCAATTGGAAGATTTGAATCTATTCCTTCAAGATTTGGTTCAAAAGTGTTATTTGAGGAAAGATTTTTATGCATGATGCGAAAAGAGCATCAATTCTCAAAAGAAAAAAAATTATCTATGGATCAATATCTAGCCTCTAAACATTTAAGAGTTGCGCCCACAGGTGCCCCAGTATCCCCGATAGATAGGGCCCTAACTCAACTGGAATTAGAAAGAAATATTTCTGTTAGAATTGATTTAATTACTTTGTCACCAAATGTTCTTAAAAACAGTGATCTAATTCTAACGTTACCTTCAAAAACAGCTAAAAGATTGGCTAACATTTATAATTTCTCTTTGCTTGAACTTCCTTTAGAATTAGAGAAAAGATTTACAAAAATTGTCTGGCATAAAGAATTGACAAATCATCCGGCTTATGACTGGATTAGAGAGAGGATAATGGCAGAGCATAAATGAAAATGCTTTTTCTGGGCGCAGGATATTGTACTGAATTTCTCACTCCTTTAATTGAAAAGGAATTTGAAATTATTGGTACTCATAACAGATTACCTTTCAAAACCAAATACCACAATTTTAAAATCGTAAAAAGATATTCTTTTGAACAATTTTTAAATGAAAAAAATTCCATTTTATATAACGTAACCCATATATTAAATTCCATACCTCCTAATGATGACGGGGACATCCCCTATTGTCATATAAAAAAGGAATTAATAAAATTAAACTCATTAAAATGGATTGGATATTTTTCAACCACCGGAGTGTACGGCAATCATAATGGGAATTGGGTAAATGAGAATTCTGAACTAAAAACAAAAAATAAAAGATCACTTAATAGAATAACAGCGGAAAATCAGTATTTAAAACTTTTTTTAGAACATAATCTTCCAGTTCATATTTTCAGATTACCAGGTATTTATGGTCCCAAAAGATCAATTTTTGAAAGAATAAATACTGAAAATCTAAACTTTATCAAAAAAAAAGATCAATTTTTTTCAAGGATTCATGTTGAGGATATTGCAAATGCACTTTATTTAAGTATAAAAAAACCAACCCCAGGGGAAATTTTTAATTTAACGGATGACTATCCTTGTCCAAGTGATGAGGTTACAGAATATGCTTTCGAACTTTTAAAAAAAAAACGGCCAGTATTCTTAAAACTAAATGATTCAAAAGTTTCAGAAATGACTAGAAGTTTTTATATGGAAAATAAAAAGGTATCAAATAAAAAATTTAAGGATAAATTAAATTGGTCACCAGAAAAAAAAAATTTTAAAATTGGATTAAATGAGATTTTTAAGCTTTTAAAAAATTGAGGAAAAAGTAATATAAATTAAATGAAAACCATTATTCAAATTTTACCCTCACTAGAACATTCTGGAGGTGGTGTGGAAAGAGGAACACTCGATGTTGCTAGATTTTTGAAAGAAAAAGGATATAGATCAATAATATTTTCATCTGGTGGAAGTATGGCGGAAAAATATAAACATAAAGGTGTTGAACATTTTAAAATTCCTCTCAATAAAAAAAGTATAATTAATTTTTTTAAGGCAAAAAGGTCTTTTAGAAAACTTGTTCATCAGATTAAGCCAGATTTAGTTCATATCAGAAGTAGATGGCCAGCTTTTAATTTAAATAAGATTATAAGAAACTTAAATATTCCTCTAATAACCACTTACCATGGGACATATAATGGAAACAATAATCTTCTTAAAAGAAAATATAATAGCGTTATGACTGAAGGTGATATAATTATAGCAATATCAGATTTTATTTGTTCTCATATAAAAAAATATTTTCCTGAAAAAGCTAAAAAAATCAAAATTGTAAATAGAGGAATTGATACAAAGTATTTTGATTTAAAAGCAATTACTAGACTAAGAAAAGAAACCTTTTTGAAGGAAATATCCATAAATGAAAAAAAACATATTATTTTACTTCCAGGTAGACTTACAGAGTGGAAGGGACAATTAGTAGCAATCAAGGCTGCGAAAATATTATCTTTAAATAATCCAGATTTTGAATTCTTATTGTTGATTGTCGGGTCAGAACAAAACAGAAAAGGATATTTAAAAAAAATTAAAAAACTAATAAAAAAACTTGATATTGATAGCCACGTATTGTGTTTGGGAAATCGTACGGATATGCCCTCAATTTATTCAATTGCCGATGTAGTCATTTCTTCCTCCATTGAACCTGAAGCTTTTGGTAGAGTGTCTGCAGAAGCCTGTGCAATGGAAAAACCAATCGTAGCGACTGATATAGGAGCCTCCAAGGACATCATAATTGACCAAAAAACTGGGTGGTTAGTAGAAGAAAATAATCCAGAAGCGTTAGCAATGAAAATTATGCAAGTAGTAAAATTACCTCAGAATCAAAAAGATAAAATGGGTATTCTTGCGAGAAAAAGAATAAAAGAAAAATTTGAAATGGTTGATATGTTGGAAATGGAAGTAAAAATTTATGAAGATCTCATCAAATCAAAAAATCTTAATTATTAAGTTTGGTGGCCTAGGGGATTTTATATTGTCCTTGTCAGCAATGTACACCATAAAAACATTTTATAAAAAATCTAAGTTAGTTTTAGTTACTGAAAGCGCTTATAAAGATATTGCAGAGAGAAGTAAATGGTTCGAAGAAATCATAATAATAAAAAGATCTATGTTCTACTTTTTAGACAAATTAAAATTAAAAAAAAAATTGAATACAAGAGAGTTTGTAAATGTTTATGATCTGCAAACCTCAAAACGGTCAACAAGCTATGGTGATCTATTTGATGGAAAAATTACTAAATGGTCGGGAATTCTTAGGGATTCAGTCTACTTTCATTTAAATCCTAAAAGGGACACGATGCACACAATTGATAGACAAAAAGAACAACTAAAAATAGCTAATATTAAAAAATTTTCAAAATTCGATGAAAATTGGATATTTGATGATAAATTTAAACACAATTTTAAAAAAAAGAGATTTGTCATTCTTGTGGTGGGAGGTTCAGCAAGAAGAAAAAATAAAAGAATTCCCTTCAATGTTTTTGTTGAAATTGCTAAAAAATTATTCAAGAAAAATATAGATTCTATAATTGTTGGAGGTAACGATGAATTAGAATTGTGTCAAGAAATCAAAAAAAAGTTTCCTTATATAATAAATCTTTGTGGAAAACTTGATGTTTACAAATTAGCCTCATTGTCAAGAGATTCACTGTGTATTGTAGGTAATGATACTGGACCAATGCATGTATGTGCATTAGCAAAAAAAAAATTGGTCGTCTTTTTTACAAAATTTTCTAATCCAAAATTATGTGCCCCGGTAGGAAGTCATGTTACTGTTTTAAATTATAATAATGAATGCTTTCAACTTGTAAAAAAAACTCTATCAATTATTCTTGAGAAAAAAACAATTACCTTCTAAATTGACCAAATGATATCATACCTTAATTAGAAACAATCTAACGCAAAAAAAAATCGATATGAATGCATCTAAAAAAATCACAATTACCTTTCCAGATGGTACAAAAAAAAAGTTTATGAGTGGCGTCTCAGGCTATGACATTGCAAAAACAATATCAAAAAGTCTGAGCAAACAATCTGTAGCTATGAAAATTGATGGCATCCAAAAAGACCTGACTGATTCGATTCTAAAAGATTCTAAGGTATCTTTAATTACGGTTAATACAGACGAAGGTCTGGAAATAATGAGGCATACAATAGCTGCCCAAATTCTCGCAAGAGCTATTAAAAACTTATATCCTGAAGCCAAGTTGGCAATAGGTCCAACTATCGAAAATGGCTTTTATTATGATGTGATGTTCGAAAAACCAATTTCATTTGAAGATTTAGAATTTGTAGAGAAGGAAATGAAAATCATCGCTATGGAAAAAGCTTGTATACATAAAACCTTTCACTCTAAACAAGAGGCCATATCATTATTTAAAGCTAGAAATGAAGATTATAAAGTTAAAATAATTGAAGAATCAAATCAAACTCAGTCTTTTCAAATTTACACTCAAGGAGATTCTGAGTTTATAGACTTATGCCATGGTCCTCATTTACCAACTTTAGACCTAGTAGGGGCATTTAAATTGACTAAACTCTCAGGAGCTTACTGGCGAGGCGATTCCCAAAATGAAATGTTACAAAGAATCTATGGAACTGCATGGAAAAACGAAAGTGAATTAAATAAATATTTATTGATGATTGAAGAGGCTGAAAAAAGAGATCACAGAAAATTAGGTAAAGATCTAGATCTTTTTCATTTTCAGGATCAGGCTGCAGGATCTGTCTTTTGGCATGAAAAGGGTTGGAGAATATATAGAAAAATAATGCATTATATGAGAAAAAAATTAGAAAAAAACGGCTATTATGAGGTTAACACGCCCTCACTTGTGGACAGATCATTGTGGGAAAAATCAGGACATTGGGAAAAATTTAGAGAACATATGTTTACGTGTGAATCTGAGGAAAAAACTTTGGCTATCAAGCCTATGAATTGTCCTTGCCACGTTCAAATTTTTAGACAGGGAATTAAAAGCTACAAAGAACTACCGATAAGAATGGCGGAGTTTGGCTCATGCCATAGAAATGAACCTTCAGGTGCACTACATGGGTTGATGAGAGTAAGAGCATTTACACAAGATGACGCACACATTTTTTGTACTAAAGATCAAATTGTATCAGAAACTGAAAAATTTTGTAAATTTCTTATGGAAGTTTACAAGGATTTTGGTTTTGAAGATGTGACTATTAAATTTGCTGATAGACCAGAGAATAGAGCCGGAGAGGATGAAGTTTGGGATCAAGCTGAAAACGCATTGAGAGAAGCAATTAATGAGGCTGGCTACATTTATAAATTAAATAGTGGAGAGGGTGCATTTTATGGACCCAAACTTGAATTTGTTCTAAAAGACGCAATTGGAAGGGATTGGCAATGTGGTACACTTCAGGTCGATTTTGTTTTACCAGAAAGATTAGATGCTTCATATATTGGCGAAGATGGACAAAAGCATAGACCAGTTATACTTCACAGAGCAATTCTTGGATCATTTGAGAGATTTATAGGAATCTTAATTGAAAACTATTCAGGAAATCTTCCCAATTGGTTAGCGCCCATTCAAGTTGCACTTATTAATATTAATGATGATTGTTTAGACTACATCAGATTTATTGATGATGAACTAAAACTGATAGGAATAAGTACTGTTATTGATGATAGAAAAGAAAAGATTAATTATAAAATTAGGGAACATGCAATGAATAAAATCCCTTATACTCTTGTCGCAGGACACAAAGAAATTGATACACAAACTGTTTCTTTAAGAACTTTTGGAAACACGAATCAAGAGGTATTAAATTTAAAGGATTTTTTAAAAAAAATAAAAAACTCTTGCAGTATTCCTGAAAATATGTCCAATTAATTTTCGTTTTACTAATTTGGGGATTATTTAATGAAAAAAAACAGGTGAATAAAATTGATGTTAAATGAATAAGATAAGCCGTACTAATAATCGTGGACCGGCTATTAACGAATCGATTGCTTCTGCTGAGGTAAGAGTAGTCCTTGAAAATGGCGATATGCTAGGTATATTAAAAATTAATGATGCATTAAAAAGAGCCTCAGAACTAGGGTTGGATTTGGTTGAAGTTTCACCAAATGCCAAACCTCCCGTTTGTAAAATTATAGACTATGGTAAATATAGGTACCAACTTCAAAAAAAATTAGCTGAAGCAAAAAAAAAACAAAAAACTTTTGAAGTTAAAGAAGTAAAGCTGAGACCTGGAATTGAAGATCACGATTATGATGTTAAGCTCAAATCAATTCATAGATTTCTTGGTTCAGGAGATAAAGTCAAGATTACTCTTAGGTTTAGAGGTAGGGAAATGGCATATCACCAAAGAGGCATGAAAATCTTAAAAAAACTTGAAAAGGAAATTGAATCATTAGCAAAAATAGAGCAACTACCAAAGTTAGAGGGTAGACAAATGACGATGATTATTGCACCTAAATGATTTTATTAAAACTCTCTTGATTTGATTTTAAAAATCTTTATAAGTTAGATTTATTATTTAGATTAGAGTTTTATGCCAAAATTAAAAACAAAAAGCGGGACAAAAAAGAGGTTTAAAGTTACTTCAACTGGCAAAGTAGTAATGTATGCAAGTAACAAGAGACATAATCTTTCACACAAGTCAAAAAAGATGAAAAGAAACGCTAAAGGACCTATCATTATGTCTAAACAAGATACTGTAATAGTAAAAAAATACATGAATACTAAAATTTAATGAGTAAAGAAAATGTCAAGAGTTAAATCTGGTGTAACCACAAAATCAAGACACAAAAAAATATTAAAAAAAGCTAAGGGATTTTACGGAAGAAGAAAAAATACATTTCGCGCGGCTAATCAGGCTGTTGAGAAGTCAGCTCAGTATGCTTATAGAGACAGAAGAGTTAAGAAAAGAGCCTTTAAAAGCTTGTGGATACAAAGAATAAATGCTGGTTGTCGCTTGCACGGATTGAAATATTCAAACTTTGTGAATGGGCTAAAAAAATTAAATCTTAATTTTAACAGAAAAATATTAGCAGATCTTGCTGCTCGAGAACCAAAGGTTTTCAAAAACATTATTGATAAAATTCAGGCAAATAAATAATTGAATAAAAGTTTCATGACGAATTTCGGAGATGTTACTCTTTCAGCTAAAAATGAAGTCTTAGAATCTAATTCGATAGAAAGTCTAGAGAAAATAAAAGTTAAATACTTCGGGAAAAATGGATTAATAAACAAGGAGATGAAAAAACTTTCGTCTCTAGATACCGAAGGGAAAAAAACAATTGGTAAAAAATTAAACTTATTCAAACGTGAATTTTCAGAACTCATCTTGGAGAGGAAGAATTTTTTTAGAAAAAAAGAAATTGAAAATAAAATAAATGCTGAATTTTCAGATCCGACAATGCCAACCAGGAAAAATATTTTAAACTCAGGAAGAGTTCATCCAATTACTCAAACGATTGAAGAAATTGTTTCCATTCTTGGTTCTATGGGTTTGCAATATGTTGAAGGACCAGATGTAGAAGATGATTTTCATAATTTTACAGCTTTAAATATTCCGGAGAATCATCCAGCAAGACAAATGCATGACACTTTTTATATAAGTTCAAAAGAAGACAAAAAAAATGTTCTTAGAACTCATACATCACCTGTACAGATTCGTTGTCTCAAAGATTCAAATTTACCAATTAAAATTTTTGCACCTGGAAGAACATACAGGTGTGACTCTGACATAACACATACACCTATGTTTCATCAAGTTGAAGGTCTGATTGTAGATAAAGATATAAGCTTTTCCAACTTAAAATGGTTTATTACCCGGTTTTGTAAAATTTTTTTTAATAAAAAAGATTTAAAATTAAGGTTTAGACCTTCTTTTTTTCCTTTTACAGAACCTTCTGCAGAAGTTGACATAAATTGTTTTAGGAAAAATAATAAAATTTATTTGGGCGAAGGCAATGATTGGATGGAAATTCTAGGTTGCGGTATGGTTCACCCAAATGTATTTAGAGCATGTAATTTAGGAAATAAAAAAACCTCTGGATTTGCTTTTGGTGTTGGAATTGAGAGATTATGTATGCTTAAATATGGTATGCCAGATTTAAGAGATTTTTTTGATAATGACCTAAGATGGCTAAATCATTATGGATTCTCATTTTTTAACTACCCCGACTTAAATTGGGAATGATATGAAATTTTCATTAAAATGGCTTAAAGAACATCTAGACCTAGATTGTAAAATTTCTGAAATATCTGAAAAATTAACTAGCATCGGCCTTGAGGTTGAAACCATTAAAAACCCTTACCAATCGCTGAATAATTTTTTAGTTTGTAAAATTATAGATATTGAAAAACATCCTCAGGCTGACAGATTAAATGTCTGTAAGGTTGATAACGGAAAAGAAACTTTACAAGTGGTTTGCGGTGCGTCTAATGCCAAAAAAGGATTAATAACTGTAATAGCACCAATTGGGACTGAATTACCAGTGCAAAAAAATGGGCAAAAAATAAAAATAAAAAAAGGAAAAATTAGGAATCTTGATTCTTTTGGAATGCTTTGCTCTGAACAAGAATTAGGAATTGGAAATGATTCAAATGGCATTATTGAGTTAGAGAATAAACAAGAAATAGGTAGTAGTTTTTCTAAGTGTATCGACGAGGAGTTGATAGTTTTTGAGATTTCTATAACTCCAAACAGACCTGACTGTGCTGGTGTGTTTGGAATAGCTCGAGATTTAGCTGCAGCGGGACTTGGAAAACTAAAGCTAAAAGAAAAATGCCTGATTAAAAATGATTTTGAATCTGATTTCAAAATTACCAATAATATTGAAAATTCAGATTGTCCACAATTTTTGTTAAGGTTAGTAAAAAATGTAAAAAATAATGGCTTATTAAACGGATATGAAAAAAGGTTTGAAAATTGTGGCATAAAAATAATTTCTCCACTAGTAGATATCACAAATTTTATTACTTTCGATCAATGTAGACCTCTACATGTTTTTGATTATGATAAGATAATTGGAAAAATTGTCATCAGACATTCCCTAGATAATGAATCATTTAAAGGACTCGACGGTGTAACTTACAAACTTGAAGAGGGAATGATTGTTATTTGTGATGATTTGGGAGTAATAAGTTTAGCTGGCATTATGGGAGGAGATAGAACAGCTTGTAGTTTTGAAACGAAGAATATTTTAATTGAATCAGCCTATTTCAATCCAACAAAAATTTCATGGGCAGGAAGGAAATTACTAATTGATAGTGATGCTAGGTATCGTTTTGAGAGAGGAATCGATCCATATTCAACATTGTACGGAATTCATTATGCTTCAGATATGGTTAAAAAATTTTGTGGAGGAGAATTCAGTCAAATTATTGGTTACAAAGAATTTAAAATAAATGACAAAATAATTACTTTAAAGTTTTCTGATTTCGAAAAATTACTTGGATTAAAGATTGATCCAAAATTTATTGAGGAAAAATTATTACTTTTGGGGTGCAATTTAGATATTTCGAAAAGTGACTTCAAAGTTTCTCCTCCCTCATGGAGACATGACTTGAATATAAAAGAAGATATAATTGAAGAGATAGCAAGATTATATGGATATGAAAATATAAACGATGCCCCAATGACATTGGTAAGCAATCTAAATAATAAAGTTACTTCTTTATCCCAACAATATAAAAGAATGATTTGTAGAACTTTAGTATCAACAGGTATGTGTGAACTTAAAACTTGGTCATTTGTGGACGAAAAAAGCTCAAATTTTTTTAAATTTTCTGAAAAAATAATAAAAATTGACAATCCAATTAGTTCTGAACTCTCATGTATGAGAAAAAGTTTATTAATAAATCTTTTAAGCGTGTTTAAAAAAAATTTTAATAGGGGATATTCAGATATTTCAATATTTGAAATTGGACCAGTATTCGATGGATTCTCTCCTGGTGAACAAACAGAGTTAATATCTGGTCTAAGATCAGGAGAATGTGGAAAAAAGGATTGGTTACAAAAAAAAAGATTGATAGATTTATATGATATAAAAGTAGATATTTTAAATGTTTTGGGTATATGTAATTTTGACGAAAATAAAATAATTATTGATAACTTAGAAATACCTCAACATTTTCATCCACGTAAAAGTGGAAGAGTGAAGATAGGAAGTGTATTAATTGGATTCTTTGGAGTTTTACATCCAAATTTATTAAACCAGTTTGATATTGCTTCAGACTTAGTAGGGTTTGAATTGAATTTTGATAATATTATGGGTTTTATAAAAGAAAAAAAAATCTCCAAACCTGACTTAGAAGTTTCACAATATCAAGCCATAACAAGGGATTTTTCTTTTATTTTAGATGAGGAAATACTTTCAAGTGAAATTACTAACATAATAAAAAAAGTAGACAAAGAATTAATAAAAAGTATTAAAATTTTCGATTTGTTTAGTGGTGACGAAATAGGAAACAATAAAAAGGCACTGGCGGTTGAGGTTAGAATACAATCAAAGGAAAAAACACTCACTGACGGTGAGATCGATTTAATTTCAACGAAGATAATCAATAATGTTGAAACTAATTGTCATGCTAAACTACGAGTCTAATATGACGATAAAAAAAATTAGAAATTTTTCAATTATTGCACACATTGATCATGGCAAGTCAACTCTAGCTGATAGAATTATTCAAACCTGT
>MDTG01085642.1_pt1 | contig 18429 bp, 17 predicted proteins | sample 811421 | NCBI WGS metagenome assembly MDTG01 (sample SAMN05326645, study PRJNA326480) | marine metagenome | isolation source: seawater | place: Pacific Ocean: South East | collected 2011 | reverse complement strand
TTCCAAGCGATTAGCATATCTTCAATTTGTGCGTCACTTGGCTTTATATCAGTCACAAATTGCAAATCTTCATGGGTAATTTGCCCATTATCGCGGCTCTGTACCAAATATCCGCCTAAAACTGATTTTACCGCTAGTTCAGATGCGGCCGGGTCTGGTAGGTTTGCCGTTAGCAATAGCCGGAGGTTGCTCTTTTTAGCAAAGGCTTCACGCGCTTCATCATCTGCATCTGGGGCGATCACTACTTCGGAAAAAATGGAGGCTATTTCGGTGGCTAGCTTGCCATCGAGTTTGCGATTGCAGGCAACAATTCCACCAAAGGCACTGACTGGGTCCGCCTCCAGGGCACGATGCCATGCGCTAAGGGCGTCATCAGCTACCGCAACACCGCAAGGGTTAGCATGTTTGATGATCGCAATGGCAGGCGAGTCAAATTCAGACACCAGCCGCAAGGCAGCATCTGTATCATTAACATTATTATATGACAGAGCTTTACCTTGTATCTGCTGCGCGGATAATACTGAGGGGGTGTTTGCATCTGTTTGATATATGCCTGCCTGTTGGTGCGGGTTCTCGCCATATCGCAGGGTTGATTTCTTAGGCACAGACAAAGACAGAAATTCTGGCATCTCTGTGCTTTGCTCGCGCGCATTTTTGATTAATAACCAGTCTGCTATCATCTTGTCATAGCTAGCTGTCATAGCAAAGGCTTTCCGGGCGAGTTCTTGGCGCAGATCCGGTGGAACGCTACGTGCGATTTCTAACTGTGTAGCTACAGCTTCATAATCTGCTGGGTCGCTAACAACACACACAAAGGCATGATTTTTAGCAGATGCTCTCATTAACGCTGGTCCGCCGATATCAATATTTTCAATACAGCGGTCAAAATCAGCTCCAGAACGCAACGTTTCTGCGAAAGGATAGAGATTTACCACGACTAAATCGATCATGGAAATATCATGCAATGTAGCCGCATCTGTATGTGTTTTATCATCACGCTTAGCCAGCAAGCCCCCGTGAATTTTAGGATGCAGGGTTTTTACGCGCCCATCCATAATTTCTGGAAATCCGGTAACTTCAGATACGTCTATTACCTCTAATCCCACATCACGCATTGCCTTTGCTGTCCCTCCGGTTGAAAGCAGTGTAATGCCAAGTGCCGCAAGGCGAATTGCAAATTCTACTAAACCGCTTTTATCTGACACTGAAAGAAGGGCTGTTTTTACCAATACTGGCGATGAGCTGGGCATAATCTATTTATCCTCATTATGTATGCTGGGCGAAATTAAAGCTGGTTTTGTGAAGGTGCCGCGCCCCTTATCGCGCACCCTGCTCCAGAATACAAGTCACCTAGCAATTGCCATTTCCGCGTTTAAGATGAATGGCGGGAAAACGCCCAATTAATAGTCAAATTGCCATTGGTTTGTATTTGATTGGCCGGGCTACGAAGTACAATTTGTTGGCAAGAACTACGCCTGTTTTTTTCCAGATAGACAGACCTGTCCAGTGCGGTTTCTGCGCCTCGGCATTTAAACAGCCAGCCTGCTTTTTGGTTATAGACTTTCAACAGAATTTGTTCTGATTTTACCCGTGCTGCACTAACTTGCGGATGCAAATGAAAACGAATGATGACCTCTACTGGTATTTGTCCAGGCGCGCCTGAATAGTGAAGTTGATCGCTACCGCGTAGATTGTTGCCATTGCGTGATAAAAATAGTTGCCTTGTGTGCGAGATGCCGTGACTTTTGACATAGCCATCATGTGTAGCCTTAAACAAAAAGCCGCCATCTGCGGGACCGATCTCAAAATTTGTCGTTCGGGTTTCTCCATGCTGATTATCGATTCCATCAAGGGTTAGAGCAGTATGGGCGGCGGTTTGACTAAAGGCACTACGTAAGCGTGGCTCTGCGGCCCCTTGCCCTGTATTCACAATGAAAGGCGCATTGCCAACACTAAATTCAAAGGCAAAGCGGCTGGCCGCATGATGTAGGCTATCTTTATATCGCCCTTTGAAAGAGGGGGCGTCACTAGTTTTGCCTGTGTCAATTATAAGGGTGCTTCGAGCTGCAGATATCCGGGCAAAACCAGTATCAGGGGCATGCTGGCTAATTCGTCCTTTTGCATTGCAACGGCTTAAAACTTGGTTAATATCTTCAGCAGAAGACAGGCCCGCAAAATGGAAATGGGCAAAATGGCCAGACCCATCACGCCATAATTTTGTCATTGCCGCCATTTTCTGAATCAGGTCATCAAGAATAGGCAATTCGGTGATGCCAAGTGGACTTGTTACACTGCGGCATTCTATGAGCAATTTCAAAAGGTCTAGGTGAATTTCAGCTTGGCGCGACCGGTGTCCTCCATCTTCGTTAATTTGGCCCTTAACCTTAGATATTGTTAAGTCAAAAAGAGCAGTAATTTCGCGCTTTCGGCGCGTATCACCCGCTTCTGGAATCTGCAAAAGCTGGCTCAAAATTAAGCCTTTAAGCGCTGTTATCTGATCAAGCGGTGCATGGAGGCGCCGCCAGTCTAGCGCAAGACAACGTTGTTGCAAGGCGATCGCAGCGGCAAATTGCGTCTGGAAAGCTTCGTCAGCGGACGCACCAAACCAACCAAAGGTAAAGATGAGATTTGCCAGCCTTGCGCCCAAGATATCAGGCCGCCATGCCATTACTGACCAATGCCGGTGGCTTTGCATCCATCTAGCTATCATATTGCGTGCGGTAATTCGTGCATCGGCACCACCATAATCGCGCAGGTCACGCACCCAATTAAAGCGGGCGAACGTCTCAGAATTAGCCGCAAAGGGCATCATTCCTTGTAAAATAGCTGCCCCTATTTTAGCATCCCCGCGCCATAAATCAGGAATAATAGGCAGGGGGACTTGCGGCGGTTTGCTACGAAGTTGCCAGCTAAACACGCGCGACTGGCGATATAAAATTTCAAGCCGGCTAATTTTCCAAATATCAGATTCTAATAGCACTTTCTGTGCAGATGGGTCAGATAGCATTGCCTGGGCATTCAACAAAGAACGTTCCTGTCATTACACGGAGGAGTTAAAATGGCTGATAATCATTTATGCCGCAGAAGGCGCTAATCTGGCAATGAAAAATCCATCATTCCCTAGCCGTGTTGTATCCTTGTTCAGTTCTGATTCCACTAAACAATTTGGCAATATGCGTGCCCAGCCCTCTGGTGTTAAGCCGGCCGCAAACGGGCCTAGTTCAGTCGCAGTAAAAGGCAGGGTTTTGCCAAGCCCATATTGTATCACAGCGTCGACGACCTGCTCGCCTTCTTCTGGTTCCAATGAGCAAGTAACGTACAGCACACTTGCCTTTGGCTTTAACCAGTTTAAGCAATTTTTCAGCATTTGGATTTGTATTTTCTGGAGAGTGGCAAGTCCTGGGCGCTCGGCACGAACTAAAATATCCGGGTGGCGCCTTATCGTGCCTGTGGCAGAGCAGGGGGCATCTAGCAATATCATATCAATATCATTGTGCTGGGCGGTGCGGCTAAAATCATCATCCAGAATGTCAGCTTTCTTTATAGTTGCGTGCATATTTAGTCTTTTTAAATTGGCGCGAAGCCGATCAATGCGACGTGTCTCTTTATCCACTGCAGTCACCGTCGCGCCTTTTGCAATAAGCTGGGCTGTTTTACCGCCCGGTGCAGCGCACAAATCCCAGATATTTTTTCCTGCAACATCTCCCATCAGATAAACAGGCAGGGCAGCGGCGGCATCTTGAACCCACCAATTGCCAATATCATAATCTGGCATATTGCGAATGTCCCCATCAAAACTACACCTGATGGTCTGTTGGGTGAGGAGGCTACCTTCCAGCTTTTGGGCAAGGGCGGTAATATCGCCAGTGCCAGTAATATCCAGCGGCGGGGTTTGCGCAGTAAGCTCGGCGATAGCTGCGGTCTGCTCCGTGCCCCAGTTTTTTTTCCAACTCTCTCGTAAAGAGGCCGGTAGATTGTCAACCGCGGTGGTTTTTGCGCCCACTATGTCCTTCTCACGAATAGTACGCCGCAATACCGCATTCACGAGGCCTGATTGCCGTTCATAACCGATTTTCTTAACCAGTTCGACAGTTGTATTAGTGGCGGCATGTTCGCTCAAATTCAGGAAAAGAAGCTGGGTTAACCCAATTTTTAGAACCAGGCTAACCGACGTTGCTGTCTGATCTGAAATCATATTTTTCAGGATGGCAGTCAGCTGGCCATGTCGGCGCAAACACGTTGCCACAATAAGTTTTACTAACCCTTTGTCACGCGCCTCTAGCGCGTTAAATCCCTCGCTATTGGCAAAAGCAGCTTCCAGCATTTGTCGACGCTCTATTATAGCATCCAGGATATTAAAGGCGATATAGCGGCTATCTGTTGAATTTTGGATTTCTTTCCCAGATTTTACGCCAAATTTTTTTGGGCTCTCCTGCTTCGGAACAGCATTTGGGGTAGGACGTTGTTTTCTCCGCTTTTTTACTCCAACTTTTTTTAAGGACTCTGCTTTTAGAGACAATGTGGGTCTGGTATCTTTTTCCATGTCGGGCAATAGACCAGACCGATGGTTTCTTGTCTATAAGAAATGCATATCAGATAAGATATAGCAAAATACTGCTCAATAGGCCGGCTGATATTAGGGCAATCGCCTAAATTCCGTTTTTGGGATTGCTTTTAGGGGGCAGGGTTTTTATTTGATAAGAAAAAGGTATTATCGATAGTACCCTGAAATATCAAAGCTTGTCAGCATTAGAAAGGCAAAGACGATGAGCAAACAAAAAAAAGAGGCTGAAAAAGACAGGTTAGCAGACACAGTGCCTGCTTCTGAAGCGACCTCGCTAGTTAATTCTAAAGAGCGTGGTGGCCCAAAAGGCCCAGAACCAACCCGTTTTGGTGATTGGGAAAATAATGGCCGATGCACCGATTTTTAAAAAAGTATATTAAAAAAGTGATAGGAAAATGATAGTTGAAGCAGTCAGAAAAAAATGCCGCGTTTGACCACCGATATTATTGTTGCAGCTGGACTGCGCCAAGCTGGCAACATTGGTATCTTTGCTACTATTCTTCGGAAAGGTGATGCGCGTGCGGGTGCTATTTTTGTCGAGATAGAAAAAAGCTCAACTGAGAGCCGCTTGCTCGCCCGTCAATTAAACTATGATAATGAATATGAGTGGGTCTGTATTACTGGTGAGGAGTGGGTGAGTGGCACGATAGTTCAGGAACGGCTTACGCGCGAGATAGCATATGACCCGGATTGTTGGATTGTCACTGTGCAAGATAGCGAGGGGCGAAATATTTTCACTCTTTGACGTGCTAGCAAAGTGCAAAGAAAGGGCTGTTTACGCTCTGCTTCAATGCTTTTTTCTGTTTTCGAAACTTCTTTAGGTCGTGCCATTAATCCTTTTCTCTATTTATCTTTGATGATTTGTATTGCTACTGACGAATTGAAAATTAAAATCCATGACCAAATCTATTGCCATTCATAAACTGCGAGATTATAGCGCCGCACAAATTGCCACTTTGCGAAGCCGCGCCGAAGATGACCTAGGCCCCTACATGGATGCGGTGACGCCAGTCATTGATGCGGTGCACGAACAGGGTGATACGGCGCTGATTCATTATGCAAAAGTATTTGATAACGCGGATTTGAACAATAAATCTCTATTGGTAAGCAAAGCAGAAATTGATTCTGCTTTTGATAAGTTAGACACTAAGCTTGTAGATGCGTTGGAATATGCTGCTAATAATATTCGCCGTTTCCACGAAAAGCAAAAACCAAAAGAGGACTGGCGCATGGAAATCCGGCCGGGGATAGAGGTAGGGGAGCGCGCCTACCCGATTGATAAGGTGGCGCTTTATTCGCCGCGCGGTAAAGGTAGTTTTCCGTCTGTAACCTTAATGACCGCGATACCAGCTGTCGTGGCTGGTGTGCCTGAACCGGTGATTTTAACGCCCCCCGGCGCGGATGGCGATATTGACCCCGCCACCCTTGTAGCCGCAAGGCTAGCAGGGGTTGAGAAAATAGCTAAAGCTGGCGGTGCGCAGGCAGTTGCCGCCGCCGCCTTTGGTACGGCATCTATCCCTAAATGTCGCAAGATTGAAGGGCCGGGTAGCCCGTATTTTGTTGCTGCAAAAAGGGTTTTAGCCGGCAAGATTGGATCGCGCTTACCTGCTGGCCCAAGTGAGGTGATTATTCTTAGTGATGAAACAGTAGACCCACGCCTAGCGGCACTAGACATCCTGATAGAGTGCGAACATGGCGCAGATTCCTCCGGCTTTCTTGTTACCTGCTCGGAGACATTTGCAAAGGCGGTAGCCGCCGCCCTGCCGGCATATCTGGCACAAATGTCTGCTGAACGTCAGGCCTATGCATTGGCGGTGTTGTCTGGCATGAATGGCGGTATTGTGCTCGCTGAAAATGACCAGCAAGCTTACGATTTCATCAATCAATATGCGCCTGAGCATTGCCAAATTCTCTCTCGCGAGGCAGATAAACATCTGCCCCATATCCAGACAGCATCTGAAATCCTTTTAGGAGAATATGCCGCGGGCTCGCTCGCAAATTATATGATGGGACCGAATTGTGTGCTGCCTACATCTGGGGCGGCACATGCCCATGCCCCGCTTGGCGTGCATGATTTTATGCGCACCGCATCTATTGGCCGCGTAGATGCTATTGGCTTTGCAGAAATGGCACCAAAGACTGAGGTTTTTGCTCGCTATGAAGGGTTTGACGCCCATGCAAATGCCGTATCAGATCTGCGCTTGCCCCTGATTAAAGGCGATAATAATGAATAAACTAATAGGGCATAGGATGGGCTTTATGCGCGGCGTCAATTTCGTCAACCACCTCTTTGCTTAGAGCTAGATCAGCCCCTGCTATAATATGTTCCAACTGTTCTTGGGTGGTTGCACCGAAGATTACCGAGCCCATGAAGGGCCGCGTCATTGCCCAAGAAAGTGCCATATGCACAGGGTCTATCCCATATTTATTCGCAATATTAAGATAGGCATCAATTGCTGGCCAGACACGTGGCGTGATGCGCCCACCAAGCCCGGGGGTGGCATTCATCCGAGCTCCTATTGGCAGTGCTTCCCCGCCCTTATATTTGCCGGTTAGAAGGCCAGCGGCTAGGGGTGAGAAGGCCAGCAAATCCACTTGTTCATGATGGCAAAGCTCGGCAAGGTCTAAATCAAACAGACGGCAGAGCAAGCTATATTCATTCTGGATGCATAGCACGCGTGGGTGGTTTGATGCCTTGGCCGCTTGTAGCCATACCGATGTTCCCCATGCGCTTTCATTTGATAAACCAAAATAGCGAATTTTACCGGCCTTTACCTGCTTACCCAATTCGTCCAACACTTCTTCAACATGCTCAAGAAAGGCAGTGCTGTCTTGTCCAGTTGGATCATAATGCCAGTTTTTGCGAAACATATAAGAGCCACGATTCGGCCAATGCAGCTGATAAATATCGATATAGTCGGTATTCATAGAGGCAAGCGAGTTATTTAATGCAGTGCGGATAGTTGCTGGCGTTATTGGCGCACCTTCGCGCACAAATTTATGACCCTCACCAGTTACTTTAGTAGCGATAACGATTTCGCTGCGGCGTTTATTAATGCCGGGCCACTTACCTATCACCCGCTCTGTATCACCAGAAGTTTCCGCGCGCATTGGGTTAGTTGGGTACATCTCGGCCGTGTCGATAAGATTAATGCCATTGGCAAGAGCGGTATCTATTTGGCGCCAGCCTTCTTTTGGCGTGGTCTGCTCTCCCCATGTCATAGACCCTAAACAGAGTTTGCTAACCTCTAGCGATGAGTACCCTAGTTTTTTTGTTTGCACGCCAACCTCTTCTTTTACCGAATAAAACGTTGTATTTTACATAAACGTTAGAACCCTACCGCTCCGCACGCTCTTTTGCCAAGTGTCCGATTAGCGCTGGTTGCAGAAATTAAGCCAAGCTGATATCTTGCTCTGCGATATATGGCTCGTTTTAGGCTATTATAAGGGCGCAACATCAAGATGTTTAAAACTTCATCCTTGAAAAAAGTCGGGCTCGATAGGCGTCTTTGTGTTGCGCCGATGATGGATTGGACAGACAGGCATTGTCGCTATTTTCATCGTTTGTTGTCCCCTAATGCGTTGCTTTTTACTGAAATGGTCACAGCAGAAGCAATATTGCATGCTGGTGCAGACAGATTTTGTGCCTACCACAAATCCGAACATCCACTAGCCCTGCAACTTGGTGGCTCAGAGCCAGATAGGCTAGCGGCGGCAACTAGAGCGGTGCGTGATTTTGGTTTTGATGAAATAAACTTAAATGTTGGCTGCCCCTCGCCGCGAGTAAAAGCTGGCTGTTTCGGCGCCAGTTTGATGGGGGAGCCAAAGTTAGTAGCAGAATGTGTTCGGGCTATGCAGGGGGAGACAGACCGCCCGGTTACTGTAAAATGCCGCATTGGCATTGATAATATGGATGTGATCGAAGGGCTAAATCATTTTGTGGATGCGCAGGTTCAAGCCGGTGTTAAAATTATTTATCTGCATGCAAGAAAAGCGTGGCTAAACGGCCTTAGTCCAAAAGAAAATAGGGAAGTGCCGCCACTGAATTATGCCCGTGCTGGCAAGCTGGCTGCCGATTATCCAGATTTAGATATTATTTTAAATGGCGGGCTAGAAACATTGGAAGATATCAAAAACTCAGCAGCGGCAGGTCAGTTTTCTGGGGTCATGATTGGCAGATCAGCCTATAAAACTCCTCGTCAATTAGGGGCGATATCCTCTGCCTTATTTGGCCATGATCGGCGCCCTTTATTAGATATCGCCCAGCAGATGAGCGATTATGCAGAAAAAGAGATTGAAAAGGGTGTGCGCCTGCACAATATAACCCGTCATATGCTGGGTTTGTTCACAGGATTAAGAGGCGCTCGCATTTGGCGGCGCACTCTTGGTGAACAGGCACGTGATAATCCAAAAGCTTCTGCGCTTATCGCGCAGACGGCGCAAATATGTCTTGCTTTGCAGGACAAAAATTCTAGCAGAAAGGTTGCTTAACAGCGTCATTATGACCTCTGATAGCTCGAATCCATCGCAGAAAAAAAACCGTCCTATTTTGGAATATGGTCCGCTTATCCTGTTTTTTATCACCAACTATTTTGCTGGAATTATGTGGGGGACGGGGGTTCTGGTTATGGCAACCGTGATTGCGCTTAGCCTTTCTTGGCTTTGGGATCGTAAAATACCCATGATGGCGCTTTTTGGCGGCATCGCGGTGGCTTTTTTCGGCGCCTTGACCATCTTTTTCAATGATCCGGTGTTTATTAAAATTAAGCCCACCGTTATCAGCTTGCTTATTGCAGCGGTCTTGGCGGGGGGGCAGCTGATTGGGCGGAACCCTTTAAAGGCAATGCTTTCTGGCCAGTTGCAGCTTTCTTATCTTGGTTGGCAGCAAGTGACTTGGATTTGGGTAGTGATGTTTGTTGTTTCTGCAGTCGCAAACGAGATTGCATGGCGCACCCTCTCAGATGACGGCTGGGTAACCTTCAAGGCGTTTGGGCTAACCGGAATTTCGATGCTATTTGCGCTGATGACTATCCCGATTATGAAAAAACATGGCAATTTAGGGTGACCTTGCCCTTTATACCCCTAAAATTATGGCGAAATGTCGCAACTGTTATAGTTAAAGTCGTTGTAATAAACCGCTAGATTAGTTGCCCACCGTAATGATTCGGATAGAGTTCTTTTTTGGGCTTACAGAAAGTTCGGCGGTGACGTTAATTTTGATGCCGTTTATGTTTTAGCCGATTATCTGGTGGTGATTCAAGGGAGTCTGAAATGTCCGATGAAGATGAAATTATCTTATCTGAACTAGATGATGATGAACTTGTTCAGCAGATGCATGATGACCTTTATGACGGTCTCCAAGACGAGATTATTGATGGCGTTAATATCCTATTAGAGCGTGGGTGGACACCCTATGATGTTCTGACCAAAGCACTGGTCGAAGGGATGACGATTGTCGGCATTGATTTCCGAGATGGTATATTGTTTGTCCCTGAAGTGTTGATGGCTGCGAATGCAATGAAGTCTGGAATGAGTGTTTTGCGTCCATTGCTTGCTGAAACAGGTGCACCGCGCGTTGGTAAAGTCGTTATTGGCACGGTAAAGGGCGATATCCACGATATTGGTAAAAACCTTGTTTCCATGATGCTAGAAGGTGCAGGGTTTGAGGTTATCGATATAGGCATTAACAATCCGGTTGAAAATTATCTAGAGGCAATTGCAGAGCATGAGCCAGATATTCTTGGAATGTCTGCTTTATTAACGACTACAATGCCTTATATGAAAGTCGTTGTAGATGCGATGGTCGAAAAAGGTATTCGCGAGGATTATATCGTTTTGGTCGGCGGGGCGCCTCTCAATGAGGCCTTTGGTGAATCAGTTGGTGCGGATGCTTATTGCCGGGATGCTGCAGTCGCGGTGGAAACTGCCAAAGCGCTTATCGCAAAAAGGCGTGAAGCTGGTGCCGCTTAATCCAAACGCAACATCAAAGAATAAGTGAAGAGTTTAGACTATTTCAAGATGAGGGTGGGATGGCAAGCCTTACGGTGATTTATTGGCGGGATATCCCGGCGCAAGTGGTTGCGGAAACAGGGCGCGGGCGAAACCGGGCGCAGGCAAAAGTCGAGCTACATCGCCGCTTTGCCCTTGCTATCGATGAGGCTGCGATGCGCGATGGCGCGGATAGCACTGATGATTATCTGGCAGATTGGCGGCGTGCGCCATCCGAAGACTGCTCAGATGATTTGCAAGCTGAAGCAGAAGCCAAAGCGAAAGCTATTGAAGCAGAAGTTGATAGCAAGGTCCTAGCTACACTTGTAGCTGCTGGTGGACATCATCCATCACAAGACTAATTCGCCAATGTCGTGTTCGGACAGATGAGGGGCGATAGCTGGCGATCTCTTTATGCTTCATCAGTTCACAGTAATGTTTGTAGTCTAAAAGTGGTAAAGGAAGCAGGCATAAGATGAGCGTAATCATAGAAGACATTGCCCAGTCAGCTACAAATTGGTCTATAGAGGTAACGCCAGTTGGCGCAACAAAAATCGATAGTTTTGCAGATGTTTTGGCAGAAGGTACAACCGTCAATGTCACCTTCCTGCCGGGATCTGACCCGCTTGATACTATTGCAATTTCCAAACGGCTAGCAGATGAAGGAATGAATGCGGTACCGCATATCGCGGCTCGCTCATTGCAAGATAAGGCCCAGCTAGATGATTTGCTGAAGCGGATGACGGCTGAGGCCAATGTTCGCGAGGTGCTAGTGGTCGGCGGCGGTGTAGATAAGCCAGTGGGCGATTTTGACAGCACTATGCAGGTGCTAAATACCGGTCTTATCCAAAAATATGGCATTACCACTATTGGCGTTTCAGGCCATCCAGAAGGCAGTCCTGACATTAGTGATGAGCAACTAGCAGCGGCAATCGTGCAGAAAAATGAATTTGCCCTTAAAGAAGGTCTATCGCTCTACATGGAAACCCAATTCTGCTTTGATGCTGATGCTGTGCTCGCATGGGAGCGAGCCATTCGGCAAGCTGGTAGTCAGTTGCCTATCCGTATCGGTATTCCAGGTCCTGCAACCATAAAGACCTTGTTCCGGTTTGCCCAAATATCAGGCATCGGCCCTTCTATGCGTTTTATTGCCAAGCAGGCGCGTAATGTGGCCAAGCTGATGACTGTGCAATCGCCGCATGAGTTGCTAGCAGGCTTATCTGCTGGCATGGGAGCGGATAAGCACTGCTTGTTGCAGCAGTTTCATTACTATCCGTTTGGCGGGTTTGCCAAAACAGCGGCTTATGCAGATGCAGTTGCGCAGGGAAATATTAAGTTATTGCCAAAAGGCGGATTTGAAGTGATAGCCAAATAGCAACTCTATCAGCAATTTTTTAGCCCCAAAAGGGCATGGTAATTGATAAATAAAGGCCAGTAATATGACAAACACCATTGTATCTTCACAGAGTAAAGAAATTACTATCGGCTTTAATTCACCATTTTGTGTTATCGGTGAGCGGATTAATCCAACGGGCAGAAAATTGCTAGCGGCTGAAATGGCCGAAGGGGATTATAGCCGCGTAATCGCCGATGCGGTGGCACAGGTCGAAGCGGGTGCAATCATGCTAGATGTTAATGCTGGTATCCCGATGGCAGATGAGCCAGCCATCTTGGCGGAGGCGATTAAGCTGGTGCAATCGGTGGTGGATGTGCCGCTGGCCATAGATAGCTCTATCGTTGCCGCGTTGGAATCAGGTTTGTCTGTGTATCAGGGTAAAGCGCTGGTTAATTCGGTAACTGGCGAGGAAGAACGGTTAGAAGTAGTGCTGCCCCTGGTAAAGAAGTACGGCGCTGCGGTTGTCGCTATTTCTAATGATGAGACAGGTATTTCAGAAGATGCTAATGTTCGCTTTGATGTTTCAAAGAAGATTGTTGAACGGGCAGCTGATTTTGGCATTCCGCGTGAAGATGTGCTTGTTGACCCATTGATAATGCCGGTTGGCGCGATTAACATGGCGGGGCGCACGGCGCTTGACCTTATAAGCCGTTTGCGCACGGAGCTAAAAGTAAATACTACATGCGGGGCATCAAATATCTCTTTTGGTTTGCCAAACCGACATGGCATGAACGCAGCGTTTTTGTCGATGGCGGCTGGGGCGGGTATGACCTCGGCTATTATGAACCCCCTGCATAGCGAAGAGATGACCGCTATTATGGGCGCGAACGTCATGAACGGTGTTGATCCGGAATGCCGGAAGTGGATTTCTAAATTCAGAGAAGCTCCTGCAGAAGGGAGCGGCCAGCGCGAGCGGAGGCAAACCAGAAGACGCTCTAGAGCCTGAGAAAAACGAAGTAGGAGTTGGCGATTTCATGTCAGAGGAGAAAGGCGCATCTGCCTTAGAAGAGGTAAAAATAATTTTCATCCCCTCTGGCCGGCAAGGGCAGGTCGCGAAAGGCACCAATTTGTTGCAAGCTGCCCGCCAACTAGGGGTGGATATTGATTCTGTCTGCGGCGGGCGGGCTATGTGTGGACGCTGCCAAATTGACGTTGGCGAGGGACAATTTGCCAAACATGGTTTGACCTCCTCTTCTATGTCTTTATCTAGAGCTTCTGCTTCCGAGGCACGCTATGCTAAAAAACGTAGCCTGCCAGAGGGACGACGTCTTGCGTGTCAATGCCAGATTGAAGCTGATTTGGTGGTTGATGTGCCCGCGGCCAGTCAGGTGCATAACCAAATTGTGCGCAAAGCTGCTGATAACCGCGTTATCGCGCTAAATCCGCCTGTCCGGCTATGTTTTATCGATGTGCGTGAGCCAGATATGCATGAGCCTTCTGGGGATTTGCGCCGCGTTATTGAAGCCTTGCAAAATCAGTGGCCAGACAGGGTGTCGGGTAAGGTGTCTTGTGGTGTGCATGTATTGCGCGAATTGCAACACTGCCTGCGCAAAGGGAAATGGCAGGTTACTGTAGCGCTACGTGGCGGCAGTCAAATCATTGCTATTTGGCCAGGTCTTAAGACACAGATTTTAGGGGCAGCAATCGATGTTGGTTCCACCACAATATCTGCCCAACTTTGCGATATGAATACAGGTGATGTTCTGGCCGCCACCGGCATTATGAACCCGCAAATTCGCTTTGGGGAAGATTTAATGAGCCGCGTATCCTACGGCTTGATGAATGAGGGTGGCGCTAGTGAAATGACGAAAGCGGTGCGCGAAAGCTTACAACAGCTGATCACAGGCGGCGCAGAGCAGGCTGGTATGACGCCAGAAGATGTGCTGGAAATTGTGCTGGTTGGCAACCCTGTTATGCATCATCTGTTGCTAGGGATTGATCCGATTGAACTTGGTGGTGCGCCTTTTGCACTGGCAATTGATACGGCTGTTGAAATGCGTGCATCCGAGCTTGGCCTTAATTTGCATGAAGGGAGCATGGTTTATGTTTTGCCATGTATTGCTGGCCATGTTGGCGCCGATGCCGCTGGTGTTGTACTAGCTGAGGCCCCGCAGACCCGCGATGAAATTAGCCTTTTGATAGATGTGGGCACAAATGCTGAGATTGTGCTGGGTAATAGAGAGCGGTTGTTGGCTGCTTCTTCCCCAACTGGCCCCGCATTTGAAGGGGCGCAGATCAGTTCAGGGCAACGGGCGGCGCCGGGCGCTATAGAGCGGTTGCGGATTGACCCAGAATCGCTAGAGCCGCGCTATGCGGTTATTGGCAGTGATATTTGGTCTGATGAAGCCGGTTTTGATGATGCGGTCGCCGATACCGGCATTACGGGGATTTGTGGTTCTGGCATTATTGAAGCTTTAGGAGAGATGTATTTATCTGGTCTTATCACCGCAGAGGGCGTGATAGATGGTAGCCTTGCCACCCGAACTGACCGGATTATCGAAGATGGGCGTACCTTTAAATATAAGATAACCGAAACGGTTAGCATTCTGCAAAATGATGTGCGCGCTATCCAACTTGCCAAGGCAGCCTTGCATGCCGGTTTTCGTTTGCTGATGGATAAAATGTCACTAGAGCGTGTGGACCGCGTGATTTTGGCAGGTGCCTTTGGCTCTTATATTGACCCAAAATATGCGATGGTTTTAGGGATGGTGCCAGATTGTCCGCTAGATAAGGTTGTTGCGGCGGGTAACTCAGCAGGGGCTGGAGCCAGAATGGCCTTGTTAAATATTGACCAGCGTCAAATGATTGAGACCACAGTGCGCCAAATAGAGAAGATTGAAACAGCTGTTGAAGCAGATTTTCAAAATCATTTTGTGCGGGCGATGGCCTTTCCACATAAGACTGATCCCTATCCGTGCCTCAGTGCGGCCATTGCGCTACCGCCGCGTGATTTAAGTGATAATGTAGCCTCAGCAGATAATCCGGGGCGTCGACGTGGTGGCCGCAGAAGGGGCTAGTTGCTAGCCTTGCTACTTAGGTCTACTTATTGGTCTTTCTGGGTTCGTTTGGCTATATTTCTAGCTTTTAGCAAGCTATGCAAGCTAGCGGTAATTACAAAAATGGCGGTAACAGTATAGCTTGCAAAAATATAAAACTCATAACTTTGCTCATTCATGGTGTTGCCTTCTTATTACTTGGCTTTAGGCGGGTGCGTTTGCTATGGTACTGACGCGCTTTTAGCCTGCGTTCTGCTATTATCCACGCCATACGGTGAAGCACAATCCAGATAAAAAAGGCCTGAAATCCTGCAAACATGACCATTAATGGCCATAGCATAGAGCTATCAACCGCAACCCCGCCAGAACGCAGAATGCTGGCTGGCTGATGAAGGGTATGCCACCAATCGACGGAAAACTTTACAATTGGTAAGTTGACGCAACCTACTAGTGCCAAAATAGCCGCCATCCGTGCGCCGCGCTCCTGCCGTTCAAAACCATTTGCCAACGCAATATAGCCAATAAAGAAAAAGAACAGCATCAGCATAGAAGTAAGCCGTGCATCCCATACCCACCATGTTCCCCAAATGGGATAGCCCCATAGGCTACCTGTTACGAGGGTTATGCCAGCAAACCCTGCCCCAATAGGCGCGATGGCCCGAGCCGCAATATCGCCTAAGGGATGTCGCCAAACTAAATAAAATAATGCGCAGGTCCCAAGCCCCAGATAGCTAGATAGGCCTATCCAAGCCGCAGGCACATGAACATACATAATGCGCACCGCTTCGCCTTGTTGATAATCTGCAGGCGAAGCAAATAAAGATAGATATAGTCCATATGCGAAACATCCCCCCGCCAGCCCCAAGCATAATGGGCGCATGGGCTTTGCTAACGCTTGGAAGCGCGTAGGGTTTGCCATTAAGTCAAAAAAGCCTGCCATTATTCCTATCTATTGCCATTTTTATTTGATTAGAGGATCTACTTGACTAATCATCTTCTAGAGCAGAGCGCAGACCAGCAACACTGGCAACAGGACTTACCACAAGAAGGAAAAGCACTAAAGCAATTAATAGCCTCAAATGCGCAGATGGGCTTTGTTCTTGCAATACGCTCTGCGCTGCCATCACACCAAACACCAAAATGGGGATTGCGAGCGGCAATATTAAGAGTGCAACCAGCATCGCGGTACGCCGCGCCCCTAAAGTAAGCGCACTGGCAATTGCGCCTAAAAGCATCAATGCCGCTAATCCTAGCGCAAGGCTGGTAACAAGCGGGAAGGTCACTATCCAAGGCAGATTAAAAAAAAGCATCAAAATTGGAGTGATTGCCAAAAGCGGTAGCAGGGCAAACAAATACCAGCTCACAATTTTTGCTAGCACATACGCGTGGAGCGCGTGTGGACTTAGACAGATTTGCTCTAACCAGCCGCCGCGATAATCATCTGCAAATAATCGGTCAAAAGATGGCAGGGCGCTCATCAGCGCTGCAATCCAGATAATTGAAATTCCTAAGCTTGTTAGTAAAGCAGGTGAAGGCCCGACCGCGAGCGGGAATAGAGTAGCTATCATTACAAAAAAAGCAGCCTGGGTTAGGTGGTCGCCAAGCCGGGCAAGGCTCAAGCGATATTCACGCAACAATAAAGGAAGAAACCCGTTCATTGCCCCACACCAATGATATCAGACCTGTTGATTTCAAATGTCGTGTGCGGCAGGCTATCTGAAAGCGCAATATGGCTTGCCATCAGCACATACCCCCCATCTGCCTGATGGGCTCCTAATAAGGTTTCAAAGGCGGCGCAACCATAAGCATCTAACCCACCATTAGGCTCATCTAGAAGCCAGAGTGCATCCGCACCTAAATTAAATTGCAAACAGCTCAAAGCAAGCCTCTGGCGCTGGCCCGTAGAAAGCAGACGTGTCTCTATATCAAGAAAGCTAGACAGGCCCAGAATATCCTTTTCCAGAGCTGTGCTTAAATCCTTTTGTTGCCCAACCAGACCTGCCATTATCTGCAGATTTTGACGCGCGGTAAATTCCCCGTTCAGCCCGTCCTTGCCACTATACCAGCTTGCTTGCAGTCGGCACTCAGCATCCTGCAAGTCAAGTGGGGCATCATCTAAAATCACAACCCCTTTTTCTATCGGAAGAAAACCCGCAACCGCGCGAAGTAGGCTAGATTTCCCGCAGCCATTAGGTCCACGCAACACCACCACCTCGCCTGCTTTAATTTGCAGGTGGATATCTTCATATAGCCATCTCGAGCCGCGTTTGAGCGCAATTTCACGTAATATTATTGTCATGCCCCTTATTTAAGGTGCAATGCTTGGCCGGTCTAGTTTTTTTCCATTATAGAGAATGAAAATCCCAAGCAAACCTCATTTTGTTTTTAGCGTTTCCAGGCAAGGCCAATATCGCTGTTTTAATAATGTGGAGAGGGTGCGCTCTGGGTCTGGAAGTTTCATGCTCATTTTGCTATGATAATGCTGACCGTTTGCAGGGTTGCCTCTTGCGGCCGAATCGATATTTTCGTGTTTTAATTTTCTGGTGCAGAGTTAAACGCGCTTTACGACTTGCAATTCTACCAAGGGTAAAACGACGGTGCACACCGTAATTAAGGGAAAATCTTAAGGGGGAAGACGTGAAATCACCTGATAAAAATCTTGGGGATTATTTGGGCAACTATCTGGCCGAAATTGAAGAGCGCAAAAAGCAGAATTTAAAGCCGAAGCCAATTGATGATGGCGCATTAGTTGCGGAATGTATCCACCATATCAAGAATAGTTTAAGCGCCTATCGTAGTGCATGTCTTGATTTCCTTGTTTATAACACGCTCCCTGGTACCACCAGTGCAGCAGGGGTAAAAGCGCAGTTCTTGAAAGATATAATTTTAGGTGAGGCTGAGGTCGCTGAAATCACCTCAGATTCGGCGTTTGAGCAGCTTTCGCATATGAAGGGCGGTCCATCTATTAAAGTGCTACTGGATCTAGCTTTAGAAGGCGAAGGAGCTAGCGCAATTGCCGCAGCAGATGTGTTGAAGGGCCAGGTTTTTTTATACGAGGCAGATACAGACCGCCTTGCCCAAGCCAATGCAAAAGGGCATGGGCTGGCACGTGAAATTTTGGAGAGTTATGCAAAGGCAGAGTTCTATACTAAATTGCCCGATATTGATGAGAAAATTAAAGTTGTGACCTTTGTTGCAGCAGAAGGCGATATCTCTACAGATTTGCTGTCACCCGGCAATCAGGCGCATTCCAGATCAGACAGAGAATTGCATGGAAAATGCATGATTTCTGAACGCGCACAAAAAGAAATTCAAGCACTGAAACTGCAACATCCTGATAAGCAAGTGATGCTGATTGCGGAAAAAGGCACAATGGGCGTTGGCTCCTCTCGTATGTCTGGAGTGAATAATGTGGCGCTATGGACAGGCAAACAAGCTAGCCCCTATATCCCGTTTGTCAATATCGCGCCAATCGTCGCTGGAAC
>MDTG01213396.1_pt1 | contig 18431 bp, 14 predicted proteins | sample 811421 | NCBI WGS metagenome assembly MDTG01 (sample SAMN05326645, study PRJNA326480) | marine metagenome | isolation source: seawater | place: Pacific Ocean: South East | collected 2011 | reverse complement strand
TACGTGATTGTTCGCTTCCGATCCAGAGCTAGTGAAAATCACCTCATTTGCCCAGGCGCTCACAAAATCCGCCACCACACTGCGCGCATCTTCCACCTGTTGGCGCGCTTTACGCCCCAACGCATGCACCGAAGACGCATTGGTCGGGTGTTGCATAGCCAGCTGCATCGCCTCTACCACCTCAGGCCGTACAGGTGAAGTTGCATTATAATCGAGATAGATAACTCCCATATCGCGCATGATCATCCTTGCTGATTAGTTAGCCGCGGCTTGCTTTTGTACTGGTGCGGGGAATATGTCAACCTCGCGGTTACACACATCCGCCAGCGTAATGTTATACAGATACATAAATATATGGTTGCCCAAGCCTTCCCACAGATCATGTGTCAGGCAGCGGGTTTTGGGTGCCATGCAGCCCGCAGGGTCGTCACTGCCGCTACAACGCGTCATTTTAATCGACTCATCTGCCGCCTGCATAATATCGGAAATGCGGGTACTGCCCGCCCCTTGCGCCAAACGGTAGCCGCCACCCGGCCCACGCACGGCCTGCACCAGCCCTGCTTTTTTGAGACGCGCGAAAATTTGCTCCAGATAGGCTTGTGGAATCTCCTGACGCTCGGCAATCGCCGCCAGCGATACAGGCTTGGCATCTTCCTGCGACGCAGCCAGATCCACCATCGCCATCACGGCATAGCGCCCTTTAGTGCTGAGAATCATTGTTTCCCTCCCATTTGCTTGCAGATTGCGCCGCATCTTCGGCAATACCTGCCTGTCCTGCTTCCAGCTCCTGCACACGCTGGCGCAGCCGGTTCATCTCATTCATCATATCATCCATCAGCAGTTTGATGGGATCCGCCTCGGCATCGCGTGGCGTTCCGTAAGCATCGAAACGCTCATCCTGCTGGGTTTCCTGCATCTCTTTAACGGTGCGTGCGGGCACACCCACCACCGATGCATGCGCTGCTACATCTTTTACCACCACTGCATTCGAGCCGACGCGCGCGCCCTCGCCAATATGCACTGGCCCCAGCACTTGCGCACCTGCGCCAATAATCACATCATTTGCCACTTGCGGGTGTCGCACCCCTTCGCTCCATGATGTGCCACCCAACGTCACATCATGATAGAGCGTTACGTTATCACCGATAGTGGCAGTCTCGCCAATCACCACGCCCATACCGTGATCGATAAAAAAATTCTTGCCGATTTTTGCGGCCGGATGAATCTCTATTCCCGTCAGCAAGCGCCCCATATGTGAGATAAAGCGTCCCAGCAATTTAACATCGCGCTGCCACAGCCAGTGCGCCACGCGGTAAAACATCACCGCATGAAAACCCGGATAGCATAGCATGACCTCCAGCCGCGAACGCGCGGCCGGGTCGCGGTCGAACACCGTATCTATCTCTGCAAACAAAGTTTTAAGCATTGTAAAAATCGTTGCTATGCGTTAAACCACCAACCGAAAGCCTCGGAAATGAGGCAAAGAGTATAATAAAACCAAGCTATATGGTCAACTATTTCACCGAGGTATGTGATTTATGCCTGAAATTATCTTTACCGGCCCCGAAGGGCGCCTAGAAGGCCGCTACCACCACAACGAAGATAAAAGCTCGCCTGTAGCCGTTGTTCTGCACCCACATCCGCTGTATGGCGGCACCATGAACAACAAGATTGTTTATCGCCTGTATCAGTGTTTTGCGCAGAATGGCTTTTCTGTGCTGCGCTTCAATTTCCGCGGCGTTGGCCGCAGTCTGGGCAAGTTCGATGACGGGCTTGGCGAATTGAGCGATGCAGCAACGGCTCTGGATTGGGTACAACAACAAAACCCAGACGCATCGAGCTGCTGGATCTCGGGTTTCTCTTTTGGTTCGTGGATTGCGCTGCAATTACTGATGCGCCGCCCTGAAATTGAAGGATTCGTGACCGTATCACCTCCGGCTAACATGTATGACTTTGGCTTCCTGTCGCCATGTCCTGCACACGGGCTGGTGCTGCAAGGCGACCGCGACGACATCGTGAATGAGTCGTCGGTTGGCAAGCTGGTGGACAAGCTGGGCTCGCAAAAAGGCACAAACGTAGATTATAAAGTCGTTGAGAAAGCGGATCACTACTACCGCAATTCGGTGGAAGATTTGACCACCGAAGTGAACGACTATATCGCACGCAAACTGGTTGAGTTTAGAGAGCGGCCGCGCTTGCGCCCGGACAGAAAACGCCGCCAGTTACCGCCTGACGAACTCCCGTTGTCTCAGGAAGCGTAAGCGGATAGCCGTTTAGGCTACGCACTGCCAGATACGCAAAGGCCTGCGCCTCGATGGCATCGCCGTCCCAGCCATTGGCTTCGACGGTGAGCACATTGCCGAGGCGCTGTTTCAACATGTTCATCAATGTCATGTTCAGGCGTCCCCCACCTGAGACCAACCAGCGTGTCGGCTCTTTGGGAAAATGCTCCAGCGCTTTCTCAATGGATGCGGCGGTAAAAGCCGTTAACGTGGCGAGTGCATCTGCGTCCTCCAACGTAAAGACGCGCTGCATGTTGAAATAATTACGATCCAGCGATTTGGGCGCTTTCTGCTGAAAATACGGGTCTTGCAGATAGGCATCGATCACGGCGTGCTTCACCTCGCCTTGTGCGGCGAGCTCTCCACCTGCATCCATCGACTTGCCCTGCATTTTGTGCATGTAATCATTCATCAGCACGTTGCCAGGCCCGGTATCAAACGCGATGATGCGCAGGCCATCAACGCCATTAGCATCCCGCCCGATATATGTCACATTGGCTATGCCGCCAATGTTCAACATGGCCACGGGCAGACTAAGACTCTTCGCCAAGGCCGCATGAAACAACGGCACCAGCGGCGCCCCCTGCCCGCCTTCGCGCACATCATTTTTGCGCATATCGTAAATCACATCGATGCCGGTTTCTGCTGCTAAAAGCGCCCCGTCACCAATTTGCACGGTAATACCTTCTTCTGGCCGGTGATCTACCGTCTGGCCGTGAAAACCAATCACCCCGACATCCTGCGGCTGCATACCTGCCTGTTTCAGCAATTGCTGCACCACCTTGGCATGTTGCAAGGTCATGTCGCGCTCAGCCTGCACTTTATTGCCCTGCCCATGCACCACTTCGCGCAATTGTTCGCGCAGTGCGGGCGGATAATCCGACATAATCCACGCGCCCAACTCATGCACCTGCACACCATCGGTGCGCACAAGCGCGGCGTCAATGCCGTCGAGCGATGTGCCGCTCATCAATCCGATTGCCCATATACTACTATCTGACATATTGCCTTTATGCCCCCTAACGGTTATGACAGGCTTTTATGATTCACTGCAAATAAAGGTAACACGAGACCCATGGATTTTCTACGTATCTGTAAAGAACGCGGCTATTTTCACCAATGCACCGATGAGGCAGGCCTGCATGCGTATCTTAATGGCAACGAAAATTCGGGCACTCGGGCACCAGCCGTGGCCTATATTGGCTTTGACTGCACAGCCAAGTCGCTGCATGTGGGTAGCCTGTTGCAAATTATGCTGCTGCGCTGGTTCCAGAAATGCGGGCACAAACCTATCGTATTGATGGGTGGCGGCACCACCAAAGTGGGCGACCCGACCGGCAAGGACAAATCGCGCCAGCTGCTGACCGATGCCGACATTCAGGAAAATATGGATAGTTTGCAGCAGGTGTTCCAACAATTCATTACCTTTGGCGATGGCCCAACCGACGCGATCATGGTGAACAATGCCGACTGGCTGGACAGTCTGGAATATATTCCGTTTCTGCGCGAATATGGCCGCCATTTCTCGGTCAATCGCATGTTGTCGATGGAAAGCGTAAAGCAGCGCCTGTCGCGCGAATCACATCTCAGCTTTCTTGAGTTCAACTATATGATTTTGCAGTCGTTTGATTTTGTAAAGCTGAATGAGTGGCATGGCTGCCGCGTACAGTTTGGTGGCTCCGATCAATGGGGCAATATTGTGATGGGTGTGGAGCTGAACCGTCGTGCAGCCGAAGACACTACCGAGCTTTATGGCATGACCTCACCGCTTATCACCACCGCATCAGGTGGCAAAATGGGCAAAACGGCCGAAGGCGCCGTGTGGTTGAACAGTGCAATGACCTCGCCTTACGATTACTGGCAATTCTGGCGCAATACGGAAGACGCCGATGTGGGTCGATTCCTGCGCATATTCACCGAGCTTCCATTAGAAGAAATTCAAAAACTCGAAAGCGCGGAAGGTGCGGGCATTAACGATGCCAAGAAAGTGCTGGCCACCGAAGCCACCAAACTGTTGCACGGCGAAGAAGCCGCACGTCAGGCAGAAGACACCGCGCGCCAAACCTTCGAGCAAGGCGCTGTTGGCGGCGCACTGCCTGAATTTAGCGTGGATCGCGGCGAGCTGGAAGCAGGTATCCCTGCCTTTAAGCTGCTGCAAACAGCTGAGTTGGCAGAGTCGGGCAAGAAGGCTCGCAATCTGATTAAGCAAGGCGGTGTGAAAGTGAATGACGCCCCTGTGCAAACCGAAGACCAACCCATTAGCCTGAGCGATATGACTGCGGAAGGCTATATCAAGCTCTCCGCTGGCAAAAAGCGTCACGCCCTGATTAAAGCTGCCTAATTACGTTTAGCGCGCGGTGTTGGCTGGTGCGGCCTCTGCCTCGCCATTGGTCGGGTTAGCGGGTTTAGCGGGCTGGTCAAACACGTCAAACAAATTGCGCAAGAAACCCGGCGTGAACGCCGATAGCGGATTTACCAACACGCTTGGGTCATTATAGTCGCCTTTGACACTGTAGTTAATGCCAAGAATTCCCTGCCCCTCGCCGCCGGCCAGCGCTTCGCCTACGAGCGGAATTTTGCTGAGTAGCGAATTAACCGCATAGACGGGCACCAATGTGCCTTTCAGGTTAATGGCTGCATTCTTCAAACTCACATCGCCTTCGGCCGTAATGCCCAGCGATGAGCCAACCATTTTGGTATTCTTGAAGCTTAACGCATCATCGGCAAACACAAAATCGCCCGAAAATTTATCGAACCCGATGCCCTTGCCTGTCAGCGTATTCACCAACCCTTCCAATGAACCAAGGCTGAGTATACGGCCAAGCACGGGCGCATCACGCAACAGAAACTCTTCGATAATCAGCCTGCCAACCAGCGGATGGGTTGGCTTACTATCATCATACGTGCCCTGCATGTTTAATGTGCCACCATACATATTGCTCACCATGTCAAACGCGCCGAGGAAACGTCCAGCATCGTTTGAGGTTAGCGAGAACGTCCGCGCGCCGTTTTCGTGGTCAATCAACAGATCAAAATGCTTGCCCTCAGCCAGTTTGGCATGCAGCCGCGCCGCATTGCATTTATCGTGATTGCAATAAAGATAGCCATTTACATCCGAAATGGCCTGTTCTTTTGCCAGCAAGATGCGTCCCACATCTATGTCGAGATGTAACGGCGGGAAATTGCTGATTGAAGGGTTACTGTCCTCCGATTGCTCCATGTAGCTACTGAGGTCAAGCTGCTCACCCGTCAGCTTGATGCGGTAACCATTTTGCATGGGGCTATAGACAAGGCCGATGCGTGTATCACCAAAACGTAGATCCCTCAGATTAACGGTATTGACTGCCTGCATCGCATCATCGAGCGTTAGCACACCTTCAGCCGAGGCGGCCTGCGAGGTTAGCTTGAATGCCAGTTGTTCCGCTTCCACATCAGGCACACGTTTGACCATCAACTGCGCCGCTTCGCCCGCCGGTTTACGCCAGCCCACCTCTGCCACATCAATCGTTGCGGCATCCAGCTTCACATCAAGGTCGACATCTTTGATAGTGCCTTCCTGCGTAATGCGCGCCTTCAGCTGCACCGGCCCTTTCACATAGGATTGCACTGGCAAGCCCAGCTTTTCCAGCTGCTTGATGGTGGTAGCACTGTTAAGCGTGTAAAGCGCAGGGCGGCTTAGCTTGTCTTCAATGGCAAACTGCACCGGCACGGTGTTCACAGAGCCACGGCCATCAAAGCTCAGCGAGTTGGCATCTGCTTTGAATTGCGCTGCGCTGACAGCAATATCCCATTGCCCGTCATAGCTCGGGTATGCAGCGTCCTTTACGGCAGCCTCAACACTATACTTCACACCATCAAGATTGATTTCGCCGTCTGCCACTTCGCCGGAGAACGCATCAAACGCCAGCTCTATGTTGCCTTCCAGCGTTCCGGATACGGCGTCTTTATTCACGTCCACACCCTGCATAAACGGGAAATATTTTGGTTGCAGGAACTGCAATACGTCCTGCGCATCGCTTTTTATGTTTAGCGCCACCTCCATAGGGGTAGCAGGCTGGTTCAAATTGGGTGCAACGAGGGTGCTATTAGTAATGCGCGTGTTGTTCAGGCTTTGCGCTGTATCTATGTCGACACGCATGGTTTCACCCGTGAAATAGACCGTGCCATCCACTTTGGTCGCAGGCGCGAATTGCTCTACATAGCGCACGTCAGCCCCCTTCACCTCGACAAACGCTTGCAGAAATGCGTCGGGGAAAAATTCCGGCTCAAAATCTTCCGGCTTGAGCTGAATGGTAACGCCCGCCTTACTTGCCATGCCTTTGGTGATCGAACTGGTGGCCCATTCTCGCGAGGCAGGCGCCAGCCCCACGGGCCAGTAACGATAGAGGTCTTCTACAGGCATATCCGTCGCGCTGGCAGTCATGTCCACATAGGCAGCCCCTTCACCCACCAGCTGCGCATTGCCCGAAAACAGTATCTCAGTTGGCTCTTTTAACCCAATCAAGCCTTCGCTTATGCGAATATCGTTATAGTCATTGGATACATCGCCAGTAATCTGATAATGCCTGATAGGCACAGGCTCTGCAAATATCTCGGGCAGCTCCAGCACGCCTGCCTTTGCCCCTTTCAGATTAAAATCCGCAGACTCCACATCCCATTGCGCCAACTGCACACCCACCTGCCCAGCCAACGGCACTTGCACACCCGACACAAATGAACAGTCCGGCATAAATTTGCATAGCATCGGCGGCCAGATATTCCCCAACTCCAGCGATAGAGAGGCTGTCATATCTGCCTGATTGAGCACCATTACCGCATCAACAAATGCATCTTCCTGACGGTAGGCAAAGGGCAACTGCAAACTAAACTCACTATGCTGATTAAGCTGCAGCAAATGCATCTGCACATTGGGTGCGAATATATTCTCCTCACCGCTCTGGGTAATCAGCTGCACATTGGCATCGCGCACATAGATATCTGGCACTACAAAATCTGTGTCTGGCTGCTGTGAATCGCTGCCCATACCTGCCAACGCCCCCAGCATGTCTGCCACAGGCAATTTAGACTCACCCTCGCCAACGCCAACATAGACACCGCCCTCCACATCGCTATTGAATCGTAGTGACGGCTGGTAAAGCACCACGCGCCGCGGCTGCACCTTGCCCTCTAGCAGGCCTGGCACATGCAAGGACACTTCCACATCTGGCAGCTCTGCAAAGATTTGACCATCGCGCAGTAACACGCTGGTATTAATGCTGTGAATACCCACGGGCGAACGCCAGCCATCCCATTGCAACAGCGTATTGCCAGTGCGCACCTCAAACACAGAGCCCGGTGGATTAAGTGCGCGCTCCACATAATCGTTAAGCGCCGGCACTTCCCGCGGGCCTGTTGCCACCCATGTAAGCAATGCCGCCACCGCCAACACCAATAACAACACAAATGCGGCAAGCACACGCGATAGAATTTTGACAGGTTTTTGCGCACGTGCCATAAAAGCCCGAAACCTGTTTTGGGAAGGTGTTTGCTGTGTCTGATCCATCTCTGTTCTGTGATAGCATTACCCATTTGCCACAAGCAAGCAACTTGGACGATGCCACGCGCTTTTTGGACGAATTGCAAGCACGCGCTGACCAACATTCCGAGGCGATTTCACAGCATATCACCAGCTGGCTTGCACACCCGCATGGCAAGCAGTTGCTCGCGGGGATTGGCGCGCACTCCCCCTACATCTCACGCATCATGCTGCGCAATCCCGATATTTTACAGCACATTGCCGACAAGGGCGTGCTGAATGCGAGCGCCGATGCAATACGCGAAATAGAAGCGCTGCCTATCGATACGCTGTCGGAAGAGGCGCTGATGCGCGAGCTACGCCATAGCAAGCAGCGTATTGCAGCCTTGCTGGGTGTTGCCGAGGTCACACAGTCCGCGCCACTGCTGGATATCACAGAAAAGCTGGCCTTGTTTGCTGATAGCTGTGTACGCGCATGCGTCGAATGGTGCATCGAGCAAGGCCGTCGTCAGGGCGAGATCGAAAGCGCAGCAGGGCTTATCATCTTAGGCATGGGCAAACTGGGTGCCTATGAGCTGAACTATTCCAGCGATATCGACCTGATCGCCCTCTATGACCGCGAGCTGGTGCAGTACACAGGCAAAAAAACCGTAGAGCATTTTTTCGTGCGGCTTGTGCAAAAACTAATTCACCTGCTGCAGGAACGCACGCAGGACGGCTATGTGTTCCGCACCGATTTTCGTTTGCGCCCCGACCCTTCGTCCACTCCCCTTGCTGTCAGTACCGAGAACGCTATCGCTTATTACGAGACTGTCGGGCAAAACTGGGAACGTGCGGCAATGATCAAGGCGCGGCAGGTGGCAGGCGACACGCAGGCCGGAGAAGAATTCATTCAAGCAATTCAGCCTTTTATATGGCGCAAACATTTGGACTTCGCCACCATTGCCGACATCAACTCTATCAAGCGCCAGATGCACACCAGCTCTACTGCGCCAATCTCGCTACCGGGGCATAACATCAAAACAGGGCGCGGCGGCATACGCGAAATCGAGTTTTATGTGCAAACGCAACAGCTGGTATGGGGTGGCCGCACCAGTGAGCTGCGCACACAAAGCACGCTGGACTCGCTAAAAGCATTGCAGGCAGAGGACATTATCAGCCAACGCCATGCCGACACATTGAAAGAGGCATACCTGTATTTACGGCGGGTGGAACATCATTTGCAAATCCGTTCGGATCAACAGACGCATAGCCTGCCTAATCAGGAAGAAAACATAGCCGCACTTGCGGAATTTCTGGGGTATGAAGATGTGATTCACTTCACCCGCGAAATGCAACACCAGCTGGACACAGTGCACGCGATTTATATTGAGTCGATGGAAGATAGCGAGCCACTGGCTGTGGAAGGTAATCTGGTATTCACAGGCGTGGAAAATGACCCCGAAACACTTACAACCTTGAGCAATATGGGCTATGCCAACCCGGAGAATGTATCGGCACTGATCATGAACTGGCACCGTGGCCATAGGCGCGCCACACGCAGCAAGCGCTCGCGCCAATTGCTCACCGAACTGGTGCCCGCCCTTTTAAGCGCATTAGCCGACACAGCCAATCCCGATGCGGCATTTGCCCGCTTTGATGATTTTCTTGCCAAAACGCCTGTAGGCGTACAGCTATTTTCACTGTTATCCGCCCGTGCCGAGCTGATGCCGTTGCTGGCGCACATTATGGGCACCGCACCGGCGCTAGGCAACACGCTCAGCAAATACCCCAACCTGTTGGATACGGTGGTTGCCAGCCGCTTCGGTGAAGAATTGCCCGACAGTGAACATGTCTGGCAACAGCTGCATCATATGCTGGCCGAATCCGAAGATTATGAAGACCGACTACGCGCCCTGCGCGAATGCAAAAGCGAACGCGAGTTTGAAATTGGCATTCGCATGATCAGCCAGACCATTAGCGCTGAAAACGCGGAACGCGCTTTGTCGGATCTGGCGGATATTATTTTGCAATCGACTCTGAATGTCGTGCTAGACGAATTTTCACAAAGCTACGGCGCGGTAGAAGATTCCGATCTGGCCGTTGTCGGCTTAGGAAAACTGGGCGGCAGCGAAATGACTTTCGGCTCGGATATCGACATCATGTTCATTTATGATGGCGACCCGATGGCCTGCTCAAATGGCCGCAAAACCTTTGAGGCGCGCGTATATTACCAGCGTTTGTGCCAGCGTTTTATCAGCGCTTTGACCGTACTGACAGGCGAAGGCAGGCTCTATGATGTCGATGTGCGCATGCGCCCTGCAGGTAATGACAGCCCCCTCGCCTTGCATATGGATGCCTTCCACAAATATTTCGAAGAGTCAGCATGGACCTTTGAATATATGGCGCTGACCAAAGCCCGTATTGTGGCCAGTTCGTCCAAAGTGCTGGCGAATCATTTGTCTGATTTGATCAATACACTTATCTGCAAAGAGCGTGATGGCGAGGCATTGGCTAAAGACATTCAGACCATGCGCGCCAAAGTGGCTGATGAATTTCCCACACGCAATGCATGGAATATCAAGCATGTGCCGGGCGGCTTGATGGATGTGAATTTCATCGCGCAATATATTGCACTCAAATATGCACACACGCATCCAGACGTGGCGGCTCCGGCTGCAAGCCAGGTGTTTGAGGCCGCAGCACATGCTGGCATTTTGCCGCAAGACAAGGCCGACGAGCTGCTTGCTGCCACACATTTGCTATCAGATATTCTCAGCTATTTGCGGCTATGTACCGAAGGCAAATTTTATGATGACACCGCGCCCATAGGCTTGAAAAACCTGTTATGCGCAGTATTTAATTGTCAGGACATTACATTACTGAAATCGACGCTGCAAAGCACTGAAGCCGCTATGCAGGAGCAATTTGAAAAACTTGCATCTTTGTAAGTTGTCGCGTCTATTCAGTCGCGTACATTACGGATAAAACACACGGAGGATAGTATGGCCAGCACCGCAAAGAAAACCGAACCGTATTTGAATGAAGGCGACACCGCGCCGGAATTTGATCTGCCAACCGATGGCGGCGAAAAAGTTTCACTGAGTGAATTCCACGGCAAAAAGAATGTGGTCGTCTATTTCTATCCCAAGGACGACACGCCCGGTTGCACCACAGAAGCCAAAGACTTTCGTGATCTGGCTGATGAATTCAAACAGGCCGACACGGTGATTATTGGGATTTCAAAAGACCCAATTGCCAAACATGATAAGTTCAAAGCCAAGCATGAGCTGAATTTTGCCCTCGCCTCCGACGAAGAGCACGACACCTGTGAGCGTTATGGCGTGTGGGTAGAGAAGAACATGTATGGCAAGAAATATATGGGTATTCAGCGCGCGACTTTCTTGATTAACAAAGAAGGGGTTATTGCGCGCAGTTGGCCAAAAGTGAAAGTAAACGGCCACGCCGCTGACGTGCTGAGCGCTGCACAAGCGCTCTAGTGACTCACTAAATTACCTGACCATCCAAAATCTCATCAACATAGGCGGGCACTAACGTGCCTGCCTTGCCGTATCGGGTTTCGGCAAACATGGTCGCTCCGGCAGATGGCTCAAGGTTCAATTCCACCGTGTGTGCGCGCCCATTACGCCCCGCCTCGGCAACAAAGCCCGCGGCAGGATACACATTGCCGGATGTACCAATTGAGATAAACAGATCGCAGGCACGCAACGTGTCATAGATGCGCGTCATCTCAAACGGCATCTCACCAAACCATACAATATGCGGACGCATGCCGCCCACCCTGCCTGTGTAGGGCGACACTGTATCCAGCGTCATATCTCCCACCCAATCGACCACCTCGCCAGTGTCGATACAACGTGCTTTATTCAACTCGCCATGCATGTGAATCAGCGCAAACCCTTCCTTAGGGGCGTGTTGTGCCATCGCCCGCTCGTGCAAATCATCCACATTTTGGGTTACCAGCAGCACATGCCCGTCCCAACGTTCGCCCAGCCGCGCCAGCGCGTAATGCGCGGCATTTGGCTGCACTTCGCTCAATTGTTTGCGGCGCATATTGTAAAATGCATGTACCAGCTCGGGATCGCGCGCGAACGCTTCAGGGGTGGCCACGTCTTCTACCCGGTGGTCGCACCACAGCCCATCTTCGGCGCGGAAGGTTTGCAACCCTGATTCCGCAGAAATCCCTGCGCCTGTCAATATAACTATTGTCTTATCTGCACACATTTTAATTTGCCAACCTATCGCTGCTAACTTACATTTTTATATGCATATGTAACCATACCGTATGGGGCACGCACTATGAAAATTACCATTCTTGGCGCAGGCTCGCTAGGCGTAATGTCGGCCTACTATCTCTCGCGCTCTGGCCACGAGGTCACAGTGCTGGATCGCCAGCCCGAAGCCGCACGCGAATGTTCCTTTGCCAATGGCGGACAACTGAGCTACAGCCATGCCGAGCCATGGGCCAACCCGTATGTGTTTCCCAAAGTGCTGAAATGGATGTGGCAGGACGACGCACCGCTGGTGCTGCGCTTCAGCCTCGACCCGCACATGATCAGCTGGGGGTTGCGCTTTTTGTGGAATTGCCGCAAAAGCGCCGCCGATGTAAATAGCCGCCGCCTGCTGCGACTGGGCTTGCACAGCAAAGCCAAAATGCATGAGGTGATGGAAGATACAGGCGTGCCATTCCATCATCAGGACAAAGGCATCCTGCATGTATTCAGCGAGGAAAAAGAATTTGAGCATGCCTGCCATCAGGCCGATTATCAGAAAACCCTCGGCTGTGAAGAAAAAGTGCTTAGCTGGGACGAATGTCTGGAACTGGAACCTGCATTAAAACGTAGCACCAAAAAGATTTATGGCGGCATTCATGCGCCTATTGACGAAAGCGGCGATATACGCGTTTTCACACAAGGGCTGGCCGCCTATCTGGCAGAAAAGCAAAATGTCGAGTTCCGTCACAATGTGCACATTCACTCGCTGGAACATGATGGTGAGCGCATTACCAAAGTGGTCACCGATCAGGGTGATATCACCTCCGATGCGTTTGTCATGTCGTTGGGCGCCTATAGCCCGCTTTACCTGCGCCCTCTTGGCATTAATGTGCCGATTTACCCGATGAAAGGCTACAGCGTCACCTTCCCTGTCAACGACGATATGCCGTATGTATCGGTAACCGATGATGCGTTGAAAATTGTCTTCAGCCGTTTGGGCGATCAGGTCCGCGTGGCAGGTACAGCCGAATTTGCAGGCTATGATAGCGAGATAAACCAGAAACGTATTGAGCCTATTTTGAGGGGCATTCGCACCTTGTTCCCCACCGCTGAGATCGACAATCCCAGCCTGTGGGCCTGCTTACGCCCCTCCACACCCGATGGCCCGCCCATCATCGGCAAGACCAAGCTGAAAAACCTGTACCTGAACACCGGCCACGGCACACTGGGATGGACACAGGCCGCTGGCAGCGCCAATTTGCTCGCCAGTGTGATCAACGACACCACACCCGAGATTGACATGAATGGTATGACGGCAGCGCGGTTTACATGAATGAACCAACGCAGCATTTTGCCGATGTTCCTCTGCTAGAGGGAGAAGGCACACACCGTATTGCCTATTACGAGTGGGGCGACAAAGACGCAGCCCCGGTTATCTGCGTGCATGGGCTGACGCGCAACGCGCGCGACTTTGACTTTCTGGCACGTGAGATGGCTGCCACCCATCGCGTGATCGCTGCCGATATGGCAGGCCGCGGCGCCAGCGAATGGCTGCAAGACTGGCAAAATTATAATTACATGGCCTATATGATGGATTGCCTGAGCCTGTTGGAACACCTGCAGCTGGAGCAGGTGAAATGGGTAGGCACATCTATGGGCGGTATTATTGGCATGATGGTCGCCGCGCTGCATCCGGGGCGCATCAGCAAGCTGGTGTTGAATGACATTGGCAGTTTTATTCCCAAGGCTGGGCTGGAACGCATTATCGAATATGTGAAGATGCCCGTCACCTTCGACACGCACGAAAAGGCCGAAGCCTATTTGCGTGAAGTATTTGCAGGGTTCGGCCTGCAAAGCGAGGCTGAGTGGAACCATCTCATTACCCACAGCCTGATCGAACGTAATGGCACATGGCAACGCACTTACGATCCGAACATCCTGATGCCGCTCAAAGCCGAAACGGATAACTTCACCAAAATCAGCGATGTTGACCTTGGCGAGCTGTGGGACGCTATCGATATTCCCGTTATGTTGCTGCATGGCGAAACGTCGGATTTGCTAACGCAGGATACGGCCGATGCCATGGCAGCGCGTGACCATGTGAGCTATCATCGCTTCGCGAATATCGGCCACGCCCCCAGCCTGTTTAATGCTGAGCAAGTGTCGCTGGTGGCTGACTGGTTGCGCCAATAGCACAAAACCCGTGCATATAGGCCGTTTCTTTGCTACTCTGTAAGCATGTCAGATTTACGCAACTTACCACCACTCATAGGCAATCGCAGCACGCCATTGCCCAAACGCACACGCGGCAAAGAAGAGGCAACAGACACCTCACTGCGCAGCAAAAAGCGCGCACCGCTCAACTTCATCCCCTCGCCCGATCAACTGGAAGATATGATATCCAATGCGCTCACCGCTTTGCGCAAAGGTGTATATTGGGATCGAGGGTCTATTCTTAACATCATATTGTAGGAGCGATGAATGCAAAGCCTGCAATGGGACGACCCATTATTACTGGAAGCACAATTAAGCGACGATGAACGGCTGATTCACTCAACCGCCAAAGCGTTTGCGCGCGAAACATTACTGCCCGGCATCATCGAGGCGAACCGCCATGAACGCTTCGACCCCGAACTAATGAAAGAAATGGGCAAGCTCGGCTTTCTGGGCAGCACCATCGATGGCCATGGCTGTGCGGGTGTAAATCACGTAGCATACGGCTTGATCGCCCGCGAGGTGGAATGGGTGGATAGCGGTTATCGCTCTGCCTTGTCGGTGCAGTCATCGCTGGTGATGCACCCGATTGATGCATTTGGCACCGAAGCGCAGAAAGACAAATTCCTGCCAAAACTTGCCACCGGCGAAATGATTGGCTGTTTTGGCCTGACCGAACCTGACCACGGCTCTGATCCTGGTGGCATGAAAACCCGCGCCAAAAAAGTGGATGGCGGGTATCATCTGACAGGTTCCAAAACATGGATCACCAACTCCCCCATCGCTGATGTTTGCGTCGTATGGGGCAAAGTGTTTGGCGATCACGAAATTGAAGACGGCACCATCAAAGGCTTCATTCTGGAACGCGGTATGGACGGCTTGGAAACACCTAAGCTGGAAGGCAAGCTCTCGCTGCGCGCGTCTACCACGGGTATGATCATGATGGATGACGTGTTTGTGCCAGCAGAGAATATGCTGCCAGACGTGCAAGGCCTGAAAGGCCCGTTCAGCTGCCTGAACAAAGCACGCTATGGCATTGGCTGGGGCACGCTGGGTGCGGCTGAGTCTTGCTTTGAAACCGCCCGCAGCTATGTGATGGAGCGCCAGCAATTTGGTCGCCCGCTGGCCTCTAACCAGCTGATTCAAAAGAAACTGACTGATATGATGGTCGATATTTCGCTTGGTCTGCAAGCCTGCTTGCGCGTAGGGCGCCTGATCGATGAAGGCAACTGGTCGCCTGAAATGATCTCGCTGATTAAGCGTAACTCGGCAGGTAAGGCGCTGGATATTGCACGCACCGCACGCGACATGTTGGGCGGCAATGGCATATCCGACGAATATCATGTGATGCGCCATATGGTGAATCTGGAGGCCGTAAACACCTATGAAGGCACACACGACATTCACGCGTTGATCTTGGGACGCGCGATCACCGGCATTCAGGCATTTAGCGGTGCATAAGCAGCTATAAATACTTGATAATCACCACCTTCCAGCTTACAGATGCAATGCTATGAATGAGCATTATATAGATTTGGCGCATCGTCTGGCGTCTACCGCTAGCGACATCACTCTGCAATATTTCCGCAAAGACGGGCTGCAGGTCGATAGCAAGGCAGACAGCTCGCCCGTTACCAAAGCCGACCGTCAGGCCGAGTCTGCCATGCGTGCGCTCATTCGTGAGCGTTTCCCAGATCATGGTATTTTTGGCGAGGAGCACGGCACGCATAATGGCGATGCGGAATATATGTGGATTCTTGACCCGATAGATGGCACACGCGCCTTTATCGATGGGCGCGACACATTCACAACGCTCATTGCGTTATGTCATCACAATGTGCCTGTGCTTGGGTTGATTGACCAACCTGTACGTAAAGAGCGCTGGCTAGGCATAAAAGATGCCCCCACCTTGCTGAACGGCCAGCCAGTAAATGCGCGTAGCAAACCGCTGGAAGAGGCCGTGATTGCCACCACTGGCACGCAGTATTTCTCTAAAGACGAAAACGCGCATTATCAACGTGTCGCACAAGCCTGCGCACAGGAAATCAATGGGCAGGATGCTTATGCCTACGCACAATTAGCCAGCGGACGCATCGATTTGGTGATCGAAGCCAACTTAAAACCTTATGATTTTTGTGCGCTCGTACCCGTGCTGGAAGGCGCTGGCGCTATTGTGACCGACTGGCACGATCAGTCGGTTAACCTGCTTAGCGATGGCACAATGCTGGTAGCGGGTGATAAAACACTTCACAACACCGCCTTTGCTCTGCTACATACCGTCGCCTGATGACAGATAACACATTACACATAATCGGTAGCGGACTGGCAGGCAGCGAAGCCGCGTGGCAAGCTGCAGAGGCTGGCATGCAGGTGGTGCTGCACGAAATGCGCCCCAACCGCGCCACACACGCCCACCAGACCGACAAGAGCGCCGAACTGGTATGCTCCAACTCCTTTCGTTCCGACGATGCAACACGCAGCGCCATTGGCCTGCTGCATGAGGAAATGCGGCGCTGTAACTCGTTGATTTTGCGCTGTGGCGATGCCAACAAAGTGCCGGCTGGCGGCGCACTGGCCGTTGACCGCGAATTATTTGCCGAAGCGGTTACCGAGCAATTACAAAATCATTCAAATATTACGATCGAGCGCGAAGAAATCACCGAACTGCCCGATGCTAGCTGGGGACAGGTGATTGTGGCAACAGGCCCCCTCACCTCCGAGTCGCTGACAGCCAGCATTCTGAAACATACGGGCGAAGAATACCTTGCCTTCTTCGATGCGATTGCACCGATCATCTACAAAGAGAGCATCGATTTTGATACAGCATGGTTTCAGTCGCGCTACGATAAGCCCGGCCCCGGCGGAACGGGCAAGGATTATATCAACTGCCCCATGACCAAAGAGCAGTATTACGCCTTTATCGATGCGCTGATTGACGGTGACAAAACTGAATTTAAAGATTGGGAAAAGGACACGCCTTATTTCGAAGGCTGCCTGCCGATCGAAGTAATGGCCGAGCGTGGACGTGAAACACTGGCTTACGGACCGATGAAGCCCGTGGGGCTGACCAACCCACACAACCCCGACGAAAAACCATACGCCGTGGTACAGCTGCGTCAGGACAATAAACTCGGCACATTGTATAATATGGTAGGGTTCCAGACCAAATTGAGATGGGGCGCCCAGAAAGACATATTCTCTACCATTCCTGGGCTGGAAAATGCTGAATTTGCCCGACTTGGCGGCATCCATCGCAACACATTCATCAACAGCCCGCGCCTGCTGGATGGCACGCTGCGCCTTAAATCCGCGCCGCATATTCGCTTTGCCGGACAAATCACAGGTGTGGAAGGCTATGTTGAAAGCGCCGCCTGCGGCTTAATGGCAGGGCGTTTTGCTGCTCAGCAAGCAATGCAGCATGCGGACATCACTGTGCCTGCGGCCTCCACCGCACTGGGCGCGTTGTTGAATCATATCACCGGTGGTGCGAACAGCCAAAGCTTCCAACCAATGAATGTGAACTTTGGATTATTCCCTCCACTGGAAGGAAAAGTGCATAAGAAAGAACGCCCACAGCGTTATTGCCAGCGCGCGCTGGACGATATTATGCCTTGGGCAGGATCAGACGCGAAAGCAGCCTAGCAATTTATGGCTGTTACACCATCACCGACAACATAATCAGCTGCATGCCTAAAATGGCCGCCATGCTGATGTAAACGATGCGGGCATCATCCTGATACATTTGCTTGAGAAGACGTTTCCAAACTGGAGACTTCATGATTATTCTTGCCATTCTTTTTTATGTTTTATTGGTATCAAAGCCTAGTAATTTACTCGGCCTTGTCAACCACCTAACGGCGTGTGAGCGCGTTTTTAATGCTCCACCAGCTCATATAGCAAGGCAGCATGCGGCTTTGCGCCTTATTCGCAATTGCAGCAAGATTGCCACCATAACGCGAACAAATATTATCATTAAATACGCTCAGGTTGATTTGCAGCAAAAGATAGCGTTGCGCCTTATCTAATCCCGCTGCTTTTTTATACGCTTGTTCGAGCCATTCCCTGCACCAGCTGCGCAATTGCGCGGCGCGCATTTCGTCACCACTTAGCAGCGCCTGCATCATCAAGCCGCTTGCACCGTAAGCTAAGCCAATGCCCACCATAGCGGGTGTATCTTCGGCGCATTGCACCGCCGCCATCGCATGG
>MDTG01007745.1_pt1 | contig 18435 bp, 5 predicted proteins | sample 811421 | NCBI WGS metagenome assembly MDTG01 (sample SAMN05326645, study PRJNA326480) | marine metagenome | isolation source: seawater | place: Pacific Ocean: South East | collected 2011 | reverse complement strand
TGATATGCTTTTTGGTGACGATGAAGAACAGCAAGGACAAAGAGATGAGTTTTTCACAGCAACAAAAGGCGACCCAGGTGACGAAGGGCCTCAAGGTCCAGAGGGTCCAGAGGGCCCAGAGGGTCCAGAGGGTCCACATGGTGCTCAAGGTCCTCGAGGTCCAGAGGGTCCGAAAGGTCCAGAAGGTCCAAAGGGTCCAAAAGGTCCACAAGGTCAGCAAGGTCCAGAGGGGCCGCAGGGTTCGCAAGGTCCGCAAGGACCAGAAGGTCCACGAGGAGAAGCTAGTGTAGTTCAAGGTCCACAAGGTCCACAGGGTCCGCGTGGTCCACAAGGACCCCAAGGTCCACGCGGTCCACAAGGTCCACAAGGTCCGCGCGGTCCACAAGGTCCACAAGGTCCACAAGGTCCACAAGGTCCTCGTGGTCCACAAGGACCCAAAGGTCCTCAAGGTCCTCAAGGTCCACAGGGGCCAGGGGGGCCACAGGGGACAAAAGGGAGAGATGCGACGCCATCTTCCGTTGAATTTTATGTTGAATATGACCAGTCATTCGGTCTTATTAGCCCAGATAAGCCGAGTCATCCGAGTAGGTGGTCAAAGAATGATACTATATTTGCAAGCTTCGGTGGTGGTGTAGGTACAATTTCTGAAATCACAGAAACATATCGTACTTTGGAGTTCAATCCGGATGAACAACTTTGTTTTCATGTAGTACTACACCCAAGTGCGGGGCGTGTAGAAGATTTGTTATTATTTAGAACGGCTGAATTTGTCAAATATGCTGTTGACGGAGAAGATGTATTTCAAATTTTCGATAAACGTCTAAATTATGGTCCGAAAGGTCCTCCTGGTCCTACCGGTCCTACTGGTGCTACTGGTCCTGTTGGGCCGCAGGGGGGGCAAGGCCCACAGGGTCCAGCTGGCCCGATTGCTAATTCTCTAGATATTGCTAGGGATATTGTGAATTTGAATAACGACCCCGAGATTACTAATGCACTCTCAGCTTCAAAAAGTTTTAGAATAGCAAAACATTTACTATTTAACTTATATTCGTATGTCGATATAAATAAATCTTTGGTTCACAGACGAGATATAATAAAGAAACTAAACAAGTATATCAAAGATAGCTATTTTTATAGCTATCTCAGGAGTTACAATATCTTTTCAGGATACAGTCCTGAAGAGTCCGTCCGTTCTCTATTTTACTCTTATCATGACCTAATAGAACCGATTACTTTTACTAATGTGTCTATAACATTTTCAATTGGTAGTGCAGAGGGGATTCGTTGGGATGGGGTGAAAAATTCTACAACAACCCATTTCTACATTGGTACTGCAACTGTCGATATTGGCCATGGAATTCAACAAGGTGACATTATTGCAATCTATTATCCAGCCCCAATTGGCGGAGAATTTGGTACAAGTGAGATTCAATTTAATGGAAGGTTTACTGTAATCGATGTCCAACTTACAAAGGTGTCTTATATTTTGGCTGCAAAAAATGATGATGATGCAGGGGAGGATCGCGACACCACCGAAGATGAAATAGATGAAATCTTTGGGGTGGAACTATCATTCTCCAGAAAAATGACGGGGTCAGATAAGGTAAAAAGAATTGATCCAGGTCATTATGAAATTATAGACCCTATATCACGTATTCGAGCTTATGGTGAATCTTTAAATTACAGAGAAAATATGATGATTCCTGGCTCCTCATCGTCATCGGATACGTATAAAATAAATAGAATCAAGTATCGCACTGGCAGCAGCGTACTAGAGATAGAATTGGATTTAAAAGCAAGCCCTGACAAAAACCCTTTCGCGGCGGGCAATTTTATAAATATATGCTTCGTTTCAGTCGAAGATCGGTTTATGTTTAGCTTAAATGTTCCAATAGACCCTTCTATCCCCGTGTTGTTTAGAAATGAGGTGTCTGGCCTTGACGAAAATTTTATCGAAGATGTAAAGTTTGCAATTGCTGATCCAGGTATAATAAATTATTTAAAGACGATAGAATCAAATATAATTGACTTTAACACATTTTTTGGTTCTTTTATATTTCTTGCAAGTGATACGAGAAAAGGATTTGCGTGGTTTGAGAATCCAGAAACTCTTTTAAATGAAATTACGGCAAGAGATCCTAATTATATAGCGACGAATCCATTTCCACACAAAAACCTAAGCCATTTTAGTGCCACTGGTTTTCCGCTTAGCTTTAACCAGGACCATTTTTCTATTAATGGTGCACAGTCTCAAGATATGGGTATAAAAACAAACGGAATGAATCAAGTAATGTCTGTTGAATATGATGGTGGATTTTTGTTTTGGACGACCAGGAGTGCTTTGTCCGATTGGCGAACAATTAGTAAAGATTTCTTTTCATTAATAATACATGTAGGTGGAAATGTTCCAACGGCTTTTACAAATCGCGCTGGATTATTTATCTCTGGTGTCATTATCCAAACGAGGTATCCGTTCAGGGACAGTAGATATACAATTGAGTATACTACCGATGAACATGCAGGTGGAGCAAGTTGGAATTATGCCTATGGTTTTAAATTTATTAGAGAGTCCACCGATTCAGAATTAAATGATTATGGTTTTTATACTCATCCGTTCGGTAGATATGACGGTGCTTCTTATTTGACATCTGGAGAAGAGATTACCGAAAAATTTACCGACCGTGGTATGAACAACTGTAGTATAATGATGTTTACAGAAGCTCTGGTGGCGAGGCACTTTAAGATAACTCCGATTGATATTAATTTCCAGAGAATAGAATGGGTGCGCACTGTTCCAACCTTTAGTGCAAATCCTTTGGTTATAAACGGTGTTGAACACGGGCAAAACACAGATTTTTTTCAGGAGCTAGAGATAAAATTCATCCAGAAAAATAATTACAAAGTGGACGACCAAATATATTTAGATTTTACAAATGCAGATGAGCTTGAGGATGAGCTTTTGAGCAGGCCTTATGTAATACAGTTTAGGCTTCCTAAGTTCTTTTCTCGGGATGGTCAAGATTTCACTATAATGACATACATTAGTCTAATTGGACAAAACATTTATTACGGCGTGGATAATTTTGGTGAGTCACAATCATTTGAGAGCAGAGGTGAAATTACTATCAAATCAATCATCGACGACCCTGCAGATCGCAATAATCAATGCATCGTGTGTGCTTATTATAATATCCAGGAAAACGCGTTTGGGTCACTAACGACGCCCGCCGTTACAAAATATGAGCTTTCAGTTACACAGCTGTATACAGGTGAGTTGGGACAGTATACAAAAAAGACCATCGATGTAATTCCGACTACCACAGGTACCGACAGTAACGGCATAGAAACAATTGGAGGGTTGCTTTTAAACTGGGGTTCGGAAGGTCCTGATTATAAAGAAATAAATTGGGCAAGATGTAATGGATTTTACAAAGTGCGAGCGGTAGACCAGTATTTTTATAGAGATGGTGATGATACTGTTGTTATTGAGACTATAAAAGTTAACTTACGGGAAGATAGAGTGCGTCAGTTTAATTTTGAATTTGACGGATCGGATCCTCTTTCTATGCGACCAGGTAGGAGGAACTATTCGGACTATTCAGTGTATATGAATTCGCTACTCGTAAATCAACAATTAAACCAAGGAGGACTTATAGAACAAGACGCAATAGTCGTAGTTTCACCTTATGGATTTAAAGCTGGATTACTAGCGGGAAAAGTTGGGGAGACTCAGTGGATTGTAGAGGGTGGCGAATCGGCTTATTTGGCAGGTTCTATAAATTTTGAAACCATGCCTCTAATAGCACCACAATATAACATTTGATTAATTTTCTGTATTTTCTATCACAAAAACGGCACCAAGGAATGCCATTGGACTCATTGATTCGTTATTTTCTGTAATACATCTAAAAATAACAGACGCATCACCCTTCACAAAATCGACCACTTTCTCTTCTTCAATTCCTGTATTAGGATAGTCATGTCTATATGTATCGAAATCAGTACTTATACCTTTAATTTGGTTCCCTGAAAATAATTCTAGATTAGATAATCTATAGTAACGCTGAGGTACGAGCCCGTTATATGAGGTGAGCCCGACACTTAACGATGTAATATTTTTTAAAAAATTATGTTCGTCTAATTCAGCAGTGCCGGTTTTAATATACCATTGTATCTGATCTATGACGGTGTTTTCTTTAACAAATTCTGCTATGACGAGTCCATGTTCAATTGCCGGCTTGGCTAAACCCGTGGAGCTAGTGTAAGCTGCCTCACTCGTATCGGCTCCCGCGGCCTGACTATTGACCCACGTGTCGTAGGCACCACCTACCAATAAAGTGTCAAAAACGGGGTTCTGTCCATGAGATACCATAGAATAGTATCTGTGAGTATTAGTAAACATACCGAGTGGAATTTGGCTTGTCGGGAAAGCGACGGTCGCCCCCGTAATAAACGGAGGTACATAACCTGATTCGGGTGCACTTGTCAATGTAAAATCGAAAGTGGTTTCTGTTACATTTGTTACTTCAAATGTTCGATTGTATATGTCTGCGTCGACACCAGTGACCCCAGAAATTTCAACGATGCTTCTATTCACAAGACCGTGGCCACTTGGGATGGTGGCTGTCGCAGTGTAAGTCGGAGCATGTGTAAGTGATGTTACGCTCGATTGCAGCCGTAGTCCAGTTGACGAGTAAGTGACAGCAGTAAACGATTCGTTTGAAAGGTTATTATTTTCGGGTGCACTTGTCAGTGTGTAATCGAAAGTGGTGTCAGTTACGTTCGATACTCTAAAACTTCCGTTGTATATGTCTGCGTCGTCACCAGTGACCCCAGAAATGGTGACTATGCTTGTATCGCGAATACCGTGTCCACTTGAGGTGGTGGCTGTCACAGTGTAAGTCGCAGCCACTTTAATTGTTGATACCTGCCGCGTCACGTCGACGTCTCCCAAAGCCTGTCCGAAAATTGCCTCACGGTACCTGCGGTTTGATGCTCTCAATTCAACTCCTGCGTCGGCTGGATTCAAATTTGGCGTAAAAAATATATCTATATTTAATGTTAACTCTCCATTTTGTATTTTAAAAGAAACAATTGAGTTTTTCTTAGACAACGTAGATCGAGAAGAAGAAGCGGGTGGTGGGGTGAATTTTAAGTATAAGCGCAAATCTCTTATAGCAGGTAATAAGTTGTTAAGTATTAAATATTTCGAGAGCGTTTCTTCTCCTAAGTCGGAAGAAAATTTTGTTCCTCCTTTGGCTACACAAGTATACGTGGGGTGATTTGCACGCATGTAAGAAGGCCACCCACCCTCGCCGTGTTTCCCTAGTAGCATAGCAGTGGCACCATTGTGATTGAAGTCAACGTTTGTTGTGTTTCTTTCAAATTTTTTTGACCAAATTTTTGTGTCTTCATCTTGCTCATATCTGTAAAAACTTTGACTAAAAATATTTTGACCGTTTTCTATACGATATTCTGCATATAATTCTATATACTCTTGTTGACTTTCGGTTTTGTTAGGGTCATACCTTGGGTCATCTTCTTTAGCTCTGCTACCGTTTATATTAATTAAGACAAAATAATTGGTAGACAAAACTGGCGTACATAATGTTATCATGTCCTCGTCATAAAGACTGGTAATAATATCGATTTCTGATGGAAAAGATGAGACACCGTCTATATTATTATGGTCATCATAGGTTCCTATATTCCTAGGGTCGACATAGGTTCTTAAGATATACGATTCTTTAACACTTTGTCCCAAGGGATTATAATAGGAATTTGTAAATGTTTCTTCGTCGTTTGGTGATGTAGGGTCAAGAGTTGTTTTCCATGACTCATACGCATCTCTATATATAGAATTTCGACCTTTGGGGAAATAAATCCTCATGAAAGATTCTGGTGGCGTTGATTCAATAATCGGTCTTGGTCCGTAAAATGTTTCAAAATCATTCCATTTTGTAACCAATTCACTGTTCTGCGGATATAAGTGTGGCGCATTCTGCGCCAGCACGGCATTCTGGACATCAAAATGAGTCTTTTGTAAATCGTCAAGCCACGATTCATATGTAGCTTGCCAGTCAAGCATTCTCTGCCATGTAAGAATTTTTTCAGTCAACTCTTCGGATGTTTTTATTTCAGGTATTCCATTTATTCCAATGGGAAATTTAATTACTTGGACATGCACAGGGAAGGGATCATCTAAATGTCGCTCGTACTCTTCAAGAGTCGCGCTTAATATGATATGTTCATTGTTTATCACATAATCGGAAAAAAATTCATTATCAAAATGTGAATTTATATCATCCAATTCCAAGATAAAAACGTCATCTGAATTTAAAATTGGGTACCCAGGGGCAGGACGTAGCGTGTTATTGGGGACGACGACACTTAAATATATATGGTCTGAATCTTGGCGCATTTTAATTACTTGAAATTTATGAATTTCCAATTCTTCATAATACGTTATTTCTGTCACCTTTAAGCCTTCTTCATTGTTATAAAATTGTGGTCCTCCAATCACATTTTTAGGGGTCCAATTGTATTTGTCTGTCGTCGAATCACTGTAAACGTCATTTAAGATATCGATGTCTTTAACAGCGCGCTTCACAGTAACACCTTCTACCCTCCCACTAAGTGCATCAGTTCCGATGTCCAGCTTGTTTCTGAGATAATATTTAATACTTGAACCATCGATTTCTAAAACCTCAAAAATACCATTGTATTCTTCGACCTCTGCGCCTTCGACTATAATATTTCCACCTTCAATTAAGTCATGATTAGCTTCTTTTATGGTAGCCACTACCGTGAAGTAGTTTCCAAAAGTGGACGAAAATTCACTGATTGTCGAAATTCCGTATGATCCAAATGTATTCCAGCTAGAGTATAAACTCCGATCAGTGGATGAAATTGCAAGTATCATTTCCCGATTCGTTGCTAAATTTATAAGATAAATTGCGGCAGGTGTAAAAGTTTTAGTAATTTTGTTATTAACGTGCACTGCTTGCGCTTGCATCGCATTGATTTGATCTTCTGTAGCTTTCTGTAGCTTCTGTAGCTCGGATAATTCGATCTGTGTTTGAATGAGCGTCGAACGTGTGTCCGTGGAAATAGATTTTACTCCAGATATATCATAATGATCATGTAGTTGCGTATAAGTTTGATTTAGAGTTTCAAAATTAGCATCCAGTTCATTAATTGAATTATTAAGTAATGTTACATTGGTAGACAGCTCGTTGGTAGACAGCTCGTGCTCCTGGGTTGCTTCATTGTTCTCCTGAATTGCTTCTTCTAGTAAACCAGTTGTCGTATCGAACATCTCTGATAATTTATTTAAGACTTCTACAAAAGTTGTTGGCAGCCCTTTAAAGGATAACAATAGATTATATCCATCACTGCGCAGGTAAGAGAAATAATAAGGCTCTGTGCTAAAGTTAGAGCCTACAGTGAGAGCCAGCTCAGGGGAGGCTCCATTCAATTTATATTGAAATGTTGTCTCTGTGATATTAAAAATCTGAAACTCACCATTGTACCTTACATCATCGTAATTATGCAACCAAGTTTGTGCGGGGACACCTGAAATTGTGGCTGTGACGAATGGGTCTTCGGTGTTCATTGCAGCCGTTGTGCGTGGCGTGGCTAGATGGGCAGTTACAATGTAATCTCCTTGGTCGTTTAGCTGAGTTACAAGTCTAGATAGATCGTATACGAATTGGTTTGAAAGCACAATATGAGATAAACTATCCGTAGTCGGGTTTAGCAGTGTGTTTAAATCGCCTAACTTGCTTTTAGTTACGTAGAATGATATTTGGTCTTGTGTAAGGTAATTGCTAAGGTCATCCGTGGTGACATTGCCTTCACCTGCCAGAGCGTCAAGTACAGCCTCGGGTGCTAACTTATTGTTTACATATTCATCAGCATCAGTTACTTCTATAAAAGTAGTCTCAAAATATGAGTAGATGCTTGCTTCTATCTCCTTTAGCTTATCGTCGATGTATTTTTCTGCTTCTGCTTTTGTCGTAAACACAACATGATCTTCTAGAGTTTGAGTTGCTTGTGTTTGTATAAGATCATTCAAAAATTGGCTAAATGAGCTGTTTTCGTTCTGTATGTCATGATATTGAGTCTCTATATATGAAATCACAGAAGCAATTTGGCTTGCGTCCTGTTTTGTTTGTGCTAGACGGTATAATTTCTCTACGCATGCATATATGGTGGTTGTGTCAACTTCCATCTGTTGCTTCAAAGATTCCCATTCAACCCGTGTTCCAATAATTTCGGAAAAATAATCAAAAGATGTTTCACCTAAATTTTTATAGAGTGCATTGTCTATCGCAGATTTTAAAAAATTAATAGGTGGTCCATTATCTACAAAAGAAGATAATATATTTTGCTGAAAATGTTGCTGATCTGTCATTTGAAGTCAAGTAAGAATTTTTTTTTTTCTATACCTTAAAACCCAAAGAAATTAGATATCTGTTCTATAGCTTTTTCTATAATATGTAAGTTTTTAGTCCCAATCGAAGGCCGATTTTCTACATTTTCGATATACACGGGGATCTCAGCTGAGCTGATCTGATCCACTTCTGCACTACTTTCGCTAGTTGTTCCGTCGTCTATTTCTTCAGGTAATGGCCAGTGTGGGGGTATACTGGCAAGAACATCTATTGTTTCCTCACAATTTAAGGTCGCAACGCTTCCTAAAAAGCCCATATGGGTGCTAATTCCGTCAGTATCAGTGGTATATCGGAATTTAGAATCAGATGATGCAAATAAAAACTGGTGCAAAGATTCCGGTGGGATTTTTTTGCTATGGTATCTATATATGTTGCTTTTTTCATTTTTTTTTTTGAGTTGTCCGTATCGCGGTTTTTCGTCTCTACCTAGCTGCCTCGCTTGAAGTATAAATGCATCCTTTAAAGCGTACGAAAACAGAAGACTCAGTTTGCCAAGTCTGAAAACTGAATTATCTAATGGTATTTGCCATTGATCTGCGATTGTTGCACGGAAATCTTCTTTTGTCCAATCGAAAATATTCGTCGGCGTCCCATACAAAGCATTAATGCCCAAGTCAAGTTCGTCTAAATAATATTTGACATAAAGTTGCCTTATTTCCATTTTTCCTTTTATGCTACCCCCAGAAGCAGCTGGGGGTTCATTGGTCAAAATATAGGAAAATGTTGTAGGTTGGACATCTACTAATTGAAATGTTCCGTTATATAAGGCTACATCCGCTCCAGTGATTGTCATAAAGTCACCTATATGAAGTCCATTAATTGGCGGGTTTGCGGCTATTGCTGTAGCAACTATGTCGGTCTTATGTATCTTTTCAAAAGTAGCTTCTTCTGTAGAAACTATTTCGGTCTTGTCTATCCTTTCAAATGATATAGAGGATATGAGATATACAGTGGGGCTGAGAAAACTAGGCCATTTTCGCTCAGTTGGGAGCTTTTCGGTATGAACGTTAATTGCGATTTCTATTTCTGTAGAAGCAATTTCGGAATGAAATCCAAGCTTCTTTTGCAACTGCTTAAATGCTGTCTCGATGTCTAATATATCATCTAATTTTTGGAAATATACATCTCTCTTATTTTGATAGCTTGCAGCAGCTTCAGCACGAACGTCCCTACCCTCACTCGCAGGTATAGCATCGAGCGTATGAAAAGCTTCGATATAGTCAGCTCTGCTTTGATTCGTATACTCAATTACATGTTTAGCTAGAAATGCTTGGGTAAGAATATTCAGTGTGTGTGTACGATCAGGCTCAGCAGTGTTCCACTCCGTCCAAGTATCGACGTAAGGTACCCCGCGCCAACTTGGTCGCTCAACAAGTTCATCGGTAAGTTTATCTCCATAAAAAATTTGATTATACCAATAAGAAAAAGACTCAGTGAGGTATTGCTCGTTGGTCAACCTTTTAAAATTTTCCAAAAGCGAGCGTTCTTTTTGTATAACATCGTCGTCACTGTTCATTATATTATTTAATTCAGTCCTTCCAGCTTCGGTATACAAAAAATATGCAGAGCTATTCCAAGATTCTTCCCCGATCCAGTGCTTAAAGACCTTATGGAAGTAGTCCGCTTCATCTTGACCTCCGCGGGGTTCTATATAGTCATAGACATCAGTATGAGCCATTAAAACTTCCCCTGAGTATAACCTCAAAGAAGAAATTGAATATCCAGGGTAGAAGGGATGTTCTTCGTTAGCAAGAAAACTCAAACCACCTACCTCTACATCTAACAAGCTCGCTTGCGATGCTACATTCGATAATCGAGTTGAAGATGGCATGCTTAGACCAATAGCAATAGTTGTTATTTTATTTGATGCCATAAGTGTACCTGTTGGTAATACAGGTATGTCCCACTCTACTTGTTGATGATAGATTCCATTGATTTTAAATTCTATTAGGAGACTCTGATGTAATTTTTTTGGTGTCAAGTCAAGTTTGGTTATCTCGTCCTCGTCCAGCTCTTTTTGGCGCACACGACTTTCTGGTCTAGGATACGTTGATATGTACCACCCATATAGTTTGTTTTTGAACCAAGTTGAGAGTCTGAATTGCTCAATGTGTTCTGGGTTATTAATGTCGATATCATCTTCGTCCCAATAAATTAAAAAGTCCCTGTATTCTTGTAGCCACTTGTTTTGGCGGGTCTTTAAATTTTCTATCGCAAGTGAAATGAATTTGTTTTTCGGTGTATGAGCAGGGTCCTCCCAGTCAGTGACGACGTCGTCGTCGTCAAGAACAAGCTGGGTCCTCCAGTCAGTGGTGACGTATCTCTCTATTTTATAAAAATACATATCCCACAGATATTTTTCGTTTTTATAATATTGCTCTAATTTTCTATGATTTATTCTCCCTTGTTCTGTGTCGAAAACGGCGTCGAAAGTTGGTGGATTCAGGACGACTCCACCACCATAGCCTCCGTCATCGGCATAATTAAGCATCGAATACAATTCAAATATTATTCGGGCAGTGGGTTTATCAATCATGTAACTCATGTCAATTGTCTCGGGTAGCGTATAAGTATATGATGGTGGTTCATTTCCCTGTGAACCTATTCGATTTGTTTCAAAATCTTCAAATAATTCCGAGTAACTGGTATTTAAAAAAAAATCAAAATAAGTATCATCTTTTTCGTTATATTTATATATATCTTTTTTTGTTTCGTAATTTTTATTTGCCTGGTCTATAACCAAATGCAGTATCGATGATAAAGTGACCTTGCGCACAACCTCTCCCGCCAAATGTGTTTCGCTTAGCGGCGAGCTAAGCACGACATATATATCAATCTCGTTGATCTCAGCTATAGTGCGCTCCTCCTCGTTACTAGCACCGGGGTTGAGGCGCACTCTGTCGCCGCTCGCCAGGCCAGTCACATCCACCAGGTAAACTATATAAGAGCCTATTTGCAAATGTTGTTGGTGTATTTGCGTTACCGCCGCCAATTTAGATAAAATATATTCCTGATATTTATTACGCCACTCGAATGAGTCTAGTTGTTGCTTATGTTCTTCGAATACCCGTTGAGCTGTTTTTCTAATGGTTTTAGATGAAGTATCTGTTGAGTACATGTTGAAGTAGTTAACGTTTATATTGTCAATACCAACGTCGTCCATTCTGGTATATAGGCCGTTTACGTTATGCTCTTCTTGTAGACTGTACTCCTCCGTTTCCTCCTTTAACATAATTAAGTCGACATTTAAGTCAAGAGTATTTAAAAATGTTTCTGGCCTTTGCGAACCATCCCACTCCGAAGAAGATATGAAGTCGCTTTCTGTTTTTTTTGCTGTTAATTTAATTGAATTAATAGCTAAAATATCAGAACCATTATTATTCGAAGCTATGTAATATTTATAAAATTGAGAGGAAGAGGCTAAATTTGTGTCCCAATTCACTGCTCCAATTGTTAAACCTTGGCCCGTCACTCCAGGCGGAGCATTTAATTGACTCATCGAGGACCTTGTCGTCAGGATCTGCTCATTGACCGTCTCTCCATTAGAATTTTGAACGGTATGCACGCCAGAAACAGTGTAATGTAAGTTCCAAGACGTCTTGACTTCCAGGCCAGCGTCCGAGGTCGTCATGTCTGTAGACGACATGTCATGTCTGGTAGTATAGATAGGGTATTCGAAGGTCGTGGGAGTAACATTAGAAATTCTAACAGTAGTTCCAATTCCATATGGATCGACAAAAGAGTACTTGGGTCCTGAAATAGTGACCCAATCACCATCTACAAGAAATCCGTGCTCTGATGCAAATGTAGCCTTGGCCCTGATGAAGGCTACATTATCGGGTTGCGGGCCAATGAAGCCCCCGATGAGGTCATCGATGGCGTCATATGTACCAACAATAGACGATAGGGGCAGGGTGCGTTCAAGTATTTGAAAGGCAGAGGAGTCAAGATTATCCAGATGGAAGATCAATGTGTCACCTGAAGCTATTTCTATTGGGGGATTATCGCCGCTGACTATCCCATTCCTATCATGTCCATCCATATGGAATTGGTCCATATATATCCATCCTCCTAATCCATAATCATAATTCACCCATGTCCACGCTTTACCAGATGTCGATTTTTTAACTGAAATGTTATATATTTTGTGTTTGAAGTTATTAAACGCTGTATCAAAAATCGAGGAGGCTGACAATGATTCAAATTGAAATGAATATATTGAATTTGTACCATTTTGTGAAGATATTGGGCGCGTAAAATTTATATATAAAGATATATTTCTGGATTCCGTTACTAGATTATTCAATGTTAACCAGTTGCTAAGATTTTCATCTCCTTCAGTCATTGAAATTAAGCCACTAGTTGAAGATGTATAAGACGTATCAATATCTCTACCCATTTTTACACCGTTTGATAGACCATTGGCTACATGCTTACTTACATTTTCGAAATATGTCCACTTGTACGAATTGTGTCCGTCGGGGTATGGGGGGTTATGATAGTGTCCAATCATTAATTGCTCCCTTCGTAATACATCCGTAGGCGAAGCTGCTCCGTTGGGCCCCCCTAACGAACCTGCTCCTTGGGGTCTGCGCGTCAAGGTATATGCAAAACGTTCCCTCGAGTCGCCTATCGGAAGATCCAGAATATTCCTAATCTCAGTGCTGTCGTAAAAGTTGTCAATCTTAATGGGTTGATAGTCATTCATGTAAGCGTCGGCGTTAATCTGGTCTTCCAAGCTCACTTGACTTATAAATACCATAGGATAATTGGCATTATCGCTGAGTTGATGGGTCGGGAGAGTGGAGGGGCCTTCGTTGTTACCTATATAAATATTTGTATCTGTTAGTGGGTCGCCTTCTGCTATTATAGAAGTATCTTCAACAATAGCAGAATTGTGAGTTAGTACTGCGTACCCTGTAAAATCTTTGGCATGAACATTGTATATTGTAAATGAATAATTTCCGAGTTGCCACTCTCCCATGAGCGGCGCTGAATTTGTCCAAGATAGTGGGATGCTCGTAAATGTATTGTTAAATGATAGATTTATTAGAAGTTGGGCACTAGCAGATGGGGGGGGTATGTATGGTCTTATATTTTGTAATGAAAAATTAGAAAGTCGCAATTCGCGCTCCAAATCATCATAATCTAATTTTATTTGTTTAGCAGCATCTTCATCAGCTGATACTTGTTCTATACAATTTTCCACCTCCGTCTTGACTTCCAAAACATAGTTAAGGTTTTCTTGTGAAGATTCATGTGCTTCATTTAAAGATTCATATGCATTATAAATGTTACTTAGATCAATATCAAATTTTGGTATTCTCTCGCGAATATTAAAATCTTCTTGTATCAATCTTGTGACGAAGGAAACAACACTCCCATTTTTTTGCCAATTGCCAAATTCTTGGATCCCCCCCCCAGTAGCGAGATGCTCTTCACTAGAAAAGTATATTTCGTCAATATTTCCGTTCGTGTCGAGAAAATTATATAAATCATGAGGAAATCCAACCGCTGTAAGGGCTTCAATCTTTGCATCTCTTAGTAAAAAAAAAGCGTCATTAAAATCCTTTGATTCCTTTTGCATTTGTCTCTCATCTAGAAGCCATACTGGCATTACTTCGCCACCGTCTAATTGGTTTTGTGATACATCCACAATAGCTGAGGGTGTACCCTTCATATCATAAGAAATTGATGTAGCTTGGACATCTTTTGCGATAAATAAACCATTATAGAGAGCTTCATCCCCCCCAATTACACCACTGATTCTCACAGCATCACCCGACTGAATTCCATGACCACTCGGGATGGTTGCGGTTGCAACGGTCCCGGTAAATGATATACCCGAGACGCTGTGATAGATGGGTTGGGGTAAGGGATTATCCCTCAAAAAATCAGCAAAAGAGCCCCCAACTGATGCTAGGGACTTAAAGCCTGTTGGGGTGCCATGCGCTTCATACGTATCATCATCCATATAAACCACTCGTCCCAGTCGGAAAATGTATTGTGGAAAATAAGGAATACTTCGCATTACCCAGTCGTTCGTCATATCAGCGTTCGTATATATAGGACCATCTCCAGTAGTCGTATTATAAATAACATTTCCAAAAAGATGTACAGTGTCTGATTCAATTTTCACATAATATATTTTATGGGGATCGGATAATGCGCTATATAAATAAAAATATTGTATTTTTCCAAATCCAAATAATAATGGATTGAAGCTTGGGTGATTAGTATCTTGTGTACAAACATGATCACCAATCTTCCACGTATAAGAATTACCAGTTATAAAGACGGTGCTGGTGTTATCCTCTTCTCTTATCAACAGTCCGATACTCCGACTATATACAACTGTGATACTGTGTGTGTTTAAAACGTAATTTGTTCTGTTAATCGTTTTCATCCAGTCAATAATATATGGAGATTTTTCTTCTAAGTCGTTCATCGTGAGGAAAACATTTGATAGAATATTAGAATTAAAAACTTCTTCTTTACTGGATATTTCATCGTCAAGATCAATTCTAAGTGCTTGTGGTTCATCGAATAACAGGGGATCGTACTCTGGGTCACCTTCTACGGCCCTCGTCTTATATAATGGTTCTTTTTTCAAGTTTGTAAATAAGACAGACTTCGTCCTCCAATGAGATGAGCTAAAATGAACTAATGAACTGAAATGATATCTCACTTTGCCTTTGATAAAATTTCGAAAATATTCTAAGGATGATGTTGCGGTGGGTTTTTCATGGCCATCGTGGGATATCTGGTTGACTAAAAAATCTTTGCCAGCTACCCCAAGACTTGGGGGGGTGTTTCTTATACGATATTCACCACCTTCATATACGATGTATGTTATTGATATATTTCCTTTAGAACTAATATAAGATTCGAGCCATAGTAGTAGCCCGAGAAGCGAAGTATTGACGTTCGAAATAAATAAGCCATATGAAAAGCCACCAAATTCAGCGTCCAAGTCGATTTCATTCAAAAAATTATAGATTTTCACGTCCGACAAAGTGTTTGGTGAAGTCTTTCTCACCACCGTTCCCACTGGGTGATTTGCTAGAAGTTGAGTGCTTATATATATAGTATTTTCAATATAACCAACCACGTCATGCTCCTCCTCGGTACTTCCACCTGGGTTGATGACGACCCTGTCATCCTTGCGGAAGTAATTTGCTCGAGAAGTAACCCAAAGGCCGAAAATGCCAGTAAGGGGGGGGGTGCCATGATTAGTAGGATTTTGAAGAACATCCTCCCCCCCATAAGCTTTCTTAGCTAGCTTCGTTTCTGGGTTTTCTAGTCCAACTAATTGAAGGAGTTCAATGTGAGAATGGTGATATTTATCTTCGTATGAATCGTCCGACACTAGATCGTCAAGGTAGGAATGTAGATGCATTATGGCAGTGGAGGCGTCGTGCGTTGAAATTGAATCTTTATTTTGAAAAAATTGCAATTCGTTTTCGAAGTCGTCTATATTGTCGTCGTCTCCAGTATATTCATATGGTGTATATATTTTTTCAAAATTTCTAATTTGAATAAAAAGTATATCGCTCATTTAAGTACTCATCAGAATTTTTTTATAACACCGGACCGTAATCGCTTTGACAAATTTTCGCAAATAAAATCTAGATTTATGTAGGATGACGAAAACTTCTAATAGAAAATGCATATATCTTGGTGTAAAACAATTATCCAAATGTGGAAATTGTTTTACAACAAACACAGATCTACTTGAATTCGCGCATTTTGATAGACATAAAAAAAACATAAAGCTCAATAAACCAGGAGGGTGGAGTAACTTAAATAAGGTAGAGATGCTGCATGAATTGACTTTAGGTAGGTTTTTATGTAGGAAGTGTCATATCGACGAGACTATAAACGAAAACAGATTGATTCAGCGCAATAAGGTATGCGTCGGCGCGACGAAAGGTTGTAGCAAATGCAAAGAAGATCTTGATTTGTCTAGATTTCATAAAAATAAAACTAAGAAAAGTGGATACGATAGTAACTGTGTTGATTGTAAATACAAACGCCAACAATCAAAGAAAGAATATATTTTGTCTCGAAAAAAAGAACGCGGCCGGTGTGTATCTTGTTTGTTACCCGTAGATGACCCCGAAAATTTCGAATTTGATCACTTTGAAAAGAAAAGGAAAAATGTTGGATCCATGCTTCAATATAGCATTAGAAGTATAGACTCTGAAATATCCAAATGCGAACTTAGATGTATACCCTGTCACAGGAAAATCACGGAAGCAAGGAGGCTGGGGGAGGAGGTTAATACATGTTTTCAGAATATGGTTATTTCTTCAAAATCAGGAAACATGTCTAATTTAGCCCAAGAATCTTCGCCGTAGCTTTTACAATATGGACTCATGTATATATCGTAAAAATCGATATCAATTTTGTAAACGCATACTTTACAACAGAAATCTAAAACGGGTGTTGAATGTTGCATACTTGTTCCCACAGCATAAAAAATTGCTGTGTCAACGTCATTCCAATTACAAAATGGGCAGATTGCCCAGTTCTTCAAGATAATGTGTTTGCTCTTCTTTTTGATTCTTTTAGCGTGAGAGACCCGCGCTGGTAAACGTATATCCATGTTGTCGACAAAATCCATTAAATTCGTATGAGTCCTCCAAAAAAACGCATGTCTTTTTAAAATTTCGGAGATGATGACATTTATCCACATTTCTGTTTTTTTTATGTACCACAGCTTATATATACGAAGTGCGGCCAAAGGTTTATCTAGGTTGAAAAAATTATTAGTACTTAATTGTTTCGTGTTTAATATTTCTTGCCAGTTAAGATAGCTCGAAAGAATTAGGGAAACATCGGTGCTAAGCATCGTCATTGATTTTTGGAGCCAAATAGAAAGAAAGGTTATCTTGACTGGTGATGCTATAAGTGACTTTCATTGGCATGTCTTCACCAATAGATAGATAAACATTTTCCGATAGCGAATGGGCTTTCAGAAATAGTAGTAGATATTTTATAGAAAATGAGATTTCACATGCACAGTTTATGCTGATTGAACATTTGTCGTTTGCGACGATCGTGATTTGCATATCGGTTATATCACCTTTCGTTGCAAAGACTACTTGGTCGCTCTCCGCTGTGATTCTTAAAGTATCTCCAAATTCATGCATGTCTTTTATTATTCGTACGAAATCGCTGGAATAAAAAGAAATTCTCACTGGATATTCCATTTCTGGTACGACTAGAGAATCCATTTCTATATCCATAAGCGCAACCTTGCTTTCACATTTGCGATAAGGTGAGAGTGAGACAATCTGTGCCTGGTTGTCTAATAATTTTATAGTGACGGGAGACTCTGCGTCGAAGGTCTGTAACACTTTGTAAAGGTTTGAAAGATTTAAAGACATTGTTATAGGATCTAATGTATTTGCTTTTAAAGAGTCGCTCAAATGTAGCACTACAATACAGACATGCGAACTGTCCATGCATTGCATGTCAAGGCTTCCATTTGAAATCTCAAACGTCGTGTCCTTACATATGTCCCGAATAGAGTCAACCACTTTCTTGAATAGAGTCGCCGAATCAAACTCGAGCATCTATTCTGAAAATAAAATGCAAAAACGCCTTGAAGACAACCTCCTTTTTTTTTTTCTGATATATTTAAAAAGCCGATGAAAAAGGTCGTATCATTTAGTCTATGGGGGGATCAAAGTATATATAATATAGGCGCAATCGAAAACGCTAAATTAGCAAATTTTTTTTATCCTGAATTTGAATGTTGGTTCTACATACATAAAGAAACAGTACCAGATGCAACTGTAAGAGAATTAAAAAAATTAGATAATACAAAAATTATATACAAAAGCGGTGATCTAAACAAAACGAGGCCTAGAACTTGGAGGTTTGAGTCGATCGATGACGACGATGTCGGTATAAATTTATCACGCGACACTGATACTCGAATTCTACTCAGAGAAAAAGTAGCGGTGGATGA